>Ga0187894_10001970_pt1 | contig 25345 bp, 40 predicted proteins | sample GBC1701081metaG_FD_136650 | JGI IMG/M metagenome (GOLD analysis project Ga0187894, IMG submission 136650) | White microbial mat communities from a lava cave in the Kipuka Kanohina Cave System on the Island of Hawaii, USA - GBC170108-1 metaG ... | reverse complement strand
TTGAAAGTTTTGAGTCCCGCCTTTAGGCGGCGCAGACCGCCGCGCTTCGCTGGCGGTTGCCCTTTAGACGAAACTCAAAACTAAACCGAAAATATTTCATTACTTTTGCTCAACTGCTTATTTTCAACGAAACTAAGAACTTCATGCCCACGAACACGTAACATTGAAGTAAGCATTTCAACTGCGTGTTGATTCCTCCATGAACTTGCGATGTAAATTTTCATTTTGCTTTCGTATCCTTTTGTAAAACTCTAAGCTTTGATTCGAGCGCACGAACTTTAGCTTTGTTGAATGGTTTGTCCCGAACTTCTTCTAAAGCCGCAATAATTGTTGCTTTATTTGCGTGTTTGATTGAGTACAAAAAATTGCTGTCATTCGCAGGAGTACCTACAAGCCAGCGTTTTTGATTTTCATTGACTTCATCCATAAAGATTTGCCTCCGGGCAGGGTTTTCGGAGATAGATACAGCGAGGGTCATCTTTGGGATTCCAAAGCCAACCACGATTGATAACCATTTCCAAAAGGCGATGGGTCAGGTGGACATCTTTCAAACAGTAATCAACAACTTTGCCGATTTCGTTGTACTGATACCAAATCGGAGCGAAGCTTCCGTGTCCGTCTTTCTTACTTCGGAAGTTTGCGTAAGACATTGCGTCAAGAGAATAGCCACCGTGTGTTCGGTACTCGTAATCGGGACCTAGCCCCAATCCTCGCCAAATCTCAGTTAGTAAGTCGTAGCATTTTTCAGCCGGAAGATTGATGCCGTTAGCAAACAAAACACGGTTGTCAAAACGCATATTGTTGAAACCGACAAGGCAGTCCGATTGCTGTGCCAACTCTTCAAATTCTTTCAAGTTGTCTTCTAAGAAAACTCTTGAGCGTTTTGTGGCTAAGTCATAAACACAAAGGCAACTAATTCCCATATTCGCGTAATCGTGCCAGCCGTCGCAGTAAACAATGTTCGGTTCAACATCGCTTGGATTCTTAGGCGGAACTGGGTTTTTAATCTCGAGGTCGTAAACCAACATTTTGTTATCTCCTTGATGGTTGAATTTTAAGATGTGCGCCGTTATGTGCTTCTAATCGGTTCAAAACCAAACAGCGAAGCAACACAAGTGCATCAGCAAAAACGGTTGATTGAATTTGGCTACCGGAAAGTGTTGACCTCGACAGGTCTTTCAGTTGTGGTTCAAGCAAATTTTGGTATGCGTTACGCATCAATTCCAGAATTGATTGTTCGTCGGTTACTAATGAAAGTTGCCAATTGATGCCTTTCAATTTTATGTCAACGCTGAACTGCCATGTCATTTCTGTAATGCTCATAAGGCTACGCCCTCCGTTGTATCAAGCGTTTTGCACGCGAGTTGATAAGCTTGTTGATAGCCACAGCCAACGTGGTTGTAGAGCGCATTGCGAAGCGCACGGGGAAGACTGCGATAACAAGGAGAGCAAAATGATTGCCCGGATTTTTTCTCGTTACCGCAACGACATTCATTTTCTAAAAGTTGTTCGATTGATTCTTTATTTGTCATTAGTTCGTACATCTGAAATCACCTCCAAATAAGAAAGATTCCCAACACAATTGACACAGCCAGAAAAATCCAAAAGCCCGCAGAATAGAAAGCTAATGATTCGCGCATCTCACCAATTTTGGTTTCTAAGTTGACTATCTGCACCGTTAAATCCACGATGTTGTTATCCTCAAAATCACGTTTTGTAATCACCATTTTTTTCACTTCCTTTCCCGAAAAAATGTCCGCCGTCTATTTCGAGACGTGCTTTGATTATTGGGATATGTTTCCCAAGTTCAGCGCGTGAAATTCGCCCGGTATGACCTTCTCGTTTTAAGTCTTCGTCTGCGGCAATGCTTAGAAAAATCATCATCGCGGCGTTGGCTTGAGCGAAGGTCAACATACGGACACTCTTCCTTCTCCAACGCTTGATAAGAAAAGCTTCTAGTTTGAAATTGTCCCAATGGAGGATAAAGGCAATCAATTTTTCAAGAGCGATGACTTGCCCTTCGCTTGCAAGGTGAATAATTTCGGCGTTGTTTTCGGGTTTAAGATTGCCGCAAATGTTCGTTGTTGTTTTTGATTTGGTTAGCTGACGCAGTTCATCAAGAACGACTGCGAGTTGTTTGTTGCTCAACGCTGACATTGATTTAACCGGGCGTTTCCAACCAAACAAACTTGAAACCCACAAAAGCCGTTCCTCGCGCAGAGCTTCTACATCATGGCGCAAGTCCAAGCGCAGTTTTTTCCATTCAATATGAACAGCGGCTAACATGGAATTTCGATAAGCGTTTTCACTTTGTTTTCGTGCCGTTTGCATTTGATTTTCTCCTTACTTTCACTGGCGAAAAGTCAAAACTAAGTTGCCCTGCCAATGATGGATAATTCCGGTGGACTATTCGTGAAAGCGTGTTCAATTCGTCGAGAGTATGGGAGCGCACATCCTGAATGTACGCTTCCATTTCTTTGATTGAGCCACACCACCAATAGCCCTTTGGGTTCTTTGAACGATTGGCAAGAATCGGAAATCCGTGTTGTTTGCGAAGCGAACGGATAGCGTCCATCACAGCGCGTTGAGAAAGCTTTTTGCCAAACTGTTTTTGAACTGCTTCACTGATTTCTTTACCAATCAAAGGGCGGTGTATTGAGACTGTGAGAAGTAAGCTTGCAACAAACTCTTCTTTGTCGTTTAGCTCGTGTCCATTCAAAGGACTCAAAAGCGCGTCCTCAAAAGCTTTGAATTTCAGTTGATTTAGTTCACTCATCACAGCCTCCATTCATTAAGCAATGTCCCGGAGTTGTTGTTCGCTCAAACTTGGCTGTTGAAGCGGGTCATAAATCGAAAGTTGATTGATTATTTGTGCGCGGAGTTGGCGGTTGGCTTCAACAGCAGATTCAATCTTGAAATTCTCGAATAGCCATGAACGATATTCGCTGTCATCCTTGAAACCTTGCTGATAATTGACAAGACGTTTTGCCGTTGCGATGGCGTGAATTTGTTTCAAATCCTTTACACGCAATGCGGCTTCCTCTGCTGATTCGTGCTTTGCAAGCTTGTCATTTGATAGTTTTTTGAATGCGTCTTTGTCACTGATGCTAACGACTGAACCAGCTTTGAACGGATTAAACCCCGCTCCTGTCAACGCGGCTTTCATTCCGCGAGATTGTGCAAGTGTGTCAGCGTCAATCTCTGCATTTTCCCCTTCGGTCGCCGCACCTGAACGAATGCATTGTCGTCCGCATTCGTCTTCAACAAGTGCTGTGTAAATCACCTGTTGACGTTCGGGAACGAACTTGTCGAACGTCACACTGGTTGTTTTGAACCCACCCGCTTGCCGTGCAATGCTCATCAGTAAATCTGAACTTAGCCACGGTTCAGTTGGGTCTTTCTCATTTAGAAAAAGAACTTCATTTCTGTTGATTCCAAACTTTGCAAGTTGAAAAAATATATCTTCACGTTTGTTGCTGATTTCTTCTGCGGTCATTTTCATTTTCTCCTTGTTTGATTAAATGCCGTGCCAGTGCATCACAGATACGCGATGCAAATTCATAGTTTCGACCTCCGCACGCAGCACAACGTCCGTTAGCCGTCAAATACGTTTTCAAAGGAAGCAAGCCATCCCCGCAACAATCGCCACAGACAATCATGGTCGAAGTAGTGCGGGGAATAGCCCAACGCGGAATTCTGTTGAAGATGTTCATCATCCAACCATCAAACGACGCCCTGCCGTTTCAACGATGTCCAGCATTGTCACTTCGCCGGCATCAAGTTGTTCTTGGTTTCGCGTAGCGAGTTCGTTGATACGCGGAACAATCATGTCAACGTGGCGATGAATGCCTTGTGTGACTGTGTAAATCTGTGCAATTACGTCATCGGTTGCATTTGATTGAAGAGCGCGTTTGATGATTGCTTTAACTTCTGCTTGTGAGAGTTCTTTCAATGGATAGTGCATTGCCACGCGGCTCGAAAGTTGAGCGCGAACGTCTTCAGTCAAACGCGATGTGATGAACAACTCGAAAAGGTCTTTTGTGCCAATCAATACGATTGGCACACGAGAGATTTCCCATACATAACAGATTGTTCCCAACGCCTTTTCATTTAGATAGTTAGTTTGGTCAACGAAAATCGGTCGCGGATTGCGTTTTAGTTTCTCTGAGATTTGGTCTTCAAGTTTTGCCGTTGGTGTGCGGTCATCAATTCCAAGTTCGCGTGCGACTTTCTGCACAAAATAACGTGTCGTAATGTTTGCGCTACACATAATTTGAATTGGCATCGTCGTTGTTTTTTTCAAGCTGTATTCGCTCAAGCATCTTGATTTCCCAACACCGGGTTTTGCGTAAACGACAACAATCACATTCTCGGAAATTGCAGTGTGACAAGCGTGTTGAAACTGTTGCCAGCTTCGCGTTTCAACAAATGTGTTCGCGTATCCGTGTCTGACAGTTCCTTCAACTTTTTCCCGATAACGACGAATGCGCTCTTCAAGCTTTGATTCTTTGACTCCTGTTCCGCCTTGTTCTTTCGGCAAGAAATAAGTTCCTTCGAGATACTGTTGAATCTGTGTTCTGCTTCCGCCGATGTGGTCGGAACGAGCCAGTATCGTTAAACTCAAATGCTGGTTTTCGTCTTTGTGTTTTTCGAGCCACAATCTCAGTTCTTCGTCGTAGCTTGGCTTGCCACCCACGACTCGCAATTTTGGTTTTTCAGTTTTTTCGTTACCCATTTCAATTTTCCTCTCAAGTTTGCAATTGAAAAGCCGGACTGCCCTATAAAGCAGTTGAAACACGTTGGTTGACTTTGCGGTCAGTCCGGCTGATTCCGGCTCTTTCGTTAGCCCCGAGAGAGCCTTTTGTTTTTGTTTCGCTTGATGATGTCTTGGTCAATCTGTTCAAGCTCTTCGCGTATCTTCATCAGCGCGATGTCGTCTTCGAGTTGGTAATCGTCCCCTCTGACAGCGAACGTCTTGCCGATGATTGCCGCAATTCTGTCCGGCAGTTTCAATATCTTGGTCGCTCGTTCTTCTGCCTGTGCCACGTCTCTCACCCCCTTTCTTGTTGTTCTTAAAATCGCTTTAATGACAATGCCGTTTGCCCATCGTCGGATATAACTTTCGTGTGCGTAACGACTGACCCAGTGTCTGACTCTGATTCGTTTTTGTTTCCAGCACTCAATGCAAAAGCGATGAAGCACACCGTGAAATCTGAAAGCCGCTCTGGAATTTTGCTTGCGGCAAATCACGCATCGGTGTCCATTCCGCGTTTTGTATCTTGTTTTTCAATCAAAAATTCAGCGGCGAGAACTTCGTCTTTTTCTGTTGTTTGGTCTTCAACCAAAATCTTCCAGACGTTGTGAACCGATTTTGAAAAGGGTTGCAAAAACTCTATCAATCCACCGCTAAGACCAATCAGAGATGCTCCCATAAAAAGCCTCAGTACACGCGCTTCGTGAACAAACCCTTCGCTTTGTGCGCGGTCTGCAAGCGTCTCCAACTCATTAGCTAGTTCTTCTTTCGTCATAGTTTCCTAAAGCTTCAATCTGTACGCGTTCAACGTGCGGTGCCGCTAATTCCGCGAAGTACAAAAGAATTTTGACTTCGTGGTTTGGAATCTGCCCTTTAACCCTGTCCACTAATTCGAGAAACAAAAAACGCCAATGGTCTTGTGTAATGGTTATCATCGGACTGCTCATCATTTCGTAGCCCTCAATAATCACGTCATTTTTCACATTATTTTTATCGCGCTCGACTTCGCGGATGGCGTTACGAATGTCGTCTTGAATGTTTTCAATCCGACTCATGTATTTGCGCCGCTCTTCTGTGAAAGCCATAGGGTCGGCAATCGCTCTGCAAAGACCTTGAATTGCAAGCGCGTCATAAGCTGATGAAACCAAACGCTCGACAGGTGTTTGTTTCTTTGGCTCTGTCTTTGGCTCAGACGTTTCGTTTAAGTTCATATCGTCCATTTCTTTTATCTGTGCGTATGTCATGTCCTTTCTTCTTTCTCCTTTCTTAATCAAAATCAAACTGTTTTACTTGCCCCTTGCTCGGTGTAGAAAAAATTGAATCGTCAACTTCAATGCGCGAAACTTCATCAGCCGTAACCGTGCGACGAACAGCTCTAAGTTTGGGCTTATCCATTCGCGTCATAACGTGAACATTTGCTCCTGGTCGTTCGCCCGCGACTGCCGCTAATGGCAATGCGATTTCTTCTTGCTCTTGTTCGGGCTGGATGAGCTGTGCAACGCGGTCTTCAACTGATTCGCCGCGAATTACCGATTGAGTGATGAAGTTAAAATCACGAATGACCTTCTTTTCATGCGCGGCAAATTTTTTGATTGTTTCGACGGTGTGTTTGTTGGGATTGAGAACTGATGAACGGTGAAGAAGAGAAGCTTCAACAATGCGCGACGGTTCGTTTTGTGTTGAAGGTAAAATAACCCACACACGGGAATAATCGTTGTCGTCATACCTGACTTCGACCTGTTGCCCTTTGAACGGTGACATTGATTCGTGCAGATAATTCCAATGTGGCTGGAACATTCTGATTCCATCCTTGTCTATCGTTCGCACGTCGGTTTTCATCAAGAGCAATGACAACGCCTCGTCGCTGATTGTGTAGCGCGTTGTGTATAGGCGTTTGTATTCTTCGACCGGAACGATTGTCTTATTGCTCAATGTCGTTCGTGAATGTTCGCTGTGATTGAAGTCGGCAATCCAACCGGAAAGGTTGTCGAGGTAATCGCTCAATGTCATAAACGGCGATTCGCTTCTTTTGCCTTTGCGAAACTTTTCGTGCTGATACCAGGCTTCTTGCCAGCGTTCCGGTTTGTTCTTTGCGTCGCGTCCGCAGAACTCAATTTCAAATGTGTTTTGTTCCCAATCGCTGATGTCTTTGTGAACGCGCTCGACAGCTTTTTCGCGTGCGTTGTAGCCGCGTGCGAGAAGATGTTTAATTCCTGTCTCTTCGACAAAACCAACCCGCCGCTGAGTCAAGAGAACTTCCAACCCGCCTTGAACTTTGAAAGCTTGTTTGAAGTTGAGAACTTTACCGTCCCAAGTTTTCGATTTGTAATCACGCCCTTGGTCGGTGTAGATGTAAGAGAAGAATTCTTCTGCGGGTCTTGAAAGAGGTTGCGCCCCCCAATGGCGAACCCCGTGTGCATAAGCAAGACCCGCAGAGTTTGAAGAAGGCACAAGCCCCGCGTGCCATCCCCAAATCAGATATGTTCGTAAATCCAACCACAACGTGAGCCACGGTCTGACAAGTGAGCCGTCGGGCAAAGTTACCGTAACATCACGAACCGAATGGTCGCCGCAAACAATTTGTAATGCTTCAAGGTCGTCGTATGTGCGCGGAACATAAGGCGCGAATTTCGATGTGTAAGCTTTCGTTCCTTCAAAAACTAGCGTCTTCACGACCTTAGGCAAACTTGACCACAAACGATAAAACCAACTCTCGCTTGGGATAATCCATCCTTCGCGTCGTGCTTTCTTTTGTGTGGCTTTATAGAGTGCGCGTGGGCTTGGATAATTGCGCCAGATGTTGTTCACCCACTCGACGGCTTCGGCGGAAATTTGGGCTTTGCGTCGGTCACGCTTTTTGCTTGTCGCTCGTTTCTCTGATGACCGAAGGAAGGTCAACAGCCCTTCTTTACTACATTTCCGCGCCCAACCGTCGAGCGTAAATGGTGACGGGCATTGCGCCCTATGCGGCTCGATTGATAAGACAATTTTGTCTTTGCAAATCGCTTCTTCACAAAGCCTGAAAACTTCACGAACAAACTCATGTTTGCCTGTCACATCATTCATTCGTCGTTTCGGATTGACTGCAAGATAGCGACTTACCAAATTCAAGAGCCGACGAGCTTCAGCTAAAAAAGCTTCACGCTCGTTCGGCTCATAACGCTTGAGGGCAGTTATCAAGCGTTCTTCTAAAGTTGACGATTCAGTTGTCAAAGAACTGTCTTCTTGGTCTTCAACACCGTTGCGCTTTGACCATTGCAGTTGCAAATCTTCCGGCAAGCTTTCGAGATTCACTTCACGAATTAGTTTCCCGTTTCGCCCGCGTTCGCCTGTCTCGCGTGATTCCCAAATCCCATCACTCACTTGTTTCCGAATCCATCTGTCCGTAACGTCAAATTGTTCAATCTCTTCAAATGACAACCACATTTGCGATTCACCTCAACGACGGATTCCTTGACGAACTTGAGTTTGCTCATAGCTGGTAACGGCGATTTCACGAAGCATCTGCAAATCACGAATGCTTGAAGCCGTAGAGTGTTCGAGTTGGGACAGCTCAAAGCCGTCAATTTGTCCGTCGTCGAAGGCGTCGAGGTACATCTCGTGATGTTTTAATGTTCGTCTTGCTGTTTTGCTGGCGATAGAAATAAGGTCAAAAGATTCGGGTATTTCAACTTTAGTTTCACATTCGTTGAGCAAGGCAAAGGCAAGTGCATTTGAACCAAACTGTTTACAAAAAATCGCAATGTGTGATGCTTGTAGGTCTGTTTTGCCGGAACGATAATTGTAAATCTGTCGTTCACTCACACCTGTTTTCTGTGAAAGTTTTGTTATTACATCGCCAACGCATAATCCTTTCTCGTTAGCAATGCGCTTTATCTCGGCATCAAGAACAAGCGCAAGAATTGAATCCTTAAATGGATATTCATCATGTTTTGCTTGGGGCTTATGTTGTTTCATTTTCTCTCCTAACTTTGAAATAGATTTTTTTTGGGTTGATTCGTTAGGCTTCTTGTTTGCTTGAGCGCGTTGATTCGCGTCCGATTGCTGAGATTGGGACACCCAAAAATTGTGCGAGACGCTCTCGAATTTCAGGGAAAACAAAACCATGCGTTCTATGAATTACACGGGAAAGATTCTCGTGTGGTATGTCCCAATGTCTGGCTAATTCAGAAGGCTTAATTCCCTTCTTCAAAAGCCTGATTTTGATTTCTGTTGTGCTAAGAATCATGTTAAATTTTCCTTCAAGTTTTTGAAGCAAACGGAGTGTAATTTAACTGAGTTAAATTGGTCAAGGGAAATTTAACTCAGTTAAATTGTAGTTATTTTGTGCAAGATATAAAAAACAAAATCGGAAGAGTTGGAAGAAAGAGAAAAAGAGAGGCTCTGCCACTAAATTCTTTGGGTTCAAAGATTGAAAAGGCGCGAAAGTCGCTTAAATTAAGCCAGCGTGAAGTAGCCGAAAAGGTGGGGCTTTCAATACCAGCTCTTTCCAAAATTGAAAGCGGGGCAACAGAAAAACCCGATACTTCTACTCTGGTCTCGCTCGTCAAATTTTTCCGAGATAACTTTGGTGACTCGAAGTTGACACAGTATTTGGTTCAAGATGGAGGTAGAGAAATAAATGTGCTTGGTTGGGTATCAGCTGGAAGACCTATAAAGCCATTTCAAAACGAACAAGTTTTGAGTGTTCCCAGTGAAATGATTTCTCTAACAAAACAAACTTTTGCTTTGCAGGTACAAGGCGAATCAATGAAAGGAGTTGGCATTCTACACGGAGACATTATCGTTTTGCATGAATGCCCAGAACCAATAAACGGTCAAGTTGTAGTTGTTCGTATTGATGATGAGTACACATTAAAGGTGTGGTTTAAGCATGGCAAAAAAATCACACTGAAGCCTGAAAATGAAGAATTTGACAACATAGAAATTGAAAAAGGGATAAGTGAAGTTCAATGTCTTGGTGAATATGCCGGGCTAATTAGGTTTGCAAAATAGAGGAATCTCCATTATGCCTTTAATTAAATGTCCAGATTGTGAAAGCGACATTTCATCAAAAGCGGCAAGTTGCATTCACTGTGGCTGTCCAATTGATATGCCGGAAATATCAAATAAAGGTTCATACAACTTTCAAATTACAAAAAAACAAACCATTTTTTCTAAAGACTTGGGAATAGCTGGAGCAATTTATACAATAATTTTTGTGATTGGATTATTCGTTTTAGCTTGGGGGTTTGCGTGGGATAGTAGTAATTACCAACTGCGTGCATTCGGTATCTGTTGCTTCATATTTGGCGGTCTAATGTTACTAATCAGAGTTTTCAAGTCTGGGTGAAATGAATTTATCTTGCACATAAAACACAGTTCGTCTAAATTGTCATCGCACAACAGAACGTCCTAAGCGGACTTTGTAAATGATAGAGGCTCGTAAAGAAGCCCGTTGAATCTGAAAAGGTTCAACGGGCTTTTTCTTTTGCGTAGAGGTTTTCAAGATGGACAAACATTCAGCCAGCTACCCGCCTTTGCCAACATTCAAGCCATTGATGTCAACAGCTGAACGACAAAATGTTTTCGGCAAGTTTTCCCATGTTGCGGCTCCGGTCGCTGGAAACAAAGAAGCAATTCGTATTTTGGGCGATTGGGAAGCAAAGAACATTGTCAAGGTGACATTGCCGCAATTGGTTGGGATTGAAGGTTTGCATAACAACGGTGTGATTCGTTTTCACAAACTTGGAGTTAATCAACTTCTGGCGATGTGGGCTGAATGGGAAAGTACAGGATTGTTGAATCGTGTGCTGACTTACGCAGGTTCTTATGTACCGCGTTTTATTCGGGGCAGTAATTCAGTGTTGAGCAATCACGCATTCGGAACTGCGTTTGACATCAACGCCGCGTGGAATCCCCTTAAAAAAACTCCGCCGCTCGTCGGGCAGAAAGGTTCTGTCCGTGAACTCGTTGAGATAGCACACAAACACGGATTTTATTGGGGTGGGAATTTCAAAAACCGCCCTGATGGAATGCATTTCGAGTTGGCATTTGTGAAGTGAGGTCGTTATGGGCTTTTTAACAAAACTGATTTTTGGACGGTCTGTTAAGGAAATACTTGAATCAATCGAAACAAAACTATTTGAGTTGTGGTTGGGCATTGAAGGGCTTGAAAAACAACTCAACAAACTAGAAAGGAAACATGATATGTCACAAGAAACATTTGATGAACAGATGGCACAGCTGAATTCAAAGTTGGACGGCATTCGCACAGCATTGACAAACGAGGCTGGTGAAATAGCTACAGTAAAAGACATCTTTGAAACTCGTATAGCTGAATTGAAGCAACAACTTGAAGAGTGTAAGGGTGAAAGCGTAGATACAAGCGCGTTAAATGATGCAATTGCAACTTTAGGTGATGTGCAAGAACGCATTTCAAATCTTGTCGCAGTTCCAAGACATGAAGAACCACCTCAGCCCGTCGAAGACGTTCCCTTAGAAAATCCTACTGAAGAACTTCCGCCAACAGAAGCACCAGCTCCTGCTGAAGAAGTCCCTGCCGAGTCCCCAGAAAATCCCCGATAGGAGGTGATTCAAATGAACGAAAGTACACAAGGTTGGAAGACATATCTCGCCGCAGGTGCCTCAATTATGTGGGGTACAAAACTGATTCTTGTTGACGGAATGGTCAACGAAGGCGCGGGGTTTATCCTTGCAGGTTTGGCGTTGATTGGTGTGCGCGGCGCGTTCGCCAAACTTATTAAATCAAATCAGCAATAGGAGAACATCATGCGTTGGTTATTGGGAAAGCTTGCACTTTTTCTGCTGGACAAAATTCAGCAATGGCTCGACCCGGAATACACACAGCGGCTGAACGATTACAAACGTCGAGCCGAAACACAACAGAAAGCGGTTGAGCAAGCAGAAATAGAACTTGGAGCAATTGACAGCAAGCTTTCCCAAGTTAATGCGGCGAAAGCTGAAGCACAAGAAGAACTCGCTCAACGTGAGCGTCAACTCGAAACAATCAATCAACAAATTCTGGAGGTGAAAAATGAAACTACCAAGACTCTTGATGATATTGCTAATCTTTCTGACAGCAATGTCCTTCGTGCCGATTTCGGCAACAAAAGCAAAAACAACTGAAAAGAAAATCTCAATTGTTGAGCAATTGCCCGACGGTGATTTTATCGTTGCAATTGATGGTGTTGAATATCGTGCAGTCACGGCAAAACACGTCCGGCAAATGCTCATTGATAAAGCAAAACTGCAAAGCGCAGAAGAAACAAACGTACTGCTTGAAAGGAAGGTGACAACGCTTGAATCGGCGTTGGAACTTGCCAAGAGCAACACACAACTTTCAACTACTAAAGCAAACCTCGAACGTGAAAGAGCCGAAAAATTCAAGGCATTATGGGAAGGTGAAAAAGGGTTGCGCGAACAAGCGCAATCATTGATACGTTCGCCCAATCGGGCGACAAAATTTTTCGATAACCCGTTCGTACAGTTCTCAGTAAAACTTGGCATCCCGACATTGCAGTCGTATCTGACTGCGGCGAGGTGCTAACGGATGTTGGTCTTTTTACAAACAGCGTTTGAGTGGGGCGATGTGCTGGCTTACGGTCCAACCACCGTCCTACTCTTTTTAGTCCTCGTAACAATTGTAAAACTCGCCCCGACTTGGAAAGAAGTTAAGTTAAAGGAACTCGAAATTCGAGCAGGTGAAGGCGTAGTCAGAGAGAAAGAAGCCGCCGCGCTGGGACAACTGGCAAATGTTCTTGAAGCGATTGCGATCGAACAGCGTAGGGCAACAGAGACAATCGAAATACTGCAACGCGTCAATGCAGACGCAAACGACAGATTGAATGCTGGTGTAAATATTTTGAATGAAAGATTAGACAGAATTGAGCGGCTAGGATTTCAGGAGTTAAAAGAAATCACACAAAGTATATCAAGCCGCATTGAAAAGTTGGAACAAGAATATGTGGAATCACAAACAACAGGAGCGGGAACGCACTGAACGCCTACGCGGTTGGATAATATATCTGCTTTATAAAGCAAGACCCAAGCCGATGGAGATAGTCGTTCTACGCAACCTTTTAGACCGCGTTAATTACCCCCTGACGCGGCGACGAATTGCAGAAGAACTTGATTATCTGCGTTCGTTGCGCCTTCTTCGCGTGTTCCCCTGCGACTCTGAAAGTGAACTAGGCGAAGTCGAACAAGCAAAGCTGGTTCAGCGATTCGCAGAATGTGAATCCGATGAGGAAATGGGTCAAGTACTTTGTGTGCGAATCACGACCGCCGGAATAAATTTTCACGATGCTATCAATGACATGGAAGGAATCACACGAGTTGAATAATGCCAAGAAAGCACGTCGTCAAAGAACTCAACGATGAACAATTTTCATTCGTCATCAGCGCAATAATTGACGGATTGACTGACCGCGAAATCTCTTCTTCATTTCAGAAAACATTCAATCAGCCGCTTGCAAAATCCTCTCTGCATCGTTGGCGAAATTCAGCCGGCAATGAACTCGCTGAACGCTATCGTCTGGCGCGTTATCAGGCAAAACAACTTCTTGAAAACATCAACACGGAAGCCGACGCAGATAAGTATCAAATCGTCATCCAAAACATTGAAGACAGGTTGCTGACGGCAACACGCGATGTCATCTCACAAGACCCGATAAAGCTTCTTCAGGTGAGACAAGAAGAAGAACGTCGCAAACTTCGACAGCGTTATCTTGACTTAAAAGAAGCACAACTCAATTGGCAAAAAGAGCGTGTGCAAAAAGAAGAAAATTTGCACACGGACAGATTCAAAATCGCGGCAGACACTTGGCAATTCGTCTTGCATTGGTTCAACGAAAACGACCCGAAAGGCACAGATGTTCTTGTTAAAAACAACGAACAACTTTTGAATGACCTTGAAGCGCACATTTCCCAAAATTCCTAAAAAGCCCGTTTCACGTAAAGAGTTTCGTGAGATTGCAAAACAAGCAACCGAAACGATTCAACAGCAACGTGCGGCGGCTCAAATCGCCGCCGAATCGCTTGCGGCTGGACGTGGCGCGTTTACCGAAGAAGACGGCACGCGTGAAGAACGCATTGCACGCACACAAAATTCTGCGCTCGAATTTGGTCGTGTATATCTTCCTCATTTTTTCGAGCAGGAATCTGCGCCGTTTCACGAAGCTTTGGACAAACTGCTGACGGGCAATTACACCGATGAAGATTTAGAAGAGTGGAAAATCGAATTTGGGATTGAAGCCTATCGCGGCGACCCCGTTTTGAATCTTCTTGCTATTTGCATTTTTCGCGGTGGTGGCAAATCCGTTATCGCTATTTTGTGTGATTGTTTGCGCCGCATTTGTCACGGTCTTGACCCATACATAATCATTGGCGGCGACACGCTTGACCAAGCCGCTTCACAGCTTGAAGACATCAAAGACGAACTTTCATCAAACGAAAAAATTAAAGCCGACTTCGGAAGCTTAAAACCGGACAAAGGAATGTGGCGACAAGCCGAACTTGTTCAGCGTGACGATGGCAGAATTGTATGGCGCGAAGGTCGAATCATTACAACAAACAGAATTCGTGTTGATGCAATCGGCAAAGGTGGAAAAATGCGTGGTCGCCGTTTCGGTGTGAAACGTCCGACTCATATTATCCTTGACGATTTAGATAACGACGAAAACGTCAATACAAAAGAACAACGTGATAAAGGCTGGAATTGGGTTATCAGTGCTGTTGAACCAGCTCGTGACCCGCAAGTCGGTCGTGTCGTTGTTATAGGAACAACAATTCATTTTGATTGTGTGATTGCTCGTGCGGTTCGGAAAACAGATGAAGACGGCAATCGGTTTTTCACTTCGATAAAATTTGCCGCGTTGAGACGGAATGCCGACGGCGAGTTTGAATCTGTCTGGCAAAGCCGATTCTCAACAGAAACGCTTTTGAAAAAACGTGCATTTCTTGGTGCAAGTAAATTCGGTGCGGAATACATGAACGACCCGCGCGACCCGGAAACTCAAATCTTTCAGCCGAACAAGTTCGTCTATTATCCAGAACTCGAATTATCAAACAGGCGTTTGATTCGTGTTCTTTATGTTGACCCATCGAAAGGCAAGAAAGGAAAAGGTCGTAAGAAGTCCGATTTTTCCGGTTTTGCCGACGGGCTTGTTGACCTGGCGAATCGAATCACCTTTATCAAAAATGCTTTTCGCAAACGCCTAAGTCCGAATGCCGCGAAAACAGAAGTCATTGAATGGTTTCTCGAAGCTCTGCGTGGTAGCTGGCATGTTGAATTATGGGTCGAAGAAAACGCATTCGGAGACATCTTAGGCGAGAACTTTCAAGATGAACTGCGACGGCGTGGCGTTGACATCAAGGTCAACACACTGCTTCACACGACGGAAAAAAATGCGCGGCTGGAACGACATTCAATCAGAGTTGAAACGGGCGGCGTTCGTTATCCGCAAAGATGGGAATCAGAAGATAAACGCCCCGATTGGTTTTCGGAATATGAAGATTTTCCCGCAGGCAGTTTCGACGACACCATAGATGCAATTGAATCACTCGACCATATCGCCACGAACTTGATTGTCGGGAATATGGAATTCAAATCAAGCGGAAAAAAACATGGAAGCGCAAGGTTGAAGGGCTATTGAAATGACTGACAGAAAACAGATGATAAACAACTTGTTCAAAGAAATCTTAGCGAGTGACAAACTCAATCTGGGCTATCTCGGTTGGGCATTGACGACGCAAACATTTCCAGACGACCCAACATGGATGTGGCAACAGTTGAAGAGCGTCCCTTGGATTGCAATGGCGATTTATGACGATATGGAAGAGAAAGACGGAATGGTGTCATCATGTCTTGAAACCAGAAAAGACGGCGTATTGAGCAAGCCGCGGGTTGTTCTTCCGGCATCGGATAAAAAGCAAGACAAAAAGGTTGCGGAATTTATCGAAGAAACTCTTCACGATTATTTTGACGGAAATCTTTTGCTTGAAAACAACCCGCGTATGGGTTTTGAATCTTTCATGTTTGAAGCATTGGACGCAGTCGCAAAAGGCGTTTGTATCGGAGAGAAGGTTTTTGCTGAAGGTCGTGACCGCATCTATTTCAAAGACATTAAATTCAAACCACAACATCTTTTTTCATTTGGTGACACTGCATTTGCTTCCTACTCAACCGCCTCGATGATGTATCCGCAAACGGGACCTTTACGTTTGCGCCAGGGAATGTTTCTCGAAGGCGTTCCCGAAAATGGCTTACTCCCCGAATCGAAGTTTTTCACGCTCAGCTATCGCTCACGTTATGGAAACCGTTGGGGTTCACCTTTGATGCGAAAAACCTTTTGGGCGAGTTGGATTAAACGCGCTGGCGTCAAGAATTGGCTTAAATATGCCGAGAAAGGTAGTGGCTCTGTTGTCACTCGTTATCCGGGTGGGGCATCGCCGTCGGAACAACAAACAGCACTCGAAGCCGCGCAAGCAATCAACGATGAACCCGCAGTTGCAATTCCTGAACGCTTCGCAATGGAAGTGATGGAGATGGTTCGTAACATCGGCTCGGCTCACAAAGAACTCGTTGATGATTTTTGCAACAATGAAATTGCCCGCGTGATTCTCGGTCAGACTCTTACATCCAGAGGAAGTGAAGGCGGCGGAAGCCGCGCACTCGGTGAAGTGCATCAAGAAGTCCGCGCTGAAAAAATAGAAGCGGATGCAAAAGCTTTAATAGGTGCTGTGAACATTCAGCTTATTTGGTCGTTGGTATTGTGGAATTTCGGACCCAACGTACGCCCACCAATGTGGACGATTCAATATGACCCCCAAGAAGACCAAACCGAATTGGCAAGCCGTCTCTACAAACTTTGGGAAATGAATACACCGATTCAGAAGAAGTTTGTCTTTGATTCGTTTCAACTACCGGAACCCAGTGACGACCCTGACGAGATTTTGACTCCGAAAACTTCACAACCAAAACAGTTTAACGAAGAAGAAACACAAACCGACCCTGCCGAATTCGCAGAAGGTAAAAAAAAAGTCTCGCAGAACAAGTCCGCGCAGAAGTCGAACTTGAAGACGGTGCGCTTTCGGAGGTTGCGCCCGTCTATGATTCAATTTTCCGACAAGTAATTTCAGAACTCGAATCACAATCAGAACTCAAACAACTTCCCGAAAAGCTTTTCAACGGTTTGGATGATGATTTTCAGAAGATTGAAAATGTTTTGGGCGATGCCATATTTGCAAGCTGGCTTTTAGGTTATGACTTCGCAACTGAAGAGAACGATTCAAAGATTGCAGACTTTGCCGAAGATGATTCTATTGCAGAAGAAGCAGGACCCTTACAGTTAAGATTCGATGTTCCGCCTGAAGAAGCGATTGATTACTTCAAACGAAAGCGAGTTATAAAAGCAAAAACTTTTTATGACATTCAGGACGAGGCACGAGCGGCGGCATTTACAGTATCAGGCATTTATAAAGAAGATGTTCTCGAATCATTTCGTCAAGAGATTGAAGACGCGCTTACAAAAGGAACTTCGCAACAAAAAATTATTAAGAATTTCAAAAACATTCTTTCCGGCGCAGGGCATAAAGAGTTAGGTGATTGGCATCTTGAAAATGTTTTCAGAACCAATATGCAGATGGCTTATGGCGTCGGTCGCCGTCGTCAAATGGAAGAGGTTTCCGATTTGCTTCCCTTCTGGCAATACAGCGCAGTCAACGATGATAGAACACGCCCTACGCATCGCGCACTCGATGGAATTGTTCTTCCGGCAAATCATGAATTTTGGAACACACATTATCCCCCTTGGGATTTTTCTTGCAGATGTAATGTGATTTCTTTGCCCGATTTGCCCGACGGTTACGACTCTGAATTCCCAAACCCCGATACACAAATCTCTTACGACAAAAAGGGCAATCCTGTTAAAGCACAATACAGACTCGGAACTTATGAACTGAGCGCAGGAAAGTTTGTTGGTGTTCCCAAACAGAACGCAGGACTGCAAGAGACAATAGAAAATGCCGCGAAAAAATCACGCAAAAAACGTGATGACGATGACGATGATGTTGTTGAAAAGCGTTTGGAGCGACGGGTGCGACGAGAAACAAAACGCCGTCAACCAAAAGAGCGCGAGAACTATGAAACGCCATCTACCATTATCGAGAAAGCAAAAGAGTTACAGAGACAAAATTCAAAAGTTGAAGTTGCTCATATTTTCGATAGACAAGGCAGATTGTTAGGCACTGCAATCGGAGACGCTGGTTCTGTTGAGATGTCGGAAGAATTAGCGGAAGCGGGACGCGGCGGAATTGACCTTCACTGGCATCCGCCTGAAGGAAGTCGTTCTTACGAATCATTCAGCGTGCGTGATATTTTCAATGCAATTGATTTCGATATACTTGAGACATTATTGGTCACGCGCAATTATTTTTTTTCAATGCGACAACCTAAAAACGGTTGGTCAGAAGATGTCGCTGAAAAGATTATTGATGCGTATAACAAACATCATGCTAGAATCCAACGCGAGATGCATGATAGAGTGCGCGACGGTGAACTTAGCTTAAATGATGCTAAAGACCTTGAACGACATTTAATCTGGCAAGCAGTAGCAAAAGAAGTAGGATTAAGATATAAACGCAAAAAGTTATGACATTGAGCGAAAAATACAAAGAGCAACTGCAAGATTTTGATATGCCGGGCATAAGTTCGGTTTGCAGTCTTTGTGTGCATTTGAATCTCAATGCTTTTCCTGCTCGTCGTTGTTCAGCCTTCCCCAAAGGCATACCCGACGAAATATGGCTAGGAAAGAATGACCACACGAAACCATATCCGGGTGACAACGGCATTCAATTTATCAAAATCGAAAAATAAAAAAGTCGCGTCAATCGCCCTGTGTGCATTTTCTGATGTTGCGTGATGTTGCGAGTAATCCCAAGCCCCGAAAAACAGTATTTGCGCCAATTTGCGCCAATTAAACATATTCTGTGAAAGGGTTATGGACGAAAAAAAGCCAATCGCTATTGTGGATGTAGATAACGAGTCAGGTTTTATTGAAGTGCGTTGTAAAACTTGCAGACGTTTTTTCCTTGAAGCTAGTATCGGAGCTTCAGGTGTGTTTCGACACAAATGCAAAGGGTGTAAACGCTATGCTGTATTCACTATGCCTATAAAGAATGCTCAAGCAAAAGCTGTTTACGTTTAGATTTTAGACAATAATCTCCCATGCGGAGTTAAGAATTAAAAGGCTCATTAGAAGCCCGTCGGACATTTCGTCCAGCGGGCTTCTTCTTTTTTATGATTGTTAAAAATCCGCCACCAATAACATTTTGGAAAGGTGAAGACAAAGAGTTCTTCATAACATACAAAATTGATGGCGCGGCTGTGCTTGTAACCCAAGCGGAATTTAGAATCAAACCGGAATCCGGCGATGAAATAATTTACAACTCAAACAGCAGTAGCGTTGTCACCATTAACTCAAGCACAAAAAAGATTCGAGTTTTTTTATCTAAAACAGATATTGAAGCCTTTGCATGGCGACGTGGAACATTTGCAGTGATGGTGACTGAGCAATCAGGTCGTGCATTGAGATTACTTTTCGGCGGCACAAAGGTCGTAAGCAGATACGAAAATCCATAATGACGACACAAGTAATTATTGAAGACAATGTTGCTGAAGTTGAAGTCATTGACGAATCGGTAGAAGTCAATATCAACACCGATGACGTGCGTGTCGTAGAAGTTGAAACGCCCGGTCTGCAAGGTCCTCCGGGTCCGCAAGGTCAGGCCGGAGCATTTTTTGAATTTGTTCAGTCTGTTGCCTCAACAACGTGGACGGTAAATCACAATTTAGGATTCCGCCCCGATGTTGAGATTCTGAATTCAGGTGGCAGGAAAATGTCTGCTGAAGTTCTGCATACTTCAATTAACCAAGTTATTTGTTATTTCAATGTAGCGACTACTGGTTGCGTGCGTTGTTCTTGAGAGGAAAAAGAAGATGGAAATTAACCATGACTTAGATATGTTGTCTGCATCGCGTGTGCTGAATCTACCTGCGCCTGTTGACCCTAACGAACCAGCCAGACTCGCTGACTTAAACAGTGCGGTCGAAGGATTAGCATGGAAAGATTCTGTCAGGGTCGCAACGCAAAGCAATATCAATTTATCTTCGCCGGGTTCGAGCATTGACGGAGTCAGCATGACTAGCGGAGACCGTGTTCTCGTTCGCAATCAATCAACACAGTCGGAAAACGGCATCTACATTTGGAACGGAGCGGCGGTGGCAATGACTCGTTCGTTAGATGCTTCAACGTCGGCAGAACTCGAACAAGCAGTTGTGACTGTTGAAGAAGGTACTGACGCGGCAACATCATGGCGACAAACTCAGGTGAATTTCACACTTGGTAGCGGCAATGTGGCTTGGACTCAGTTCGGAACTTCTGCACCTGATGCTACCGAAACGACAAAGGGTATTGCCGAGCTTGCTACGCAAACGGAGACAAACACAGGTACGGATGACACACGAATCGTTACGCCTCTGAAATTGGCAAACTATTCAAATCGTAAACTGAAATACACAACCACAATCGGAGATGGTTCTACAACGCAATTCGACATCACGCACAATCTCGGAACGAAAGATGTGCTTGTGAGTGTGAGAAAAGCATCTGGTAATGAAGACGAGGTTGGATGTGAAAAAAAGCGTACCGATAACAACACGGTGCGGCTTAATTTCACAGTAGCCCCTGCTTCAAACGCAATGAAAGTCGTAGTGCTTGGATAGAGTTTGATAGAAGGAGTGTAAACTATGTCAACAGAATTTTTTTCGCTACCCCACATTGCTCCGAGTCAACTTGTGGTTGAAGATGGTGTTGCAACACCTAACGGAGACAAAGCTTTAACTTTCTTTCTTGAACTTGATGATGATATTACGCTTCAGTCCATGATTAACGGCATTGAAGGTCAGATTTATACATTCATTATTCAACAAGACTTCACAGGCAATCATTCTTTGAGTTTCGGAGGTGATTGGAGTTTTACTCTGATTGGCGGGTCATCGGCAGGTGCAATCGCCCAAGAAGGCAAGACCATTATTCAAGCAATTCTAAAAGACACCTTCTTGATTGTCTTTAATAAAGTATTCATCCCGCCTTTTGTAATCGAATCCTTGAGTCCAGGTTTGAGAGAGGTTTCAAACTCACTCCAACAGCAAGAAATTATAAGCGTTGCTTTGAGCGATGAATTAACCGAACTGAGCGCAACGGAGGGCGTGGTGAAAATCCCTGTGCCGTTCAAGCTTCAATTTGTAAAAGCAAAGGCATTTTTATCTGAACCATCATCAAGCGGAGATGTGGTAATTGACATCAAACTCGACGGCACATCTATTTTTACAGGCTTCACAAAACTAACTTTAGCCTCAAGCGAAACCATTGATGAAAAATACACCGTTGCCGATGATTCTTGGAATGAAGACCAGACTCTCACTTTCGATATTGATTCAGATGGAACAGGCGCGAAAGGATTGAAGGTCTTTATTTATGGTTGGAGGGTGTCGTGATTGGAATAATTGACCCGTTCAAATTTGCTGTCTCGCCACCATCTGCGTTTCATCCGACAGATTTATCAGTTGTTAAACTGTTTTTAGAAACACCAATAGCAGGGTTGGTAGATAATGACCCTATCAGCTCATGGCTTGATGAAACAACAAACAATAATGACGGGGCGCAAGCAACATCAGCACGTCAACCAACTTATCAAACTGACGTTGCACCTATCGCTGATTTTGGGGCTGATGATTGTATAGTCGTTCCGCACAACTCTGTTTTTAACTCAAGTTCGCACTCGCTTTTCGGTTTTATTTTTCCTAACTATGACGGCTCATCAAATTACAGAGTTTTTCTAATGCACGATGACGCGGATGTTTGGATGAATGGTTGGGGCATCGTTGATTCTGACGCTGAGGACGGAAGCAATAATTTCACTTATTATGTCGGAGTGTACAATAATTCCTCTCATATTATTTCCGTTCAATTATCTATGATGACGCCCTACATTTTCGTTTGTACTTATGACGGTTCTACTCAAAAAGTTTGGCTCAATGGTGAACTAGCAGATTCTCTCTCAAACAGCGGAGGTGTTCCGTCAAACACAAATGACTTAACGATTGGCGATAACGATTATTGGTACCCATTTTTAACTAACGCTATTGGATTTGCGAATGCAGTTTTTTCTGATGCAGACAGGGAAAAGATAGAGGGGTACATCGCCCACAAGTTGGGAGCTGGTTCGTCCAATCCACTTTATAGTGAACATCCCTATAAAGATGTTGCGCCTTAGATTTGGATTAAATTAACAATAAATATAATCTGGGCTTGTGATGTTTCGCTTAAATCTCTTGCACGCAGAATAAAGTTGCGTTAAGTTTAGCGCGGATTCAAAAGCCCTTGTGCGGCTAACAAATTTTCGAGGCTCGTCAGAAGCCCGTTGGACACAAAAGTCCGACGGGCTTTTTCTATTTCATCATGGCAAAAGACGGATTCAACGGTCAGTGGGTTGAGATTTTCAAAGCGGGGCGTCAGACCGATAGTGAAAGTCGCGCACATAACATTGACCGAAATTATCTTCAACAGGTTGTCAACAACTATGACGAAGCGATACACGAATCGCCCGCTGTGTTGGGACACCCCGAAAAAGATTTACCAGCCGTCGGATGGGTGAAAGAACTTCGAGTGAATGGTGAAAGTCTTGAAGCGAAGTTTGGAGAAACCGACGACAACTTTGAGCAAATTGTCCGCGAGGGAAAATACAAAAAACGCTCGGCTTCATTTTACATAGACGCAAAGACAGCTCCGGGCGGTAAAGCACCTTATTTGCGTCACGTTGGCTTTTTAGGAGCGCAACCTCCATCAGTAAAGGGATTGCGCGATATTCAATTTGGCGAAGGTGAGTCGCTCACTTTCGAGATTCAATTCAATGAAGGAGAAATGATGGAAGAAAAGGATATGGATATGGATAAGGTTGCAGATTCCATTTTCGAGCGGCTCAAAAGCAAGTTCGGTTTTGGCACAAGCAATCCGAAAACAGAAGAAACGCCGTCGGCTAATTTCAGCGAGGCGCAGATTACAGCGATGGTCACGAAAGCTGTTGAAGACGCGAATCAAACAACAACGGCAAGCTTCACAGAGAAGCTGACTCAGTTGGAAAACGAAAACAAATCCTTGCGCGAAAGCGTGACGAATCTTTCCGGCTCAAGCAAACGTGCCGAAATTATTGCCTTTGCTGAACGGCTCGGTACTGCAAAGTTTCCTCCGGCATTCAAACGCATGGGTGTTGTTGAGTTCATGGAATCTTTAGCGGCGAATGACACGAAAGTTTCAGTCATCAGCTTTTCGGAAGAAAACGGCAAGACCGTTGAGAAAAAAGAAGAAAAATCACAGCTTGAATGGTTTCAAAATTTCCTTGAATCAATGCCGAACTTCATTGCTTTCGGTGAACACTTTGCAAACATCACATCCACTCCTGACGCAGACAACATTGTTGACCCGAATCGTTTGAAGACAATGCGTGCGGAAATGGGAATTAAAAACGGAGGTGAAAAATAATGCCAACGAAAACGATAGAAACGCATGGTCAAAAAGTCGCGCTTGAAGCATTGCGCCCAGACTTGGCAGTTCTGATTCCCTTTACAGTCAAAGATGGATTTAGCTGTCAGAAAGGTGATGTGCTTGGCTTGATTTCATCAAGCGGATATGCGCGTCGGCGCACATACACAACTGTTGACACATCAGCATTTGCTACGAACAGCACAACCGGAAAAGTTGCTGATGCAAGCATATTCAAAGATGGCGACGTGCTAAAGAATGCCGCCGGAACAACTATCGGCACAATTGCTGTCGGCGGCATCAATCTTACAACTCGCGTTATCACATTGACAGGTAATGCTGCTGTTGCCGTTGCTGACGGAGCAGCTGTAATTGGCTCAGACGGCTCACAAGTAGCGAAAGGAATTGCTGACGAAGGTGTTGACGGTAGTGATGACACGCCTGTCAGCGGATTCATTGCTGGTTTGTTGGTTGAATCATCTTTGCGTGGTTTGGATGCAACAGCAAAAACCGAACTCGGTGGCGTTTCCGTCGCCGGAGGAATTTTCAAATTCTAAGGAGGCGATATGGGACTTACATTAACTTATCCGACTAACAACGAACTGGACTTGGTGGTGCAAGAATACACCGCGCAGACAGAGGGGTTTATAGGCGCAGAGATTTTGCCTGAAGAAGACCATTACACTCAGAAAGTGCGATGGGATGAAATGGATGCTGACAGAGGCATGACAGCTCCGCACACGATGGGCGGTGACCCGAAGGTTGATAAACGTCCGGGTTCAAAAACGAGAGAGTATGAAGCAATACCTTTCAAAGAAACTGATATGTTGAAAGAGAATGAAATTCTCCGCGCCCGCGAACTAGGCACACAGAATGGCGTCATAAATCTTGACCGCGAAATTACGCGCATAGCTAAAGCTCGTATGGATAAAACCAAGATTCGTGTTGAGCATACAACTTGGCAATGTCTTCGCGGCACACTCTCAATCAATGAAAACGGGGTCATTCTCAACGAAACATTTCCTGTTCAACAGTACGACACGCTTGTTCCATTCAGTACGGTTGCAACAGCAACTCCGCTTAAAGATTTCAACGCAGTGAAGTTGCTATTCAGAGGGACTGGCGCATCTGCCAAAGGTGCTAAAGCATATCTCAACGAAACCACTTTTAATTGGCTTTTAGAAAATCAAAACGCGAATGATTTGAAAGGCTTTCAAAATCAAAACTTCGTTCATTTGCCATACAGCCTTGAAGAGATAAACAAGATTCTCGTTGCACGAGCATTGCCGACTCTTGTTTCTTACGATGAAGGCTACATTGATGAAGACGGTAACAATCAAACTTTTATTCAAGATGGTGAAATCATTGTTGTTGGTGTACGTCCGAAAGGGCAAAAGGTGGGTGCATGGGCAAAAACTCCATCTTTGCACCGAGAATTAAACGGGAATGCGGCTCCTGGCTACTTCTCATTTCTCGAAGTTAATGGACAACCAAATCAGGGTGCGACGAGCGTTAATATGACCGCGCTTGGTATGGGCAAAAATCCGAAGATTGAGCATACAGGTGGTGTATATGGAGGTCCATTGCTTCGCTTCGCACGCTCGGTTGTCAGAATGTACGTTGGTGCTTAGGAGGTTAATTTGATGGCTAACGATGAGAATGATGGTGTGGCAACATCTACAGCAAAACAACCGCCACAATCGCCCGAAAAACAACCACCGCAACCGCCTAAAGAACAACCAAAGCGAGTTGAGGTGCTTGTAGAAAATCTTGGATACAAGCTTTTGAAAAAGGGAACTGTCACAAGCGACCCTGAAATCGTTGCTTTGCTGAAGACTGCCCGAGGTCGAAAGCTGGTTCGTGAGGTGAAATAAGCAGTTGAGCAAAAGTAATGAAATATTTTCGGTTTAGTTTTGAGTTTCGTCTAAAGGGCAACCGCCAGCGAAGCGCGGCGGTCTGCGCCGCCTAAAGGCGGGACTCAAAACTTTCA
>Ga0187894_10001969_pt1 | contig 25346 bp, 30 predicted proteins | sample GBC1701081metaG_FD_136650 | JGI IMG/M metagenome (GOLD analysis project Ga0187894, IMG submission 136650) | White microbial mat communities from a lava cave in the Kipuka Kanohina Cave System on the Island of Hawaii, USA - GBC170108-1 metaG ... | reverse complement strand
GTAAGCTCGCGGCCGTGCAGGACGCGACCGAACACCACACGTCGCTCGAGGCGACGCTGAGCGAGATCCAGGCGCTGATGGAGCGCCAGGAGCTCGTCAGCCAGCTCGTCGCGCGCGAGCACACGGACAAGCAGGACCTGGTGCAGTCGCTCGTGGCGCGCCAGCACGCGGTCGAGCTCGAGACGAAGCTCAACCGCCTGCACCCGGCCGACGCCGCGTTCGTCCTCGAGAGCCTCCCCGCCGCGCAGCGCGACGCGGCCTGGGGGCTGATCCACAAGAACCGCTACGGCGCGATCCTGCTCGAACTGGCCGAGGCCGTACAGACCGACCTGGTCGCCCTGCTGGCCGACGACGAACTGGTCTCGCTCGGCAAGCAGCTCCCGTCGACCGACTTCGCGGACCTGGTCGAGAACCTCCCCGAGGAGCGGGCGGCGGGCGTGATGGAGCGCCTTGGAGCGAGCGAACGTCAGCAGGTCCAGACGGCCCTGTCCTTTCCCGAGGACAGCGTCGGCGCACTCATGGAACCCGTCGCGGTCACGGTGCGCGACGACTTGACGCTCGAAGAGGCGACCGTCGCGCTTCGCGGCCGTCGCGGGTTGCCGGAGCAGCTCACCTCGATCATCGTCGTCGACCGGGAAAACGTGCTCCGGGGCGTGCTGCCGCTTGCTCGGCTCCTGCTCGGCGAGCCGGGCGTCAAGGTCGCCGAGGTCATGGACGCGGACCCGGTGTACTTCTCGACTTCGGACCCGGCGGACGAGGCGGCGCAGGCTTTCGAGCGCTACGACCTCATCGCCGCGCCGGTCGTGAACCTGCACCGGCACGTCGTCGGCTGGATCACGGTGGACAAGGTCGTCGACCGCCTGAGCGAGGATTCCTTCAAGCAGTCACTCGGCCAGGTGGGGCTCGACGAGGGTTCCGACCTGTTCGGTCCGGTGTGGGAGAGCAGCCGCCGGCGCTGGATCTGGCTCGGGCTCAACCTGCTGACGGCGTTCGTCGCCTCGCGGGTGATCGGCGTATTCGAGGGATCGATCGAGCGGCTGGCGGCGCTCGCCGCGCTGATGCCGATCGTTGCCAGCATCGGCGGCAACACCGGCAACCAGACGGTCGCGCTGGTGGTGCGGGGCCTCGCGCTCTCGCAGCTCAACGAGAGCAACCGGCGCTACCTCCTGCGCAAGGAGCTGTCGATCAGCGCGCTGAACGGCGTCGTCTGGGGCCTGCTGATGGGTGTCGCGACCCTGGTCCTCTACGGCTCGCTGACGCTCGCCGGCGTGATGGCGGCGGCGATGCTGCTCAACATGCTGGTCGCGGCAATGGCCGGCGTGCTGTGCCCGCTGGTGTTGCAACGCCTCGGCCGCGACCCGGTGATGGGCAGCAGCATTTTGCTCACCGGCATCACCGACAGCATGGGGTTCCTGATCTTCCTCGGCCTCGCGACGGCGTTTCTCCTGTAGGGGACGTTCACCTTTTCTGCAAAGTGTCCGTCCCCATTTAGTTAAGGGGACAGACACTTTTTAGAAAAGGTGAACGTCCCCTAAGCTCCCACCTTCACGAATATGAAGGTGCGCGTCCCCTTCGCGAATGCTTTCGGTTCCGCCCCCCGGCGGCGGCCGTGGGGGAACGGCCGCCGCCCCTATTCCTAATGAACCTCGTACACGGTGGTGGAACCGCTCACCTCGTTGCCGACGATCAGGAGCGGCTTGCCACCCGGCGCCTCGCGTGCCGGCACGAACTTGAGGCCTTCGGGGCCGAGATCGCCGGCTTCCGGGTTAGACCGGACGCAATCGCCGATGTCGTCCGAGTCCGGCGGGTCGAACTCCGCGCAGGTCGGAACCGGATTGCCGGCGGCGTCGTGGAACTGCCGGTTGTTCAGGTAATCGACGAACTCGGGGTTGCGCGGGTCGGTGAGGTCGAGCATCACGATGCCGCCGATGCGCTCGAGGCCGACGAAGGCGTACAGGCGCCCGCGCACCGTTCCGAGCGTCACGCCTTCGGGCTCCGGGCCCTTGTTGTCGCTGCGGTTGTCGAACGAGTCGTTTTCCTCGTGATTCGCATTGAACTCGTCCGGCAGCAGGTTGGCGAGGAGCTGCTCGAGCTCGGCGCCGCTGTCGAAGACCAGCCGGCCGGTGCGCGCGTTCCAGATCGAGAAGGAGCGGCCGCCCGGCACGAACAGGCGGTCGAAGTCGCCGTCGCCGTCCCAGTCGCCGCGCGCGGTCGTGACGGTGAGTCGCCCGAGTTTATCGTCCTGCTGCAGGTACGCGGCGTTCGGGTAGGCCACCGGATCGAGCGCGAGGTCGGCGACGCGCGCTTCTTCCGAAAAGCCGCCGTAGTCGCGGGTATCGCCCTCGTTCGCGGTGATGAGGAACTGCTCGTCGCCGTGGCGGAACTGCGCAATCGAGTCCGGCTGGTACATCCCGAACACGGGCCAGTTGCGGATGTTGATGTCGTCGTCCTTGTCACTCGCGTCGAGCAGGTTGGCGGGCTTGCGGTAGTCCTTGTAGCCGAGTGCGAACACATTCTTGACCCGCGCGCTGGCGATATCGATCACCGCGATCGCGTTGTTCTCCTGCAGGGTCACCCAGGCTGTCGCGCCGTCGGTCGTGATGTACTCCGGCTCGAGGTCCTGGGCGACGCTCGCGTTGGGCCCGTAGATGCGGACCTTGCCGGGCAACTCGCCGTGGCGAGGGCCGCCCACGTTGAATTCGTCGAAGCGGACGGTGCGCGCGAAGTCCGGCGTGCCGAACTGCGTCAGGTCGAGGATCGTCACGGTACCCTCCGGGTCATGCGTGTACGTGTCATCGGGCTCACCCTCATTGGCCGTGAGCGCGTAGCGGCCGTTCTCGGAGAAGGTGACCATGTCGGGCAGGGCGCCGGCCGGTGCGACGGCGAGAAGGTCGAGGGTCAGCGTCGAGTAAAAGGCGACCCAGCCGTCTTCCTGCCTGGGATCCGCCTCCACGGCGACCGCGAGGATGCCGAAGCGGGCGTCGACGCTGTTGGCGGAGCCCACGGCACGGGGCGCCAGGTCGGCGACGATGTCGAGGCTGCCAACCTGGGTCGGCTTCTTTGGATTGCGGAGATCCAGCACGTCGACGGTCGCCGACCCGGCATTGACCACGAAAGCGCGGCGGGTAATCGGGTCATACGTCGGGATTTCGGCGCCGCCGACGTTGAACAGGCCGGGTTCATAGGTGCCGAGCACGCGGAGCTTCGGTTGTTTCGCCGGCATGGCCGCGTGCGCGACATGTACGAAGCTCGCCAGAACGGCGAATGGTGCCGCCAATGTCCTGCCTTTCATGTTCGGGGAGTCCTTCTCGTGCGGCGATGTCCGCAACGATAGGGGGGCGATGTTGCGGCGTGATGACGGTTCGGTAAGCTCTCGTGATGAGTGAACTGCGCCGCGACCTGACCCTCACCCACGGCATTGCGATCGTGGTCGGCATCACGATCGGCACCGGGGTGTTCCTCAAGTCGGCGCCGATGGCGCAGGCGGTCGGCTCGCCGCTGCTGGTCATGGCGGCTTGGGCGGTCGCGGGGCTGGTCGCCGTGCTCGGGGCGCTCTGCTTTGCCGAGCTCGGCACCTTGATCCCGCGCGCGGGCGGTGAATACCAGTACGTCCGACTGGCTTTCGGCGACTTGCCGGGCTTCGTCTATGTCTGCATGAGCATCCTGATCGGCGCAGCGAGCGTCGCCTCGTATGCGGCGGCGTTCTCGATCTTCCTCTCCGGCGCGGTTGCGCTGCCGGGCCCCTGGGTCGAGCGGCAATACGTGCTGTTCGGGGAGGCGCTCAACTGGCAGTTCGGCCCGCGGCAGTTGCTCGGGATTGCCGTCGTCGCGATGTTCACCGGCGTCAACCTTGCGGGCGTCGCCTTCGGCGGTCGTGTGCAGACCTTCCTGACCTCGCTCAAGGTGCTCGCGGTCGCCGGCGTCATCGTCGGCGTGTTCCTGTTCTCGCCGCACGCTACGGAAGCCGCGGCGAGCCTGGCCCCGGGCGGGGCGGCGGCCGGCGCGCTCACGGCGAGCGGCTTCGGGTTTGCGATGCTGTCGGCGATGTGGGCCTACAGCGGCTGGCAATACCTGCCGATGACGGCGGCGGAGGTCCGTGACCCGGACCGGAACGTGCCGCGCGCGGTGATCGGCGGCGGACTGCTCATCGTCGTGCTGTACCTGCTGGTGAACGCCGCGTACTTCCAGGCACTGCCGTTCGAGGCGGTGTTGACCGCGAACTCGACGGCCTACCCGGAGGCACTCGCGGTCGGCGCCCGCGCGGCGGAGACCTTCCTCGGACCGCAGGCGATCCCGCTCGCGGCGGTCATTTTCCTGATCTCCGCGGTCGGCGCATTGAATGGCGTGATGCTGACGCGCGCGCGCGTGCCGTATGCGGCGGCGCGCGACGGGCTCTTCTTCAGGAGTTTCGGCAAGCTCAATCCCGGCGCCAGCGTGCCCGCGAACTCGGTGATCCTGCACGGCGTGCTCGCGGTGCTGTTCGCGGTTTCCGGTACCTTCGACCAGCTCACGAACCTCGCGACGCTCATCTTCGTGCTGTTCTGGGGACTCTCGGGCCTCGCGCTCATCGTGCTGCGCCGGAAGATGGCGGATTCCGCGCGACCCTATCGCGTACCCGGGTACCCGCTCGTGCCGATCGCGTTCGTGCTGATCATGGCGGGCATCCTCGTCAGCACCATCGTCGAGAGCCCGGCGGAGGCGGGGGCGACACTCGTGCTGCTGGGGTTGTCGCTGCCGCTCTATCCGTACTTCCGCCGCCGGCGAACCGGAACGCGCACCGCGGACTAGTGGGCGGCGGCGAGGCGCGCCCGGCGCGTGCGGCGCACGAAGTCATCGACCGGAGGGCGCTCGATCTGGATCAGGTGATAGCTGTCGAGCGGCAGCGTGACGCTCGCGCGGCATCCCTTGATGCCGAGGTCGGAGACTGCGCGCGCGAGCACGCGCGCCTGCTCGTCACTCTCGGCGGGGAGCTCGAAGATGCGCGCCTGGCCGGCGCCTCGCCCGGGCGGCGGGACCGCCGCAATGGCCATCGCGCGATGCAGGCACACGCCCACTTCGGTGGCGCTGTCCGCGCGGCCGCCGCCGAAGGGTTTCAGCGATTTCAACATCGCCGCAGTATGACGAGCGGTTCGCGCGGCTTATGTGAAACAGATCCCGCAGAATCTGTAATGTCGGCCGGCACTTGTGACGCGACTCACGTTGGGCGAGCGGAGCGTCGCGGCGGAGGCGGGGCGATACGCGCCCCGCCCCTTGACATTTCCTGCGGTTTGGTCTGTAATTTCTGTCATGACAGAAAAGACAGATACCCCCGCATCGGCCGCCCTTCCGCTCTCGTCCGCGGTGCAGCAGTTCGTCCTGCACTGGGGAAACCTCGGCGACCGATGGGGCGTGAACCGCTCGGTAAGCCAGATCCACGCGCTGCTCTACGTCGCGGACAAGCCGCTGACGGCGGAGGAGATCGCCGACAGCCTCGGCATCGCGCGCTCGAACGTATCCACGTCGCTGCGCGAGCTGCTCGCGTGGGACCTGATCCGTACGATCCCGGTACTGCGCGACCGCCGTACATACTACGTGGCGGAAACGGATCTCTGGACGCTGGTGTCGCGCATCGCGGCAGGACGCAAGGAGCGCGAGCTCGACCCGGCCGCCGCGGCGCTGCGCGATTGTCTTGAGGTCGCGGAGCGCGACGCGGGGGTGAGCCCGGTCGCGACGCGGCGGCTGCGCGAGATGCTCGACTTCGTCGAGCGCACCGGCCGCTGGTACGAGCAGATGATCCGGCTCCCGAAGGCGCAGATGCAGACGCTCATGAAGCTGGGTTCGGGCGTCGTGCGCCTCCTCGACCGCGGGAGCAAGCGCGGCCGGGAGTCCACCGCCGCTCGATAGCTTTCAGCAACCAGAAAGGGGGATGACATGAACAACCTGATCTCGCTCGCCACAGCCGTCCTCACTAGCCTCGTCGTCAGCACGCTCGTGCTTGCCGTCATCCTCAGCCCCTTGCGCCGCGTCATCGGGATGCTCTGCCGGAGCCCCGACGCGAACCCGTTCTGGACGGCCTTCACGATCCTGATGCTCTATGCCGTCCCGCTTCTGTTTGCGCTCTGGTGGACGCCCACGTACCCGGACTCATATCTGGTGATGCGCGGCGCGCTGGCTGCAACTCTCTTCGGCTTGATCGGCGGGCTTTCCATCATCGGTTTCAAGGTCGCGAGCAACCGGCCGGCCTGACGTAGCTCGGCGAGGGCGCGGTATGCGGCACGTAAGCTTCGAGCGAAATCACCTGGCGGCGCGCTTGCCGCGCGCTGCAACGCGCCACGGCTCCTTCCGTACCCTGGTTCCAGAAACGGACTGGATTCGCCTGCCGGCGCCGGTGCGCGTACGGTTCGAACGGGAGCTGCGGCCGGGCGAGTCAATTGCCTTCATTGGCGAAGTCGCGGAGACGCGGATGTCCCTCATCGGCTGGTTGTGGGCGCAGGTCGCGCGACTCGCCGGTGCGCCACTGCCGCTCGCGGAACTCGCGCGCTGTGCGGCCGCGGTAGTCGTAACGCAGGACGGCGCGGGCGCGACCCAGGCGTGGACGCGCATTTACCACGGCCAGGGATCGCTCCCGCAGGTAATCCGCTCCACCAAGCGCTTCGCCGGACCGACCGGGCTCGAGGAATGCGTCGGCGCTGGCATGGGCATGACGCTCGCGGTCTCGGTCGAGCATCGCGCTCTCGTATTCCGCAGTACCGAGTACTTCTGGTGCTGCGGCCGCTTGCGCCTGCGGATTCCCGCCTGGCTGACGCCCGGGCGGATTGCCGTGACGCATCGCGAGGAGCGCGGCGGGCGGTTCAGCTTCACGCTCGAGGTCATCCACCCCTGGTTCGGCGCAACCATTCGCCAGGTCGCCTTCTTCCGGGACACGCGGACGTGAGCGGGGAGCGCGTGGTCGTGTTCGACGGCTTCTGCCACGTGTGTACCGGCGGCGTGCGTTTCGTGATGCGCCACCCCGTCGACCCGCCATTCGAGATCGTGCCGATGACGAGCGAGCGCGGACGCGCGCTGCTCGTCAAGTACGGCATCGACCCGGACGATCCCACGACCTTCCTGGTGCTGGACGGCGACAAGGCGATGACGGAATCCGACGCCTGCATCCACGTCACGACGGCGCTCGGCGGCATTTGGCGCATCGCGCAGACCGGGCGGATCGTGCCGAAGCCGGTGCGCGACTGGATGTACCGCGTGCTGGCGCGGAACCGCTACAACTGGTTTGGCACGCGCGAGACCTGCTACCTGCCCCGGGCGCCGTCGCGCGGCGGGATGTAGCGGATCGAGAAATCCCGCAGCTCGCCGAGGATCTCCTCGCGCGTCAGGATGCCGATGCAGGGGAAAGCGCCGCGCTTCTCGAGCGGCCTGTATCCGGGCAGGCCCAGCAGCTTCTTGACGACGAGCGCAGCCGGCGCCGCCGGGACCTGGGGCCCGTCGCCATGCTCGGCGACCAGCACCGCCTCACGCGCTACCGAGCGTGCATGAGCGTCGCGGGTCTGGACGCGGACATGCATCGCGCCGGCGTCGCTGCCGAGCCAGTCGAGCGCCGAGGCAATCCTGAGTAACGGCTTCGCAAAGCGCGCGAGGGATGGCAGCACGCCGAGCCGCACGCCGCGCGACAGGAGCGCGAGCCCGAGGTGCAGGATGCTGACCTCGAGGCCGGCGCGGATCGACGCACTTTCCAGCGCGGGATAGCGCGTGCGCCAGAGCGCGCGTTCGGGCGTGTCCACGTTCGAGAGCCAGCGCTCGCCGACGGGCGCGGGATACGCATGCCGGTCGAGGTCACCCCAGCCGTAGGCCGCATCGCCGTCACCCAGTACCGGAAGCGGCTGGCCGCAAGTGCCGAGGATCGCGCGCGTGGTCGCGAGCCCGCGCGGGATGCGCTGGCCGGGCACGATGCCGACGTCGATCGCGACCACTTCGCGCGGGTTGGGCGCGAGCTCATCCACGATCGCGGTCGAGAGGGCGGGTGCCGTCGAGGCGCCGCTGACGATCGCCGCGTGCTCGACTCGTGCAACGGAGTCGAGCGATGCGATCTCGGCGACGCGCGCGCGCCCGTCGGCGATGTCGACGTAGTGGATGCCGCGCTCCGCGCAGCGCCTCGGCAACGCGAGATTGCGCGACTGGAACGGGCCGACGGTATCGACGATGACCGTGGGCTTGGCCGCGAGGAGTCGCGGGACCGCGTCGGCCTTGGTGAGGTCGACCGCGAGCGAAGCCGCGCGATCGGCGCCGAGCACGCGCACGTAGGCGGCCGCCGACGCGCCGTCGCGTCCTGCGATGACGAGGTCCAGCTCCTGGCGCTTGGCGAGGTTTGCCGCAATGCGACGCCCGAAGACGCCGGTGCCGCCGAGGACCAGGACGAGGGGCCGCGCCATGGTGTGAAAAGTCTACCGAAACCGGGTCGTGAAAAGATGGCGAATCTGTCCGATTGACGCCGCGCGCTGCATGGGGATCAGTAGGGGTAAATCATGCTGGAGTACATCATGTCACTGGCGCTTACTTCACCCGTCTTCAACCCTGACGGGGCAATCCCCAAGATCTACACCTGCCAGGGGAGGGATATCTCGCCGGCGCTCGCCTGGAGCGGACTGCCGGACGGCACGAAGAGCTTCGCGCTGATCGTCGACGACCCGGACGTGCCCGACCCGGCCGCGCCGAAGCGCGAGTGGGTGCACTGGGTGCTGTACAACATTCCGCCGGGCGCGACGGGCCTTGCCCAGTCCGCGAAGGTTCCCACCGGCGCGCGCGAGGGCAAGAACGACTGGGACCGTCTGGGCTACGGCGGACCCTGCCCGCCCATCGGGCGGCACCGGTATTTCCACAAGCTGTACGCCCTCGACGTCGTGCTGCCGGACCTGAATGAGCCGACCAAGGCGGGGCTGCTCGAGGCCATGAAGGGTCACGTGCTCGAGGAAGCCGAGCTCATCGGCACCTACCAGAAGGAATGAACGAAGTAACGAAGGTGAACGTCGCCTTCGTTACTTCGTGAGGAGCGCGGTCGCGATGAATCCGCGCCGGCAGGCACTGCAGGGCGAGACGAAGGAGTAAGGCAGGTCGCGCGCCGTGCCGATCACGATCACGGCGGTTCCCACGGGGTATTCTTCCAGAACCTGACCCTTCTTCGTGTCCGGCGCATCGAGTACCGCGGCGTTCTGGGTGAGGGTCATGAGGCCGCCGCTCGGCGCGACGTCGACCGCGAAGCCCTTGAAGTCGATCCAGGTGCGGTCGTACTTCTGGCCGTTCCACACGTAATGCGTCAGCTCGCTGCAGGGCTGCTGGCCGAGACAGCCGCCGCGCAGGGTGGCGAACTTGCCTTCCTCGGACGGCAATACCTCGATGCCGGGGCCGTCGTCGGCATTGACGGCACCGATCTCGTTCCAGGCGTCCTCGCGCTTCTTGTAGAGCAGGAAGGGGCAACCGGTCGTGCCGCAGGCGAAGGCCCCGGGGGCACCCTCGCAATCGAAGTTGCCGACCAGGTCGACGAGGATTTCCGCGCTCGCGTCGCCATCCACGTCCAGCGACCAGGCCTCGGAGGGCTGGCGTGCCTTGAGCGTGCCGCCGTGCGCGACGCACTGGCTGCTCATGTAATCGAGCGACAACAGGGCGAAAGTGGGGCAGCGCGACTGCGCGGTCTCGTCGGCCACGTCATCGGCGAGGCAGGCGGCGAAGTCGAGCCGGGTCGTGCGCACGGCCGGCACTCCGGCGACGCCGGTCGTCGCCTGGCCGTTCTTGCGCTTCGCGCGCGTGATGTCCTGGCCGGTATCTCCGCCGCAGGCCGAGAGGCAGACCACCGCAGCCAGGAAAATCGCGAAATTCCGCATAGTGCCCCCCCGCGCCGCCCACCGGCGCTTTCGCGGAGCGAGCGTATCACCAGTGTCGGGGCGAGAGAATCGCGGACGTAGGCCCGGGTCCTACGGGGAGAGCGCCGGTTCGATGACAGGACGCCCGACGGTTGCTGCCTACACTTTTGTGAGGTCAAAAGGAGGCGACCATGAGAAATTCCACGCACGAGTCCGGGCACGCCGCCCGCAGGCGCCGGGTCGGTGCCGGCAAGGATGCCATCGCCCTGCTGAAGGCGGATCACCGCCAGGTCGAAAGCTGGTTTTCCCAGGTAAAAAAGGCAAAAATGCCCGAGCGCAAGAAGGACCTGGCGGACAGGATCTGCAACGCGCTGAAAATCCACACGAAGATCGAGGAAGAGATTTTCTACCCGGCCTTCCTCGCGGCAACCGAGGACAAGGAACTGCACCACGAAGCCGAGGTCGAGCATGCCGGCGCGAAACGCCTCATCGCCGAAATCGAGGCCATGAGTCCGGACGACGACTACTACGACGCGAAGCTGAAGGTCCTCTCCGAGATGATCAAGCATCACGTCAAGGAAGAAGAGCAGCCGGGCGGGATGTTCGCCGAGGCGCGCAAGTCCAACATGGACCTCGCGGACCTGGGCGAGCGCATGGCAGCCCGCAAGAAGGAGCATGAAGGCAGCGGCGCGAACGGCAAGCCGGCAGTGGTGCGGAGCCTGCTCGACAGCTGAGTCGCGTGCACCGCAGGGTGAACGGAATCCCGCATGCCGCGCACGAAGCTTGCCCCTTACCGCTCCATGCGGAATTTCGACCGTACGGCGGAGCCGAGCGGCGATGCAAAGCGCGCGCGCGGCAACGGGGTGGGGCGCTTCGTCGTGCAGAAACACGCAGCGCGGCGCCTGCATCACGACCTGCGGCTCGAGCTCGACGGCGTATTCCGTTCCTGGGCGGTCACCAAGGGTCCCTCGCTCGATCCGCGCGTGAGGCGGCTCGCCGTTGAGGTCGAGGATCATCCGCTGGATTACGGAGACTTCGAGGGGACTATCCCGCGCGGCGAGTATGGCGGCGGCACGGTGCAGATCTGGGACCGGGGCTTCTGGGCGCCGTTGCCGGGCACGACCGCGCGGGCGGCGCTCAAGGCAGGGAACCTGAAGTTCCTGCTGGAAGGCGAAAGGCTGAAGGGCGAATGGGTACTGGTGCGCATGAAAAATGACCGCGCCGGCGGCAAGCGCACGAACTGGCTGCTGATCAAGCACCGGGACCGTTACGCCCGCGACGATGGCGACTCCCAGCTGAAGAAAATCCGCTCCGTAGCTTCGGCCCGGACGATGGCGCAGATTGCCGCGGGCAAGCCAGGACGGGCTGCGCCATTCATGCGTGTAGCCACGAGGCGCGCGCCAGCGGCCTCGCTGCCGCAATTCATCGAGCCCCAGCTCGCACGTCTGGTGGCGCATGCGCCGGGCGATTCAGGATGGGGCCACGAGATCAAGTTCGACGGCTACCGCATGCAGATGCGGGTCGAGGATGGACGCGCGGTTCTTCGCACGCGAAGCGGTCTCGATTGGACGGACCGGTTTCCGGAGATCGCTACCGTCGGCGGGAAGCTCCCGGACTGCATCCTCGACGGCGAAATCTGCGCGCTCGACCGCGCGGGCGTCCCGAATTTCGCCGCACTGCAGGCCGCGCTCACCGGGAAGCAGACGAAGGATCTCGTGTTCTTCGTCTTCGACCTCCTGTTCGCAGACGGCGCGGACTTCAGGAAGCAAGGTGTTACGGAACGCAAAAAGCGGCTGGCGGCGCTGTTGAGGCCAAAGGCCATTGCCCCGCGGCTCCGCTACGTGGAGCATTTCGAAACGGCCGCGGACGCCCTGCTGAAGTCAGCCTGCCGGATGTTGCTCGAGGGCGTCGTTTCCAAGCGGCTCGCGGCGCCGTACCGGTCGGGGCGCGGCGACAGCTGGCTCAAGACCAAGTGCCGCGGTGGCCACGAGGTCGTGATCGGCGGCTACACGGTGCGTAACCGGACGCTGCGCTCGCTGCTCGCCGGCGTGCATCGTGACGGAAAATTCACCTATGTCGGCCGGATCGGCACCGGTTTCGGCCAGAAATCGGCGCGCGGGTTGCAGTCACAGTTGCGAGAGCTAGAATGCGACGAGAGCCCGTTCGAAGGCGAGGATGCGCCGCGCAAGACTCCGGAGATCCGCTGGGTGAAGCCACGCCTGGTGGCGGAAATCGCCTTCGCGGGATGGACCGGCTCCAACAACCTGCGCCAGGCCTCGTTCAAGGGACTGCGGGACGACAAGGCGGCGGCCGACGTCGGCCCCGAAGTTGCAGCAAGCAGTCGCGGCGCCGGTCGCGGAAAGTCAACGGGCAGCAGGAAAGTCGCCGCGCCCGGGTCGATGCGCAAGGGAAAAACCGAGGTTCGCGGGATCCTCATCTCCAATCCCAGGAAGCCGCTCTGGCCGAATGCCGGCGATCGCCGGCCGGTGGCCAAGCTGGAGCTGGCGCGCTATTTCGGATCCGTGGGCGAGTGGATGCTCGAGCATCTCGCAGGCCGCCCTTGTTCCATCCTGCGCGCGCCCGACGGCATCGGCGGACAGCGGTTCTTCCAGCGCCATGCCATGGCGGGCAACTCGAACCTGCTGACACTCGTGAAGGTGTCGGGCGACCGCAGGCCGTACTTGCAGGTCGACCGCGTCGAGGCGCTCGTCGCGCTTGCGCAGCTCGGCGCGCTCGAGTTGCATCCCTGGAACTGCGAGCCGGGCCGCCCCGCGGTCGCGGGGCGCCTGGTGTTCGACCTGGATCCCGGCCCGGACGTGCCGTTTGCGGCCGTCATCGAAGCCGCGCAGGAGATTCGCGAACGGCTCGGCGCATTGAAGCTCATCGGTTTCTGCAAGACGACAGGCGGCAAGGGCCTGCACGTGGTGACGCCGCTCGCGCAGCCAAAGGGCGGGACGATTGGCTGGCCGGCGGCCAAGGCGTTCGCGCACGCCGTGTGCGCGCAGATGGCGGCGGACCGGCCGGACCGCTACGTCGTCAACATGGCGAAGAGCAGGCGCGACGGCAGGATCTTCCTCGACTACCTGCGCAACGGTTCAAAAGCGACCGCAGTCGCACCGCTTTCGCCGCGCGCGCGCGAAGGCGCGACCGTCTCGATGCCGCTCGACTGGCGCCAGGTCAACGGCCGGCTCGACCCGAAACGCTACACGCTGCGCACGGTGCCGGCGCTCCTGGCGCGTGGCCGTCCCTGGCGCGACCAATGCAAGGCCGAACGCCCGTTGCCCCGGCAATTCCTGAGGATCAGACGATGAAGAATTCAAAGAGCACGACCCGTCGCAAGGGCGGCAGCCAGCGCAAATCGGGCTCGCGCGGCCGCAGGTCCCGCGGGCCCGCCCACCCGCGCGCCGTGTGGAAGGGTGCCGTGTCCTTCGGGCTCGTGTACATCCCCGTGCAGCTGCACACCGCGGCGCGCGACAGCACGCTCGACCTCGACATGCTCGACAGCAAGGATTTCGCCCCGATCGGCTACCAGCGCTACAACAAGCGCACCGGCAGGAAGGTGGAGTGGGGCCGGATCGTCAAGGGCTACGAATACAGGAAAGGCCAGTACGTCGCGCTGACCGAGGAGGATCTCCGCCAGGCGAACGTCAAGGCGTCACAGACCATCGACATCGTGAGCTTCGTCGAGCGCGCGGCGATCCCGCCCGAATACTTCGAGATGCCGTACTACCTCGAGCCTGCGGAGGGGGGCGAGAAAACCTACACGCTGCTGCGCGAGACGTTGCGCGGCAGTTCGCTGGTCGCGATCGGCAGCTTCGTGATACGCGGCCGCCAGCACTTCTGCGCCATCCTGGCGCGCGAGCAGGCGCTGATGCTGAACACGCTGCGCTTCGCCGAGGAGCTCGTGGCGGCGGACAGGCTGGAGATCCCCGCGCAAGGCACGCGCGGCGCCAAGGTCTCGCGCGAGGAGATCACGATGGCGAAACGGCTGGTCGAGGAAATGACTTCCGACTGGCGGCCCGGGGCATTCAAGGACACCTACCGGCGCGACCTGATGCGACGCATCCGGCAGAAGATTCGCAAGGGCGAGACGCATGAGCTGACGCCGGCGGTGGAGGCGGCGGATGATCGCCCGAGCGCCGAGGTGATCGACCTGATGGCGGTGCTGCGCAGGAGCCTGAAGTCAGGCGGCGCGAGGACGGGCCGGAAGGCCGCCTGACTGCGTCAAGCCGGCGCTAGCGTCGGGCGAAGCGGAAGCGGGAGGTCGCTGCCGCGACCACGTCCTCGTGCGGTTCCAGCGCGAGGTCCACGCAGACCGCATTGTCGAGCCGGCGCGCCACGTCGCCCCAGTTCACGAGTTCCCAGAACGCCACGATCCACTTCTCTTTCTTGTTGCGGTATTGCAGGTAGTACGCGTGTTCCCACATGTCCATGACCAGCAGCGGTATCGTGCCGGCGGCATTGCGGTTCTCGTGGTCGTGGAACTGCTCGATGAGGAGCGTCTCCTCGATCGGGTCAAACGTCAGCGCGACCCAGCCCGAGCCCTGCAGCGCGGCGCACGCAGCGCCGAACTGCCGCCGAAACGCATCGGTGGTGCCGAAGGCATCCTTGATGCGGGACTCGAGCTGGCCCGACGGAGGCGCACCCTCGTTCGGCTCGAGGTTGCGCCAGAAGAGCGAGTGGAGCATGTGGCCCGAATAGTGGAAGGCCAGGTCCTGCTGTAGCTGGTTGATGCGGGCGTAGTCGCCCTTCCCGCGCATTTCGGCGAGCCCCTCGAGAGTACGGTTCACGCCGTCCACGTATGCTCGGTGGTGGCCAGCGTAATGCAACTCGAGGAGCTCTGCGGAATACGCCGGCTCCAGGGCGTTGTAGGCGTAGCCGAGCGGCGGCAACTTGAATTTCGTAAACGTGCTCATCGGTACCCTTGAAAAAAGGAGGGGCCGTCCCCGACTGGACATCGGGAACGTCCCCTTGCGCGATCAGTTCCTGGGACGCGTGCGACCCGTCATGTCGTCGCCCGCCTGGTTGGTACGCGTTGTGCTCGTGCCCGAATCATGGGTGCCGGCGTCGAGTGTGCCGCTGAAGCGCTCAATCTGCTTTTCGGCTTCGTCCTTGGAGATCCCATAGACCTCCTGGATTCGGCCGGCGAGTTGCTCGCGACGCCCGTCGATCACGTCGAGGTCGTCGTCCGTGAGCTTGCCCCACTGCTGCTGGACCTTGCCGCTGAGTTGCTTCCAGTTTCCTTCGATGCGATCCCAGTTCATCAGGCTCTCTCCTTGAGACTCCGATGTCGCGGCCCATCCGCGACTCGCTCTCAGGATGGCGCAGCGGGAGCGGATCGCTCTGTAGGACTACTGCTGATTGCCGCGTAGGGGCTCGAAGCTCTTCTCGAGCTCTGCAAATGCGGCATTGGCCTCTTGCTCGCACTGCGTGCGAACGGCCTCGGGCTGCGTCTTGCAGCGTTCGAGCGCCTGGTTGTGGTCCGCGGCGGCGGTGGCGATGGAGACTTCGTAGCTCGGGGGCCCCGAGGGAGCCGTGTTCTCGCCCGGTGCCAGGAGTGGAGGCGCGAGCCCGCCGGTCGGGTCCGGAGCTTCATTGGGCGCAGCGGGCGTGATCTCGGTCGAGCGCCCGCAGGCGGTGAGCGCGAGCAGCGAAATGACCAGCGCAATTCCATTCGGAGTCTTTTTCATTGGGTTCCCGTATTGCGGATTCGCTCGATCGGCAAGATGAACCTGCACTCCGTGCCGACATTCGGCCCGAGCGAGCGAAGCGCCAGGCTGCCCTCGAGCGACTCGATTCTATGCCGCATGCCGAGCAGGCCATGTGACTGCGGCGTCTCGATTCGACCTTCATCGATTCCGACGCCGTCGTCCCGCACGACGACGGACAACTGGTTGTCATCCACGTTGACCATGAGCAGGACCGACTTCGCCTTCGCGTGCTTGACGATGTTCATGAGGCATTCCTGCACGGCGCGGAATACGGCGATACGGGCGTCCGGCGACAGCTCGGGCATACGCTCGGGATAGCGTTCCTCGCAGGCAACGCCGGCCCGGCGCAGCGTCTCGTCCACCAGCCAGCGCAGTGCGGCGTCCAGGCCGACGTTGTCGAGCAGGGTGGGTCTCAGGTTCTCGATGACGCGGCGCTTGAGTGTGAGGCCTTCGTCCATGCAGCGCAGCACCCGTTCCCAGCGTAGCTTGGTCGCTTCGCTGCCGTCGTCGACGCGCTTGCGCAGCCAGGAAACGTCGATTTTCGTGGCGACCAGGAGGCCTCCGAGCTCGTCATGCAGCTCGCGGGCGAGGGCGGCTTTTTCACGCTCCGCGACCTTCTGCAGGCTGCTCGAGAGGTGAAACAGCATGGCCGTGCGCTGCTGGACCGTGCGGTCGAGCTCACGGTTCCGGTCGCTGAGGTTCTGTGTTTGCTGTGAGCGCTGTCGCAGGTCGCGCCCGAGCAGGGCGCCGATGAGGATCACCAGCACGAGCGAAAGGAAGCTCGCGGCCCCGAGCAGGACGCGCGAGGTGCGCAGGTCCCGGTCGGCGGACGCGCGTGCCGCGGAAAGTCGCGCTTCCTCGGCGTCCCACAAAACGCGCAGCTGGTGGCGCAGGTCCGTCATCGCCTTCTGGCCGATATCCGTGTCGAGGAGTTGCAGCGCGGCCGCGCGGCTCACCTCGCCGTAGAGACGCAGGGATGCCCGCATCTCGCCGATCTTCTGGCCCGCTGTACTGCGCAGGGACTGGACCCTTGCCGTATCCGCGTCGAGTCCCGAGGCGCGCATCCTGTCCACGAGGTCGTTCAGCAGCGGGTCGAGGCTGCGGATCGCGGGATCGAAGGCGCGCAGGTAGCGCGTGTCCTCAGTGAGCAGGAACCCGCGTTGCGCCGACTCGGCGTCGAGCATCACTCGCAGGTAGCGGACGAGCAATGCCTGGCGGCCCTCGGCGGCGGAAATGTCGAGGCCCGCCTTGTAGATGCGCTGGTAACCCGACTCGGCCACCACGAAGAGCGTCACGATGAATGCAACGCCGAGCAGGATCGGGGCATAGTGGAGGCGGACAGTCGGTGCATTCGCCATGGCGTTCATTTAAAGGCATCGCTGCCCTGCGTGCTGCTTTACATAGGGACCCGGGTAGGTGGGATCCTACAGCCGGCGTAGGCCCCGCCGACTCGCCAAGCCGACACCCGACATGCCAATAATGGGTTAGTTTTCAGTAGGATGAGGCTCCCCATGATGAGCGCCAAGGTATTGATTGCGGACGACCATGCCGTGGTCCGCGCGGGGCTCCGACAGATGCTGGCCGACGACAAGGCCGTCGGAGAGATCGGCGAGGCGGCGACCGGCCAGCAGACGCTGGACCGCCTGCGGGAGAACTCCTGGGAGCTCCTGATCCTCGACATCGGCATGCCGGACCGCAGCGGGCTCGACATCCTCCGGCACGTTCGGTCGGGCTATCCCGACACGCGAGTGCTGATCCTGTCCGGCTTCCCGGAGCGGCAGTACGCGATCAACATGCTGAGAGCGGGCGCGCACGGGTTCCTCGGCAAGGAGAGCGCGCCGGATGACCTCCTGAAGGCGGTGCACGTGATCCTGGCCGGGCGGCGATATCTGAGTCCCTCGATGTCGGAGCTCCTGATCTCCGAGATCGACAATGGCGGTTCGGACCGGCCGATCCACCAGCAGCTCTCGAAGCGCGAGTTCCAGATCTTCTGCAAGCTCGCGAGCGGAGGCTCGGTCTCGGAGATCGCGCGCGAGTTGTGCCTCTCGGTCAAGACCGTCAGCACCTATCGCAGCCGCGTGCTCGACAAGATGCATTTCAAGACCAATGCCGACATCACGTCCTATGCCCTCCGCAATGGATTGATCCAGTAGTATCGTGTAGTGACATTGCGCGTATTGCTGGTGGAAGACTCGCGTGTGCTCGCCGAGCGGCTGCGGGAGTCCCTGGACGGGTTGGAGAACGTCGAGGTGGTCGGGGCGGTGGCGGACGAGTCCGCCGCCGTGGCCGCCGCGCGCGCGCACAAGGTCGACGTCATCATCCTGGACCTGCAGCTCAAGGAAGGCACGGGCTTCGGCGTCATGCAGCGGCTTGGCGAGGCTCGCCCGACGATCATCGTCTTCACCAACTACATGCTGCCGGAATACCAGCGCCTCGCCCGCTCCATGGGCGTCGAGCACTTCCTCAACAAGTCGGTTGACTACGAGCGGCTGCCGCAGCTGCTCCAGGAAATCGGGGCGGCCAGACCGCACTGAGGCATTGGAGGGGTCAGGCCCCTTGAAGATCGCGAAGGGGTCAGACCCCCTTCGCGATCTTCAAGGGGCCTGACCCCTCCAAGGCAAAAGAAGGCCCGCGCCTTTCGGCGCGGGCCCACGGTGCTAGACCGTCAGCGAACTGTTCGAGTGTACGAGGGGGGTCAGTACGACTTGACGCTCAGTTCGTTCTTGACGTCCTTCACACCAGTGACGGACTTGGCGACCGTCGTGGCTGCTGACTTCGCGGCATTCGTGTCGACGAAGCCGGAGAGCTGCACGACGCCATCCTTGGTTTCCACGTTGATCTGGTGAGCCTTGGTGTCCGGGCTGGCGATCAACGCCGTCTTGACCTTGGCGGTCAGGATGGAGTCGTCGATCACTTCACCGGCCGACGATGATCCGCCGATCGCGATGTCGTTCTGCACCGACTTGACGCCATCGACGCCGCGGGCAACTTCCACGGCCCGCGAGCGGTCATTCGCGTTGTCCACGAATCCCGACAGCTTCACCTGGCCGCGGTTGACGTCGACATTGACGTCGGCGGCAGTCTCGGCGGATTCCGCCGCCAGGGCGGACTTGACGCTGGTCAGCAGCGCCGCGTCATCGATCTGTTCTCCCGGTGCCCGCTGGGTCCGGGTCGAGGAGCAGGCCGTCGTGCCAAGCACGGCCGTGCTGACGAGCAGGATTGCGAGTGTCTCGTTCATTTTCATGAGTGCAAGTTCCTTTTCAGCCCAGCGTCACGACGGACCGGGCAGGTCGGCGGCCGCCTTGGCAGCTTCATACGCCGCGTCGGCTTCGTCCTTGCACGCCTTCTGCTGGTCGCCCGCCATCGCCTCGCACTGCTCGATCGCGACCTTGTGGTCGCCCTCGGCCTTCGCGAGCGCGGTCTGTTCCTGGCCTTCCATGGTGTTCTGGCTCATGTCGGACTGCGCTTCGACAACTTCCTCGGTCCTCTCGGCCTGCGCCGAGGCCACGTCCGCCTGCACTTCCGCGGGATCCTCGGCCTTGTTGCAGGCGCCAAGCGACGCCGCGAACGCACCGGCTATCAACACTGTCAGTACACGGTTCATGTCTTTTCTCTCCTCCGATCTCGTGCGAGATCGTGCAGGACCGAGTGTGTCTGGGGCGCGATCGGGGTGATGTCGGTGGCCCGCGCGGCCGGATGTCGGTGTGCGACCTACGTCGTCTGACACCGACATTCCATTCGCCGCGTCAGGCGATCAGAAGCGATAACCGGCATTCAGCCACAGCGCGGAGGCGTCGTCCGCTTCGTCGAAGTCGAACTGCTCGTACTCGAGCCGGACGTTCACGCGCTCGAAGATATTGACCCCGGCGCCCGCGCTCCAGGTAAAGGTCTCGTTGCCCTGCGAGTCGCGCGTGCTGCCGGCCGGCGTGGTCAGCCGCGCTTCCGTGTCGTACCAGTAGTAGCCGGCCTTGGCGAACAGTTCGAACCAGTCGCCGATCGGCAGCGTTCCGACCACGTAGGGCGCGAAGCCGTCGGTTTCGGTCGTCAGGCGCACGTCAGGCAGGATCTCGTCGTCGGGGCTTCCCAGATTCACGTACGCGAGCTCGAACCCGAGGTATTCGTTCATGCGCCAGCCGGCGAAGGCCTTCCAGGCGGTGTCGTCGCTGTCATAGCGGTCGATGGTGTCGTCGACGTCGTCGAAATCGTCGATTTTGACGTCGAAGCTGCCGACGCCGGCTCCCGCGTAGAATCCCGACTCATTCTCCTGTGACTGTGCGCCCGTTGCAGTCGCGAGGGCAGCAAGCGCCACTACGACGGTGATGCCGAATTTCATGGAACCTCCAGTGATGGCTGATTTGCGCAACGAGTGTTGCTGCGCGCGCACCCGGGCGTAGTCGGAGCCCGACGCCCCATCAGGTCGGAAGGCGCCCGTCGCCGGCGTCAGGTGCCGCGGCGCAGCAGGCCCACGATCAGCGCGATCCCGGCGAATACCAGGAACAGGAAGAACAGGATCTTCGCAATCGAGGCGGCGCCGGCGGCGATGCCCGTAAAGCCGAACAACGCCGCGATCAGGGCGATGATGAAGAAAATGAGCGCGTACTGGAGCATGTCGATGAACGTACGGGCCGTCGCCATCCGGCTACATCAGAGGACGGGCGGGACGGATGTAGGTGTCGGCCTATGGCGCGCGCATTATTGCCAGCGTAGCGAGAGGCAGGAGAGACCTCCGTCGAGCTTGCGGAACTCCGACATCTCGAGCGCGACGGTCTCGAAGCCGAGGGATTCGATCGCAGCGCGCGCCTGCCGGTAGCCGGCAGCGACCAGCACGCGATCGTTCACGCGCAGCGCGTTGGCGGCGTAGGTTTCAGCCGCCGGGACGTCGATGCGCTCGTACGCGGCGAGTGCGGGGTGGTGCGGGAGGTCGCGGGTGGCGAGCAGTCGGCCTTCGCCGAGGTAAGTGATGCCGGACTTCAGGTGCAGGAGTGCCTGGATGGCGCGGATGTCGATGCAGTCCGAGCGGTAGCCGAGATCTCCGAGCAGGCCGGCGAGTTGCGCGGCGCCCGCCTCGTTGGTACGCGCGGAGAGGCCGATGAGGAAATGCCCGTCGGCTTCGCACACGTCGCCGGCGTCGACCGTGCCGGGGGCGTCGATACGCGCAAGTTCGGGGAAGGCAGCCTTGAGGGCCGATTCGATCGCGTCGATTTCGCCGCGGCGCGAGGGTGCGCCGGGTCGGGTGAGGATCGCGCCGCGCGCGGTGAGGAGCGCCGTGTCCTCGACGAAGCAACCGTCGGGATGGCGCGGGTCGGCGGGCAGGAGCGTGAGTGAGATGCCCTGGGCTTCGAGCGCGGCGCGGTAGCGCCGATGCTGCTCGAGCGCGAGCGCCGGATCCGGCGCACCTTCGCCGGATTGGGTCAGCCCTTGCGCGAAATTCTCGCCAGGGAGCCGCAGCAGTGCGTGAGTAAAGCGTTCCAAGAGGGGTCACTCCCCGATTTCCTATCGATGGAGGGGTCAGACCCCTTGATCCTTTCATTATCAAGGGGCGCGTTCCATTTACGAAGATCAAGGGGTCTGACCCCTCCAAGTGTTGCATTGCAAAAGGCTGCCTCCGATTTCTCGCAGGCGGCGTAGTATTTCGGCCGACGGCTCGGTCTCCTGACTGACCGTTGGGGATTCTCGACGGCTTGACTCATCACTAGTGAGGGATAAGGACATGGCAATGAATCGACGTGATTTCGGCAAGGTGATGCTGGGCGTGACGGGCGGCCTGCTGGCAGGCGCCGAGATCGCCAAGGTCGCTTTCGCCGGTGAAACGGCCGGTGGCGACGACCACGTGTGCAAGGGGCACAACGCCTGCAAGGGCAAGGGTGGCTGCAAGGGTGGCGACGGCGGCTGCGCCGGCAAGAATTCGTGCAAGGGCAAGGGCGGCTGCGCCACCAATGCCAAGCACGAGTGCGCGGGCAAGAACGCGTGCAAGGGCCAGGGCGGTTGCAAGTCAGGCGACGGCGGCTGCGCGGGCAAGAACTCTTGCAAAGGCAAGGGCGGCTGCGCGGTGCCGGTCGACCCGGCGCACATGGGCGGCTGATGCCGCAGGCTGGCGTGCGCAGGCCGGACTTCCGGCCGAATCGATGGGGACTCCCGGATCTCGGCCTGGGAGTCGGCTTGCGCACGCAGCATTTCCGGCACATCACCTCGAAGTGGCCGGCGATGGACTGGTTCGAGATCGTGTCGGAGAACTTCATCGACACGGGCGGCCGGCCAATGCATTTTCTCGACCAGGTCGCCGAGCGCTACCCGATCGTGATGCACGGCGTTTCGCTCTCGGTCGGCAGCACCGACCCCATCGACTTCGCGTTCCTCGACAAGCTCAAGGCGCTCGCGAAGCGCGTGAAGGCACGCTGGCTCGGCGACCATGTCTGCTGGACCGGCGTCGCAGGCCTCAATGGCCACGATCTCTACCCGGTGCCGTATACGGAGGAGGGGCTCCGCCACATGGTGTCGCGGGTCCGGACCATCCAGGATTACCTCGGACAGCCGCTGGTGCTCGAGAACCCGTCGACCTACCTGACCTTTGCGGCGTCCTCGATGCCCGAAGAAGAATTCATCGCCCGGCTCGCCGAGGACGCGGATTGCGCGTTGCTCCTCGACGTCAACAACGTGTACGTCACCTGCCGGAATCACGACCTCGACCCGCTCGCGTATCTCGACGCGATACCGCTCGACCGCGTGGTGCAGATCCACCTCGCCGGCCACACGGATAACGGAACGCACTGCATCGACACCCACGACGGTCGTGTCGTGGACGCCGTCTGGGACCTCTATGCGCGGGTCATGGCGCGCGCCGGCGGGCGGGCGACGCTGCTCGAATGGGACGCAGGCATTCCCAAGTTTTCCGTTCTACAACAAGAGGTTAGGAAGGCAGCGCGGTTCCGGAACGGGGTCCGTGAGGCGGCGGCGTGAAAGCCATGGCTGCGCCGAGCCTGGCTACCCTCGAGCGCTGGATGCAGGCGGTGGTCATGCACCCGGAGGGTGCCGAGACGGGACTGCGGGCTCCGAAGGCACGCCGGCTGCTTGCGGCCGCCGCGCGCGACCCGTCAGCAGTGGTCCTGCCCTCGAAGCAGCTGAGCTCCGTCGAGCGCCTCGAGATCTACGCGCACATGTATTACGCGCGGCTGGTCGAGGTCATGGAGACCGAGTACCCGACCGTACGGCAGCTCCTCGGGCCGCACGCTTTCGCGGCCGCCTGCCGGAGCTATGTGGCGAAGCATCCGTCGCGGGCGCGGCTGCTGAACGGGTTGAGCGCGGGCTTCCCCGATTTCCTGGCGAAGTCCCTGCCGCGCTCGCACCGGCACGGACTGGCCGTCGACATCGCCCGCATCGAGCGCGCGATGGAGGATGTGTTCGATGCGCCGGCCTCGACGCCGATGACGGCGGCGGAGTTCGCGGCAGTCAATGGGCGGACGCGGCTCGCCGTCAACCCGGCGCTCGTGCTGCTCGAGCTGCGTTATCCGGCGAACGCCTGCATGAACGCGATGCGCAGGGGGGAGCAGCCGCGCATCCCGCGCCCGCGGGTGACGCGCGTGATCGTTTTCCGCCGTGGCTTCCAGGTGATGCGCCGCGAGCAGGAGCAGGTTCAATTCCGCCTGCTCCAGGCGCTGGTCGCCGGCAAGCCGCTCGCCGCCGCCGTGCGCGCGAGTCTGGTTCACGGCGCGGGCAACGCCGACCGCGTTGCCGGGCGCCTGCGCAGCTGGTTTGAGGAGTGGGCCGGCGCGCAGCTTTTCATAAAAAAGATCAAATAAGAGGGGTCACTCCCCGATTTCCCGGCGACGGCAGTCACCCGGCATGGAAAATCGGGAATTGACCCCTCTTGCAGTAACATGGCCCCAATGCGTACCACGACAAGGGGATGTCTATGAACATCCGCAGCCTGGCCAAGGGGCTTACTTTCTGCGGTGAGACGAGCGGCAAGCGGCAGACGTATTACGTTTTCGAAAGCGCCGCGGGCTATGTCGTCATGTCGCCCTCCCGCACCAAGCGGGCGAGCGGCTACTTCAACCTCGTCCGCCGCGACGCGGTGAACCGCATCCGCAAGAGCTACGCTGGCAAGCAGGACGTCACCGCGAAGCAGCTCGCCACCCGCTCTCGCGGCGCGGGCGTGCGTGACGCCCTGCAGGCGCTCAACATCCTCTACGTCCTGGTCGCGACCGGCGCCGCGAAGCGCGACGACCGCCACCAGGATTCGCGACTGCATTTCAACATCGCCCGGCGCTGAGCCGCCGCTCGGCGCGATGGGCGTCTTCGAGTTCCTGCTCGCGCTGTATTCGATCGTTGCCGGCCTCGGCATGTCGATCGTGGCGCGCAGCATCGCCCAGATGATCGAGGCGCGGCAGCGCATCCGCCTCTACTGGGTGCACGGCGTCCTGATCGCGGTCGTGTTCATGGCGCAGATCGTGTCCTGGTTTTCACTCTGGCAGTTCGCCGGCCACTCGCCGTGGACCGTCGCCGACACGCTGTTCCTGCTCGCCATTCCGATGATCCTCTACCTGGCCAGCCATCTCGTGGTCCCGGAGCTCGAGGATGGCCTGGTCCATGACCTGCGCGAGTACTACTACCGCCACGCGTGCTGGGCGCACGGCCTCATGCTGGCGGTGGCCGTTCTGTCGCTGGTCGGCGAGGGGTTCATCCTGGGGCAATTCGAAATGACGCCGCCCAGGATCCTGCGCATCGTGGTCGGCGCGGTGTTCCTGCCGGGGATCCTGACGGCGAATCCCGCCGTCCATTCCGTGCAGGCGGGTCTGCTGGTCGTGCTGATGGCGATCGGCGTGTCGTTCGTGTCGATCGCTATCGGCTGAGCCGGCGCTCAAGAGGAATGCCCGCTCGTCAGGGCTTGTAACGCTTCCAGACGTTGCGCGCGATGATCATGAGCGAGGCGCCGGCTGCGAATGTGCCGACTGCGCTGAAGATGCTCGTCAGGTATAGGCCGACGCCCGGGATGTTCATCAACGCCCCCGAGAGCATATTCAGGACGAGCGCCGTCACCAGCACACGGACGTGATCCTCGGAGGCGATGGCGAAGCCGCCGATGAGGCCCAGCACCACCAGCAACGAGCCCGCGCGCGGGACATCGATGAAGGCGCCGACCACCGCGATGGCAATCGCAATCCAACCCACGAGCTTGAATGGATTCATGGTGCATCCCCCCAATGCCTTTACGTGCGCGGCCCGGCAAGCCCGGAGGCCGCTGCGCGCATCGTACCCGCGGGCCGAAGCTGGCGGTAACGGATTGAAATTACTCAAGATAACTGCAGCAAGAAGCGGGTTGCGAGCGACCTGCGCAGCGCCGATCCTGCCCGCATGAACTACCAGATCCGCGGACTCGAACCCGCCCTGTTCGAGCCGCTCTTCGAACTCGATGACACGGCCTTGGCAGGCCGCGGCATGCGGCGCGTCTGGTCCGACCAGCCGGTCGGCTACCCCTGCCGCGTCAGCCTCGAGGACGCGCCGGTCGGCGAGGAATTGCTGCTGCTGCCGTTCACCCACCAGGATGGTTCGACGCCGTTTCGCGCTTCCGGCCCGATCTTCGTGCGCCGCGGACAGCCGGCCGCGGCACGGCTCGTGAACCGGTTGCCGATTTGCCTGACACTGCGGCCGCTATCCGTGCGGGCCTACGACGGCGCCGACGAGATGGTGGACGCCGAGGTCGTGGATGGCCGTGAGGCGGCACCGCTTGTCGAGCGTTACCTGGCGCGCGCCGATGTCGCTTACCTGCACCTGCACTTCGCGCGGCGCGGCTGCTTCGCCTGCCGCG
>Ga0187894_10001968_pt1 | contig 25348 bp, 18 predicted proteins | sample GBC1701081metaG_FD_136650 | JGI IMG/M metagenome (GOLD analysis project Ga0187894, IMG submission 136650) | White microbial mat communities from a lava cave in the Kipuka Kanohina Cave System on the Island of Hawaii, USA - GBC170108-1 metaG ... | reverse complement strand
GATTTTGGCGGCGAACAGCGTCGTGCCTTCAAAGCCCCACGTGAACCAGTTGATCTCGGGTTGGGATAAATCCTTCGGCGGGGACTGCCGCCATTTACTTACGACCTTCAGTCCGCCGCCGACTTCGATCTGCGTTGACTTTGCTTCCGTCGTTGCTCCGCCGGCAGCGGCTTCGTGGTGAAATAGACCATCGGCTCAATCGTCCAGTACCGATAGCTTGTGTCGCTGTACCACCATTCGGCCGGCAGCTTGAGCGCCAGGGGCTTCGCTTTGCCCTGCCGTTCGATAGTGAGATTGATCTGGCGCGCGTCGCGCTGCAGTTTGCCGTAGCGGTATTGCAGATCGCCGAACGTAAAGACGGGCGTTCGATTGAAGGCGGTGATCAGATCGCCCGCCTGCATTCCGGCGTTTTGCGCCACGCCCTCCGCTTTGCCGACAACCAATCCCTTCGGCGCATCCAGGTGAATGCCCAGGGCCTTCAGATCGGGCGAGGGATACATCGTCCGGCGTTTGTCGAGTTTGCCGGCGGCCTCTTCGTCCTGCGCCTTGTAATCGCCGATCAAGTGGCATTCGACGCATCGGTTGCGGTCGATCACTTCGCGTTTGAGCGAGACGATCTCCTGCGGGTAGACCGGCGCGGGGCGCGGCTGTTTCGGCAGCTTGCCCGCGTTGTATAGCGTGTGTTGTCGCAATCCGGCTTTGAGCGCCAGCTCCAGACTGTCGAGGCTGTGATAAGTCCCCGCGTCCTCGGCGTCGCGCCCGCCGTAGCGCAGATATATCTGTTCATCCGCGTTGAGGATGAAAAAATAGATTGAGTTATGGCGGTCGTAATCGAACAGAGCGATGTCAATGCCCGTCATCGTCGTGATGCGGGCCAGCGTGAACTGCCGCATCAATTGACCGCGCGGCGAATTTTTCGGCGTGAGCACAACCTGTGCGTCGAACTTTCGTCCGTTCACTCAAGGAGCGCACCGGAATTCCAGAAAGATCGGCTTGCCTGTCTTCTTCGCTTCCTTTAACGCCGCTTCGTAATTGTCGAGCCAGACGAGCTTGTCGTTACCGCCCGCGGCGGCCTGGTTGTTTTCAGCGCCGGCGGCTTTGTGTTGATTGCCGCCGGACCCAAGCCAGACAATCGCCCAGACAGCCGCGGCCAGCACGCCCAGCTTGATCGTGATTAATCGCTCCTGTGTCATTGTTTTCTCCCTCCTTCAGTTTTGCGCGGGATGTTGAGGCGCGCTTCAAACGCCGCCATCCTCTCAGTTCCGCTTTTCATTGATCGCCGCTTTGACCTCAGCGGGGCCGTGACGCTTTTCATAAGCGGTGATTCGCAGGTCAATCTCCTTCAGCTCATTCTGCGGCGTGTGAATCAATCGCATCATCACGTTGTAGTAAGTATGATTGCCGGCGCCGAAGGATTTGCTGTTGTGTTTGTCGAGTATCGCCTGCGGAATCGCCTCGCCGGGTTTTGCGCCGTAAATCAGCGCGAACTCGTTGAGGTCGTATTTGCGATCTTGATTGAGATCGAAGCCGCGCGAGCGATAAGCGACGCGGCGGCCAACGTAGCCGTACTGTGAACGGCGCGACATGGAAGCAATCGCTTCGGCGCGGGTGTACTGGTTGTCTTTGTCGGTGTCCGCGCTGCGGAACATCAGCTCCTGCCGTCTGGTGACATCGCCGCCCGCAGGCTTTTCGCCGTTCGGATCGGGAACGGCCAGCGCGAATTCGGACAGCGACAGGACGCCATTGCCGTCACCGTCGGCTTTGAGTTGTTGCTCGACCTGATCGAGCACGTACGCCTTCACGCCGGTTTCGCCTTCACTCCGTGTGACGAAGCCGTCGCTGTTCGCATCCCACGATTTGAAGCGGGCCAGCGTTTTCGTGTCGGACTCTTCGGCGTTATGCGCGTCGAGCAGTTGCGCCAGCGTGACCTTACCGTCGCCGTCTTTATCGACCACTCCGAAGAAGCTGACGAACGCGGCGGCCGCATCTTCCGGCCTTGCCTCGGCGGCGTCATTTGCGCTCGCCGCCGCCGGCTTGCGAGCCTGCTCGAAGGCGGTGATGTGGCGATCCATCTCATCGAGTTCGGCCTTGCTGTCTTGATGGATCATCTGCCACAACTCTTGAAATCTCAGGCTGGAGCGGCTTCCGTCTCTGCCTTTGAATCGAGCGGCGGGTTGCGGCGGCAATTGCTCGCTCGGTTTCAGGCCGTACATCAGCCCGAAGTCGAACAGGTCGTAATAGCGCGTGAACGAAGCGACGGCGTCGGCGGTCGTGCCGGGGAAGCCGAGTTCGTGATGTTCGCGCATTCCCTGAGAATTGAACCCGCCTCGTCCCTGCCCGCGACCTTGCGCGAGGGCAGTCAGGGCGGCCACGCAGAAACAAAACAACAACGATGCGATGAATTGAAAGCGGGGCCTGTGAATGATCTGTCTCATAAATTTCTCCCAGGTTGAATCGGGTTTAAACGTCTGCCCAACGGCGCAGCAGGTTGTGATAAACGCCGGTGAGCTGGATGACGGACGGGTGATCGTGTACTTCGGCGCCGATGCGTTGAATGGCCATATCCAAATCGAAGAGCAGCGTGCGCTGTCCGTCGTCGCGCACCATGCTTTGAATCCAGAAGAACGAAGCCAGCCGAGCGCCCCTCGTCACCGGGCGCACGTGATGCAGGCTGGACGCGGGGTAGAGAATCAAGTGACCGGGCGGCAGCTTGATGTTGTGCAGGCCGTAAGTGTCTTCCACCGACAACTCGCCGCCGTCGTACTCTTCAGGCTCCGCCAGAAACAACGTCGCCGAAAGATCGGTGCGCACGCGGTGCGGCGTGCCGGTTACCTGGCGAACCGCGTTGTCCACGTGCGTGCCGAACGACTGCCCGCTCTGATAACGGTTGAAGAGCGGCGGGAAGACCTTCAACGGCAGCGCCGCCGCCATAAACAAAGGATTGTTTTGCAGCGCCGCCAGGATCAGTTCGCCCAGTTCGCGCGCCACCGGATGATCCTCCGGCAATTGCATGTTGTCTTTCGCCCGCGCCGATTGGTGTCCGGCGGTGACGCGTCCATCAACCCAATCAGCTTGATTCAGGTTCTGCCGGCATTGATCGACTTGCTTGGCGGTCAGGACATCGGGAATGTGCAGCAGCATTTGTTACTCCTTTGATTCAACGCCGGGAGCGATACGCGCCATATCTCGTGTGGCGTGTGTCGCTCCCGGGGCCGCGCCTTTAGAACCGGAAGCCGGTGCTGACCATCACCGAACGGCCCGCGCCTGGGATGAGATGCCCTCCGCCCAGCCGGTCGAAGTAACGCTCGTTGGTCAGGTTGTAGAGATTGAGCCGCAGGTCGAGATGTCCGGACACCGGGAATGAAGCCATCGCGTCGAGCAGCCAATAACTGTCCACTTGCCTGGTGTTGATGTTGTTGCCGAATCGGCGTCCGACGAAGCGCGGGCCGCCGCCCAGAGTGATTCGTCTCGGCAATTGGTAGGTCGTCCAGATGTTGAACGAATGGCGAGGCGCGTTCTGAATTTCTTTGCCGACTTCCCCCGCGGTATTCGACTTCACGATCTCGCTGTCGAGGAATGTGTACCCGCCGAAGACTCGCAAGGCGCGGGTGATGCCGCCGCTCGCGCCCAATTCGACTCCCTGCACGCGCTGCCGGCCCTGCAGCACCTGCGGCGGATCGTCCGGCAGAAGAGGCGGCGTTCGCGCGTTGGTCTTCTCCACGCGGAAGATCGCGCCGCTCACCGACAAGCGCTGATCGCTGAGCAGATCCCATTTGCTGCCGATCTCGAAGTTGTAAGTCTTCTCCGGTTCGATGGCGGTGTTGGCCGTGCCATAAGACAAGCCTTCGAGCGACGGGCTGAGCGATGTGCCGTAGGAAACGTAGACGCTGCCTTCTTCCTTCGGCTTGACAACCAGGCCCCCGCGCCAACTGACCATCTCGTCCACGCGCGTGACTGGGGCGAGCGCAGTGTTGACGCCGTCCACGTCGAAGCGATCGAAGCGCAGCCCGCCGTTCAGTTCGATGTGCTTGCTGAGCTTCGCCGTCTCGAAAGCGTAAAGCGAGACCGATTTCCCGGTGACGTCGCCGAGGTTCGGTCCCACCGAAATCACGCCGTTGAACGGCTGATTGGGATCGGGATTGTTCAGCGTGGTAGTCGGTGTGCCGGTGACCGTGCGCGTCCGGCGCAGATTGTTTTCGTGTGTGAGCGCGAGACCGGCGACGAAAGAGTGCTCGACCTTGGCGGTCGAGAAACGCGCCCGCAAATCGGTCTGGTTATCCCAGACTTTGTCTTCAGTGATCCACGACGGGCCGTTGCGATTGATGATGAGATTGTCAGGGCTGGCGAAGCGCGGCGACGTGGTGACCGAGTCGCGCGTCGAATAGCCGAAGCGAAACTGGTTGCGAATCGTGACTGAATCGTTGAAGTCGCGCTCGATCTTCACCGTCGCCAGGTCCGAGCGCATCTTCTCGAAGTCTCGCGATTTCAGACCGTAAAAAGTTTCGCGTGGCACGGGCGCGGGCTGATCGCGCAGGTTCGCCAACACGTTCTGAGTATTCGTCACCCACGGGATTCCGTAATCCGGGATGTTGTCCTGACCCATATAGAAGTAACTGAGCGTCACCCGCGTCCGAGTCCCCAGCCCGAACAGGACGGATGGCGCAACGCCCCAGCGTTGATTCTCGACCACGTCGCGTCCGGCCACGCCCGAATCGTGCGCGAGCAGATTCAAGCGGAAGGCCGTGCGATCTTTGATCGGCAGGTTGATGTCGCCGGTGAAGCGTTTGGTCGCGTCGCTGCCGAAGCTGACCGTGCCCGCGAAGAAGCGATTGACGGTTGGCGCCTTGCTCACCAGATTGATCGAACCGCCCGCCGATCCGCGCCCTGTGAAGGCCGATCCGGGTCCCTTGACGACTTCGACCTGTTCCAGATTGAAAGGGTCGCGCGATTGCGGGCCGAGATCGCGGGCGCCGTCAATGAAGATGTCGTTGCGCGCGCTGAATCCGCGCAGCGTCAGATTGTCGCCGGCCGGAACGCCGCCTTCGCCGGCGGCCATCGTCAGCCCCGGAACGTTGCGCAGCACGTCGCGCAACGTCGTCGCGCCCTGCTCCTCGATCACGGCTTTGGGAATGACGGTGATCGTCTGCGGCGTGTCGCGCAGCGGTTCGGTATATTTCGGCGACGAGGGCGTGATGCGGCCCAGCACCTCGACCGACGCGGCCACGCCTTCCAGTTCCAGCGTCACGATCTTCGGGCCGCTGAAACGATAGGTGATACCCGTGCCCGCCAGAATCTGCGCCAGCGCCTTCTCGGCTGTGTGGACGCCCGAAACTCCGGGCGAGGGAATGGCTCGCATCTTCTCGTTGGACGCCAGCACTTGCAGATCGGTCAGTTTCTGAAAAGTAGCCAACACCGTTTCGAGCGGGCCGGGCGGGATGTCGAAACGCTGGGTCTGGTGAGCCTGAACCGCGCCATAGACGGCTTCCAGCGCGCTGGGACTGATCATCGCGGAGCCGAACGGCGCCGCCTTGTTCGTCATCGGCGCGCAGGTCAATAAAGCTCCCATCGTCCCCATTGCCATCCAATATCGGGGGCCGCGTTGGCTCCCTTTGTTACGGTTCTTTTTCCTGTTTCTTCGGATGTTTTTCTTTGTTTCTAGCTTCATTTATGTCCCTCCAGGGTAGAGCTGACGCCGCCTGGGCAAATTCCTTCAGGCTACGCTCAGGTTTGTTGGCGTGTACGGTTCTATTATTTGAGTGTTGTTTGAGATGGCGCCTGGAGCTTGGCGCCGGTTATCGCGACGCTTGTTCCTTTCGCCCGCGCTCTCCGCGCCGGGCTACTTCCGCGCCTGCGGCGTGAGCTTCAGCTTCAGCTTTTCGCTCCCGCGCAGGGCTTCGACTTCGTATTCCTGTTCGGCTTTCATTTCGCATCTTTACTCTCTATGCGGAATCAATGACACAACAGGTCATCAGAACCGGATCTTCACGCCGCCCTGTACCAGGCGCGGGATGCCCACCATAATGCCGCGCCGCCGATCCACGACGAACGTATCGTCGGCGAGATTCTTCACCGCGACGAAGATCGTCGGCGCGTAACGTTCCAGTTTGCCGATGCGGTAGTTGACCGCCGCGTTCCAGACCGTGTAGGCCTTGATCAATCCGCGTTGACCGTTCGGCGAAACCGCAATCGAGTTCAGATCGTCGCTGAACTGCTCTCCGGTATAGATGGTCTCGATCAGCGCATCAAAGCCGCTCGCGTGCGAGTAGCCCGCGGTCGTCGCGGCCAGATGTTTCGGCGAGTAAATCAACCGGTTGCCTTTGATGCTGACGGTGTTGAAACCGCCGACGTTGCTGAAGCGTGTGCCTTGATATTCCGCCGCGCCGACGTAGGTATAGGCCGCCCGCACATAAAAGTTATGCGGCGAATTGAAGGTCGCGCCGCTGTCCCAGCGTCCATCGAATTCAGCTCCTTGATGCAGCGTCTCGCCAGCGGTGGTCAGCGTCGCCCCTACGCCGCCAGAGAGGTTCGCCGGTACGATCTGGTTTTCGTAATCGAGCCGGAAGAACGTCGCGCTCAGCTTTACGCCGCGCGCTGGCGTCGACCGGAAACCGACCTCGTAATTCCACGATAGTTCGGGATCGAGTTCGAATACGCCGCCCGTGTTGTTATCAATGATGTCCGCCGGACGTGGCGGAGAGAACCCGCGATGCGCGCCGGCAAAAATCGTGAAGCGAGACACCGGGCTGTACGCCACGCCGAAGCCGGGAATAACTTGCGTCACGTCGGTCTTGCCCGCGACCGGAGTCGCCAGCCTGTTGACGCGTTCGATGTTGACATGCTCGATGCGGACGCCAGGCGTCAGGGCAAGCTTGCCGAACAGGAAGCGATGTTGAATGTAGCCCGACACCGCGTTGTTCTTACGCAAATTATCTTCCACCGTCACACCGCCGCGTCCGTTCGGGCCGCCCGTGTTGTTGTTCTGTTGGATGCGGTTCTGCGTTTCGCGGTGATAACGGAAGCCGAGGTCGGTCTCGCCAAGCCCGCTGCTGATCTTCAGTCGCGGATCAATGCCGAAGGTGTCGTAATTCCGCAGCCGGCCCTCATTGCCGCAGAGCGTGTTGAGTTCGGACATGCCGTTACAGCCGTTGTTACCACGGCGGTTCGGGCGCTGATCGGAATTGGACGATTGCCGCCACCAGTCGCGGTTGAAATCCGCCCCATAGAGTGTCGTGGTGAAGACGGCGCGGCTGTTGATCGCGTTCGTGTACATCATCGAGGCGCCGAAGCGGTCGCCGTCGAAGAAATCATTACGGAACGGATTGGCGCGTGGGTTGGCGATGAATTCCGCCAGCGTTAAACCGGAGTAGGTGATGTTGGAGTCTTCACCGTAGTAATTGAACTTGAAGCCGAGTGTCTGCGTGCCGTTTTCGGTGAGCTTCGTCACTGTCTTGATGAGGACGTCGTTCAGCCCGAAGCGCATGTTTTCGCGCGCGCCCTGTCCCTGCTTGCGCAGAAAATCGAAGATCAGTCCCGTGCGACCCGCTCCTTCTCCGAAAGAGGCGCCCACGCTCGCGTAGCCGTTGAAGTAGTTCCGATTGCCACCGAGCAGCGTAAGTGAGCCGCTGAAGTCTTTTGCCCCGTTTGCCCCGTCCGCCCTGCTTGGAGGATTGGGCGTGATGTAGTTGATCGTCCCGGCCAGTGTATTCGGGCCGTGGGCGATCTGCGATGAGCCCTTGAGAATCTCGATGCCGTTGTAGCGCTCGATGGGCGGGTGGTAGTAGGCGTCGGTATCGCCATAAGGCGCGTGGCCGAGCGGCACGCCGTCTTCCAGCAACAAGACCTTCGCCGAACGGTTCGGATCGAGGCCGCGAATGCTGATCGAAGGGCGCAACCCGAAGCCTTCTTCATCGCGCGTGTAAACTCCGGGCGCTTTCCGCAACGCTTCGTTGAAATTGAATGGGCGCGAGATTTCGAGCGTGCGCGCGTCAATTATCTCAACCGAACCGGGAATGCGCGTCTGCTCTTCCTGCGTGGCGGCGATCTGCGTCGAGATCACGCCGACATCCGCGGCCAGCGCGCCAGGGCGCAATATGAAATCCAGGCTCCGCTCGGAATGGAGTGTGAATGTCTGCGCGGTGAGCGAAAAGCCTTCGCGGCGCGCGCTGACTTGATAATCGCCGGGCAGCAGATCTTCCACCCGATAATGGCCGTCGTCGCCTGTCTTCGCGGATCGTTCAAAGCTCGTGCCGAGTTGCCGCATCGTCACGGTCGCGTTGCTGACCGCCGCGCCCGTTTGATCGGTCACGCGTCCTGTAAGCGAAACCCTGCCTTGAGCCGAAACGGCGGCGCTCGACGTCATTAAAAGCAAGCTGACGCAAAACATCCTAAAGGTGATGAAGAGTGATTTGTTGTAGGGCACGTTTTGCCTCCTGTGGTGATGCTCTTGGAAATGAACTTTTATCCTGCAGAGCCAGTAGAGACGGACCGTAGACGCCAACAATCGAAATGGTTCAGCGCTACATCACGAGCGATTCGGCGTAATGCGAAACCTCCTGTTCGGCGCGCTCGGCGCGTTCAGCTTCCAACTCGCGATAAACATTGCCGATGACTTCAGCCAGCGCGCGGAATTGCGGCTGGGTAAAGGTGAAAACGATGTTGCCGTACTCCAGATGCACGCAGCCTTCGGAGCATTTGAAACAGTGGACTGGCAACCGATAGCCTTCTCCCGATTGGGCTTCTGATTGGGCTCCTGATCGAGCCTCTTGATCGTGTTGATGTTTCATAAAATTCACTCCCTCCTTCAAAAATCAAAAAATCGTTGCGAAAACAGCATAGCTATGGGGGGCGCGAGAGTTTGTCGTAACTTCACAAGCTTCAGTTGGGTAGGCGGGTTGATGAGGCGGGATAACTCTCGCGCCCGCCCGGCCCGCCTCGCGCCTCAGGTGGATGAGGAACTCGGCGGGCGTGAAAGACTGCCGGTAATATCTCGTCTCGATGTGAACGCGGCCACAATCGCAGAGCCAGATTTGGATTCGGCCAAATGTAGATTCAGATAATGCGTTCATCGAATTCTCCTTTGGGAAGCCTGCTATTTTCGCTCTTGCGCCCACGTCCATCGCATTCCGACGCGGAACGTGCGGCCCAACTCTGGCCGGAAGATCGGCAGAGGCGCGCCGCTCGCGGCCAACTTGCCGACATTCGGATCGCGGCTGTCGGTGAAATTGTCCACCGCGCCGAAAAACTCCAGGCCGCGATGGATGCGCTTGGCCGCGTAGAAGTCCCACAAACTGAACCCGGGCGGAATCACATCAGGCGATGTCACAACCCCGGTCGTTGGATTGACCGTCGCCAGCGTATTGATCCACTTGCTGTAGAACGTTCCACGCAGATTGGCGCGGAGCCCGACGCGCGCATTGCTCTCCCAGGCCAGTCGCGCGTGACCTTGATGCTTGTGACGGTTGAGCAACGGCGCGTTGTTTTTCGTATCGCGAGCGTAAAGATAGGTATATGCGCCGCCGAGCGAAAAGCCGCGCGGGAGCAGAACATCGCCATCAAACTCGACGCCCTGCGTCACGGCTTTGGCAATGTTTTTGTAGAGGAAGAGCAGACGGCCGAGCGCCGGACGGAACGCTGTGAGATCAATGCCTTCGCGCGCGGCGATCTGTTGTAGTTGTTGCGGCGTGGCGACGAAGCCCAGGGAGGCCGCATCAATTAGGTCCTTGATGTCGTTGCGGAAGACATTGATCCCAAAACGCGCGCGGCGGCTGAGCGCCGTAAACTCGCTGCCAATCTGAACCGAGTTGGCATATTCGGGCCGCAGGTTCGGATTGCCGATGACCTGATAAAGATTGGTCGGATTGAGGAAGCGATAAAAAAGCTGGCCTAAATCCGGCGCACGGAATCCGCGACCATAGGACGCGCGAACCCGCCAGTAATCCGTGACTCTGACATTCAGGCCAGCCTTCGGCGAAACAGCCGAGCCGAAGATCGAATGGTGGTCGAAGCGCAAGCCGAGCGTTACCGTCGCGCGGTTGGCAAAGCTGATGCGGTCCTGCGCCCAGACCGACGCGAAATCTATGTCGTTTCCTTTGTCGTTTTGCAACCGGTTGATGCCGCCATAGGTGTTCGTCAGCCATTCTGCGCCGGCTTGAATGAATTGATGTTCGCCTTGAATGCGCGAAAACGAAGCGTCGACTTTGCCAAGCCGCTCAAACAGGTTGCCCGGCGCAATAGGCGCGCCCGAAGGCAAGAGGGCGCTGTTGGTAATTTCATCGAAACGGGTGAAATAGCCGCGCGCTTGCATTGCCGTGCGCTCATTGATCTGCCAATCGCTGGCGAGATTGAAGCTCTGCGCGTCTTCGTCAATGAACGATTCCAGATTGCCCTCCTCGCCACGTGAGCGCCCGCGCTCGCTATTCCAGTAGCCGCGCGCCCATGCGCTCAATGCGAGGTTTGGCGTGAGCTTGTATTTGACTTTGGCCAATGCGTCGTAGCGGTGAAAGCCCGCGCCAGTCGTGTCAAATGTTGCCGGTGTCAGGTCGAAGTCGTTCTGTTTATGTCGCTCCCCACTGAAGAAGGCCGAGAATTTGTCGCGCGCGAATCCAAGGTCGCCGCGCGTGTCGAAGCGCCCTTGCGAACCGCCGGAAGTGGTGAAAGACGTTTCGATCGGCGCTGACGGATCACGCGAGATCTGATTGATTACGCCACCAATCGCATCCGAGCCGTACAAGGCTGAAGCCGCGCCTTTGACGACCTCGATGCGTTCGAGAGCGTTGATCGACTGGCGATCGAGATTGATTACGCCGCGCTTAATACCTTTGCCACCGATGATTGGCTGGCCGTCGAAGAGTGACAGCACTTGGCGCGAATCGATGCCTTGCACCTGCTCGCCCGCTGCGCCCGCGCCTTGCGAGCCACGGCGTGTGACGACGCCAGGCAATTCCTGTAAAACTTCGGCGACCGATTCGTAGCCGGTGTCGCGGATGCGGATGCGTCCGATAACGTCAACTTTAGTATTGAGGCTCTCGCGCAACTCCTCCTGTCGCGAGCCGGAGACGACGGTGATCTTTTCGGCTAGCGCATCTGGCTTCAGCGCAAAATCGAGTGAAGCGGACGGTCCACTCTCGACCTCACGAGAGATCGGCGCGAATCCAACAGCGCTTATGGTCAGACGATAACGCCCACTACTTGAAGCAGCGAAAGCAAAATTGCCGTTGGTATCTGTCACTACAATGCGCTCAAGCCCGGTCGTCAGATTTCCAAGCGTGACTGAAGCGCCAGTCAACACGGCGCCTGCCGTGTCAGTGACGCGTCCGCGCAAGACGGTTGCGTTGTCGTTTGTTTGGGCGAATAGTGTGGGGCCGCCGCCGAGCAGAGAAACTGCAACGATCAGCAACTGGAGAAGTGATGATGGAAGGCTGCGCCACGAAGATAGAGCGCCAAGTGACTTCATTACGGGGTCTCCTTTCACGCCGAACTTTGCGATGAGCCGATGTGATTTATTAGCGGCGGCGTGTTAGGATGCGCCCGCATACCGCTCGCTAAGTTAGGAACTGATCGGGTTGGTTTTGCAACGAAGCCTTCGGCGCTGCAACGCTGAAGGCTTTTATTTATGTAATGAGATTTGATTCAGAGCCTGATGCAGGGTTTTGACCAAGAAAGATGAACTATTTGGCCAGCGGACAATTTTTGCATGGTTTGCCTCTTCTCTTATAACTCTTACAACACTTAGACTTCTTGCTCATTATTCCCTCCAGGACTGCTTAAGGATGATGTGATCTTGAAAGTCGTTTTCAAGATAGTGGGATGGTAAATTGATAAGAAGAGATTGTCAATTGATTTTTGAGGAGGAGTAGCGGTCGAGTAAAAATTTTGTAGTGGACGGAAGTAATGTTGTCGAAACCCGATGATCCGCTGCTTGTATATGGCGCGTTGATGAACCATTAACGATTTGATCGCTGTTGAAGTAGAATGGCCGCGTGAAAGCACTCCACTCGCAATTTCCCACGATGTTTCCGGCGGCGCAGTATTATGTGATTGCTGTTACTTTCTTTGCTTTCGCCGCAATTTCCACCGCCCACGGCCAAGCGGCGAAGTTTGGGGATCAAGCGACAAAACTTGGTGATAATTCGTCGCCGCGAGATATTTACCGCGTCGAGATCGATCTCGACTATCAAAAGGCGAGTTTTACCGGGCGTGAAATCCTTCGATTCACAAACACTACTCGCGAAGACCTGGATTTCCTTAGTTTTTACCTCTATCCAAACTTTGGCCTATTGGAAGAAGATGAGCCTTCATTGGCGGTGGACAAGATCACTGCCGGCGGTCGAGATTTATATTTCAGCCTACGTTCGCGTAACGCATTGCTCAGAGTGGAATTGCCACAGAAACTGCAACCCAGTCAGGGCATTGAGCTGATGCTGCATTTCAACGCGCGCATTCCACGTGTGCAGCGCGAAGAGACGAGTCTGCTGGCTCATTTTCTGCAGGAAGTCAGCGATGCCCTCAACGACGAACGTCATCCCAGGGACGCGCGCGACATCTTCTTCGCCGGGGAGGAGGCCATGTTGCTGGGCTATTTCTTTCCGATGCTTGCGCCGCGACAGCAGCAGGTGATCGAGCAGAACATGGCGGTCAGTGTAGGGTGCCTGGTCAACGGCGAGGTTGCGGATTATGAAGTTACGGTCAGAACCGACGAACGGTTGACACTGATCGCCTCGGCGGAAAACGTCGAAGCAAGAACACTGCACGCTGAACCCCTGCCCGAAGCGTCTATTTCACCCAGTTCTGCGGACAAGCGCAAGTCGCAGACTTTTCGCGGGGAGAAGTTGCGGGGATTCGCTGTCGCCGTTGTCGAGCGAATGAAGAATGTGGAGCAGAAAGCGGGCGCCGCGCGTGCAGTTTCTTACTTCCGCGAGAGCGACGAACGCCTTGGCAAACGTGCGCTCGACTTTGCGGTGAATGCGATCAATGTATATGAGAAATCTTTCGGCGATTATCCATATCCACTTCTTCAGGTCGTCGAGATGCCGCTGGCCGCGGGGTATAGCAACATCCAGTTTCCAGGAATTGTGGTTATCGCGCAGGCTTACTACGTTGATTTCGACGCGCCGCAAGCTGCGCGGCTGCCCGGTGTTTTGCGCGAGCAGGCGGACATCATTAAGTCTTCGTTCGAGTTCACGATTGCGCATGGCGTCGCAAAACAGTGGTGGGGGGAAGCGGTTGGCAGCGATTCTGAACGCGCTCCCTATCTGGATGAAGCGCTGGCCAATTTTTCCGCCGCGTACTATCACGAGGCCGTCTACGGAAAGAAGCTGGGCGATTTGATCATTGACCAGCAACTGCGTGGAGCTTATCAGGCTTATCGGATGTTGGGAGGCGTGGATGTGGAAGCCGAAAAGCCTATAAAGGATTTCCGCAACTCATTGCAGTACACGGCGATTGTACAGGCGAAAGGCGGCCTGCTCTTCGTGGCCTTGCGCAAAGAGCTTGGCGATGAGCGGTTTTTCAACGCCTTGCGGCAATACTATTCAAAGAACAGTTCCCGTGTCGCCACGCCGGATCATCTGCGTAATTCATTCATCGCCACATCGGAAAACCCGCGCGTGGTACGAGCCATTTTTCAGCGGTGGTTGAAAGAGAAGCGAGGTGACGAGGACATCGGCGCGCCGGACATGACACTGATCCCGCCGCGGGTTTCAAAGATCCGCGCGTTGGGGCGGGTTTTTGTGAAGATCGGGAAGACCGCTGCGAGACCGTTCTGATTGGAATGGTATAGTACTGCGCGTAAGCAAGCGGTTGAGCGCATGGGCGGCCACTTATTTACGCGCGCGGTGCTGTGCCAGAGGGGGTTGAAATGAGCAGGCCGAATTCAATGATCGAACCTTATCGCTCATCACATCGGATTACAGACCGCGATGAGGGAGTGGAAATGGAAGGCCCGGATCTTCGTTTGGATCGCATTGCGCTTCTTCTTGACGACTTCATACGCATTCCGATTCTCAACATTCGCATTGGCCTCGATCCGATTCTGGGTTTGCTTCCCTGGGTAGGGGATACGCTGACCGCGCTCTTTTCAATTTACTTGATCGGCAGCGCGATCCAATACCGGTTGCCAAAGGTTATCATTCTGCGGATGGCTCTGAACGTGGCGTTCGACTATCTGCTTGGCGTCATTCCGTTCGTTGGCGACGCGACGGATTTCTTCGTCAAGTCGAACAGGTGGAATATGAACCTGTTTCGTAGATACGCGCAGGAACGCCGTCGGCCAAGCCCTTCCGATTATCTGTTCGTGATTTTAGTGATCGGCGCGCTCGTATCGCTTATAGCAGGCGGGATCGCGCTGATCTTCTATTCGCTCAAGGCCGCCGGCAGGTTGTGGTGAAAACTGCCCGTTCGATTTAGCCCGGAGGCCAGCCAAGCTCCCGCCCACCGAGCAGATGGACGTGAATATGCCAGACGCTCTGACCCGCTCCAGCGCCTGTATTGATCACCGTACGGTAGCCCCTCCCGGCGGCGCCGAGTTGATTCGCAAGCTTCGATGCGACCAGCGTCAGATGCCCCAGCAACGCTTGATCGTCTTGTGAAGCGTCATTGAGCGAGGCGATGTGCTTTTTCGGGATGATCAGAACGTGCGTGGGCGCTTGCGGGTTAATGTCGCGGAATGCGAATGCCTGATCATCTTCATAGACTTTGTTTGAAGGAATTTCTCCGGCGATGATCCGGCAGAAAAGACAATTGTTTTCTGACATGAGTACTCCCCTAATTGAACCAGAATCCTGATAGCAATCGCGCCAGCTCGAATATATTCAATTCCTGGCGCGACCTCCATCACCAAAATTTACACCGAGGCGCCCTTATGCTCAATTCAAAGCTGCTTTTTTCAATCGTCATGCTGCTGGCTTTCGCCGCTTGCAATAGCGGCAACGCCGTTACATCAAAAGCCGAAACTCAACAACCGAATCAAATGACAGCTCCAGCCAGAGTCCCGACATACACTTATGAAGTGATCAACACCTATCCGCACGACCCCGGCGCCTTCACGCAAGGCCTGGTTTTTCATCAGGGCGCGCTTTATGAGAGCACCGGATTGAACGGCTCGTCGTCACTCCGCCGGGTTGAACTTGAGACCGGAAAGGTTTTGAAGAAGATTGACGTGCCCGCCGTGTTCTTCGCCGAAGGATTGGCGTTGTTCAACGGGCGCCTCTATCAACTGACCTGGCAGTCGCAGCGGGGGTTCGTTTACGATCTCGATTCGTTCAATATGCTTCGTGATTTCAGCTACACGGGCGAAGGCTGGGGACTCACGCACGACACCCGTTCGTTGATTATGAGCGACGGCACCAACCGGATTCGATTCCTCAACCCCGACACCTTCGAGGTTCAGCGCGTGATCACGGTTCATGACAACGGGCGCGATATAACTCAGCTCAATGAACTCGAATACATCAAAGGGGAGATCTACGCCAACATCTGGCTGACCGACCGCGTCGCGCGCATTGACCCGCAAAGCGGAAGAGTGACCGCCTGGGTCAATCTATCAGGGTTGCTTTCGTCTGAATCCCTAGGTCCCGGGGCCGTGCTCAACGGCATCGCCTATGACGAAACCTCCGACAGACTCTTTGTGACCGGCAAGCTCTGGCCGAAATTGTTCGAAGTGCGTTTAAAAACACGGCGAAATGAAGTCAGCCGGTAAGAGTAAGAGAGACAGGGAGACAAGGAGACAAGGAGACAAGGAGACAGGGAGACAAGGAGAAAGAGGAACGACGCGAAACAGAGATTGAAAGTCAGATCTCACCTGTCTCGCAATCTCCCTGTCTCCTTGTCTCCTTGTCTCCTTGTCTTTTTTTCTGGAACTTTCGGGGCGGGAGATCTGAATCACGAGCGTCGGCAGGTGAAAACTAAACTGAATAGTAATGGCGATGCATTCAACTTTAAGCGACGACGAATTGTTGGCGTTGCTGCGCGTGGGCGACGAGAGCGCGTTTGTAACGCTCTACCGCCGGCGGCAGGGCGGCATCTATCGTTTCGCGTTGCGGATGAGCGGATCGGAAACCGTCGCCGAGGATGTCACCCAGGAAGTCTTTATGTCTCTCATGCGCGGCGACGGTAATTACGACCCGTCGCGCGGCTCTTTTTCGGCCTACCTTTTCGGCGTCGCACGCAATCAGGTGTTGCGGCGTTTGGAAAAAGACCGCTTCCTCTCGCCGATCTATGACGTCGCCGAAGATCAGGATTCGTCAACACCGGAGAGGTTGATTGCATTTACCGATCCGTTGGGAGATCTGGCTCGGAAAGAGATGATCGCTTCGGTTCGGCAGGCGGTGCTGGCGCTGCCCGCGCATTATCGCGAGGTGGTTGTATTGTGCGATCTTCAGGAGATGAGTTACGCAGACGCGTCCGCCGCCTTAGGATGCGCCGTCGGGACCGTCAGGTCGAGACTGCATCGGGGGCGCGCGTTGCTCGTCGAAAAGTTGCGGGCGCATCAGGTCGCCGAAACCAGACAAACGGACACTGAGAATTGTTTTGTATAGGATATGAACTGCAGGGAATTCGAAGCCATCGTCAACGATCTCGCCCGCGCAGAGATGATCAACGCCACGCCGCGCGAAGCCGGACTGGTTCACGCCGAAATCTGTGAGCGTTGCGCGGCGCGCTTGGCGGATGAACGCGCGCTGAGCGCGGGGTTGAAATCTCTGGCCGCAGGCGATGAAGGAAAAGCCGCTCCGGACAGCGTCGAAGCCGCGTTGCTCGAAGCCTTTCACGCGCAGGCTCCAAATCGGATCGCGCGACATTTTCCGGTTCAATTGAGGAGTTGGCCGCGCTGGGCTTTGGCCGCAGCGGCGGCGATCCTCACCGCTTCCGGCTTTATCGTTTACCGCGCGATCCAGAATGAACCGCAAAAAAACAACAACGTGGTTAAAGAGAAGCCTCCTGCGCCGCGACCTTCCGTCAACCATGAAAAGCAGGTCGTGAAAGGTAATCGTGAACCTGAGCCGCCTCGTTGGTCGCGCGCGCCACGGCCTCGTCGTGGTAATCGGCTACAACTCAATAAACCCATCATCCGAGATAGCGTGACCTCTTATGCGAGGGACAATGAATACACGACCGATTTCTTCCCGCTCAGTTATAGCGGCGATCAGGAGTCCGTGGAGATCGATGACGTGATCCGAGTGCAAGTGGTCCGAGTGCAGATGCCGCGCCCGGCTCTCATCGCGTTCGGGTTGCCGGTGAACATCGAACGCGCCGACGTGCCGGTCAATGTTGATCTGCTCGTCGGCGAGGATGGGCTGGCTCGCGCAATTCGCTTCGTTCGTTGAAACGCCGTTCTAACTGGCGCTGAAGCTTTATTTTTAGATCCGCAGAGTTAATCGGTGAGGCCGGCGCGCTCGACGCGCCGGGCTCGCCGGAAATTCCCAACCTCTACAGACAGGAGAATCGTTATGAATCCTCGGCTCTTCTTCAAACAATTGATGTGCCCACTTATGCGCATCGGGACGCCGTTATCGGTCTTGTTGATCGCGCTGACTCTGTTGCAATCAAGCAATGCGCAGTCGCTTTATGGCTCGATAGCTGGCGCCGTGAAGGACAAATCCGACGCCGTTGTCCCTGGCGCGAGAGTCAAGATCACTCATAAGGAAACCAATCAAACCCATGAAACCGCAGCCAGTTCGATTGGCAGTTTCAACTTTCCCACCCTTCAGACAGGAACGTATGAAATTACCGTCAGCCAGGCGGGGTTTAAGACCTACAGGCGGGGTAGCATTGAAGTCACGCTGAACAACATCACGCGATCTGACGTTACGCTGGATGTCGGCGGAGTGTCGGAGACGGTCTGGGTCACCGCGCGCAATCCCGCCGAAGACTCCGTTCGCGCTCCTGAAGCGTTCAATAAGGGGTCGGTCAGCGCCGCTCAGCAAGGTGGCGACAGCGCCTTCCAGTTCTTCTCACAGGAGATGAGCTTCGACAATCGGCAGGTCAAAGGCGCGCCATTTTCAGCCGATATCGTCTCCGAAACAATTCAGAATCTGCTGGACGGAAACCGCATCGTTCAGCGTTTCGAAGGGCGTACCTACCGCGACAGCCAGGGACGGACCCGCAACGAGCGGACATACCTGATGGGCGGTACCAGTGATCAGAAGCAGACGATCACCATCTTCGATCCGGTCGGCGCCGCGAATTATACCCTCGACCCGGAAACCAGAATCGCACGCAAAGCGAATTCTTACGGCAGGGTCGCGCCGCCTCTGCCGCCCCCGCCTCCGACGGTTGTTTCTCCGAGCGCATCGGCGAATGTTGAGGCTCCCAAGAAGATTACAGTCTCAGGGGGAGTATTGCAGGGAAGCGCAATTAAGAGAGTACAACCGCCGTACCCGGCGATTGCGAAAAACGCCAGGGCTTCGGGCGCCGTACAGGTGCAAATACTCATCAGCGAGACCGGAGAAGTGATCGACGCGACTGTTATTGCCGGGCATCCGCTGCTCCGCGACGCCGCGCTTCAAGCGGCGCGCCAGTGGCTGTTCAAACCGACGGAGCTTTCGGGCGTGGCGGTTAAAGTCCAGGGCATTCTGACCTTCAACTTCTCGCTGAACGATGAAGCGCCCTCCTCGCTTGCGTCCGTAAGAAATATCCCGAAATACAATACCAATACGGAGCAACTCGCCAAACAGACGGTCGAGGGCGTCGAATGTGAGGGCACGCGCTCGGTCACGACCATGCCCGCAGGCGCGATCGGCAATGAACGGCCGATTGAAACGGTCAATGAGACCTGGTTTTCGCAGGAGTTGAAGATTATGGTCATGTCTAAACGCAGTGATCCTCGCTTCGGCGAAACAACTTATCGCGTCACCAACATCAACCGCTCCGAGCCTGACGCCTCTCTCTTCCAGGTTCCGTCCGAGTACACGATCATTGATAGCGAAGCGAAGAGAGCCGAGATGGAGGTGAAGGAATTCGAAAGGAAGGCCGAAGATCCGAAAAAGAAGCCCGAAGTGACGCGAAAGCCGAACGATCAGTAAAATCAGGCGGAAATTCGATCTGAATATTGCCGGCGAAGCGGAACCCCCGCTTCGCCTCTTTGTGCTTATAAAGCGATTGAGGGATCTTCCTCCGGCCAATCACAACCACTTTCCTCGAAGAGGCGACTCGTTATGTGTAACAGGATGAGATTGCTGTTGACTGTCATCTCCGCCGTTTGTCTTTGTCCATCCGCGCTCGCGCAACAACTGGCGCCCGCCGCCGCTTCATCACCGGACGAAGTCGCGTTGCGCGCCCTGGTCGTCAAATATTTCGAAGCGTACGCGAAGAAAGACCTGGACGCGATCACCTCCTTATGGAGCCCGGCTTCGCCGACCGGAGCCTCCCGCCGAGAACTGCTGCAGCGGATGTTCCCAATCGAGGATTACAGATTCTCGGAGCCCGCAATCTCTCGAATCAAGATCGAAGGCGGCGCTGCTTCGGCGCGCGTCACTGTTGAACGAAGCGCCACCAGCGTTCGCGGCGCGTCTACTTCGATCCGCAAAAGCACGGTTCGCGCCGATCTCTCTTTTGTCAGAGAGAACGGCGAATGGAAGTTCTGGAACGAGACGCCCGCGGTCGCCGGCCTGGCGAACGCGCTGGCTTCGGCAAAGACCGACGCCGAACGTGAAGCGTTGCTGGCGAGCGATCAGGAATTGATCAACCGTGAATTGCTGCTGCTGCTCAACAATCAGAGCGACCGCGCTTACCTGCAGGCCGATTATTCGCGCGCGCTCTCGCTTCTGATCAGTCAGCGGCTGGTTGCGGAGAAACTCGGCGACAGGAAAGAGACCTCTCACGCCTGGATGAACACGGGCATTATTCATCTCGTGCAGAAGCGCTATCCGCAGGCGCTCGACGCATACCAGAAAGGTATGACGATTGAGGAAGAGCTTGGCCGTAAATCGGAAATGGCCAGTTTTCTGACCAGCATCGGCCTTGTTCATTCCGCCATGGGCAAAGCGCAACAGGCGATTGAATACTTTCAGCGCGGACTCGCCATTCAAGAGGAACTGGACGAGAAGAGCGCGGTCGCGCAGACGCTGGAGAACATCGGCAACGTCCATTACGAGCAGGGTGATTACCCGCTCGCCTCCGATTTTTATCGGCGAAGTTTGAAATGGCTTGAATCGAAAACAGCCTATGCCGGCCGACTGCTCAAGATCGCGAAGACCGAGTACGAGCAGGGCAATGACGAGGCCGCGATCGGTTTTTACGCCGAAGCCGCGAGCGGGCTTGAATCGGCGGGAGACAAACGAAGCATCGGCTACGCGCTGCACAACATCGCCAACATCCACTACTCGCAGGGCGATTACGCTCAGGCGTTGAACCACTACCGCCGCTGCCTTGTGGCCGAAAAAGAGGCCGGCACAAGGCAAGGCGTGGCGGGCGCGTTGCAGGGCATCGGATTGATCCATTCGCTCGACGGCAATCACACGCTCGCGCTCGAAGCCTATCGCGAGAATCTGAGCGTCGCCGAATCGCTCGGCGATAACGCGAACACCGCCGCCGCGTGGCAGAAGGTCGGCGGCGAACATTACAGCCTGGGCCATTTGGATCAGGCGCTCGAAGCCTTCAAACAGGCTCTGGCTTTGCAGGAGACGGCCAATGCTCTGGTTGACGTCGGCATGACTTACGCGGCGAAGGCGGATTACACGAACGCGCTCGACGCTTATCATAAAGGCAAGGCTTTGTTCGAATCGGCGAACAAGCCTCTCGGCGTCGCGGCTGTGTTGTTGAACGAGAGCGCGATCAGCTATGCGCAGGGTGATTACGCGAAGACGATTGAACAGGCGGATAAGGCGGCGGCGATCGCCAAACAGTTTCAGGACGGCGACCTCTTTTGGCAGGCGCGGTACCGCGCGGGCAAGGCGCAGTACCGATCCGAAAAGCTCGGCCCCGCGCGCCAGGCTTTCGTCGAAGCCATCGCGACGATTGAAACGCTGCGCCCGCAGCAGAGACGCGGGTACGAGCCGCGATTTTACGAGAGCAAACTCGCGCCTTATCAGGCGATGGTCGATGTGGCCATCAGCGAGGGCAAAGGCAATGAAGCTTTCGACTACGCCGAGCGGGCCAAAGCGCGCGTGCTGACGGGCGTGCTCCAGAGCGCGAAGGTGTGGATCAACAAAACGATGACGCCGCGCGAGCGCGAGCAGGAGCGCAAATTCCTGACCGACCTCGCCATGCTCAACACGAAGATTCGGCGCGAGCAGGAGCGGCAGCCTCCTAACGGCGCTCGCATCAATGACCTGAATGAAAAACTGCGCAAAACACAGACGGATTACGCCGTGTTCCGCGACAAACTCTTTGCGCTGCGCCCGCAATTGAAAACGCTGCGCGGCGAGGGCAAACCGTTTGACGCGGCGCGCGCGGCGGCTTTGCTGACCGATGCGGAGACAGCCCTGCTCGATTTCGTGGAGACGGACGAAAGCGTCTACCTCTTCGCGTTCACGAAACCCGGCGGACGCGCGAGATCACGACAACCGGTCTCTCCGCTGAAAATCTATATTCTGGGCACGGATCGCGGCGACCTTTACGCCCGCGTGACGAAGTTTCAGGAGGCGGTCGCCGGACGCGGCGTTGACACGCAGGCGCAGGGGCGCGAGCTTTACGACCTGCTGCTCAAACCGGCGCGGGAGCAGATCGCCACGCGGAAACATCTGATCATCGCGCCCGACGCGGTTTCGTGGAATCTCCCTTTTCAGGCTTTACGAACCGAGGATGATCGTTATCTGATCGAGGACTACGCCGTCTCTTACGCGCCTTCGCTGACCGCGCTCGGCGCGATCTCCAAGCTGCGCGCTCGCCCGAAGCCTCGCCGGGCGGCTTCGCCCACGCTGCTCGCTCTGATAAATCCGGCGTTGAGTCCGGCGACTGAGGCTCGAATCAGGTCAATATTGCCCGCCCAACAGTACGATCAGGCGCCGGATGCGCAAAATGAAGCCGATGAGTTGAGCAAGCTCTACGGCGAGGGGCGTGGCGTTGTTATGATTGGCGCTGGCGCGAGCGAAGACCGAATGAAGGCCGAAGCGGGCAAGTACGAGTTGCTGCATCTGAACGTTCGCGGCGCGCTGAACGAGACCGCGCCGCTTTTCTCCTTCACGGCGCTTTCATCGAATGTGGAATCAAAGGAAGACGGGGCGCTCGAAGCCAGAGAGATTTTCAGCCTCGATTTGAAATCCGATTTGATTGTGGCGTCCGGTAATGAACTGGCCTGGCCAAAAGCTGGCGCCATCAGAGCGATGACCGGATTGACATGGGCCTGGTTTGTCGCGGGCTGCCCGGTGGCCGTCGTGGACCGGTGGCGCGGCGGGAAATCAACCGATCTGATGCTCGAATTCCACCGCCGAGTCAAAACGACGTGGGGCAGGGAATCAAAGGCCAAGGCCTGGCAAGCGGCGGTCCAGCAGGCGCTCAATCGCGAAGAGTACCGCCATCCGTATTTCTGGGCTGGGTTCGCAATGTTGGGAGACGGGCGTTGAGAGCCGGCGCTGAAGGGTGGTTCGATCCGCGCCACTTCACAAAGCCCATCGTAATGATTCATTTGGCGCCGCGATTGCCCTTGGTATTTTTGTATTAAAGTGATGATGTGTTTTGAAAACTAAATCAAGGCGATATTGCGTACTCTGTGACGAAATAAACAAATCGCCTGATAGGAGGAACAATGAAAAGAACACTGATCACAGTAAGCGCCGTTGTGGCCGTCGCATTTGCTTCGATCTCGTCGCCCGCTTCGCCATCGCCGCAAAAAAGCAAGAAAACAAAGCTCGAATCCAGGTCTTCCCGCGAGGCGAATGAAGCCCGCGACCTGGCTTATCTGACCAAAGAGATTCGCAAAGAGCTTGTCACGCTCCCGTATTTCGGCGTCTTCGATTGGCTCGAAGGGAATGTCCAGGCGGACGGAACAGTTCACCTGCGCGGACAGGTGACCCGGCCAACATTGAAGAAAGACGCGCAGAGGCGGGTCGAAAAAGTCGAGGGCGTGGACAGCGTAATCAACCAGATCGAGGTCCTGCCGCTCTCGCCGAATGACGACCGGTTGCGCAGGGCGGTTTTCCGCGAGCTTTTCAACGGCAATTCGCCGCTCTTCCGCTACGGCCAGCAGCCCGTTCCGCCGATTCACATCATCGTCAGAAACGGGCGATTGACGTTGAAAGGCGTAGTGGCGAGCAAAGGCGACAGCGACCTGGCTAACATCAAAGCCCGCGGCGTTCCGGGATTGTTCGAAGTCAGAAATGAATTACGCGTTGAGCGAGACGGATAATGAACTCTTTTTAGCGATGATTTCAGTCGTCCTTGCGGTTTGAGCGGCTGAAATCGTCGCTAAAAGAATCACCGCGTGTGGAATTGTTCCCCAATTTCCTCGCCCGCGTCAGGTTCTCGATTTGCAATAGCAGAATGCCACCGAGCACAGCCACGCCGCCGGCGATTTGCATTGGCTCCATCACCTCGCCCAGCCACACCCACGCGACCGACGCCGCCACGACGGGTTCGAGCATGGAAGTAAGTGAACTGCGGCTTGGTTCCAGATAGCGCAAGCTGGCCGAATAGAGCGCGAACGGCAATATCGTCGCCACGCTGGCCAGGTAGATGAAGAAGATCCACATCGAAAGGTCAATGCTCGCCCAGTCGATCTTCCACGGCGGGCGAATCGCCAACCACACCAGGCCCGCCGCCAGAAACGCATACGTGATCATCGTGCGCGGATCGTATTTTTTCAGGATCTGTTTGCCGTATGCGGTGTAGAACGCAAAGCAGACGCCCGACCCGATGGCGCATAGCGTTCCGGTCAACGACATACGCGCGATCCCGCCCTGTTGCCCCAATACCATCAAGACGCAACCGAAGATTGCCGTACACGCCGCCACTATTTTACCGCCGGTCATCCGCTCGGTCTTCGACAACACGCCGTATATCATCAGATGCGCCGGCGCCAGGTATTGCAGCAGTAGCGAGTAACCGACGCTGACCATTGTCAGCGACAAATAGTAGAAACCCTGATTCAGCGCCAACCCGATTGCGCCGAGTAGAATGAGAGGGAGGAGATCGGCTCGGCGGACTTTCAACAACCGCGGCGATTTCAGCCCCAGCCAGATGAACAGAATCGTCGTGGCGAGCAATGTGCGGAAGATCAGCAGCTCATCCGGGCGCATCTGACGCCGGAGCAGATACTTCGTCACTACGCCGGAAAGACCCCATAAGACGGCGGCCCCCGCCGCGAACAGATAGCCTTTCAGATGGTTTGGAGCCGGATGATATGGGGCTGGGCTCGCGTTGGTCGGTATTCGTTGCGGGCTTACTTTGCTCACTTGTTTGGTCGGGAAATGTTATAGATGATGACAGGAGAGGCGGCGCGTTTAAATTTTGATGTTGTAGACCTTGATCTTGCTGTTGAGCGTGGTGTTGTTCATCCCCAGCAGCTTCGCGGCGCGGCTCTGATGCCCGCCGGTGATTTCAAGCGCGCGGCGGATCAGTTCGATCTCGAAGCGCGAGACTTCGTCGTAGAACGAAATGCCGCGGGTGAGATCCAGCGAGGCCGCCGATTCCGCCAAACTCGCGGTGTCGCCGGATTGCGATTGCGGGCTGACGATCTCTTCGCGCAGGCAATCGAGCGTAACCTCGTCGCTGCGCGCGACAATCACGGAGCGTTCAATCGCCGTCTCGAGCTCGCGCACGTTGCCGGGCCAGGAATAGCTTTCGAGCGCCTTCAGGACTTCGGGCGCGACCTGATCGGTGATCGTTCGTCCGTTCTCCTGGTTGTATTTGCGAATGAAATGTTGGGCGAGCGGCAGTATATCTTCCCTGCGGTTGCGCAGCGGCGGCAGATGGATGTTGATGACGTTCAAACGATAGAACAGGTCTTCGCGGAAATCGCCCGATTTGACGGCGCGTTGAAGATCGGTGTTGGTGGCGGCGATGATCCGCGTGTCAACCTTGTGCGGCTGAGTATCGCCCAGCGGAGTGAATTCGCGCTCCTGAATCACGCGCAACAGCCGCGCCTGTGTTTCGGGAGGGATTGTGCTGATTTCGTCCAGGAAGATCGAGCCATTGTCAGCGACCTCGAACAGACCCTTTTTGGCCGCGACGGCGCCGGTGAACGCGCCTTTCGTGTGGCCGAAGAGTTCCGATTCCAAAAGCTCCGACGGGATGTTGCTGCAATTGACCGCGACGAACTGCCCGGTTTCGGCGCGCGGGCTGGAGAAGTGGATCGTGCGCGCGACCACCTCCTTACCGGTGCCCGATTCGCCGGTGATCAGCACGGTCGAACGCGCCGGCGCGACCTGTTCGATCAGGTCGTAAACTTCGCGCATCGCGGGGGAATTGCCCACGATCT
>Ga0187894_10001967_pt1 | contig 25361 bp, 16 predicted proteins | sample GBC1701081metaG_FD_136650 | JGI IMG/M metagenome (GOLD analysis project Ga0187894, IMG submission 136650) | White microbial mat communities from a lava cave in the Kipuka Kanohina Cave System on the Island of Hawaii, USA - GBC170108-1 metaG ... | reverse complement strand
CGCCGGCGACAAAGCGGTCGAGCGGCGAATCGCCTGAAACCAGCGTGCGCTCATAAGCGGCGATCGCTCTGCCGACAAGTTCTATTTTCACTTCGGAGCCGAAGACGGATTGGAATTCCGCGTGATATTCGGGGATTGCGCGCAACCGCTTCACGACCTCGTCGTAAGAGGTATTCCCCATCTCCAGCGGATTGACGAGCGGTTGAACGGCCTGCTCTTCGAGCGTGTCCGCGCGGCCATCCCAGAACTGCCCGACGTTGAACATCGCATTGAGCAACGTCGGCGAATTGCGCGAGCCGCGGCGTCCCGCGATACCTTCCGCCACCGGGCGACCGTCGGTGAACGCGAGTTTCGGGTCGTGGCAGGAGGCGCACGAAATACGGCCGTCAGCCGACAGCCGCGCGTCGAAAAAGAGCTTGCGGCCGAGTTCGATCTTCGCGGGCGAGAGCCGGTTGTTTCTCGGAACGTAATAATCCCAGGTGTCCGCCGGCAGCCCCGATGGAATTGACCCTGTGAAGGATGGCTGCTGCGCGCTGAAATCGGGCGCCAGCCAGAGGCAAGCCGCAACGATAAATGCGGAGACGACTATCAAACGTAATGATTTTCGACGGGGATCCCTCATAAACATTTCGCGTCCTCCAGCGGCGCATCAGTGCCGTTGATTTATATTTTCCTGTCCCCCATTTTCCTGTTTGTGGTTTTGCCGACAGGAAAATGGGGGACAGGAAAATATTCAAATCTGATCCAGAATCAATTTCGCAATCGTTAAATAAATCAACAATCCGGTCGCGTCAACCAATGTCGTGATCAGCGGCGCGGACAAGACCGCCGGGTCAACTCCGACGCGGTGCGCCGCAATCGGCACAATCGAACCAACCGTGGTTGACCAAACGCAGATTGCGCAGACGGTGACCGCGATGGCCAGCCCCATTTTGAAATCGCTCGTCACCCAGAACGCCTGAACGAAGGCCACCATTCCGATCATTACGCCGACCAGCAGTCCCGTCGTCGCCTCGCGCAACGCGACGCGCCAGGCGTGTTTGACGCCGATCTCTCCGAGCGAAAGGCTTCGGATCACGGTCATTACCGTTTGCGCGCCCGCATTGCCGCCAGTGCCGATCAACAATGGAACGAAAAAATTGAGCGCGACCACAGCCGCCAGTTCCGCTTCAAAGCTGTGTAGAACTTTGCTGGTCAAAGTCCCAGCGACGAACAGAAACAGCAGCCACCCGATGCGTTTCCGCACGACACGGAAGATCGGGTTGTCGAAATAGGGCCGGTCGAGCGCGCCGGGTTCGACCGCCGCCATTCGCAGGATGTCTTCGGTCTGCTCTTCGATCATCACGTCAATCACGTCATCAACGGTGACGAAGCCGACGACGCTGCCGTTATCTTCGAGCACGGGCACCGCCAGCAGGTTGTACTTGGCGATCTTGTTAGCGACCGCCTCCTGGTCGTCGCCAGTGTGAACGGTAATGGGTTTGCGCCGCATCACCTGAGCCAAGGGCTGGTTCATTTCGGCCATCACCAGATCGCGCAGCGAAACCGATCCCAGCAATTTTCCCGTTTCAGGTTCGAGCACGTAGCAGGCATATATGGATTCCTTATCGCGCGCGACGGAACGGATGTGTTTGAGCGCTTCGCCGACGTTTATTCGCGGATCGAGTTTGACGAACTCCGTGGTCATAATACCGCCAGCGGTGTGCTCCGCGTATCGCAGCAAGTGTTCGAGTTCGGCTTTCGTTTCGTCGCTGACCCTGGCCAACACGCGGCGGCGTTCGGTCAATCCCATCTGCTGAATGATGTCGGTGCGTTCGTCGGCGGAAAGCCCTTCGATGATGTTCGCGGCTCGCGACGGGTCGAGTTTCTCCAGAATCGCGCCGCGACGGGTCATCGTCGGCTGATCCAGCAATTCGATGACACGCGCCACAGGCAGCATCATGATCACCGTCGAGGCTTCGATCAGCTTCAACTGATTGAGCAATTCAACCAGATCTTCCGGCGGCAGATCCGCCACCTGCTCGCTGATGCCGACGAAGCTCTCCTCGAGGCGAAGATTGATCCGCTCGCGCAATTCTTCCAGCGTCGTCACTCATTCACCTCCTTTCTTCCCACTTCTTCTTCAAGTCATTCAGCAGATCAATGAATCGCAGGTCGCAGCGCAAGTTGTCCAGGCGCGGATTGTCGGCGAAAAGCGGATAGTTTTCGTTGCCGAGCTGAATAGCTTTTTTGATCCATTCGACCGCTTCGTCGCGCATGTTTTCCATCGCGTAAAGCGACGCCAGCCACAACGCCACGTCGTGATCGGCGGCGGCGGTTTGTTTGACATGGTCGGTGATCAGGCTGCGGGCGCGATCGTGCTGGCCGCGCGCGTTGTAGCACCAGCCCAGAATGATTTGCAGCGGATCGAAATGCGGATGCTGCCGGAGCACCTCCTCGGACAACTTCCGGCATTCTTCGACGCGCCCCTGGTTGAAATAGATCAGCGAGAGGAAGGTCTTGATCAGCGGATGGTCAGGTTCGACCGCGCTCCCTTTTTCGAGTTCCGCGATGGCGTGGTCATATTCGTGGCGGTACGTATAAATCCGTCCCCGATTGTAACTGGCGATGACGATGTCGCTGGGGTTGAGTTCAAGCAGTTTGTCGTACTGTCTGAGAGCCTTGTCATACAGGCCGTTCAAGCGATAGAGCATGGCCGCGATGATGAAGACGGTCGGGTCGTTCGGCGAAGAGCGCCGCACATCGGCCAATGTCGCCAGGGCTCGATCCTTCTCTCCGCGATGCAGATAGACGTAGACCATTTGCAACCGCGCGCCCGACAGGGTTTCGTCGAATTCCAGCGCGCGCAGCAGGGATTTTTCCGCGAGGTCGAAATACTCGCTTCCGCCGTATCCCTGTCCGTGATGCACGTAACATCGGCCCAGCCCGTAATGCGCGCGCGCGAAGCTGGGGTCGAGTCTGATCGCTTCCTGAAACATACTGATCGCGACGTCGAGATCGCTGTCGTCGAACGTGTGCGAGATGTACTGGAACAACAGGTCGCGCCCGCGCAGGTAAAACTCATAGGCTTCCGGGCTGGCCGTGAGCGGCTTTTCAATTTTCTGCTGCTCTTCCTCGGTCAGTTTCAGTTTCAACCCTGAGATGACGTGTTCGGCGATTGTATCCTGCAATGTGATCAGGTCGCGCGCGTGGGAGTCGATCTTCTCGCTCCACAATATCTCGCCAGTCGCGGTCTTGATCAATTGAGCAGTGACACGAAAACGTTCAGGCGTTTTGATGAAGCTCCCCGTCAGTACAGCGTTCACGGACAGGTCTTCGCCGACCTGACGCGGGTCAACATTCTGCCCGGCGTACTGGGCGATATATTGCGACGGGCGCACCACCAGCGAACGCAAGTGCGCAAGCTCGGCGATGATGCCGTCAGCCAGCGAAAATTCGTAGAAATTGTCCTCCGCATTACCAGAAAGATTTTTGAACGGCAGCACCGCGATGGCCTGTTTGTCTTCGCTCCCCCAACTTAAAGGTCTGGAAGAGGTCGAGCGCGAAGAGCCGCCGCTGCGGCCCGATTGGCTGTCCGATTGACCAGAGGATTGGCTGGGCGTCGAACGAGCTTCCCCGCTTGGCGAACGGACGGGCGCATGGCTGTTGCGAAGCTTGTTGAAAACGCGGCTGCCAAAGACCCTGCCCAGAGTCCCGCTCAGCCGCCACGAATTGCGCGCGCTTCGCGGCGCGACCAGAATCACGCCGCCGCCAACCGGCTCAATTCCCATATCCTGTGAAAGCCGGCGCATGAGGCCCTTTAATTCGTCACGCATTTCAGCCATCGTCCCGAACCGCTCGCGAGGTTTTTTGGCGAGCGCGCGGCTGAGTATTATTTGAAGCCACGGGGGCGCGGTGGGATTTTCGTCATTGACCGGATCGGGTTCGTCATTGATCACGGCGTTCAGAATTTCGATCCGGTTGCGGCCTTTGAACGGCTGGCGGCCCGTGACCATTTCGTAAAGCACAACGCCGAGGCTGAAAATATCCGTGCGGTGATCAACGCGTTCGCCCGCGGCCTGCTCCGGAGACCCGTACCCAACCGTCCCGTAAGGTACGCCGATTTCCGTCATTGATCTGTCGAGGTCGGCGCCAACCTCCCGGTCGTTCGAGAGCATCTTCGCCAGACCGAAATCAAGCACTTTGACCTGGCCCTGATCGCTGACGACGATGTTATTAGGTTTGATGTCGCGATGGACTATGCCGCGCGCGTGCGCCGCCACGATCGCGTCGGCGATCTGAACGGCGATCGAGAGCGCGCTCAGGATTTCCAGCGGCTGTCCGGAAATGACTTGCTTGAGCGTGCGCCCTTCGGCGTATGGCATCACGATGTAAAACAACCCCGCGTCCTCGCCGATGTCGAAAATCGCGCAGATGTTGGGGTGGTCGAGCGCGGAAGCCAGTTTGGCCTCGCGCTCGAAACGGCGGCGCGCATTTTCGCTTGAGGCCAGCTCTGGCAGAAGGATTTTGATGACGACTGAACGGTCGAGACGCGTGTCGGTGGCCTTGTAGGCTGTGGCCTGCCCGCCCTGACCAAGCTGTTCGATGATGCGGTAGTGCGAGAATGTGGCGCCTGGGAGGAGCGGAGTCATATCAAACCTCTGGTGAATTGGAAAATCTCTTTACATTGAATTCGTCGAGATGGCGCTCAAAAAGCCGCGCGGGTGTTGTCTGGTAAAACCAATTTGTATGCTACTACCGCAGTGAAATGACGGCAAGTAGATGAGGATAGATGTTGGCTTAACAAACAAGCGTTGGTTGTTCTAGAGAATCACCGCGGGATATGTTGACGGCTTCACCGGCTTGAATTCTGGCTGACTTCAAAAACGCTCGGCTGTTCCGCGATCGGCAGCAGGATTTTATTTTCGCCCGCGGCCCGGCGCAGCGCGTAAACCTGCGCCGTGTGGCGCCCCGGCGCGAAATTGATTGAAGTTAAATCAAAATCGAATCCGTGGTTCGGTTCCGAGGCCGCGCCGGATTCGACCAGATCAACCCGCGTCTCGTCGGCCAGCTTTGTCGCGGCCAGTTTGCCGTCAATAAACAACTGCACTTCAAGCGACTCTTCCGGAGCGCGCGGGTCGTAGGCCCAACCGGCGACGCGCGTCTGGTTGGCGATGTCAATCGCGCCGCGCATTTGCGGGCTGAAAGTCGAAACCGCCGCGAGAGTCGCAACAACACAAACCAGAAGGATTTCGATGAAGGATTTTGCGACGACCGCCTTCAGCAACCTCGATGGAATTGATGAATCCGACTGAGTCATCAGGAATTCTCGTGCGCCATCGCGTGCGCCCATTTCGCCAGCGCCTCGACCCGTTTGTCGAACTCGGCGAAGCGCGCGTCCTCCGTTTGTCCCACATGGTAGCGGTAGTAAATCTGCTGGATCACCACCGCCAGTTTGAAAACCGCGAATGTGTAGTAATAACCGATGTTCGACAGATCGCGTCCCGAACGCGCCGCGTAACGTTCGACGATCTCGGCTCGTTTCATCCAGCCGGGCATCATCGTCACGCTGCGCAAGCTGCCCGCGAAGATTTCGGGATCGTCCGATTGCGGCCAGTAACAGAGCAGCAGCCCGACATCAATCAGCGGGTCGCCCACTGTGCACATCTCCCAATCCAGAATCGCCACGATCTTCGCCGGGTCGCGCGGATCGAGCATCACGTTGTCCAATTTGTAATCGTTGTGAACCAGCGTGGGCGCCCCCGAATCGGCGGGCAACCGCTCGATCAACCAGCCGGCGGTTTCCGTCATCTCTTTCAACTCGGTCGTCTTCGACCGTTCCCATCGCCCCGCCCAGCCTTCGACCTGGCGCCGGACGAAGCCCACGGGTTTGCCGATGTTGACAAGTCCGGTTGATTGGATGTCAATCGCGTGCAGATCAGCCAGCCTATCAACCACGCTCTCGCTGATTCCGTGACGAAGATCGAGGTCATCGCCGACCTCCGGCGGAATGGTTTGACGCACGACGACGCCGTGGCGGCGCTCCATCAGATAAAACGGCGCGCCGATCACGCTCGCGTCTTCGCATAGAAGATAGGGTTTTGGAGCGAGATGAAAATGCGGATTGATCGCGGTGAGCAACCTGTACTCGCGAGGCATGTTGTGGGCCGTCGGCGCGACCGGGCCAAACGGCGGGCGGCGCATCACGAATTCACGCTCGCCCAGTCGAACGCAGTAGGTCAAATTTGAATGCCCGCCGGGGAATTGCGTGACTTCGATCTTTGCATCCTCTGTGTTGGGGTCAAGCGCGCCGTCGATTTTCGACGGCAGATGCTCGCGCAGGTAAGCTTCCAGCGATTTCCAATCGAGTTCTTCGCCCGCGCGGACCGGCGCGGTGTCAGGCGATTGTGATGCCATACTCTCTCTTCATTTCAAAAAACCGCTCCGCCCGCTGAACCGCAAACTCAGATCGTCGTTCAACGGATCATCGAGCGCAAGCAGATGTCGCAACTCAGGACTCAGGGGTTGCTGTGTCTCGGGACGCAACAGCTTCTTCTGGTATTGCTGTTGCGGCAGATCGCGGCGGCAGTAGAAGCTATGCATCGCCAGGCGCGGCCGGTCCGTGCGATTGGCCGTTCCGCCGTGCCACAGATGGGCGTTCATCACAACGACATCTCCGGTCTTTCCCGTGATCAAAGCCTCTCCGGGATGCGCCGCCGCCGGATCGGGCAAGACATCCTGGGGCAATCTGCCCGATCTATGCGTGCCGGGCACGTAACGTGGCGCGCCGTTTTCAGTCGTAAAATCATCGAGCAGCCAAACGATGTTGCAAACCGAATTGCCCTTTTCGTCGGGCAGCGCGCCCGTGTCGCAATGCAACGGCTGCGTCCAGTCAGAATGCGGGCGCGCGGAACGGGCGTTCAAACTGCTCAGCTTGAAATCAGGGCCGAGCACGCGCTCAACACAGGCCAGCAGTTTCGGCTCGGCAATCGCCCAGCGGAAGATTTCGTCATAATCAACCAGGTTCGCCAAGCGGTCGGTCTGCGGCTCCTGTTTGAATTCGTGGCCCGCGCGGTCGCCCATCTTCGCAAACAATTCCGTGATGCGGCGGCGAAGAGCGGCGAGGTTGCCGGGTTCGACGAAATTCTCCAAAACGAGAAAGCCGTCGCGATCAAGTTGATATTTTTCTTCCGCGCTGAGCGCGGCCTTGACGCTGTTCATCACCGCTCCCTGTACCTGTCGAGTTTCCAAGCGGCGCGTATTCTGAAACAATCGGCTACGGACGGCAACCTCCCAGCGCCGACTGCGAAGAGTTTGGATGAAAACGCAAAAGCGCATTGCTAAACACCCAGGTGAACTATGAATTACTGCCGCAGAGTCATTAATGAACAGACCGGCGAAGAGTTTCTCGAAGTCTCGCTCTCCGGGCAATTGCTGCTCGATTATCCGCTGCTCAACAAAGGCATGGCGTTCAGCGACGAGGAGCGGCGTGAATTCGGCCTGTTGGGTTTATTGCCGCCGCACGTCTCGACGGTCGAAGAGCAGTTGGAGCGCAATTACGAAAACTATCTCCGCAAGGAATCGGACATCGAACGATACATCTTCCTGATGGCCTTGCAGGATCGCAACGAAACGCTCTTCTACAAACTGCTCGGACGCCACATCTCCGAAATGATGCCGATCATCTACACGCCGGTAGTCGGCGCCGCGAGCCAGATGTACAGCCACATCTACCGCCGCCCGCGCGGCCTCTACATTTCCTACCGCCATCGCGGCGAGGTCAAGGCGTTGCTGGCGAACGCTCCGCATCCCGATGTTTCGATAATCGTCGTCACGGACGGCGAGCGCGTGCTGGGATTGGGCGATCTGGGCGTGGGCGGGATGGGCATTCCCGTGGGCAAGCTGTCGCTTTATACGCTCTGCGCGGGCGTTCATCCGGCGACGGCGTTGCCGATCTTCCTGGATCTCGGCACGGACAACCAGGAATTGTTGAAAGATCCGCTCTATATCGGTTGGCGTCACGAGCGCATGCGCGGGCAGGAGTATGACGATTTCGTCGAAGAGTTCATCAACGCGGTGATCGAAACATTCCCAAACGCATTGCTGCAATGGGAAGATTTCGCGCGTCACAACGCGAGGCGGTTGCTCGAACGCTATCAAAACCGTTTGTGCAGCTTCAACGACGACATTCAGGGCACGGGCGCGGTCACGCTCGCCGGCTTGCTCGCGGCGGTCAAAGTCAACGGCGAACGGCTGAGCGATCAACGAATAGTGATGTTCGGCGCGGGATCAGCCGCAACGGGCATCGCCGACCAGATCGTCGCAGCCATAGTCAGCGAAGGGATCAGCGAAGGTTGTTCGGAGCAGGAGGCGAAACTGAAGCTCTGGCTGATCGACGTTGGTGGATTGATTCACACGGGCCGCGACGACATTGAAGAGATCAGCCGGCCTTTCGCACAGCCGGCTGCGCGCATAGCCGGCTGGCAGGTCGCCGACCGCAATCACATCACGCTGGCCGACGTGGTCAAACATTTACAACCCACAGCGCTCATCGGCACAGCCGCTCAGCCCGGCGCATTTACGCAGGACGTCGTCGAGGAGATGGCTCGCCACGTCGCGCGCCCCATCATCTTTCCGCTCTCCAACCCGACCTCGCGCTCGGAAGCGAAACCGGTTGATTTGATGGCGTGGACTTCGGGCCGCGCGATCATCGCCACGGGCAGCCCGTTTGCGGATGTGCCGCAGTCGGTCACGGGCGGAGGCCGCCCGCGCAAAATCGGCCAGTGCAATAACGCCTATATCTTCCCCGGAGTCGGACTCGGCGTGATCGCGTCGGGCGCGCGGCGAGTGAGACAGGAGATGTTCGTCGCCGCGGCAAGGGCGCTCAGCGAACTGTCGCCCGCGCTTGGCGACCGAATGGCGTCGCTCTTCCCCGACTTGAAAGACATCCGCGAAGTCTCGCGCCACGTCGCAATCGCCGTCGGGATTGAAGCCCAGCGCCTCGGCTTGGCCGAAGCGACGACGCGGGAAGAGCTTGAAGAGCGGATGGATGAAAAGATGTGGACGCCGCGTTATCTGCGTTATCGCCGCAAGGCGGAACCCTTCTAAACTCACGATATTGTCTAAACAAAGTCAGTGACCACAAATTTGTAGCTAGGCCGGCGACTATTACCAGTGCGCTATGGCCGATTTTGGCTGGTCGCTCGCTCAAGCGTTAGCTCCGTAAGGAGCATTGCGCTCCTGCGGAGCCAGGAAAATTATGTAGACATCAACGACGCAAGGTCGTGACATCTTAGCCCAACACACCTTTCACTTTTGAGCACATAAATGTCAGCGCCCCTCAACGAATCTACAGTTTTGTCGGGCCGTCTCAATCAAGCAGGCGCTTCTCGCCCAAGGCATAGGCATTGCCATACGCCATGATTTTCTAGCAGGCAAAAGGCTTTCGAGCCGTAGCTCTCGATGGCGAAGGCTCTGGCACATCAGATGCAGAGCTTATAGCGGGGAATCGCGAACGGCTGTCGAGCAAAGCTGAATATTTCGGTGATAGGTCAACAACTCAGTTATTGCTCTCAAGCGCGCATCCTGTTCGCGATCCCAACCGACATTTTTGATTTGAAAAAAGGAGACCTCGCCATGCTTGTCGGCTCGTGCGAGGTCTCCAAACTCCCAATCAATTCGGAAAATGAAAGGAGCGGCGCGAATGCTAGCAAAAAACTTTTTGCCGGGCAAAAGTTCGCCCCACGTTTTAGAACCCCTCGAAACAAATCCTCTCCGAAACAAAGACCTTGTCCGCAGCGCATACCGCCTGCTGCTGCCCGCGTTGTTCTGCGCGCTCGCGACGACTGGCTCGACCGCCTATGCGCAATCATATCAAGGCGGCTTGCGCGGCTCGTTGCATGACAACCTCGGCGCCGCGTTGTCGAAGGTGACGCTCTTATTGATCAATGAGGCGACCAACCTAGCGCGCACAACGGTAACAAATGCGAGCGGCGAATATGTCTTCGACCGCGTTGATCCGGGCAAATACAGGCTTGAGGCCTCAACCAACGGGTTCAAGAAGCTGGGGCGTTCAGGCGTGGTGATTGAAACGCAGCAGCAGCTCATACTCGATCTGGTGATGGAGGTCGGCAACGTGGCCGAGACCGTCGTCATCACCGACGAGGCGCCGTTGATCGAATCGGCCAACGCTTCGGTCGGCCAGGTGATCAGCAAACAGTTCCTGAGCGATCTGCCCAACACCGGTCGCAACCCATTCTCGCTCGCCGCCATCTCGCCAAACTACATCCCGGCGGGCAATCCGACTTTCAATCGCCAGCAGGATCAGAGCGGCTCGTCGCAGATTTCGCTCGCTGGCGGTCCGGTGCGTGGCAACAACTACCTGCTCGACGGCGTGCCCATAGCCGACATCGGCAATCGCGCCGTGATCATCCCGACGTTCGAAGCGATCCAGGAGTTGAAGATGCAGGTCAATAATTACGACGCCGAAGCGGGGCGCACGGGCGGAGGCGTCTTCAACGTCGCTTCACGTTCCGGTTCGAATCAATTGCACGGCAGCCTGTTCGGTTTCCTGCGCCCGAATCCGCTGCAGGCGAACAACTTCTTCAACAACCGTAACGGAATCAAACGGCCCAGCGCCGATTACGGGCTTTACGGCGGCTCGATTGGCGGGCCGGTCTACATTCCGAAGATTTATAACGGCAAAGACAAGACCTTCTTCTGGGTGGCGATGGAAGGATACCGGATGCAGAGCTTCCTGAGCGAGACCTTCACCGTGCCGACCGACCTGGAACGCCAGGGCAATTTCTCGCAAACCAAGAACGGCGGCCAGCCCGTGGTGATTTACGACCCGCTCACAACGCGCACGGTCAACGGGCAGTTGGCTCGCGATCCTTTCGACGGCAACATCATCCCGATGAACCGGCAAGACCCTGTCGGGCGCGCCTTGCTGCAATTCTTCCCGAAAGCGAACCGGCCGGGCGACGCTTCGGGGCGCAACAACTACGCGGCCACAAGCACACTCGACGACCGCGCCGACCAGCAGACATTCAAGCTCGATCACAACTTCGCCAGTTGGTACAAGGCTTCGGCGACCTACCTGCGTTACGGCAGCCGCGAGCCAGTGGCTGATTATTACCAGAACATCGCCAATCCCGGCGGCAGCCTGCTCTTTCGCAATGTAGACGCGCTGGCGGTCAACAACATCTTCACGCTCAGCAATACAACGATCTTGAGCATGCGTTACGGCTACAACACGTTCGACGACAACGTGGACACAATCAGCGCGAGTTTCGATCCGGCGCAATTGGGCTTCGCGCAAAGCTTCGTGCGCGACATCGCGTTCAAGAAGTTTCCGGCCATCGGCACAGGCGGCGCTTACGGCTCGCCTTCACAGGGCGCGCTCGGCTCCGCCGCGCCAAACCAGCGCCGCTGGTATTCGCACAACTTTCTGACGGGCATTTCAAAACTGCTGGGCCGGCACAGTCTGAAAGCCGGGTTCGATTACCGGAAACTCTCGCTCGAGTTCTACAACATCGGCCAGGCGAGCGGCAGCTTCACCTTCACGCGCGGCTTCACGCAGGGGCCGAATCCGAACGCGGCGACCACCGCTGGCGGCAACGAGTTGGCCAGTATGCTGCTCGGCGCGGTGGCCAGCGGCAATTCGCAACTCGTCACGCCGCTGTCAGTCCACGTCAACTATTTCGGCGGTTACGCGCAGGACGATTTCCGCCTGTCGCAAAGACTGACGCTCAATTTTGGCTTGCGTTACGAATACGAGCAGGGCTTGCAGGAGCGCGACAACCAGATCACGGTCGGTTTCGATCCGGCGGCGGCGTTTCCGGTACAACCTGCGGGATTGAGCGTGAGAGGCGGTCTGATCTTCGCGGGCGTTGGTGGCGCGCCGACGCAACAGACGCGGCCACAGAAGAACAAGTTCGGCCCGCGCATCGGCTTCGCTTATCAATACAACGAGGAGACGACGATCCGCGGCGGATACGGCATTCTGTGGGCGCCGGCGATCTTCAGCCTGGGGCCGACGGTTGACGGTTACGGCGCGCTGGGTTTTTCGGCCATCACGAACATGGTCACCTCGCTCGATGGCGGATTGACGCCGGCAAATTACCTCTCGAACCCGTTCCCGAACGGATTAAATCGTCCGTCGGGCAGTTCGCTCGGTTTGTTGACGCAGGTCGGCCAGAACGTGTCGTTCGTGGATCAAAATCGCGAGGCCGCATATATGCAGCAATACTCACTCGACATTCAACGCGAATTGCCGGGCAACATCGCGTTGACGGTCGGTTACGTCGGTAGCCGCGGCACGAACCTGCAACTCGGCGGCATCAGCAACGGCGGCGTCAACATCAACCAACTAGCGCCGCAGTTTATGTCGCGAATTGATCTACAGACGCGCGGCGCCAATCCGTTCTTCGGCACAGCGGCCGGCGTAGGCATTTTGAGTTCGGCGACTGTCTCGCAGGCGCAGTTGTTGCGGCCATTTCCGCAATTCGGCGACGTGATCATGCTCGGAACGAGCGGCGGCAATTCGTTCTATCACGCGATGACGATCAAGGCGCAAAAGCGTTTGTCGAAAGGCTTCTCGGTACTGACCGCCTACACCTTCAGCAAGCTTCTCGACAACATCACGGGCAACGGCAATTTCTTCGCGCCCGACAACACGTCGAGTGTGATTGACGCTTATAACCGCACGCGCGATTACGCGCTCTCGTCGGTGGATACGCCGCACCGCTTTACGCTGAGCGGGACGTACGAATTGCCGTTCGGCCGCGGACGGATGCTGCTTGCGGGAGCCAACGGCGCCGTTGATCGGATTATCGGCGGCTGGCAATTGAATGCCATCGTGACCTACCAGAGCGGTTTTCCGCTTTCAGTCACGCAGCAGGTCAACAACACGAACGCCTTCAGTTTGGGACAGCGTCCGAACATCGTCCTCGACGTTGATCCGGCCACATCGGGGTCGGTCAGCGCGCGGATTGACGGTTACCTCAATCCGGCGGCCTTCAGCGCAGCGGCGGCCAACACCTTCGGCAACGCGCCGCGAACGATCGGCGTGCGCTCGCCGAGCACGCGGCTGTTTGATCTGTCGGTGATCAAGAACACCCGGATCATCGAAGGCTTCAACGCCCAGTTCCGTCTCGAAGCGGTCAATGGGTTCAACACTCCGATCTTCCGCGCGCCCAACACGCAGGTTGGCAACCCGAACTTCGGGCGCATCACGTCGCAAGCCAATTTCGCGCGCACTGTGCAATTGAGCGTACGGTTGATGTGGTGACCTCTTAATCGCGAAGAACACGAAGACCGCGAAGAATGAAACCACGAAGAAAACGAAGAGGGGAAAAATGAGAAAGGACCGGAATGACTGATCGCATAAGGCGCGCGCCGGAATCGGAGGGTTTCGCCACCAACTGGCGCCGGCCTGAGATGTGGGCCCGCTGGCGCGGCGATTTCTTCGGTGGAACGGTCGCGGCTTTGATCGCCGTGCCTTATGGAATGGCCTTGGCGATAGCTACGGGGCTGCGGCCCGAAGCGGGGTTATACACTTCAATCATCGGCGGCGCGATTTCGGGAATGATTTCCGACGCGCCGGTGGTGGTGAGCGGTCTGTCCGCCACGGTCGTACCGGTGTTGGCCGTGTTGGTCAGGAGCCATGGGGTGGGCGCGGCGCTGGCGGCGGGCGTGTTGAGCGGGTTGATTATGACTCTGATCGGCGCGCTGCGGATCGGCAGATTTTTCAGCTATCTGCCGCAATCCGTCATCGCCGCGTTCACCAGTGGTCTGGGCGTGGTCATCATCTCCTCCCAAATCAAAGCGGTCTTCGGCGTGAAGCCCGCTCCGGTCGGGTTCGACCTCGGCGTGATTGACGATTTCTGGGCCGTGATCAGAACTGGCGGGCAGAGCGATTATCGCACGCTCTCCACGGCCATTCTCGTCATCGGCCTGATGATTCTCCTGCCGCGTTGGAAGAAGAACATCCCAGCTTCATTGGTCGCAGTAATCATCGCCTCAATAGCCGTCCATGTGTGCGGCTGGCGATTGCTGCTCCTTGGCGCGCTGCCCGACAGCTTCCCACAGCCGAGCTTGACAGCGGTGGACTTCTCGGCCTTTTCGGCTCTGCTGCATCCGGCTTTTACGCTGGCCGGGCTGATCACTATCAATCAACTGCTCACCGTCGTCGTGACCGACCGGCTGAGCGAAGAGCGAAACGAGGTGAAGTTCAACCGCGAGATGGTGGCGCAGGGCATTGCCAATATGGCCTGCCCGTTTTTCGGCGCGCCGCCGGGCGTGGCGATGCTGGCGCGAACTGTGGCCAGCGCGCGCGCCGGTGCCGTCAGCCGATGGTCGGTGATCGCGCACAGCCTGATCCTGCTGCTCTTCCTGCTGCCGCTGCGCGGTCTGATCAGCCGGATCCCGCTGGCGACGCTGGCTGCGGTGAGCGTCGCGGTGGGGTTGCAGCTGATTGACTGGAACCGATTCCGCAATCTGCCGCGCATGAACCGGCTCGACGCGGCGCTCTTTCTGCTTACGTTTTGTTTAGTCATTTTCAGCGACCTGATCGTCGGCGTGGGCGTCGGCTCGCTCATCGCCATGCTGCTTTTCGTCGAGCGCGCCGCGCAATCAACGCAGCTCGAATCGGTTGTTCCTGACCCAGCAGAGAAGGAACCCTCAGCCATTGCTTCCCCTCACGGCCCCTCTTATGCGCCATCTTATGCACCCTCTTGTGGAGTGGATGAATTGCAGGCCGAAATGCAGATGTACCGGCTAACCGGCCCGCTCTTCTTCGCTTCGAGCGAAAAGGTGCTGTCCAAGCTTACACGCGAAGTGAAGGCCAAGACGCTGGTACTCGATTTGACTGAAGCCGGGCCGATTGATTCCGCCGCGACGGATTGCTTGCGCCAGCTTGCCGAGCGGCAGCGGCAGCGCGGCGGCGAGTTGCATCTGATCGGCCTGGGTCAACACCTGCTTGCTTCAATCACCAAGGACGGTTTGCTCAATGAGGCCGGCGCCGTCATCAGGCGCGACGAGGGAAACAATTATTCATTACGGCATTATCCACTTCGCCAAGCAGGCTTCGGCGTCGCCAAAGCTCAGACGACGCTCAGCTTCAAACAACTTTCAAGCTCCGGAGGAAAACAACCATGACAAGCCCACAGCTCACTGACCGATGTAATAGCGCGCCGCCCATCTCCCGCCGCGCGTTCAGCCGCATGGCCACTCTGCTGACGGCGGGCGCGACCTTGCCGTTCTATAACGAAAGCGCGCTGGCGCAGCTTTCCAAAACCGGCCCGATCCCGCCCGACGCGGTGAAAATCAACGCCAACGAGAATCCGCTCGGCCCCTGCTCCGAAGCCGCCGAGGCCATCGCAAAGGTCATCGCAAAAGGCGGGCGCTATATGTACGAAGAGACCGACACCTTCGTTAACACGCTGGCCGATCTGGAAGGACTCGACGCCGATTACATCCTGCCTTTCGCCGGTTCCAGTGATCCGCTGCACCGCAGCGTGCTGGCGTTCACATCAAAGGAAAAGCCGTTCGTGATGTCCGATCCGGGTTATGAAGCGGGCGGACGCGCCGCGCAGTTCATCGGCGCAAAAGTAGTCAAAGTTCCGCTCGCCCCGACCTACGCCCACGATGTCAAAGCGATGGTCAAAGCGGCGCACGAGCGCAAAGCTGGATTGATTTACATCTGCAACCCGAACAACCCGACCGGGACGATCACGCCGCGCGCCGACATCGAATGGGCCGTCGCCAATAAACCCGAAGACACCGTCCTGCTGCTCGACGAAGCATACGTTCACCTCAGCGACGAGCAGGTGTGCTCCGACCTGGTGGCGATGGACAAGGACGTGATCATCCTGCGCACCTTCTCGAAGCTTTACGGAATGGCCGGTCTGCGCGCCGGAGCGGCGATGGGACGGCCCGATCTGATCGGCAAGTTGAGGAGTTATGGCGCGGGCGCGCTGCCGCTGACGGGAATGGTGGGCGCGACAGCCAGCTTGAAGGTCAAGAACCTCGTCCCCGAACGCCGCAAGATCATCAAAGATATCCGCGAAGATGTCTTCGCATTCCTGCAGAAGAACAACATCACGTTCGTGCCTTCAGTGAGCAATTGTTTCATGTTGGACGCCAAGGCGCCGGCGCGCCGGCTGGTCAACGTGATGAAGAAGGAGAAGATTTACATCGGCCGCGTCTGGTCGGCGTGGCCAACACACGCGCGAATCAGCGTCGGGACTAAAGAAGAGATGGCCAAGTTCAAGACCGCGCTGCTGAGGGGGATGAATGATTTGCAAGTCTAAATTTAACGCGGCGGTAGCGAGCAGAAAAATATGCGGCTGCTGGGATGATTCATTGCTGCCGCTACCGCCGATCCTCTATATAATGCGGAGGTACTTTTGGGACTCACAAGCGCCAATAAGTAGTTGTGTAAATTCCTTCATTATCTCGAAAACGTCGCGCCGTATCTTTTCATACTCGTCGGGGGTGATTCGCTCTGAGCTAGCGGTGTGAGCGATTGTATTCCGCATTTTTACAAGGTGGCGAATTCTACCGCCACGCTTCTCTCCTTGCGAATCGTCATATTTGCTAAACACATCGTGGTCAAAGCCAGCTTGATAAAGTAGTTGCTGTAATCGAGAGTAATCAAGATTCGATTTCGTGGAATAGGCTGTATCCTGTATCTCAACCACTTTTTCATCCAAAGTTCGTAGCTCACTTACGACTCGGAAGCGTCTGGCAATACGATGAACAACAGGTTCCTCAGGCAAGTGTCTGTTAAAAAACGCATCTTTGCTTTCCCCATATTCCATATCCTGAAAAACGCTGTCCAATGACCAAGTTGTCATCATGGCATGGGCTGCGCCGCAAGACAGTCTCAATTTGTTTATCTCAGACACATAAAGTCCTAACGCAAATTTGAAAAATCCCTCGTAGTGCGCGTAAAGCATCACCCAAATGCATTTACGCCGAGCATCATATTGCGGTCCTTCTCTCTTTACTCCCTCAGGCAATAGGCATTGTTCAAGGTCAAGGATTTCCTTTTCCCGCCAATCAATATTGTCATTCAATTGAGACGAAAATCCAGTTATGTTAATCGTTAGCGCACTGGCATCTTGCGATGGCTGAGATGGCGAATTTGAGCGTTTCATTGAGCTGATTCCCCTAATACAATTTACTTCTTTGCTTTTGATTGCTTTTGCTTAGCTCGTTTAGTTGGCACAGTTCTTTTAAATGGAGCGAGCGGAAAAATTGGCGAAAAATGCTTGTGCATAACCTCGCGGACTTTATCAATGCGCTTGTTTAGTTGGGGAAGGGTATTCTTGCCACCTCCCGTAGTAAGGTCTCGAAACCCTATATCCTTTTTCAGATTTTCGAGTGCGGTTGATAGAGTTTCAATATGTTTAGCATCTTTCGGATCAAAGTGAGGGAGCAGGTCTTGAATTCCAATTGAGACAGCTTCGTAAAGCAAGGAGCGAAATGCCCCTGTCCCTGTATTGGGACTATAGGCCCGGAACGTATTTTCACCTGAAGCCGCTGCAAGTAACTGGAATGTTTTATCGAATAAGGCCAGTTCTTGATTGTAGTCGAATGCTAACTGCAGGTCGCCGACTCGACTCACGCCTTCGAGGTACTTGTCTAAAAACGGCCCAATATCGTGTACATACTTGTCACGGTAATTCTTGAAAGCGAAAAAACGAAGCACAAGCTCTTGGTGATAGAGCTGCTCGGCAGAGTTTTGTGAGATCGACTTCACGCAAGTCCAAAAACTGCGGTTAGCGCTGCATTTATTGATGAAACGGATGAAATCGTCGTTGACGATCCGGATAAAGCAGTTTCGTAGCTCTTGGTAACTTAGTGGGGAACCACCTTGATTCAACCGCTTGAACATATGATATTTCAGGTCACGGTAACTAGTACGGCGAACTGCATGCATGCGGACGAAATATCTTTTAAGGGCTATTTGCACAGCGAAAGGCAGATCATCAAAGGTCTTATCATTAAGCTCCTTGACGATTTCGCAACCTACTAATCGAAGAGCTGGGGCTTGTTCGGATGACTTATCGCCATTTTCATCCTCTTCTTCGCCAATCAACTCTTCAGGCGAGATTGTGGCCGGGGTATATTCCTCATCGTCATAGCCAGCGTGTGGTTCATCTTGGCCTCTAAGAAATCGCTCCGGTAATTTCCCTCGAAAGTGTAGCCACGTCGAGATGCGCTGTAAGCCATCGACAAGCTCATACTGGCCATCATCTATTTCCACCACAAATATCGGAGGAATTGGTAGTTCCAGAATAAGTGACTCGATGAAGCGTGATTGTTGTATTGGCGTCCAGCGAAATGTGCGTTGAAACTCCGGTGTAATGACCAATTCTTTGTTGGCATACATATCCAACAACTCGTTGAATGAAACATCACTCGACGATACGCGAGATTCATTAACACGTTTTTCAATGAGCTTCCGTAATTCAACACTACCGAGCTCCTGGTGGGGTGTAGAGTCATTCTCTGTTGTGTAAGATTCTGATTCTTTTTCCTTTGCTTTCCTTGCTCGGTCCCTCTTTCTTGCTGATGCCATGGCTGATCCTTTTGAAATTCATTTGTTGGTCTTAAAAACGAGCACACACTCTTCGGCGCTACTACGATTGCGGTAAATTTTGACCTTGGGATTTACATTGGCCATCGTGCTTTTCCCGGTATAGGACGATTGTCCAGCAAACGCCCACTTTATCGTAGAAGCCATTTCGCAGACGATTAACGGCAGGTCAATTTTTACGTCCTTATAATGTGAGTCTTGAACAACGATTGCGCAAAAAGAATTTGGTTTCAAAACTCTATTGATCTCGCGCAATGAATTATAAAGAGAGTCAAAATATTGTGTGGCCCATTTTAGATAGTAGGTATCAGAAGCTCGGCTCGGATGCTTTTTGATAGCCTGCAGAAGTTTACGGCAGGCCTTGCCCCAAGTCATTTGGTAAGGAAGAAAAGATGATAGCACTGTATTAGTACCAAGAAGTCGACGTTTTAGCAATTTGGCCTCCGAGACTGAAACACCAATTACCGCCAGTTCGGGAAGCATTGCGACTACATAATCAATTCTTGTGCAATAAGGCGGGGACGTAATAACAGCGTCCACTGACTTATCAGGTAATGGCAGGTACCGCGAGTCAGCAACATCAAGTCGCACATCAGAAGAGGTTTCTGTTTTCGGGTTTTTGACATTATTTGCGGCTTGATGTGCATCCCATTCTGCAAAGGAATGCGACAGCTCATTTATGGCGCATTGAAAAGTCACATATATGTCTTCCGCAGGAATGTTCAGGCGATCTTGGGCGCTTATAGCTGTCTTGATCCATGTTGGATTTGAACCACAAAAAGGCTTGGTCAAATCACGCGCCATTCGGAACAAAGCTAGATAGAAAAACGCCGCTAACGGCGAAAACTGGGTCGTCTGCGCCGACGAAAGGCCGACCAAAGTTGCACGCACGGTTAATTCCAAGTTACGAAGGACACCGCTGGTCGTTGGAGTGAACCATTGATTAAATGGCTCCTCGCTCCCTTGTGGCGAGGAACTCTTTTGAGCGAGTATTTGTTGCGTTTGTTCAAGCAAATGTTCGCTTAAGGGTTGAACGCTGCCCACAATGGTATTCCAGTCTATCAGCCCAGCCCGTGCAATAACTAAAGTAGCCGGATTAAGGTCAAACCCAATACTGTTGATCTTGCGCCATTTGGCTACTCGAGTCGTCGCGCCACTTCCATTCCACGGATCGAGAACACAGGCTCCTGTAGGGAGCTGAAAATAATCAAAAACACTGTGAACGAATGGTAATGAGTACCCAGCATAGTAGTTATAACCAGAAATTGTGGGGGCCATTACACCTTGATGTTTGCCCTGTTTGGGATTCTTAAATACTTGAGCATTCATGGTTTCAGACTCTTTGGGCACTGTCGAAAGTGGGGCTGAGCCAGACCGGGCTTTAGACTGTGGCAAATTCGGCGCAGGGCCGCATTTCAGGCGGATGAAATGTCAGCACTATGTTTTCCTCCGACGCACCTCTGCGCAGTGATTCAGTAGCAATGCTTTCTTCAGTTAGGTCGTGTTCGATCCAAATTTTGCCCTCGATCAAGCGAATATAGACTCTGAGATTTCTGACCCATTTACGCTGCGCTAAGCCCAGAGTGAACAGCGGATAGTGGTCCCGGTCTTCATCAGCGATCATCAAGATCTCAACGCCAGGCTCCGGCTGACGATGATCAAACTCAACATATTCGGATAGAGTTTGCTTTATCAACTGGGGATAACGTGTCAGTTTATCCATTGCACAACCTCCTCAGCCGGAGCGGAAGTATAAGTATTGCCAATAGGGCTGGCAATCAAGTTTTGTGCCTACTGCGCCGTCCAACCACCATCAACAAACAACGCGCCGCCCGTCACAAACGCCGCGGCGTCAGAAGCGAGAAAGACCGCCGCGCCCGCAATCTCGCTCAACTCGCCCCAACGTCCCATCGGAATCCTGGAAACGAAATCGCGGTATTTCGCCGGATCGTTCAACAACTGTTTATTCATCTCGGTGGCGAACGGCCCGGGGCAGATCGCGTTCACCGTTACGCCTTTCGTCGCCCATTCGAGCGCGAGCGTGCGCGTCAACCCCAGAATCGCCGCCTTCGACGAAGCGTAAGGAGCGCGGCCCGGCAGCGAGACCACGGACATAATCGAACCCAGATTGATCACGCGCCCCCAGCCTCGTTCGGCCATCTTCGAGCCGAAGATTTTCGAGCACAGGAACGGCGCGGTCACGTTGGTCGCCATGACCGACTCGAAATCGCGTTCGCCGAGATCGTCAATCAAGCCGCGAATGTTGATCCCCGCGTTGTTGACCAGGATGTCAACCGCGCCGAACGAGCTTTCGATCTCGGCGGACAATCGCTTCAATTCATCCGCGCTGGTCACATCAACGGCGAACGCGGCGGCGCGACGCCCGGTTGACTCCGCAATTTCATTTGCGGCTTTTTGGCAATCGTCGAGCGTGCGGCTGGCGACTACTACATCCGCGCCCGCTTCGGCAAAGGCCTGCGCGAAGACGCGGCCCAGACCTTTCGATCCGCCCGTGACCAAAGCGATGTGGCCATCCAACCGGAAAAGTTCCATCACGTTTTTCTGAGAGCCATTCGGCATTTCCATCGTCGTCTGTCTCCATCGAAGAAACTCAATTTGCGTCCGTAATTCATTAAAGTTTGAGCGTCTGTTTTGCGTAAGCGGCGCTGCGCCGCAGGTTCTCGTCCTCAAATGCCAGGGCCTGCGCCGCGCTCAGGCCCGTAATCCGCGGCAGCGGTTTGGCCGAAGAGCGTTTGAGAGCGCCGTTCTCAAACTTGCGGATTCGCGCTTCGTCGCGGCGTTCGTATGTGACCCAATAATGGTCGGTCTTGTATGGGACCTTCAGCGGATCGCGCGTGATCATCTCCAGACAGATGGGAATGTCGCTCCGGTGTTTGCGCAGCGTTGAGATAATCTTCGCCAAAGGCGTGCTACCGTCGCCGAGCGCGACCTCGGAAAGTTCAAAGCCTTCGTCGTACGGCCGTACGGCCATGTCTTTCAAATGCGTCGTCACGGCGTATGGCGCGAGCTTCCGGGCGACTTCGAGCGAATCTTCGAGCAGCGCCACGTTGTTTCCGAAATCCACGCAGGCGCCGAGGTGCTCGCTGCCGATGCGTTTGAGCATTGCGACCTGTTCATCCGCGAGCCAGTCTTTGTGATTTTCGACGCCGACCTGCAGTTTGTGTTTCTTCAGCATCGGCTCGGCTGTTTCGAGCGTCTTCTGCCAGCGTGCGGCGAACTCTTTCCACTTCGCCATCTCGTGGAAATCCTCGTAACGTCGCCCGCTCAGACAGGCCACGCGCAGGCGCGAAACGCCCAATTGATGCGCCGCCGCCGCGATCTTCGCGAATTCATCCTCGCTCTCGAGCGACCTCGCTCTCACGGCCAACTCCATAAACATTCCTTTTGACTCAAACTGCGCGCGAATACGTTTGAGGTAATCGGCGTCGGTCGAAGTCAGTTGCGAATAATCCATCTGGCATCCGTCCGCGCCGAAACTCTGGCAGAGGTCAATGAATTTTTCCGCCGGGATCGCGGGGCCTTGATTACCCGGATTGCCTGCGGCCTCACGAGCCTGGCGCATACGAATTGGAAACGACGTGTAGGCAATGCCGTAGCTTTTCATTGCGGGTTTGGCGGCAGGCTCGATAAACGATGTCGCCGCCATCGCGGAAACAGAATAGAGAAATTCACGGCGTGAAGTCATTGGAACCTCCGTTGGAATATTTTCCTGTCCCCATTTTCCTGTTGGTCACCCGGAACAGGAAAATGTGGGACAGGAAAATATCCGCCCTTATCTGCAGCGTCAAACCTTCGGCAATACAGCCTTCAATTCACGATCCCACGGCGCGCGATATTCTTTGACCAGCATCTTCGACGCTTCGCGGTCGCCGATGATCTCTTCTTTCGCGTCATCCCAACGAACCGTGCGCCCGACTTTCATAGCGATCGTGGCCAGATGGCAGGCGATTGAAGTCTTGTGCCCGTTCTCGACATCCGAGACCGGCTGCTGGCGCGATTTTATGCAATCGAGGAAGTTGCGGACGTGCGGAACGAATTGGTCGCGCACCTGCTCGTATCCGTCTTTCTTCATCGCCTCGGTGCGAGGCTGCGGAGCGGATGGCGCTCTTCGCGGTTCGGTGAAGCGCGGAATCTGATCTTCGGCCGGAATCTCCGGGTCGGGAAAGATTTCAAAACCGCTGCGCTCAAGGCGGAGCATCCCTTTCGTCCCCAGAAATTCCAAACTGCCGCCGCGGCGCGATGCGCTGACCTCGCTGTTCGACCAGTTCAGGATGAACCCGGGATATTCGAAGATCGCCTCCATGACATCCGGCGTCTCGCCGAAACCTTTCAGCGAATAGCGCCCGCCGAAAGACGCAACCTTCGACGGCGTCGCGCGCATCGCCCATTGCGCGATGTCAACGTTGTGCGAAAGCAGATTTGTAGTCTGCCCGCCCGAATAGTCCCAGAACCAGCGGAAGTGGTAAATGCAGCGATGCTTGTCGAAGGCCACATTCGGCGCGGGGCCCAGCCACATCTGCCAGTCTTTTTCATCAAGCGGTTCCACGCCGACGGGCTTCGTGAATCCGGGAGTGATGTTGCGGAAACTGGCGATGCGGATGTTGCGAACCTCGCCGATGTGGCCGTTGCGGATCAACTCGACGCATTGTTTGTATTGCTCGCCCGACCGCTGCTGGGTGCCGACCTGCACGACGCGCTTGTAATGCTTCGCGGCGTCAACCATCCAGCGGCCTTCGCGGGCGAATAACGTCATGGGCTTTTCGACATAAACGTCCTTGCCCGCGGCGCACGCCAGAATGGTTTGCAACGCGTGCCAGTGGTCGGGAGTCGAAACGACCACGGCGTCAATATCCTTGCGGTCGTACATGCGGCGAAAATCTTTGAAGCCCTCGGCCTTCTTGCCGGACTTCTCCTCCACGGTCGCGACGCCTTCGCCGAGCCGCGGTTCGTAAACTTCACAGATCGCCGCGACCTCGGCGTCAGGCTGCGCAAGAAAATCGAGCAGATGGCGCTTGCCGATGAGGCCGATGCCGATGAACCCGACGCGAACGCGGTCGCTCGCGCCGATAACGTTTCGATATGCTGCCGCGCTGAGCGCTCCGGCGCCGGCAGCCTTCAGAAAGCTTCGCCGATCTTTCATCGTACTCTCCTCCTGAGGCCGAATGGCCAAATGGCGGTCAACCTTGGTTTTGTCTGGAATTGCGCCGCCAATAATACCCTTGGCTCCCTCACAAGCCAATTGCGCAATTCAATTCGACGATCAAACTATCTGATAAAAGTATGGATCTATGCGTTAATAACGGGGGTATAACGCATCAATAACCGTAAGTATCGGTAAGAGTATTGACCCACCTGATCACCCTGCCTAGTATGCCCGCAATTGGATTGATGTCCTGCAATTGGATTTTGAATGTCGCAAATTATATCTGTATGGAATTCTTATACTAACCTTGCTGGGATAAGGAAACATAAAACTACCAGAAAGTTTGAAATGCTTGCTTGGTCAAACCAAGAAATCTTGACAGACTTACAATCCGGGCGGATAATCCGCCCACCGACGTCAATCCGAGACAATGATCAACCGCAGATTAGACCTGCGTCGGTTAATGCTGGGACGAAACATACCTTCAAATCTCTAGATTTAATCAGCTCGCTCAATTGAATCCGGTTTCGGCGTCTGCCGCAAACAGGCGTCAGGCCGAATGCCATCAACTCTACGCGTGATGCTCTGCATGATGCGCGTTTAAGAAGGGGGACAACTATGCGGTTTGAATCTTTGTTCAAACGTTTCGTTCCGATTGCGCTCCTGTCAATGCTATTTGCGGTTACCGCGTTCGGACAGAACACCGGGAGCCTCAGCGGCATTGTGCAGGACCCGAACGGCGGCGCAATCGCAGGCGCGAAAGTGACGGTCAGTGATCCCACCAAAGGATTGCAACTCGAAACCAAGACGAATTCTGAAGGCACCTTCTCTTTCTCCACGCTTCAACCGGGCACCTACACCGTGACCGTTGAAGCCGGCGGTTTCAAGAAGACCGTCAAGTCGGGAATCGTCCTCAACATTGCCGATCGGCAATCAACCGGCGTCATCACGATGGAAGTGGGCGGCATCGAAAACACTGTCGAGATTTCCGCGGACGCCGCACAGCTGCTGGTCAAGACCGAGAGCGGCGAAGTAAGCCAGGTCGTCAGCGGCGAACAGGTGCGCAACCTCGCGCTCAACGGGCGCAACTATCTCGATCTGGTCAAGCTCACCCCTGGCGTCGTCAGCTTCGTCAATGCGCAGACGGCAGGTCCCGGCGGCTTGAGCGGATTCAATATCAACGGCACACGGGCCAACCAGCACAACCTGACGATTGACGGCACGACCAACGTGGACACCGGATCGAACGGCACCCAGCACATCGCGCTGGCGCTCGACAACATCGCCGAGTTCAAGATCCTGTCTTCCGCTTATCAGGCCGAATACGGACGTTCGGCTGGCGGCGACATCAAGGTGCTGACCAAGAGCGGCACGAGCCAATTTCACGGCACAGGTTATTATTTCCACCGCCACGAACAGTTCAACGCCAACAACTTCTACAACAACGCGGATAGACTCCAGCGCGGCTTCTATCGCTACAATTATCAAGGCTACAACATCGGCGGCCCGGTGCTGCTGCCGAAAAAGGCGCTGAAAGACAAGCTCTTCTTCTTCTGGTCGCAGGAATGGCAGGAGCAGTTGCTGCCCGCCTCAACCTTCGCTTTCCGTTCG
>Ga0187894_10001965_pt1 | contig 25371 bp, 21 predicted proteins | sample GBC1701081metaG_FD_136650 | JGI IMG/M metagenome (GOLD analysis project Ga0187894, IMG submission 136650) | White microbial mat communities from a lava cave in the Kipuka Kanohina Cave System on the Island of Hawaii, USA - GBC170108-1 metaG ... | reverse complement strand
TCGGTCTAAAACCGTCTCTTGGCCTATCTTCTCTTGGCCTATAGCCGTCTCGCGGCCTGGCGTTTTCTATTGGCCTAAAGTTTTCTCTCGGTCTAAAACCGTCTCTTGGCCTATCTTCTCTTGACCTGAAACTCTCTCTCGGTCTGAAACTGTTATGCGTCTTTCTGCCTCTTTGTCCAAAGTCATCTCGCCTTCTCTCAATCCTCTGTGGCTGTGGTGGGCGCTCCGTTGGCTCTTTGTATTTTTCAGCAATCTCTGTTACCCGAACGTTCAGCTTTTCAAGTAACGTGTGGTTTAGCCCCGCGCCATACACGTCAACTCTTGCTGCAATCGCCGCTTTTGATGCAATGGCCCGCGCCATCTTGCCGCGCTGCCATTTCGGGGCCGCGTGAACTGTCGGATGCTGGAACAAAATGCCATGCTTTGGAGGCTGGGTTCCAGTTTTTAGTGACCTAAAGAGGGCCTTTTCTGCACCAAGTACCTGGATGGTACTGGCAGGCAGGGTCGCCATTTTTTTGAGGCTTCCGGCCTTTGCCAAAATTCTAGCCCCAACAGCAGTACCCAAAATCGCCGCAACGTTTGGAGCTAGCGTATTCATCTCAGTTTCTATATGGTTCTCAATTTTTTTTCTTATTTTGGCCATTTCGAGAATCTGGTTTGCAATTAACTGGATTATTGCAAGGTTTTCATCTGAGATCTCTCCGCCCTTGCTCTTTTCTTGAATGACAGAAAGCATTTGCACTTTTGACTCTGGAAATCCGGCGTCTTCGTATACCTTGGTTGAGAGGTCTGTTCTCTTCCCAGCCATAACGATTTGGGCATAACCGTTTATGCTGTCGATGATGTTGTCTAGCTCAGGAAAGTGCAGGCCATACCACTCGCGCAGGCGAGAGGAGAGGCCATTAATCATCACATCCATTTCGTCCAGCGCCTTTATTGATTGACTGATGTGTAGGTCGGGGCTCTGTGACACCTCTGTGACTCTGGCCGATGAAAGCTGAAGAGCAAAGTCGCGAAGTCTTGCCATTGCATCAGATTCATTTTTTGCAAATCCTGCATCGACTAGGAGCTGCGGCTTTGTCGCTTGGATTTCTTCCATCTGCTTTTCGTCCATGCGATGGACGTCAAGGGATTCCTTTTTGAGAACCTTTAGGAAAGAATCATCATTTAACAGAAATCCTGAATTTATGTTTCTCAGAAATGAGATCAGGTCATCATGGCTGTACTGACCGCTTTTTGCTTTGATAAAGTCTGCAGCTGGCTGTTCAAACGCAAAAGACTTGACCACTTTGCCGCCCTCCAAAACAACAGTGCCGAGTTCTGTCAGCACGACAAAATACATAGAGCATCTCTTATCTTCCTACTAAAAAATCTAACAATATTTTTGAGGCTAAATCAAACGTTATAAGACAACAAAGTCAACTCAAACAGGTGACGCCTGACCTTTCCGTCTCAATTGGAACGATTTCTCTTGAGAGGCCGGCAATGCTTGCCTCGGGAATCTTGGGGATTTCGCTTGATGTCTTTGGAAGAATTTATCGTGCAGGCGCAGGCGCAGTGGTCTCAAAATCACTAAGCAAGGAACCCTGGGACGGATACCCAAATCCAACAATAGTTGGCATAAAGGGCGGGTACCTCAACGCCGTGGGCCTCTCAAATCCAGGCGCTGCAAATTTTGCAAAAATGATCTCAAAAAACAAAGAGATCCCGATCATTGTCAGCCTTGTAGGATCAATAGAGGACGAGTTTGAATTTATGGTAAGGCAATTTGAAAATGTCAAGGTGACGGCATATGAGCTGAACCTTTCCTGCCCACATGTAGAAAAGGTTGGCCTTGAGGTGGGCGATGATCCAAAACTTGTCACAAAAATAGTTTCAAGGGTAAAATCAACAACCAAGTCGCCGGTAATTGCAAAGGTAGGCCTTGGTACTACTGACTATCTTGATACTGTAAAGGCCGCAATCGACGGAGGTGCAGACGCAATAACTGCAATCAACACAATCCGCGCAATGGGAATCGACGTGGAGACGCAAAGGCCCCTGCTGAGCCACAAAATAGGCGGCCTCTCAGGATCTGCAATAAAACCGGTTGCGGTGAGATGCGTTTACGAAATATCTTCAAAATATAACGTACCGGTGATTGGCTGCGGCGGAGTGTCTAGCTGGGAAGACGCAGTCGAATTCATCCTAGCCGGAGCGTCAGCAATCCAGGTGGGCAGCGCGATAGGTGACAAATGGATAGATGTGTTTTCTGAAATCAATGACGGAATTGCAGACTATATGAAAAAGAAGGGATTCTCAAAAATTGGGGAGATGGTTGGGCTTGCAAAGCGTTTCTAAGATGTCCGCTATTAGAACAATTGAAGATGTCCTAGATGAGACGCCAACTGTCAGAACCTTGGTGTTCTCAGATGCGATTCTCTCAAAAGTCCTTCCGGGTCAGTTTGCAATGGTGTGGATTCCTGGGGTAAATGAGCTGCCGATGAGTGTGATGATAACTGAACAAAGCGACAAAGCCGCATTCACGGTGCGAAAGCGCGGCGAATCTTCTACTGCGTTATACAACCTCAAGGCAGGGCAGCAAATCGGTGTGCGAGGACCATATGGCAATGCGTTTGACATCAAAGCCGGAAGAATAGCTCTTGTAGGTGGGGGTACGGGACTGGTGCCGTTGATGCGCCTTGCAAAATTTGCCAGGCCAGAAAACGACGTGACAATCCTAATTGGTTCAAAATCAAAAGACGAGGTATTCTTTGAGGATCTGGCAAACAGAATCTTGGTAAAAAACAAACACAAAGTAGTTATTGCAACTGAGGACGGTTCCTACGGTCAAAAAGGATTTGTGACTGACGTCTTGGAAAATCTACTACAAACTGAAAAGTTTGATGGCATTTATACATGCGGCCCTGAAATAATGATGCATAAGGTTGTACGCCTTGCAAATTCTAGGGGGATATTCGTGCAAGCAAGTCTTGAGAGAATGATGAAGTGCGGAATCGGAATATGCGGAAGCTGCTGTATGGATGACGTTCTTGTATGTCATGACGGAACTGTCTTTGACGGAAAGTTTCTTGAAGCCTCAACGGAATTTGGGTATACTCACAGAAGCAAGGCTGGACTCCTCGAAAATTATTAGAACGCCGAAATTATCAACCGTATGCGTAAAAATACCTAAAGGTTTAAAATAAATCAAAAAATACACGCGTAAGAGACACCAAATGCCACACCCAAAAATAGTACTAACTGCGGATCGTACTTTGATGTCAAATTATAGGGGAATCTCACTTGCCACGTTCTTTGGATGCGCACCGGCACTTGATCCAAACAGGGACCACAACAGCATTTGGTACAAAATTCTGAAAAACCAAGTCACACCTAAAGTTCTCTTTGATTTCATTTGCAATCCAATCCCACACGTTAATGGAGTTGCAAGCTATGCTCCATACGGATTAAGAAAGGTAGAAGCAGGCCTTTTGCGAGACGGTTTTAAACGCGAAGATGTAGTCGTTGCACATCCTGATCATGTGGACAAGTTCATTGGCCCAGAAACCGAAGTGATAGGCACATACGAAATGGACCCGCTTGGAATGGGACCTGTAACCATGACGTTCACTTATGGACGAAAACAAATGTCATATGACGAATTCTATAACGCGGATCTGCACAAAAAAATCATAGAGGCAAAAAAGAGGAGCGGTAGCAATGCTAAGGTAATATCTGGAGCATCAGGAACCTGGCAGTATAATTACGACCCAGAAAAAATAGAAGAGTTTGGAATCTATGCAATTTTAGAAGGCGAGCTTGGTGGCATAGCACCTGAGATCGACGGGCACGCGGGAAGGTTCTTCAATTATCTGATTAACGGCGACTTTGACAACATGAATCCGTTTAGGAAAAAAAGTGACTTCAAAGTCGACATAAAGGAGTACAACCGTAACGGAAAGACAATCCATGGAAGATTTGTGAATTTCTGGGACAGGCCAGAAATTGATGAAATTCCAGACATTGTAGAGCCGTCAATGCATGGGATGATTGAGGTAATGCGAGGGTGCGGACGTGGTTGCAAGTTCTGCGATGTCACGCTGCGTGCACTAAGGTACTATCCTCCTGAAAAAGTGAAAAAAGAAATCGAAGTCAACATCAAAAAGGGAGGCCTCAGAAATGCGTGGATCCACAGCGATGATATTTTCGTTTACGGAATGGATCCAAGAACAAGCAAACAAATGGAACCAAACCGCGAAGCGCTAGAAGATCTTTTCACCGCTGTGATGGATGCCGGCGTCACGCACACAAACCCGACACACGGTACACTCGCAGGTGCAATAGCCGACGAGCGGGTGATACCAAACATTTCAAAAATAATCAAATCTGGGCCTAGCAACTTGATTGGAATCCAGTGTGGTTTTGAAACAGGAAGTCTCAGGCTGATTGGCAAATATGCAGACAGAAAACTTGCGCCGTTCATGCCGGAGGAATGGCATTGGGTGGTAAAGGAAGGAGTAAAAACGCTAAACGAGCACTATTGGGTACCGGCATTTACATTAATCATGGGCCTTGATAACGACGAAACCCCAGAAGACTCGTGGGAGACGATCCAACTAATCAGCGAACTTGAGCGCGAACAGCCTGACTCGATGTTCACCACAACACCGCTGACATTCGTTCCAATTGGACTCTTGGAAAAATCCGAATTCTTCAACATCGGAAATGAGATGAGTGCACCGCAGCTAGGGGTGATGTACAAGACTTGGCAGCATAACTTTAAGTACGGAATACAGAAGTTCATGACAAAGACTGGAAGCAGCCAAACATCCTTCCAAAAACAATTCTTTAACATGCTCGCAAGATCTCTTGGCGGCGTTCCACTTGGTGCAATGGAGAGATTTGCAAGAAGAAAGGGACGCGAACACGAAAAGGTAATCGAGACAATCAAGGCAAAATACTGGTAAAGGTACATAAGTACACGCTTTAGACTATAAACATGGCAACTCACGGATCGATTACAAAGGCGGGAAAAGTAAAGGGTCAAACGCCCAAAGTCGAAGGACGAAAAAGGGTTGGAACTATATCTATTCTAAGAAACAAGAGCAACTTCAAAAAAAGATTCGTGCTTCATAGGACTCCCGGCCAAAACAAACCTGGCGCCAGAAAACGCAAGCGCTAGACACATTCATCCTTTTTCATAAAGGATCTCTCGATCATCGAAATCCTAAGTAAAGCTAAATTACTACGAGGCTTCACTTACCATTAACACGGAATTGGCAGACCGTCTATGACGGCAATTGGGTGATCAAAAAGGGCTTGGGACGTGCGAATCCCCGAGCCTGATCATCGTTTTTTGGCACACTGAAAGATTAATTAAATTCGACTCAAGATGACTGGTATGCTCTTTGGAGTTTTTGCCACACACAACCCGGAATCCTGCCCGCTGAACAACAAGGAAAGTAAGAAAATGTTTACTGGAATGAAGCGCAGACTGGATTCTAATCTAAAAAAATTCAACATCACAAAGCTAATCGGGTTCTACATGTCCGTACTTGAGCACGAATGGATAATTATCTTGGACGCAAAAAATGCGCACGACATAGAGCAGTTCTGTATCGCTGTTGAAATCTCATCAATTAGTATAGTCAAAATCGTGCCGTTGAGTGATCTATCAACAGTTCTGAAAAAACTCGAAGGTAAGAAATAATTTCTGCAAGGTACAAAATACCACATTTGTCTTTTAACGCAAGTCTTTTTAGTTATTCGTGAGGAAGAACCAAAAATTTCTCAACATTCCGTCCTTTGAAGTGGTATGTCATACAGCTGATCTTGAGCAATACGAAATAATCGACTCGTACAAAATTGGAGACGCAGACATTTTTATCACAAAAGATGCCAAGTATATCGTATCTGAGCCAAAACTTTCCTTGGAAACTCATTCTATTTACAACCATATGATGCAACAATTGTTCTTGTCCTTGGAGCCGCTCAAGTCAGGCGATCCTGTGAACTATGTAGAAAAACACATCTGGAAAGAAGCCAAATCTCTGGCAATCACAGATAAGATTTGTTCTGCATTTTCTCAGCTCAGATATTATCTTGTACGTGATGTTCTAGGATATGGAATACTTGATGTGTTAATGAAGGATGAAAATATTGAAGAAGTCACCTGTGAGGGATTCGACAGAACAGTTGGCGTAATTCACCGAAAATACACAGAATTTAACATTCTTGACACTAACATAAAGTTCGGCAGCGCAGAATCAATGAATTCCTACATCCAAAAAATAATCCAGAGAACGGGCGGAAGCGTCACTGCGGCATATCCTATTGTAAATGCCATGACCTCTGAAGGCGATAGAATCACGGCAACATACGAAAGCGAAGTGTCGTTTCCAGGTCCCACCATAGACATAAGAAAGTTTACGCGTGAGCCGTTTACAATATTTGACCTACTAGAGTTTGGGACGCTGGACGTGATTCTCGCGGCATATCTCTGGTTGCTCTTTGACGCAAAGTCTTTTGGGCTAATTGTGGGCGAGACAGGTTCTGGTAAAACTACAATTCTCAACGCGCTGATGGTTCTTTCAAATCCTAGATGGAAAATACTCACAATTGAAGAAACGCCTGAGCTGAAAATTCCACATTACAGGTGGAAGCGATTGTTTACTAGAACAAGTCCGCTGATTACCCAAACTGAGAATTTTGATATCTCAATAATGGATCTCATAAAGGCATCACTTAGAATGAGGCCTGACTTTGAAATTGTGGGCGAAGTGAGAGGTCAAGAAGCCCAATTCCTCTTTCAAAGCGCTGCCACTGGCCATGGGGGCCTTACGACATTTCATGCGTCAAACGCAGAATCTGCGCTAAAAAGACTGGAATCGGAGCCCATCAACGTCAAATCCAGTCAGCTAATGCTTCTGTGGTTTATAGCACATGTGACGCGTTTAAAAACGCCTGATAAAAAAACGACAAGAAAAATTGTCAGCATCAAAGAAGTCATACCAAAGTCAGAAACAACAGAGCTAATCAAAATCTTCGAGTATGACCAAAAAACCAACAGCTTTGGAATCAAAGACATCGATGAATTAATCACAAAAAGCACAAAGGCACATCTAGCTGCCGATATTCTTAACGTGAATCTGAGGCAGGATTTACAGAAACGAATCTCGCTTCTATTTGAATGCAAGTCCAAAAATCTGAAATCTATACAAGAAATAACAAGTGTTTTTTCAAAATACTACGTACAATGATCTCATAAAGACGGTAAAAACGGAATTATGTACACCGAGGCAATTGCAATTGCCGAAGTTATTGCAACTGTGAGGGTGTGCTTTGTGGTAAAGTATGTTATTTTTGACATGATCATTCCGACACATAATGATGAAACAACCATCAATAGGTTCACCATTTGAAGAAACTCTGCAGACACTGTGAGACCTGATCCGACGCCGTTCATGAGGAGTGTATATTCCGGTGTGATCTTTTCTAGCAACACTTTCATTCCTTGGCTTGACCAGATGATCAATAACGGACTTCCATAAGCAAGAAAGGTAAAAATTTTGACTCTTGCAACCATTTCATTTTTTGCTTGGGTAATCTTGGTGGAAAAATTTGTCATCTGCTCGAGAATTTGGGGTGTTCCGCCGCCGCTCTCCGCAATCTTAGCTAGGATAAAAAAGGCGACTCGTGCGTGCCAAGAACGAATACTGAGTAATTCTATGATTACTCCTAGATTCATTCCATATGCAAGTCTTGATGATATGAAAAATAAAACATCGTCAAAAAACCCATTGTACGTTCTCTCTTTTGAAACGTGCATTATTGCGTTCGGTATGGCAATTCCAATCTTTCTGTATTCAGTAATGTCTCTGAAAAAGTTGGGCAATGCGTTTTCAGTCATGGATATTTCAGCAAAGTGCCTTGAAAGAAAAGTGAAATTCGTGGTTGACGAAGCAAAAGCTGCCACTGCAAGAGCAAACCACGCCTCCTGAACGAAGAAAAACCCCACAAACCCTGAAGCGATTCCAACCACTAATGAAAACCAACCAAACCCAACACTATCACAAGTCTTTGGCTGAATGTTGTTAGTTACAGCGATAATGATTGCTGTGATGACTGGGATGCCTACAAATGACAGGGCTGTCATCATTCTTAACGAATCATGTGCCATCAAAAACGAAGACATGACCAAAAGGACTGGCAAAATGCTTAGCAAAATAAGTGCGGCCTCCGCAATCGTCTCTGCCGAAGTTGCGTATTTGGAAAACCGGAACTTTACCTCGTTGAAAAACTCCTCACTCTTTTGCTCCATGTATTTGCCGAGATCTCCTCCGCTTTTTTGTATCGACACGTAACCGAGCAGCATGTTTTTGAACTGTGTATTTGGATGAGAGATGGCAAGTAAGTTTAGTGCAGAGCTCTGATCCATACCAAACAACGCAATGTCTCGCTTGAGCATCTTTCCCTCGCCTTCGATAACCGAAAAGACATTCTTTCCGATCACTTGTGCTATTGATGCGAAAAGTGTCCGTCCTACGCTTTGCATTATGCTTCCGTATACTGAAAAAAACGCAAGCTCATTTTCTATTGCGGATTTGCGCTCAGAACTATATATTCTCAGTTTTATTGAGGGTAGAAATAGAATGAAAAAAGGAACAACCAGCAAAACGAAAAACAACCTATCAAATACAATACCTAGAGCAATCGATGATGGAATTATGATGAAAAACGAAAAAACCATGTATGATGTGCTTTGTATGGCAAGCGATTTTGGATTGGCTGCCCTTCCTGAAACTTTGACTTGGGATGTCAGGGTATTGCTGACCATGTTTTGAATTAAGGCTACTAATTTTTGATTTGTTGCAGGCCTTACTAGGCTAATTATAAAGTCATTTGTAATTTTGGTAACTTTTAGTGTTCTTGACGAGCCTGGCCTAATGCGTGTGAGATTTTTTATGTCATGTGCTATGCGATGAGTCATGGATGGTTTTTTGATATCGTAGCTAAACACAATAAAAACTACAACAAGCACAACCGATGTAAAAAAGCCAACAATGTTTTGTAAAAACAGAAAAACCCACATGGAAAAAAATGACACAGCAATACAGATCTTTTTCATCACTGAATATCAAAAAGGCACAAAAAAGGATCTTTTCCTTAAAAATGGTGGCAGATTATGATGTGATGAAGCAAACGAACAATGCAAAAAGACGACGAGGAATTGCGCCTGCTATTACAACACTGATCCTAGTCGGGGTTGCAGTCGCAGCAGGCTTGGGGACATATGCAGCTTACAATTCCGCATCAAGCATTGCTACGATTAAGGCGGTGATCTCAGTTGAAAATGCGCAACTGATCAAAAGTACAAATGGAGAGGAATACATTTCGGTGACAGTAAAGAACTCTGGCAACAAACACATCGCAACAACTACTATCAATCTTCAAACGGATACGAATGCCGGTGTTGCAGGAATGCAGCCATTTACAACCACCACGATGCCTCTTTCATTGAGTCCGGGTCAGACCTCTAGCGTATACTCTAGGATCATCTTTTCAAATGGTACTGCCGTGACCACACACAACATAGGGGATCACATACCGATGGAAATCGTTGCAACCACATCTGATGGCTCAACGGTGAGAAGCGCATCCTCAGTTATGGTGAGTTTGTCCTAGGCGCAAGTAAAATCGCCTTTTATTTTTTTCTAGCATTTTGATTGTTGAGATCAATAGAACTCATGTGGTTTGAAGACGTTAACCCGTTTAATGAATCTGTTTTTGAGTTTCCCATGGTCGGAAAACTCAGTATGAGACAAATGCTGATACTTGGGATGGGCGTAATGCTGTCCTGGGGCCTGTATCAGTCAACTGGTAACTACTTGTCACTCGCACCGATGCTTACCACTGCTTACATTTCGCTCAAAAAACACAAGGTGAAAACTATCGAGTCTCAGCTTTTTGCAATTTTGCTGTTCTATGCTGGTCTGAAAGTAAAAACTGGTACAAAAAAACCAACAAAGGAAAGTGATGTGCACAAAACCAAAAAGACAGTCAGCAAACTCCGCTTGGCAGAGCCATTCAGACCAAAGCTTGAGGCCAGGGGAAAAGAAATCAGCACAAGGGAAATTTATGCAGATCCTCTCAGGCCAATCCGACTGAAAATTCATCTTCAAAAGACAGACGGCCAAGTCATTGCCAATACGGAAACAAAAATAGTGTTTGATGGAAAAGTAGTCTCCACTTTATCGACTGATAACAATGGCGAAGTTGAGGCAATCGTAATTCCACAAACCGCCGGAGAGAAGAAGCTCGCAATCCATGCCAAGGGAGTTGAGCTGCCAGTCTACCAAGAACTGATATCTGTAAAATACAGATAAAATCCCAAAAATTTACCCAAAGATTCATAAATTCAACTCGGGGAGTTTCGCACGTACTTGTTTTCTATATCTTCTCTAGAGGATGTTGTGCGAATTCCGCCCAGCATGTTTGGCACCTCGCTAAAAAAAGCGGCTGTTGCCATTCTTAAGGAAAAATACGAAAGTATGATCAACGCGGAACTTGGCTACATCATTATGATTCTGGAGGCTAAGGTCGATGAGATGGGAAAAATGATTGCCGGAGACGGCGGAACATATCATAGGGTAGAATTTGAGGCATTAACCTTTACACCAAAGCTTCAAGAGATCGCATTGGGCGAAATCGTTGATATTACGGACTTTGGCGCATTTGTAAGAATAGGACCAACAGACGCATTGTTGCACCTATCGCAGGTAATGGATGATTACTTGCAGTCTGACGTCAAATCTGGCATGATAATTGCAAAGCAGAGCAACAGGACACTAAAAGTAGGATCAACACTTCGTGCAAGAATCACTGCAGTTTCCCTTGGTAAGGCTGCCACGATGGGCAAGATAGGAATCACATGCAGACAGCCATTTCTGGGTGCGGAAGACTGGATTGCCGAAGAGGTAAAAAAATCCGGAAAGGACGATTCTGGTGACAAGGCAGAAAAATCAGATTCAAAAAAAAAGCTAATTGAGGCGAAAAAGTAAATGGTTAAAGAAATGGCCTGCAGAAAATGCAAGTATGTTTTTGTTGGAAAGGTCTGTCCACTATGCAAGTCATCAGACTTGACGCCGGATTGGACTGGGGTTGTTCTTGTAGCAGATCCGCAAAATTCGTACATAGCCAAAACCCTTGGAATCACAGAAAGGGGTAAATACGCACTAAAAGTGGCATAACATAACACGAACTTTCTTTTAAAGAATTTGCTTGATTAAAACACACACAAATTCTTACTAATGTTCGCTGGAATATTCAGTTGTGTCAGATATCGATCCGTACCTGTTCATGAAAGAGTTCTCTAACGAAGATCTGATCAGGTTACTGGTCAAAAAAATAAAGGAGCTACGCGGAGCAAAGGAAAAGGCAGATGATCTTAACATGAGGCTAAAAGATAACATGGTAAAGCTTGAAGAAATACAACGCACGTTGTCCCAACAACGAGACCTGCTAAGAGAAGAAGTGAAACAAAAGACCAACAACCTGCTCAAAGTCGAGCGCTTTTCCGCTATAGGGGAAATGTCTGCCAAAATTGCGCACGATCTGAGGAATCCACTAAATGTAATTCAAAACACATCGGAAATTCTTAAAATCGGGCTAGAAGACAGGCTCGATGAAAAATCGCAGGATCAGTGGGCTAAGCTGGACCGGGCAATTTACAGAATGTCAAACCAGCTCGAAGATGTGCTGGATTATGTGCGGCTGCCACAACTCAAAAAAAGAAACTATCCACTCTCAATGATAATACATGACGCTATGGGCAGAATCGCGGTTCCGCCACAAATAACAATTCATCTCTCACCAAAAGACCAGATTATCTCCTGTGATCCAGATAGGCTCGAAACGGTATTCGTTAATCTGCTTGTAAACGCTGTACAGGCAATCGAAGACAAGGAGGGAATGATAACAATCGAGATATCATGCGATACAGATGCAAAGTTTGCAATTGTATCTATAACTGACACTGGTTCTGGCATTCCGGGCGAGTTTCTAGACAAGATTTTTGAACCGTTATTCACGACAAAACGGGTGGGTACAGGACTTGGGCTATCTAGCTGCAAGAGCATCGTGGAGCAACATGGGGGAACAATCACTGCGGCAAGCGTTTTTGGGAGTGGTGCCAGATTCACAATAAAAATTCCGATAAAATCAGATCCAGACGACGATCCAACTAACCAGTTGCAGTAAAACCCAAAACAATAGCAAATTTGTATTCATATAGAAAAGGTTCTATTTGGGCACCAGAAAATCAACCCTGTAAATGGATACGAAAAAAGAGATTGCTCGATTTTTGGCAGAGGACATAGCTAAAGGAGATGTCACTGCGCGTCTAGTTACAAACAAAAGAATTACTGCAAAAATCATATCACGTCAGGCAGCAGTTCTAGCGGGAGCTCGATTTGTAGGGGAGATTTTCTCCATGCGCGGCTGCCGTATCAGGATAATAAAAAAAGACGGCTCTAAAATCAAGCCAAACCAGACCGTGCTGGAGATCTCAGGCCCTGCCAGATCAATTCTTAGCTGCGAGCGAACCGCATTGAACTTGCTTTCGAGAATGAGTGGGATTGCAACACTTACGGCAGACCTTGTGATAAAAATAAAGAGCGTAAACAAAAAGGCAGGTTTGTACTCTACGCGAAAAACAGCTCCAGGGTTGCGCTTCTTTGATAAAGAAGCAGTGGTGATTGGCGGTGGGAAAAAACACAGAATCACGCTTGCAGACATGATACTGATAAAAGACAATCACATCGCATCGGAAGGATCGCTTGTAAGGCTCATCCAAAAGGCCAAAAAAAGATCAGAAACATTCGAAGTTGAGGTGCAAACACAGGCAGAAGCGGTACTTGCAGCAACGCTTGGCTCGCCAATAATAATGCTGGATAATTTCACACCTGAACAAATAAGGAAAACCATATCTGTTCTCAAAAAACTTGGTCTGCGTAATCGTGTGCGGCTTGAAGCATCAGGCGGTATTGATACAAAAAACATCAAAGAGTTTGCAAGAGCAGAAGTTGATATGATTTCAGTTGGGAAAATAACAAATTCTGTTAATGCAATAGACTTTAGTTTGGAAGTACAAGGCTAAATTTTGCTGCTTAACTGCGTTTTATCTTGGGTTTAATGTGTGGTTTAGCTCTCGGTAAAGGCATTACATAGTCATGATTGAAAACTAGTTGATTGCAAGCATTCGTTCAATTGCAAGTCTTGCCTTGTCCGCAATGTTTTTTGGAATTCTGACCTCGTACTTGTCTTCCAATAAAGATGCGTAAACTTTTTCAAGTGTTATCATCTTCATGTATTGGCACACGGCTCCACTAGATGCAGGTATGAATGTCTTTTCCGGGTTTTGTTGCTGCATTCTGTATAGTATTCCAGTCTCTGTTGCAACTACAAAGTTCTTTGCAGTGGCCTGCTTTGCATAATTCATCATTCCCTCTGTTGAGAGAATCTGAACCTGTCTGTTCTTGTAATCGCCAACTGCAACATCGTACATTATCTGTGAAGTACAACTACATTCCGGGTGCACCAAAAGCTCAGAATTTGTATGTGAATCAAGAATCCTGTGAATGTCGTCTGATCTTATACCTGCGTGAACATGACATTCTCCTGCCCAAATGTATATGTTCTTTCTGCCGGTAGTCTTGGCGACATAAGATCCTAAGAACATGTCTGGCAAAAACAGAATCTCTCTGTCATCTGGAATGGATTTTACTACGTTTATTGCATTTGATGATGTGCAACAATAGTCAAGCTCAGCTTTTACTTCTGCAGTTGTGTTTACGTAACCAACTGAAACTGCTTTTGGGTGTTCCTTTTTCCATGTTCGCAGCTGATCTGCAGTAATAGAATCAGAAAGCGAACATCCTGCAGCCAAATCTGGAATCAAGACCCTTTTCTGAGGGCATACAATTGCTGCAGTCTCTGCCATGAAATGAACCCCGCAAAACAAAATTGTTTTGTGTGGCGTTTTCGCAGCCTGTCTTGAAAGACCCAAAGAATCTCCCACAAAATCTGCTACGTCTTGTACTTCTGGCAGCTGGTAATTGTGTGCCAAGATGACTACGTCTTTTTTCTTTTTTAGCTCCAAGATTTTGTCGGCTAACATACGATCATACGTTTGACCGTGATAATCATTTAAAGACTGGGATCGGAGTTGTATTTTTCATAAAGCTTCTCGATTACGGCAATTTTTGCCATCATCACGTACCTATTCGTATGTCCTCAGAGCATATCTGCCTGAGGCATTCAATTGCGGAAAGGATCGCAAGCCTACTTGTTTTTGGGTTGCTCTGATCAGGAACGTTTTCCACATGCACTGATATCTTGCCAAATTTGCCATGTGCCTCAATTTGGTGAATGTTCTTGTCTGTTCTTGGATCAGCTACTATTTTCACAACAGTCTTCTGGCTGCCGAGTCCTGCTAGGCTCAAAAGCGCCGCAACATTGATGTTTGCAGGAAACAGTTTAACTGCATCTTTTGCCACTCCCTCAAAAATCACTTGTGGCTCTTTTATGTTCATGATGTCGACCTTGTTTGTTTCAAAGAATTTGGCACCTACGAGTGATTTTGGGTTTTTTGTAGTTGTGAGCATCAGGGAATCCAACTCATCTTTTACAGATCTGATTGCGTCAAGGCCAGCTATCGCACCTGTGGGGAGATAGATCTTTTTCTTGAATTCTTTGCACGCATCGTAAAGTATCTCAAAGACAGATTCATCAAGAAGTGCCCCCACACTCATTATCATTATGTCCTTGCGATTTTGAATTATACTCAAGGCGTGATTTTTCACCGCATCTTGTGCTGCTGCCTCGACTACCAGATCCACATCATTTAATGACAGCATGTGTGGGTTGTCGACGATCATGGGCTTTTTCTTGAGTTTTGCGATAAGGGATTCTGCTTTTTTCTTATCGAAATCATAAACGTGGGTTACCTCTGCTGGAACTTTTCCAGAATCTATTGCAAGTGCAATCTGCGTGCCAATGACACCGCATCCTAAAAGGCCTATCTTTTTCAACACATGACAGATCAATGAACCACTAAATGAATTATTGGCATTCTAAAGGGATACTGATTGATGATTTAAAACCGTCAATTATTATCTGCATGTCAGAAATCAATTTCCTTTTCGTTTTCTGAGTGTAACTCATTTTGAACTCTGTTGCCTTTTTTCCTCAGGACACTCCATAATGGTTTAATCTTTGGAATCCATAATCTGTCGATGATCTTACACACATACCAATGTGGGTTGATGCCTCGCCTCCAAACAAACCTAAAGTAACCCATTACTGTCAAAATCGTCCCGCATGTCAGCATCAGAAGTGAATAATCCTTGCGTAGTACTGCCTTGGCGTCTATGTTTTCTGTAGCGGACAAGGTTACCGTGTCAGAATCATATGAAATCCCCTCCCAATGATCAAACACGTCTCTGACAAAAAACAATGCCTTATCTTTTGGGGGAACGCTCAATGTAACCATGGTGCCATACGGGTAGTGTCCAGAACCGATGGCGTTTTCTGCCTGAATTCTTATCATTTTTTGATATTCTGCGGTGATTGAGACATCAGAGTCTATGTAGGTGTGTTCAACCACACCACCAGCCAGCTTTTGATCACCAAACATTACATGATCCAGCTGGTATCCATTTTGGCCCGTCTCAAAGGTTTCAGGAAACTCTATGTTGACAAACTGTGGTCGAATCTCATATTGATATGGAGTAACGCCGCTTTTCGTGATATCATCTGTTTTTATCATGCTGTTCACATGTAGTTCTTTTTTGGTCGAATCAATTGCGTTGAAAATGACACTAAATATTTTTTCAGTGTCTACGGCAAATGTTGTTTTTGCCGGAGCGTATCCGTTCTTTAGCCCTGTGATTGTGATGTTAAAATGGCCTTCGATGTTGGGGGTTATGACAAATGTTCTCTCACCGGTTTTTTTGTGAGGAAAAGGAGAGTCGATCGTTATCTGCACGTCTTGAACATCGGTATCTGCCGTCAACTCAAAATCTTTGTTGACCCGGTTTGTCGTGCCTTGAGACGTTACCTGAAGTGACATGTGGTTGGCAAAGGCCACGATTTGTTTACTGTCTGCTCCGAGTCTTGACAAGACGGCAAAGTCTTCCACGCCGACGTTGTTTATGACTAGGCGATTGCCTGAGAATGTGACTCCAGGCGTAGCAGAAGAGCTGGTATTGTTGATTTTTCTTAGCGGAACTCCGTAAGAATCCATCTCGTGCACTACATATGGTACTTGTTCCATAATGTGGACGCGCTGGGCGATATCTAACGATATGAAATTGGCAATTCCTGAGGGAAAGATGGTCTTTTCATACGGATTGATGCCATCAACTGAAACAACCACGCGTGCGGCGTCACTTAGGCTCCCGTTAAGTATCGCGGAGTTTTGACTACCTATGCCGATGTTGTTTTTCAAGCCAAACCCATCAGAAGTGGACAAGGTAGTAGTTCCTGTAATTGTTTTTTGTGCATCCACTAATGCATCATGGCTATCAAAAATTGATATCATGGCAAGATCCTGCTCTGAGTTTGGAATAGATGGAATGGGAACCATCTTGATCCTGTATGATTCTTCGTATGGTGGTTTTACATGAAGCATGGTTTGAAACCTCTCTAACCCGGGGCCGGAAACTGAAATGGTATAATTTCCATGGGCTGAACCGGAAATCGGGAACTCTACTGCGTGGTTGAACCCAGTGCCCCTTTTCATTGAAATCTCGTTGCTCTCTAAAAGTGAAACAACACTAGGATGTTTAAGCCCTGATGATGTGACAGTTATCGTTCTCCCGTCTATTGGAACTGGCTCGACCCTGTTTATCGAGTTTGTAATAGCAATAGACGTTCCATTTGAATCGACATACGTGGTAATATTCTTTGTCGAATTCATGTTATAGAGTCCGATCACGCCAAAAGATTTGGAGTCAGTCACGGAAGGATATGCCCAGATAAAAGCAACGTTTGGTTTTCGTTTCGCTACTTCTTTTTCCCTGTTGGAGTTTTCTGCTTCAAGTAATCTAACGTCTTCGTCAATTAGAACAGGCCCTACGATCACACTGGCTTGGGCTGAACCAAACCCCTCGACATCTGCCGTAATTATTGCAGAGCCGCGATGCACTGAAACTAGGGTGCCAGAACCAACGCCACCAACTAATGATGTTCTCAGCACCGAGTCTGAATACTGGCCTATGTGGGTATTTTCATTGAATCTGACCGAGTTTAGGTTGTTTGACGACAAAAAGACGTGCACTGTATGTGTGGGCTTGAAAGGCCTGCCTTCTTTTTCAAGCCAGACGTAATAGTACGCCTTGGAATTTTCCAAGATTATGTCTGGTGCAACCTTGATTCTTACGGTGATCTCATCTTGAAGTCTGGTTATCAGAGCTTCTCCGAGTCCTAGCCTTGGCGCACTAGCAAAGATTTTGCCTGACCCCATAACTTCAGCAACAAATCTTGCATAGTGGGAACCTTGACTAATTCTAATTTTTCCGTCTGTTTTGATCACTGGTGATGAGCTCATAGTGACCCATATGTCCTTTGGGACTGGAGCTGGCACACCCCTGGCATCAACTGACAACACGTACCCTGTTACCCTGTCTGCTTTCGTAGCGTTGGCGGCAAGCAGGACTGAAAGTGCAGTAGGAACTACACTTGAGGAGTAAACGGTTATTTCTGATCTGGATATTCTTCCTTCTATTACTGCAAACATCTGCACTGTGCCTTCTCGCAGTGTTCTGACTTTGAAAATACCGTGATTCTGATACGGCAACACCACAACTGATTCTGGAATGGAAATAATTGACGGATCGTTTGTAGAAAGGATGATGGTTTGGCCTGATGGTGAGGCACTGTCCAAAATAATCATACCCTCGTATGTCTCGCCTGTGATCATCTTTTGAGGTGTCCATATCTCCGCTTCTTCAGATTGGCCACTGGCAGATAGGAAAAATAACGCAAAAAATATCGGTATGAGAAACTCGATTCTCACAGATTAAAAAATTATGCAAAATTTAAGCAAAAATATCTAGTCAGAGTTCTATTGATTTGTCAATTGTGGCTATGGTGACATTGTCGTGCCATCTCTTGAAATGTTCTTCGTGTTCTGTATGGATTGGGATTATATTCTTCGCCTTGGTCTCTTGAACAATACGCCTGATCTGGTCCTCTGAGCCATGCCCAGAAACATGCGTAACGTTCCACCTTTCGTCCTTATTTAAAAGGCCGAAATGCACCAGCCAGCGTTTTATACGTTCATGATCAAGCTTCATCTCGTCATCAAATGGCTCGGTAGCCGAGCGAACATAGCTGGAATTCGCTTTTGGCCTTACATCAATTAACTCTTGAAGTCTAAAATCGCTGCAGTAAAACATGAAATTGGACTGTCTTGATGATACGTCCCTATAGTTGACAGAATTTGGACTGTCAATGAATTCTTGCTCCCAAGCATCGTAGTCTCCAAAAACTTGCTTATCAGTCCAATAACTCCTGTCTTTGTCTATCAGGCCCCATGACTTTCTTGGAATGAAAATCTTGATGGTCTTGTCGTCTGCCTTGGGATAAATCCCGCGATAGTTTTGAGAGTTTTCGAATAATTTCAAAAGATATGCTTGTTTCAAATCTACAACAAGCTGCCTCCCTGTCTCCTTTGCGGCATTATAAAATGATAAAAGTCTATCGAGATCTCGAGTCGGGTATGATACTACAACGAGACCCTCTGTCGAGTTTACGACTTCTTTTATGTCTGACTCTACTTCAAACTCCGTAGATGATGTCGGCTCATTGATTCGGGTTCCCTCACATAACATGTGATCAAGATCTGAGGAGGAGCATTTTTCGACAAATTTCTCAGTTTCTTGCTTTCTTCTACCATGAAATCGTAAATCCGCAGTATATCCAATTGAGCCTTTGGAGGTGTGTATCACAAACCCGCATACGCCAGGTAAGGAGTGATCCACTGGTAGAGGCTCCACCTCAATTGAATCTATGTTGAATTTTTTATAAGGCTCGACTATTCTTATATCTCGTTTTAACACTTCCCGATTGTCTTTGGACGCCCTACTCATCTCACCTTTTTTGTTCTTATAAATTCGAAAATTTTCTTTGTAAATAAGGTATTCGTCACCACTACCGGTCTCTTGAAGCCCTTGTAGGATTAGCTTAGTTGCCTCTGTGCAGAACACGGGTATTTCTGGTCTTAGATAATGGATGTACGCACCATGGTCAATATGTGCATGAGTCAAAAGAACACCGTGAATCTGCGTGTCCTCTTTATGATCATTATCAAAATCCATGTGCTTTGAGTAGTCTCTTCGGTAAATCCCGCTTAGCCTAGGCAAAAGGCCAAACTCAAAAAGGTCGCCCATTCCGTTTAGCCCCCTTGGCTGTGAAAACTCGGAAAAGTAATCATTAGCTTTTCCCATCTGCATCCCAAAATCCAAGAAAACACGTGTACCCCTGTCTTCTAAGAGGAACTTGTTGCCCCCGATCTCATTAATGCCACCATGAAAGGTAATTTTTGAAGCCACTGATTATGTGACTGCTATCTAGTACAAAAAATTATCATAATTGGGAACAGATTTGTCACTGCCTTAACACCTTAAAACAGATTTTCTGTTACTGTGTGATGGCCAGCCCATATCTTGTTGTTGCAGTAAGCATGTCGACACTCATAGCACTGGCGGCAATTTCTGCAACCTCATCTAATCAGATGAACTGGTCGCTTACTGCGCAACAAGCTATGAAGATCCAGGCAGACAAGGCAGGCGAGGACATCTCGCTTGTGATAAAAAATGATACCTTGATTGTGCAAAACAACATGCTGAGCACTTCGATTCTAAAAGAGATCCGAATCATGGATGACGACGGAAATAAAATAAGAGGTATTGATTATTCGCATCTTTCTGACGGGGGTTATCGCCTGGGAGGCCTTGACAGGACAAATCTATATCCGGTGAATTTTTCCCAGTCAGGGTTTTCCAACAAAAAAATCGTCGCGATCACTGATCTTGGCAACGTTTTTTCTGCGCTAAATCTTGACTATGGCTCAGAAACGGGGACGGGAAGAGCAATGATCAACGGTATGGGGATAAATTCAAGAATAATCCAAGCAGAAAGCACCGGAAAAATAATCTATGGGCAAGGAATGATCGGCAAGCAGGAATCTATCAAGCCATACACAAAGGTTCCCTCCACGACAAACTTTGCATCAGAGGTATCTGATAATACAAGTGTCATATCTGCAGTGATTCCGAGATTCAATACAAAGTATATCTATGACAAATCTAGCAGCTCGCTGACCGATGTGGGCGGCGCTTCTCCCAACATTTTGGGATTCTCGAAATCTAGAACCGTAGGCGGAAGCGCAACGGTAACACAGGGCTCGGAGGGGATAACAGTGTCTGGGACAGGCACAGTTATTCTGAAACTAAATGACTACCCAAATCAAAACCTGATCTTGGAGGGAAGTATACCTCAAGCTTCGAAGTTGTATCTTGGAGCAGATTTGCCGTATGACTATCTTGTCATTCCTTATTCTAACTCATACGGTTTCAAGATTTATGCTGGTACGATGCCAGGGTACTCTTATTCGCAAAACGGCTGCAGTTTTGTAAACCGTCTTGGATACAACTGTGGTGCGTCATTCACATACACAAAGTCGTTTTCCCCACCGCTTCTTGTATCATCTGTGGCAAATTTTGCCTCTAGATATTCTGATTCGTATTCATTTTCGATAAACACTGGAATTCAAAATCAAGCAACATATTCTGTAAACTCTATAATTTCCGTTGTCAGCGCATCAAGTGGATGGCATGCGTTCTGTTGCCAATATCCAACGGTATCGCCAGTTCCATCTGGCGGCGAGCTTGCAGTATACGACAAGGATGTAATGATGAATAGCAAATTAGAGCTTGGAGGAAGCTTTCAAACATCATATTCCTTTACCAACAAGCAACACTATATTGTGGTAAATCCAAACGGTGCCACGGTGACGATTCGCGGTACCGTCTTTGACCCTGATACCGCACCAATGCTGGAAATCGAAGATCTCCCACATAACACTCCTTTTCAAATTGCAAAAAATGGCAAAAGCGGCGTCTCAGGAATGACTAGCAACGATGGCTCAATCGCAATATCTGCATCACAGTTTCAGGTAAACGACGTATCTGCAGAAGGAACGCTGTTTCTATACCCAGGTTCCCCGTCGTATCGAGGGCCGTTCAGCACTGTCGTCTTTGATAATGTCAATGGACAAATCTTGCACATTCACACGCCAGACGATAAGATCTATGTGGTGCATGCATATGTGAACATTCCAATTGTTGGGGATGTGGAGATAACGGATGTCTATTTAGACAGTACTCTTTCACTTTTTTACCTGCAAGGTAACTACACAACTGGCAACAACCTCAAGGTGCCAGTGATTCCAGGGTACCATGACATCAACATGAAAATTAATGGAGTGCCGACAACTACTGTAATTGCAAGTGTCCTGGGGAATGTAGGCCTCAAGGTAATAGAACAAAACTCATCAACAATCACAGAATACACTGAAAACAACATGGTTTCATCAATCAAAGCAACTGCCGGTGCTACGTCATATGTAATTGCGACAGCGGAGGGAGCTCTGACTACGTCATTGACTGCCACAATATCTGGTGATTCTGAGATTGAGAATCATGCCCATTTTGGATCACCTCCACCAATGCCGCCGGCACCGCCACCAAAAGATCCCCTTAGGGCATATGTTGATGTCTACAAAAACGGCATTCTAGTAAAGCAGCAACAGATTTACTTTAACGCAAATCCTGCAGTGCAAAACACTGGGCAAATTACTGGCTCGTCTTCAAGCGTTACTGCTAGGTATGCATATGAGCAAACTGTGGTAAACGGGGTGATGACCACTAGAGTCTCACCAGGTGATATTGTGGAGTTTTATCTTTATGCCAGCATTGATGCAGAAGGTTACGCGCCACCAATTTCACCAGGCCACGTTTTTTATCATTATTCTGGCGAGGGGCGAGCGACTGCAACAATACACTCTGGGAGCATTTTGACCTCTTAGGTTCGCGTATCTATTATGTATTTTCTATGTTTGTATATTGCGTATACTATTACCCAATATGCAAAAAACCAGCAAATGTTGACTGGGTGGTTTAGATCGTACTGGTCTAGTGTTTCAAGATGGTAGTACCATACATCACCAACGGCGTTTGAGAAATTTCCAATTAAAAGAATCAACCATGCTTTTCCTATCAGCCCACCCCTAAAGAGAAAAACCCCATAGACAGTTATCGGGATGCTGACTGAGGGGGGAACGATAAATAAAAGCCCATAATAAAACTCGAAATTCAGTTCCGCGGTTTGATAAAATGACAGCATGAAATACGATGAGAATATCGCAACACCCAAGGCCATCATCCATAAAATGGAACTTTTTTTAATTTTTGGCTGAAAGAACCTTATGTTGATTACCATGTGAGAAATGATAAAAGGATACGCCAGCAGAAAGAAAGGATCTGCCACCGACGGATACGGGTCGTCAAATATGACAAAATCCTGAATTGTATAAATCGTCTCTCCTACAAATATGAAAAAATATCCTAGTCCTAAAATGATAAATGATTGGCCAAAAACTCTGCTTTGCGAATATGTACTACCTGCAAAAATTGCTGCCAGTGCCGTGGCAAAAGCTGAAGTCTCAGTGAACTGCTGGACCACAAAGTCTGTCAAGGAATTCCGTTCAAGTGTGATTCCAAAATGAAACGCGGAAACAATCACAAACAGTGATGCGATAAACCAAAAGTTGATGTTTCCTTCTAATTTGTTTGGTATAGCCCTAGGGCCTTCCATCGAATCCTTTCCCCGTTCTTGAAAATAAGACTTCGGTTTTGTAAATAAAATGCTCTAGCCTTTCATGCCGAAGCCGACAAGGACGGAGTAACACCCAAGGCCGCATTCTTCACAAATTGGCTTCATCGACTCTTTTTCGGCACTGCCTATGCAGCAAGGCTTCTTCTCTCGACCCATGTGATCCACTGAGAGAATCGCCCACGTTGGGCAGTCAACTGGTGTGGTTCCTACACCACCCCAATTTTTCTTCATCAGATTCAGCTGGCTTGGTGGATTTATGATATAGTCGCCAAATTCCTCTCTTAGGGACATTATCTCATCGATTACCTTTGTGCGCTCTGGGCCAAAAGGCATCCACAAAGGATCTCCTTTTGCAAATGGAGTGTGGAACTGGAATCCTATTTTGTTGGAGTAATCACGCCATTCCTTTACAACGTCCCTTACCGTCATGTAGTTTTGTGAGTTTATTGTCATTGTTATCCAGATGTCCTTGTATGCCTTGTCTCCGTTCTTTTCCACATAATCGATGATGTTTTTTCTTGTGGTGTCATAGGATCCGGCACCACGTATCTTGTCGTGGACGTCACGAGTTCCGTCAATTGAGATCCAGTAAAAGTAAATGTCCTTGTATTTCTTGAGCGGGAGCGTCCCGTTTGTGACAAGGCAAACACGCTTTGGAAACTCTTTTATGAAAAGCTCGATCACATCTGGCCTAAGAGTCGGCTCGCCGCCTACGAGTGTTATGATGAATACATGTTGTTTTTTGAATTTGTTTTCGATTATCTCCTTCCATTGGCTGACTGTAAGCTCCTCATTTTCTTTTCTGTTGAGCCACCAGTAACAATGCGTGCAGTGCAAATTGCACACATTTATGATGTCTGCAGAGCCATAAAGCGGGCTTTTCTTGTTAAAAATCTTGTATGCTGCGTACTTTCTAAATATGTGAAAGTAGCAGGGGGACTCTTGAATAATTTGTCTAAAACCCCTACCAATTATTTCCATGCTATGTCCACCAATCTGGAAAAATCACTTGGCCAATATTATTTGGTTGGTTTTGAGTACTTAAGCTTGGTGCGTGGAAAATACGATTGATTCTTATTTGGATTCTCAATGCCGAAGTTTAATGTCAGATTTCAGGAAGACATACCCATGCACTTGTTCCGACTGCGGCAAGCAAGCAGAGGTACCTTTCCAACCAAAAGAGGGCAGACCAGTTTACTGTCGTGAATGCCTGCCAAAACACCGAACACAAAGAAGATTTTAGGATTTAAACGCTTAAAGTAGTTCTTGTGCGACCTCTTTTTTATTCTAGTCAAAGAAGCCTAGAATCTTTGCTTTGTTATCTCTATCTTGCCTTTCATCCATGGGTGAGGCTCGCAGTGGTAGTCTATCTTGTTGTCTTCTGTAAAGAGAAACTCGTATGTCGAACCTGGTTTAATTACCCCAGGTGATCCAAAATTCCCGCTGTACGAATCTTCCATTCTGTGATCTGGTGTTACCGTGTGTGCAGTTTCATCCTGGTTTGTCCATATAACCTTATTATCGACTCCAAGCTGGACGTTTACCAGCTTTGGCACAAAGTTGTCCTTTTGGTCAGGTAAGCTGGAACCCTTGATTATGTCTATTTTTGTAACTCCTACTGGTTCTAGTATCTCGTGTGAAACCTTCGGTTTTGCGGTCGCCTCTGGGAGATAGTATAGCTGATAGTAGCTGACCCCTATTGCGACTCCGACGATTACAGCTATTATCCCTATTCCATAAGCATGGGATGATGTCGGTCTTAGGCTCAACAATCTGACGAATCAGATTTGTCTATAAAAAGGTATTACACAAAACAGCAGACTCGTAACGGCACTACGGTTTAGTCCAAAAACCAGTATTACCTTCCATGAAGTTCAAACTTGTCGGCATCTGATTGTGAACTAGTTCTTGGATTGACTTAGTTTTGGTATGGTGACGATAAATTTTGTTGGATTGGTTTGTATCATGATGGTGCCTTTGTGAGCCTCAACTGTGTTTTTGCAGCTTACCATCTGGTTAGCACTTTCTCAAATATGCGTTTGAACAGTTGTTATTATTGCTATGGTGTATTCTTTAGCCTTCTACCAGGTTTTGGCTTGAGTAATCTTAATGAGAATGAACTGTCTGTAATGTACATGTCAAAAATAACAATCAAGGCAACTGAGAACGGGCCTTGTCTGATAAGCATTGCTGGAGAAACAGTGGCGACTCTAGCAGAACGATTTTTGGGTTCCGATTTCTTATAAGCAAAGTCAGCTTTAAAGTTTTCTAAATACAATAGTTATTCAACATCCACCAACACGTAACTCCAGGCTTTTCATTGAAGATTAATACCTGAATTATCCAATTAGATACCGATTGAAGACCCGTCTCAAAGTGATAAATCATCTAATTAGAAAGAAAGAAAAGATCGTAAAAGAATCCTTGTAG
>Ga0187894_10001964_pt1 | contig 25384 bp, 24 predicted proteins | sample GBC1701081metaG_FD_136650 | JGI IMG/M metagenome (GOLD analysis project Ga0187894, IMG submission 136650) | White microbial mat communities from a lava cave in the Kipuka Kanohina Cave System on the Island of Hawaii, USA - GBC170108-1 metaG ... | reverse complement strand
GGCAACGCGACTGGCGAGCAGGGGCACACGGCCCCGCACCACCGGAACTGCCAGCCAGGGTAGACTGGCTGGCAGAAGGCAACCCTCTCAACCTGTATCTCACCCGAAGTTAACAAACTACCGCTATGGCTTACAATCTATCTGTTGCCAAAAGATTCTGTTCGGCTGAGATACTGGAAACAATAACAATCCTTTTTCCCTGCAAGCCATAAGCACGCATTCTCTCCTTCGCTTTTTCGATCATCGCTTCTCTTGTAGTGACGTCCGGAGAAAGCAAAAGCGGTGAAACGCCTCTGATGAGAGCAATCCGTTGATAGGTTTCGCTTCGAGAGGTAACCGCGAGAATCGTTTGCGAGGGACGATACTTAGCGACAAGCCGCGCCGTCGTCCCTTCAAGAGTAATGGTAACAATCAGCTCTGCTCTCAGAGTGGACGCAATTTCGCATGCCGCCCGTGCAACCGCTTCTGCTTCTGATAGTAATACCCCTTCTGGGCTTTCTTCCCGATTCGTTGCCTGTACCCCAACTCGCTCAGTTTCATCAGCGACCGCCGCCATCATTTGCACAGCTTGTAAAGGATAGTGTCCGATGGCTGTTTCCTCCGAAAGCATAAGGGCGTCGGTGCCATCGAGAACCGCATTGGCAATATCAGCAACTTCTGCCCTTGTCGGACGTGGGGATTCGACCATTGACCACAGCATCTGTGTGGCAGTAATCACCGGCTTCGCTTTTTGCTTGGCTTTGGTAATGAGCTGCTTCTGGACAAGAGGCACGCGGGATAGGGGTGTCTCAATACCTAAATCTCCCCGTGCCACCATAATACCGTCGGCGATAGCGAGAATTTCGTCAATATGAGCGAGTGCGGCTTGTGTCTCGATTTTTGCAATGATCGGGACGTTTCCCCCTTGTCTCGCGATTTCTGCCTTGGCAATTCGAACATCTTCAGCAGTACGGACAAAAGAAAGACCAATATAATCCACTCCGCGTTCTATGCCGAACTGAAGGTCGTGTAAATCTTTCTGCCCGAGAATAGGGAGTCTGAAGAGCCCAGAAGGGCAATTTACGCCTTTGTGCGCACTCAGGCGTCCTCCGACTATGACGCGGCAGTGAATATCTTCATTGTCAATATTTTGCACTTCAAGCACGACGGCCCCATCTGCGAGCAGCAGAGTATCTCCTCGTTTGACTTCCTGCGGAAGGTTGGAGTAGGAGACAGAAACTTGGTGTGAAGTTCCTTCGATCGCGCGGGTTGTTAGGGTAAAAGACTCACCAGGCTTAAGCGTCACTGTTCCATCGGCAAAGGTTCCAATTCGTACTTTAGGACCGGCTAAGTCCTGGAGAATGGCAACCGGGGAGTCGAACTGCCGCGCAAGGCGACGTACCCGATCTATAACGTGGGCATGCTCTTCTTGGGTACCGTGGGAGAAATTCAGACGAATGACATCGACCCCGGCCTGCAGCAATGCCTGTAATTGCTGCTCAGACTGCGAAACAGGGCCAATGGTGCAGACTATTTTGGTTTTGGGCTGAGTTCGCCAAGGCACATTGCCAGGTGCCATCACCAGTTGCCCGAAGGACAAGCCTTGATGAAAGTGGTTTCCTTCCCTCGCTTAGCTTTCTGATGGTGATGCGGTATCAAGTTGTTGCAGCTTCGTCTGTAATTTTTGCACCAAGTCTTCATATGAAGACTTACTTAGGATGCGGTTAAATTGGTTACGATAATTATTCACTAAGCTGACGTTTTCGACTACGACATCGTAGATCAACCATTGACCATTCACTTGACGCAAATGATAGTTGACTGAAAATGTCTTGTTGAGAGCTGGGTCGAAAACACGGGTATCGACTTCGGCAAAATTGTCTTCAACACGCTCCTGGTCGAAAAAGAATTGTACGTCTCTGCTGTAGCGATCGAGGCTGCTGCTATAGGCTTTTTCCACAAGCGCAGTAAAAAGTTGGGTGAATTCTTTGCGTTGCTCCTCAGTTCTATCTTTCCAGTAAGGTCCAAGTGTTCGTTTAGCGATTTCTTGAGCGTCAAAGCGGGGTAAAACAATCTCCTTCACTTTTCCCAGGCGTTGTTGACGATGGTCGCTCCCTTGATAGGCAGGGTCCTCAAGCACGGTGCGTGTCTGCTCAACCGTCACACGGATCATATCCATAGGAGAATCAGCAACCGCCCAGGCATTGAAAGAAAGAAGCCCAATGCTCATCCCTAAGATCGTCCACAAGGCCACGCGCCGACTCATCATAAGAACCTTCCTCTTCGCATATGCATCCTTACTCCTCGATCTGTTTTTCTCTTCTCTGTAAATAACCGTCCTGCACAGCTCCGTATAGATCGACGGAATAGCGGTCTACATCCTCAAAGAGATCAAGGTTGAGCGACCGAGTATTAACCGCTTGGCCAATAAGGAGACCACTGTTTACAGCCAGCGCTTCGGTGGTTGAGAGGAGATAGTTCATCGGATTCATCGCAGCGTCAGCCGCTAGACCAGCTGTGTCACGAATAGTTGAAGGGCCCCAGAATGGCAATACGAGATACGGCCCCGAAGAGACACCGTAGAATGCCAACGTCTGGCCAAAGTCTTCTTCGCTATCTTTCCAACCCAGCCAGTCGTCAGCCACGTCAAACAGTCCAACGCCGCCAATCGCTGTATTGATGAAGAAGCGACCGACTGCTTGACCAGCTTTAGGAAACTTCCCTTGAAAGAGATTGTTCGCGAAGCGTTGTACTACCATGAGGTTCTTGAAGAAATTATCGACTCTCCGTCGGCCTGGAGGAGTAACGATCTTGGCATAGCCAGTAGCAACCGGCCGTAAGACATATTCGTCAAGCTTCAAGTTAAACTGGAACATTGGCTGGTTAAACCATTCAAGAGGATCAGGAGTCGGTGGCGGCGAGGCGTCCTCAAGAGACGCTCTTGCCTGAGCCTTGACCGACGAAATAGTGAAACTACTGATGAAGAGGCTCATCGTTATCGTAAGTAATACTTTAATGATCACTGCGTGCTCCTCTCTCCCCCTGCTTATCGTCCAGACAGCATTCTAACTTTACCCTTCTTTATAGCATACTTACTGCGTCACTGAATTTCCTCCGAGTCTTTGCCACTCTCGACATTCCCGAAGATAAGTTTAGTAATCATCTCCTGAATGTCCACCGGAGCTTCAGTCTCGTGGATTTGCCCGCCTGGCTGGAGCTGGCCAGCCGCTTTGCCTGGCGAAATGTCTACATAGCGCTCACCAATTAATCCTTTTGATTTAATCGCTGCTCGTGTGTCTTCTTGAAGAGCAATAGTAGGAAAAATTTGCATCGTTACATTAGCACGGTAATTCTCGGTTAAATTGACTCCTATGACTCGTCCAATACCAACCCCAGCAAGCTCAACTACCGCTCCTTTTTGCAGTCCGCCGGCCGTTGAGAATTCGGCCTGGATTGTATACCCCTTGGGTGCGCCAAAACCCATCTGACCACGATGTAACGAAAGGTACACGAGTGCACCTATTGTGAGAAGAAGACCCAGTCCAACTATTAATTCGCCATCCAGCTTCTTCATAAGAAGTCATCCATCAATTCACTTCGATGGGACCTTCGCTACGGCCATGAATGAATTGTTGCACGACCGGATTATCGGATACTTGGATCTCGGCTGGAGTACCAACCGCGCTTATTTTTCCTTCATGTAACATAGCGACCTGTGTGGCCAAGGAAAAGATCTCTGGAATTTCGTGACTCACGATCACCGCGGTGAAATGCAGCATAGCGTGAAGATCGTTAATAAGCTTGTGGATAGCATTGACACGAATTGGATCAAGTCCAGTTGTGGGTTCATCAAATAATAAAATCTCCGGCTCTGAAACGAGCGCTCGTGCCAAGGCAACCCGTTTGCGCATCCCGCCTGACAGTTCGGCCGGAAATTTCTCATCCACTCCAGTGAGTCCGACCTGCGCAAGACGTTCGCGAACCTTTTTGCGAATAGCTCCCTCGCTTATTCGTGTCTTTTCTCGCAATGGAAAAGCGACATTGTCATAGACGGAAAGCGAATCAAACAATGCCCCACCCTGGAATAATACCCCAAAACGGTTGCGGACCCGATTCAATGCCCGCCCGTGCAGGGTACTGATTTCCGTTCCGTCTACCCACACTTGACCGCGGTCCGGTCGCAACAGCCCAACCAGAATTTTCAGAAGACAACTCTTCCCAGCGCCACTGGCTCCGATGATCGCATAGATCGAGCCATTGGGAATTTCTAGATTCGCGCCAACTAAAACGCGCTGGCTGCCAAACGCTTTGTGGAGGTTGACGGCACGAATCATAGCCATGCTAGAGGATCGACGTAAGAAAGTAATCCCATACCAAGATCAATACCGAACACATCACAACCGCTTGGGTTGTCGCTTGGCTCACGCCTTCAGCTCCTCGTGCAGCATAGAATCCTTTGAAGCAACACACCCAGGCAACAATCACGCCAAACGAGAGCGATTTATAGAAACCACCCCAGATGTCCTCCGATGTGACTGCGCTGCTCATCTGCGAAAAATAAGAGCCAGCACTCACTCCCAGTAGATCGACGCCAACGAGGTATCCGCCATAAATGCCAACGACGACAAAAACGGCATTCAACAGGGGAAAGGTAATCAGCGCGGCCAGCAAGATCGGAGCAACCAGGTATTTAATCGGATTGAGCGCCATAACTTCAAGTGCATCAATCTGTTCGGTAATACGCATAATCCCCAGTTCTGCCGTGAGAGCCGAGCCCGCTCGCCCGGTAATCATGAGGGCCGACAAGACCGGCCCTAATTCGCGAATCAAGCTTAGTCCTACTCCAGGGCCAAGAAATGCCTCACCCCCAAAGCGACGCAAAGCCGTGTGGCCTTGGAACGCAACTACCATGCCGGTAAAGGCGCCAGTAAAGACGATAAGCAAGAGAGAACGAGCCCCAATAAAGTCAATCCGACGCATTAACTGTCTTATCTGCCAAGGTGGCTCCAAGAGGTGCAGGAGGGCGGAAAGAAGAAAAACCCCCATCCGTCCCATTTCGCTAATCGTCCGATATGCAATGCGTGCACAGAAACGTGCTGCCGTGAACACTCACTCCACCTCGCCACGTAATCCTTGTTGGTGTCCGGCCCGCCGCGTTTTGTCGTTCTCCACGCCGGCGCCCCCACCGTCACTCTTTTGGTAAGTAACGCGAAGACCTACCATAGGCATCCTCCTTGCTCAAGGGAGTACCTACTCTCCAGCAAATATCCTGTCCTGCACAGCATGTATACTACGACTTTGCCAATAGAACAGGAAACACTGTAGCAGGCAGGAGAGAAAAAACTTGTTGCGGGTACCTACTTCTTTAAAATTGGACCGATAGCATCGCAAGTGAGAGAGCAGGCGGGTCATCGATGAAGATTATGCGGAACGACCAGGACGCCTATCCTTGCCTGAATGAGTTTCTCAGTTTACTAAAGACAGGCAATGTTGGGTACCTTCCCTATACCAGTACGTGGCGAACCCTTTTCTTCTTTCTCCCTAACTTTGTCTTGGCGAAGGGGCCAACCCCTTTTGTCCCTCCTCTCGTTTTGTTTAACAGTCGCGTGGTTTCAACTTCCTGATCGGCCCGAAGCATGAAGCGCTTCTACGGGGTTTTTTTTCTCTGTCTCTTTATCTGGTGTCCTAGAGCGGATGCTATGAGTGTCGATGACCTGAATCCTGAACAGGAATGGCAGTTGCAAAAACTGACGATTGAAGGAAACGTGCACTTCTCTACCAATCAGCTTAGTAAAGAGATCGTGACGAAACCTCGCCCCTGGTACTTGCCCTGGCGGTCGTATCCGTCCTTCGATCCTGTGACTTTTACCACCGATATTGAACGTTTAGCACGCTTTTATCGTGCACAAGGATATTATCATGCCCAGGTGACATACGACCTGGAGTCACAGAAAGACGATCATTTCATCGTTGCGCGTATCATGATTACCGAAGGAGATCCGGTTCACGTGACTCGCGTAACTTTTGCGGTCACCGACGAACCGGCCCTGACACAAGAGTTGGCGACCATTCGTTCATCGCTTCCGCTCTCAGAAGGGAGTGTGTTTACCGAGGAGAAGTATCAACAGACTGAAGCGAAAATTAAAACGTTCTTTCTTGATCTGCACCGTGGTCGCGTCAAAGTCGAGAGAAAAGCCGTCATTATTCTGGATCAACAGGCAGCACAGGTCAGCTACGTGATTGAGGCTGGTCCGCCAACAGTCTTTGGCGAGACTAAGGTAGAAGGAACGAGCAAGATTGATCCGGGACTCGTGACCCGGGAGCTGACCTATAAACCCGGAGAGCCATTTTCAGCTACGGCGGTTGCCGAGTCACGAAAGAAGTTGCTGGACCTCAACCTCTTTAGCTCAGTTCGATTCCTCGAAGAGGAATCGACTACGGATCTGGACATCATTCCTATGCAGGTGCAGGTTACTGAAAAGCCTTTCCGTGAATGGCAGGCTGGCGTCGGCTTCGGAACTGAAGATCTGGGACGCGCGCAGGTACGTTGGCGCAATAATAACTGGTTTGGTGATGGGCGCCGGCTTGATGTCCAAGTCAAAGTCTCTTCTCTGGTGCGCGATATTGATGTCAGCTTTCTCCAGCCTCATGCATTCGGGCGCGGGAATCGTTTTCGACTGACCCTTCGCCCGCAGCAGCTTAATCAGCCTGGATACCTCCTTAACGGAACGCGAGTGCAGCCGAAATTCGAGCGCGAATTTATGCCGTCGCTGTCCGGGTTTCTTGCCTACCGACTCGAATACGACCGGCTAAATAATGTCTCATCCTCTGTTATCCAAGCGCTCCGCGAATTTCAAAGAAAAGGAACCCTGTCAGGACTTTCGCTCGGCCTGGCCTGGAATACCGCAGACGACCCGTTGAACGCGACTAAGGGGAAAGTACTCACCTTTTCTGCAGAACAGGTGGGTGGCTGGTTAGGCGGCACTTTCAATTTCATAAAATTCCAGGGAGAAACCAAAACATATCATCTGATTGCTCCCCAGACAGTCCTCGCTGCGCGGCTGAAACTTGGCTTTGCCGATCCTTTTGGCGATAGCGACGAAGTTCCGCTTTTTGAGCGATTTTATGCTGGGGGGCTGAATAGCGTGCGTGGCTACGGACGTGACCGCTTGGGGCCGATATCCGCCTCTAATGACCCCATTGGCGGACGGAGTCTGATTGAAGGTTCAATCGAACTGCGTCGACAATTCTCGGAAAAATTTGGCGGAACCTTATTCCTCGACTTTGGTCATGTCTCGCTGAGGTCGTTTACTATTCCTGTCGGCGAACTGAAATATGCGACAGGATTCGGGGTTTTGTATGGAACCCCGATCGGTCCGTTGCTTCTGGCTTTGGGGTTTCCTTTTGATCCTCCACGAAAAGACCAACCGTGGCAGATCCATTTCAGCGTTGGACAGTTCTTTTAGCGGTGACAAGAACTATGCACTTTTTCTGCTCAATACTCTGCTGCGGTAACATGAAGCCCACACGCTAAAGCAAATTGCGAATGGATTTACCCTAACCACAAGGACTCTTGTGCTTCGACGAGCTCAGCACGAACGGGTTTTTTCTTGGCTTACGAGCTTTGGCCGTTCGCCCTGAGCCTGTCGAAGGGGGAACGCATTGGGTAAAGGCAAGGGCAAACCGCTCTAGTGAATGAGTTACGACTGTTCTTTGGTTCCCAACTGCTGGCGCGCAGGAATCCACACGCGGAATGTCGAGCCTTGGCCCGCTTTACTCTCTACCTCAATCGTGCCACCGAGCAGCTTGAGCATACGTTGCACGATATAGAGCCCCAGTCCCACCCCTTCGTGTCGGCGAGTCATCGAGCTATCTCCTTGCCGAAACATATCGAAGATAATCGGCAGCACCTCGGGCGCGATACCTTCTCCTGTGTCCTGTACGCTGAAGACGACTCCTTGAGCTCGTGGAAAAACATCAATGGTAACCGTTCCAAGGTTGGTAAATTTGATCGCGTTATCAACCAAGTTCTTGAGAATGACCTTTAGCTTTGTCCGGTCTGTATAGATCGTTTCTAGTCCTGTTGCGACCTGCCATTGGAAATCCAGGTCTGACCGTTCGAGGGCATATGCGACCTCTCCCTTGATCTCTTCGAGCAATCTCTGTGGCTCTACCGCTTGAATGTACACCGGGAGTTTTCCCGCTTCGATCCGGCTCACATCGAGCATGGTAGCAATAAGTTCAACCTCCCCTCGTGCAGCTTGTTTCATTTGTCGGATAGCCTCATTCTGTTCAGTTGTAAGCGTGCCCAGGTTTCCTTCGTTCAACATATCCGCGTAGCCAATGATGATATGCAGTGGCGTCCGCAACTCATGGGAAAGAGTTGCGAGAAAGTCAGTTTTGAGTCGATTAGCGCTCTCTGCTTCTTCCAGAAGCTGTGCATTATTGAGCGCTAATGAGGCAAGGTGAGCGATAGCCCGAGCCAAGCGCTTCTGGGCTAGGGTAAAAGAACGTGACTGGCTATGATACCCGGCCGTCTGCAAACCGATAATTTCCTCTCCTCGTTGCAAGGCAACGCACAGGACAGAGCTTGCCTCTTGTTGCCAAGCCGCGAGTACTGGAGGCGAGAGGGTAGGGACTTGGGTAAGGTCGATTTGCTCGGCCAAGTTGATCCCGAGTCGCGACAGTAAGGGCATGATGGCTTTGTGGAGGACGCGTAACATACGCAAAGTCTCCCACTGAACAGGGGTGTTGCCATGACTCGCCATCATCACGTACGCATCTTCATCAGGTTTCAACAGGAGCGTATGACTACTATCGCATCCCAAGCTCTCTACCATGAGGCGACAGAGATGTTCAACGATATTCGGGGTATCGAGTGAGGAAATTAACTCTTGTCCAACCCGAGCCAAGATAGCTGATATTTCTCCTTCTTCTCGTAATCGTTCTTCCACTGCCTTGCGCGCAGAAATATCTCTAATCACACCTTGTACGCCATTTACCCGGTTATCCTTAGCGATCGGTCTACTCGAACCGAGCGCCCAACGAATCTCGCCGGATTTGGTGACCGCTCGATACTCGTAGGGTTCCAACTGTTCTGCCATTGCAGCTTGGAAGCGTTCCGCTAGAGAAGGGGCATCATCCGGATAGATAAATTCGGTATATGAACGGCCAATCATTTCCGTTGGGGAATAGCCAAGCGTACGTTCAATAGCCAGGCTCACGTAGGTCAGGTGCCCTTGCGAATCAGTGGCAAAGACGATCTCATCAATATTCTCGACGAGTTCACGATATTTTTCTTCGGAGGCACGCAAGGCTTCTTCTATCTGTTTGCGCTGGGTCACTTCGTGTGCAACCCAGATGACGCAGTCATTGGGCATTGGCGAAATGGCAGCGGCAAACCAGGTCGGCTTTCCATCGATATGGAGACAATACTCGATATCAAGAGTTTGCCGGGTTTTGATGACAGTGCGGATGTGCTCAAGAAAGAGATCGGCTTGTGCTGATGGGAAGACTTCTCGCAGAGTTTTCCCAATGAGATCCACTGAGGGCTTATATAAGAGTGCGGGATTAGTCGGCGCAATCTTGCGATAGCGACCTTGTTCATCGAGCACCAAGAATACATCGGTCATTGCCGCAAGCAGGGCGCGCAGTTCACTTTCCGACACTTGCAGATTTTCCTCTGCTTGTTTGAGCTGGGAAATTTGACCTTGTAATTCCTGATTAGTTCGTTCAAGTTGCCCGGTGTGCTCGGTCAGGATTACCCGAAGCTGTTCTAATCGCTTCCGCTCCAAGGCTTCTGTGTTCGCTCGCCATGCGAGCGTTTCCTGCCTTCGCAATGCCAGCACTGCCCCTAGAGCAGCCATGATGCCGACAAAGATACTCGTCAATGCGCCGAACTGCCAAACGGTGATACGAGGAAAAACTAAATACAGACTCTCTTCGTATAAGAGCATGCCCAGGACGGTTACCACCATGGCAACCAGCATTGTACCGACGAACTTGCGCGAAGCGCGCGGTGTGCCAGGATCAGCCTGATTTTCCACGTCCGGATTGAGGTATTCCATGTTGCTACTTCATCCGCCTGGTCGTGATACCTACAGTCTTATAATTTCTCAGCCAGTTTCTCTACTGTTGACGGCCACCCATTGTGAGGCATTCTTACCCACACTGCTAGAGACCCTTCTGTAGACTACCGGCTGGTTGATTAGGGCAGAGGAGATTCCGGTGTGAGGCGAGCAACCCTAGGCTTATTAGTAGACGAGGAGGGCACGACCGACGAAAGGGAGGGTGAAGCAGAAGCAGAGAACGACTGATCCCGCGGGTATGGAGCGGGTATGGAGACTCGATATCCGAATCATACAGCACGGCTGGATTGACCAGAGGGTGTCCTACAGATCCTCAACCAACGCCGTACTGAGATACCGTTCTGCCGAACTGGCAAGGATAGCGACAATCATCTTGCCGTCATTTTCCGGTCGGGCCGCGACCTGGAGCGCAGCCCAGACGGCGGCACCACTGCTGATACCCGCGGGGATCCCTTCTTGCCGGGCCACCAGGCGGGCTGTGGCGAGCGCATCTTCGTCGCGTACTTGAATGATCTCGTCGATAATTTGGGTATTCAGCACGCGAGGGACGAACCCGGCACCAATTCCCTGAATTCCGTGCGGACCAGGAGATTCGCCAGAAAGCACCGCTGACTGTGCCGGCTCCACGGCGATCGCACGGAAACTTGGCTTTAAGGGTTTGATCACTTCAGACACGCCTGTGATGGTACCGCCGGTTCCGACTCCACTGATGAGGATGTCTATTGCTCCGTCGGTATCATCCCAAATCTCACGAGCCGTGGTATGACGGTGAATCTCTGGGTTTGCAGGGTTCTCAAACTGTTGTGGGATAAAAGCGCGAGGGAACTTCTTGGCGAGTTCTTTAGCCTTACGAATTGCTCCCTGCATGCCTTCTTGGGCCGGAGTGAGCACCAGTTCCGCTCCGAGCAGGCGAAGGAGATTGCGCCGTTCCAGGCTCATCGAATCTGGCATTGTTAGCATGAGACGGTATCCGCGGGCGGCAGAGACGAAAGCGAGGGCAATCCCAGTATTACCGCTGGTTGGTTCGATGATGACGGTGTCAGCAGTCAGCTTGCCGGCCCGTTCCGCCGCAGTAATCATATTGTGGCCAATGCGATCTTTTACACTGCCAAGCGGATTAAAGAATTCGAGCTTGACGTAGACCTCAGCCCGTGAATTGCGCGTTACACGGTTGAGGCGAACGAGTGGGGTGTGCCCGATCGTTTCAGTGATGTCTTTGAACAAACGTGCCATTGGGCTCCTCGTGGATGAGCGTTGGAGACCTAGTGTAGCACAACTCTAATACGTTCCCGTCTGACTAACAATCTTTTCACCAGAAGAAATTCCTGTGGCATGACCACTCTTTCTTCCTCGGTCGGATAGCCCGGAAGCTTCTCACTTCTGATAGAGTCGCTTCCTTTCTGCTGAGAGCGAGACAATGTCTGCTGTCGGCAAAGTGATACGGCTGGAATCTCTTGACCCTTCGCTTCTCACCTGAAGTGAGAACCTTCACGCTGTATAATTGTCACTTCAATCTTGATGCCGGCGAATATCTCGTAACGCCCTTTGCCGTCGATTCGGCCCTTGTGTGAAAGCTGAACGAGATTGTAGAGCTGGGTTGGAACGCTAGGTCGATGGGCGGGGCCTGATGATAAGGAAACGACGTGGATCAGCGAATTCTCCGTGTGGGCCGTGTCGAGCCACGCACCTTGGCCGGCTGAGCCACTCGTTTAGCCGTCGCTTGTAGTATGCGTTCCGACAGGGTCTCGTCGTTCACCGCCCGCGCAAGAACCAAAGCGCCGGTCATGCCGGCAAATGCAGCAATCGCATCGTCGTAGCGGCGGGAAGAGTCATCGCCGTGCACGAGCTGAGCCAGGAGGTCGAACACGCCAGCCAACTCTTCGGTGAACGCGTCGCGAACGCTGTGGGGTTGTCGGGCGATGTCGGTAGCAAGAGCTGCGATGACACAACCTTGACCGGGTTCATCTCGGTGCTTTCGCGATAGATATCTCTCCACGATACTACGAAACGCCTTGGTTCCTCGCTGGCGCTCTGCCGCTCGCTGCCAGAGGTGTTGCGATCGCTTCACCGCGAAACGGACCGCCGCGGCCGCGATAGCCTCCTTGGACCCAAATTGACTATAGAGACTGCCGTGGGTGAGGCCAGCCTCTTTGGTGATTGCGTCAACACCGGTGGCGTGAATACCATGTTCTCGAAATAGCTGGGTCGCTGCAGTCAGGATGTGTTGTCGGTTCTGCGCTGCCTGCTCTTTCGTCACTCGCATCAGACTCTCCTCATTTTTTCAATCGTACTTGACTCAATTATCTGCGCTCGTTAAGAACCTATCAAACATGACGAGCGTAATCAATAAATAATGAGGAGTTCGCGATGGAACCCACGAGTGCAAAAGGAGTAGTGGCGGTTGTCGGTGTTGGAGCTGGTCTTGGTGCCGCTCTGGCCCGCCGCTTCGCCGCGGGCTACAAGGTCGCGTTGATCGCCAGGAGCGCGGAAGTCATCGGAAAGGTTTCTGACGAGATTAAAGCGGCAGGTGGCATCGCGCATCCCATCCAAAGTGACGCGACGATTGAAGGGCAAATCGCCGCAACGCACGAGCGAATCCGGCGTGAACTAGGTCCAATAGAGATTCTCATTTTCAACGGTGGGCGACGCCCAATGGGTCGACTCATGGAAACGACACCCGAAGTGTTCGAGCAAACGTGGCGGCTGCATACGCTGGGCGCGTTTCTCTGGTCGCGGCAGGTCGTCCCCGAGATGCTCGCGCGCGGTAGCGGCGCGATCCTGATCACCGGCGCGACCGCGGGCGTCCGGCCGTGGCCCAACTCGGCGGCGTTCGCGCCCGCCAAGTTTGCCGTACGCGGGCTCGCGCAGGTGATGGCGCGCGATCTTCATCCGCAGGGCATTCACGTCGCCTACATCAATGTGGACGGCGGCATCGACATGCCGTTGCTGAGAGAATTACGTCCGGACGTAAAGGATGAGGATTTGCTCAAACCGTTGGCGATCGCTCACGCGTTCTGGTACTTGGCGCACCAGGATCCCAGTGCTTGGACACACGAACTGGAGGTGAGACCCTTCAGAGAAAAGTTCTGACCGGACTTGAACGAGAAATTGCCATGTCACACGATTTGACGGTGTGGGGGGTTGGTACCAGCCGTACGATGAGAGCGCACTGGATGTTGTCAGAACTTGGGCTGGAATACGAATGTTGTCCGATCCGGTCGCGCACTGGAGAAACACACACTGACGAATTCAAGCGATTGAATCCGCGGCACAAGATTCCGGTGTTGCGCCACGGGTCGTTGGTACTGACGGAGAGCGCCGCGATTATCCAATATCTTAGCGAGACTTTCTCGCATTCCACAGCACTGTACGTACCGAGTGACGCCGTGGGCCAAGCTCGACTGAACGAGTGGTGCTACTTCATTATGTCTGAACTCGACGCGGGTTCGTTATACGTAGTGCGACGCCACGATGGACTAAAGCATCTCTATGGCGAAGCTCCCATCGCGGTGGAGTCGGCGAAAAGCTACTTTCTCCACAATGTCGAAGCGATGGCATCGAGAATTGGCAGTGATAGCACTTACCTACTTGGGGAGCGGCTAAGTAGCGCTGACATTCTCTTGATGACCTGTCTCGATTGGGCGTCGTCTTGCGGCATCTCGCTGCCGGAGGCCGTGGCGCAATATCAACAGCGGGTCGCGCTCCGCCCGGCGTATCAAGCAGCTCTCAGGAAGAACTTTATCGAGGGTTAAACCGAAGAGCCGAAAAGAAAGGGAATTACTGTGAATCCAACAAGTCCAGTCGCGGTGGTAACCGGCGTAGGTCCAGGGACGGGCGCGGCGATTGCTCGCCGCTTTGCGCGCGAGGGGTATGCGGTCGCAATGCTTGCGCGTGATCGCACCCGCCTCGCTTTGCTGGAACGAGAAATCGCGCACGCTCATGCGTACCCCTGTGACGTTACTGATGAAGCGCAGCTCGACACTACTCTTGAGACAATACACACCGAGCTCGGCGCACCGAAAGTGTTGATTCATAATGCAGTGGGAGGTGCGTTCGGAAACTTTCTGGAGATCGATCCTCAGGCCCTGAACCGAAACTTTCAGGTCAATACCATGGCGTTGCTCTATCTTGCCCGACGACTGGCATCAGCGATGGTCGCGGCGGGAGAGGGCGCAATTATTGTCACGGGCAATACTTCGGCATTCCGCGGCAAAGCCAACTTTGCGGGTTTTGCGCCGACCAAGGCGGCGCAGCGGATTCTCGCGGAAGCGATCGCCCGCGAGTTGGGACCAAAGGGTATACACGTCGCTTATGTGATGATCGACGCGGTCATCGACCTGGAGTGGACGCGACAAATGATGAAACAAAGGCTTGGCAGAGAAGCACCCGACGACTTCTTCATCACACCCGCTGCCATTGCTGAGGAAGTCTGGCATGTTGCTCATCAAGACCGGTGTGCATGGTCCTTCAACGTTGAACTCAGGCCATTTGGCGAGACGTGGTGAAAAGTCGGCTGCGTAGAAGGTTGGCAGCCAGACCGTAGAGACGTTCCGGCGGAGCGTCTCTATTTTGCTATGAGGAATGACAATGAGTGACCTACGTATCTTTTCGTATCTGCCCAACCCACGTATCTGGAAAGCGACGATCGCTGGCCGTCTCTGCGGTGTCGAGGTTGAGGTGAGAGGCGCTTCGCCGAAAGAGTTGGAGAATTGGTTGTGGGATTTCGAGGCGCGGCCACTCTCAGAGGACGAACGCCACGCATCGAAGGACGTACGAGTAGGAAAAGTGGGCTTTAAGGGTGGCCGTCTGTATAAAACGGAGGCATTCCTTGAAGCCCAGCCGTTTGGCACGGTGCCGGCGGCGTTCAGTCCCGATGGCAAGACGGGAATTTTCGAATCGAATAGTATCATGCGGGCTGTCGCGCGCCTTGGTGAAAGCAAATTTTCCCTGTATGGCCGTGACGCCTACGAGGCGTCACGAGTAGATAGCTTCCTGGATGCGAGTCTAGTCTTCGCGCGTGATATGCAGCTTTACCTGCTTTCTTTGATGAGCGGAACAGTTTCGACGGAGACGCACGCACGAATGCGTGATGGGTTTGCAGTCTATGCCGCCGGCATCAATCAAGCGTTACTGCCCGACCGTGAATTTTTGGTTGGCGACAACATTACTCTTGCAGACATCTGCTTCGTGGCTGAACTGTGCCTATTTTTCAATGAAAAGAGGAACGTCGGGGAACTAGAGAAGAAAGGGCTCGCGCCGATTCTGCATGCCAAGATCGATGCCGAGTTTCCCCATGCTTTCACCCATTTCGCGAGGTTGCGTAGGCACCCTGCCTTTGCTCCTGAGGTTGAGCCGTATTTGGCGAAGTTTGAAACAATCAAAGAAAAGGGTTAGGGCAGAAGAGAGAAGGAGTTCACTATGGGGAAAGTGCGTTGCGAAGTTTCGGGTTCACTGAGCATTCTCACAATGGCGAATCCACATTAAGTAGAGATAAGGATTGGAACTAAAGGCGGACAATCTGTTCCCCCCACCCAATCTCGCCAAGTTTGACTGACGTCAGCCCCAGTCCTTTCAGTGTTTGGGTAGACCGGGGCGGCCAACAGCATTGAGTCAAGTCCAGCCGAGATAGAACTGTTAGTCACTGCGAGCAGAACCTTCAGAACTTTTCTTTGAAGGGCCGAACCTCCAGTTCCAAGGTCCATGCACTACGATCTTGGTGCGCCAGATGCCAATACGTCTCGGCGATGGCGTCGGGCTTCAGCAAGTCCTCATCCTGCAATTGCGGGTAGCGCCTTCCGGGGATGTCGATGACTCCATCGACGTTGATCCATGCGACGTGAATACCTTTGGGACCAAGATCGCGTGCCAATGATTGCGTAAGCCCACGTAGCGCGAATTTGGCCGGACCGAACGAGACGGACTTAGGTCCGGCCTTCACTCCCGCCGTTGCTCCGGTAAACAATATCACGCCGCGCCCGCGCGCAATCATATCCGGAACAACTTCTTTCGCGCTGACAAAAGCGCCGTAGGCGTTGACCCGCCAGTTATCCTCATACTGCTCAGGCGTGATCTCGGTGATCGTACCCCACGTGCCGCTGCCGGCGTTATAGAGTAACACCTCGGGCGGACCGAGCTGCTTACGAATCGATGCGAATGCCGCTTCGACCTGCGTACGATCGCCAATATCGGCAGGCACTTCGAGGACGTGACCGCCTGCGGCTCGGATTTCTCCGGCGAGCAATTTCAGATAATCCGCCCTACGCGCAATGATTGCCACCGCGTACCCTTGCGCGAAACGGCGAGCCAGCGCTGCGCCCAGCCCAGGCCCCACTCCCACCACGACCGCCCCTGGAACCTGTTTTGTTTCTGCCATGATGGTTACCTCCTTAGTTTATATCTCCGATACCTGTCCGGGCCGAATGCCCGTTATCACAAGGCTGTCACATAAAGTTCGCGTAGCGGATACGAAACCCACGTTCCTTCAACAGCGGATTCAGTGTCCCCAAGATTTCGAAGGAAACGTGTTGAAAAACAAGTAGTCGTCTCATGGTCATGTGAGCGGACAGATGAAGACACGGAGAACATAGCAAAAAGCAAGGACCCTAGAGTAGTAGAGAAGAGAACACGAAAGACGGTGGCTCTTATGCTCACAGTAAAGTGTGTTCTTGCGCTCGAAAAGGCACACCGCGCTTGGTCGACTGTCGCCCCGAATACAAAGGAAAGATGGGATAGTGTCTGGCTACTTGATTGTCTCTTATCAGAACGTATATGGCTTATCCATCCAACCACGCAACGAAGGGGAGCACGATATGAGTACGGAGATCATCGGCGGTAAAACAGAACCGAACCGTCACTCGATAACCGGCGAAACGAAAACAAACCTCCCAGCACCTTTGCACCCAGCTCGCTCCGCCCATATCATCCGGGATGATCGGGAAGCGATCGCGGTCGCCTCTCGTCTTGCCAGCCGCTTTGCCCAAGAGGCTTCCGCCCGCGACCGCGACCGCCGCTTGCCGCTCAAAGAGCTTGACGAATTTTCCCAGAGCGGGTTATGGGGGATCACGGTGCCGAAAGAATATGGCGGTGCCGGGGTATCGAACGTGACGCTAGCCGAGGTGACAGCAATTATTGCCGAGGCAGATTCCAGCTTGGGTCAGATTCCGCAGAATCACTTCTATATGGTCGAAGCGGTGCGGCTAGACGGAAGTGAAGCGCAGAAGAAATTTTACTTTGAACGGGTGCTTGCGGGAGATCGCTTCGGGAACGCGTTCTGCGAACTCGGCACTCGCACCGTTTTCGATTTCCAGGCCCGCCTGCGTGCGGACGACGGGAAGCTCGTTCTGGGCGGCAAGAAATTCTACTCGACCGGCGCGCTGTTCGCCCACTGGATCTCCGTAGTAGCGAAAGATGATGAAGGGAAGATTGTCGTCGTGTTCGTCAAACAGGGGACTGACGGCGCTACGGTCATCGATGACTGGTCGAGCTTTGGGCAACGCACGACAGCGAGCGGCACGGTCATTCTTGACAACGTCAATGTCGCTCCGTTCGCGGTACTCCCGCACCAAGCGTCTTTCGAGCGCCCCACGCCGATGGGACCGATAGCACAGATCATCCACGCTGCCGTGGATGTGGGCATCGCCCGTGCGGCGTTGGCCGATACTATCGACTTTGTGCGTCGGTATACCCGCCCGTGGATCGATAGTGGGCAGGAGCATGGCTACGAGGACCCGTATACGATCGCACAGATTGGTGATTTGCAAATTCGTGTCCATGCTGCTGACGCTCTGCTCGAACGAGCCGGGCGTTATGTGGATGCTGCCGTGGCATCTCCTAGTGATCGGAGCGTGGCGGAAGCGTCGGTCGCTGTAGCTGAAGTGAAAGCTTTGGCTACCGAAACGTCAATTCTTGTCACTAACAAGCTGTTCGAATTGGCTGGCACGCGGTCCACGCTTGCAGAATACAATCTCGATCGCCACTGGCGTAACGCGCGGACGCATACGCTGCACGATCCAGTGCGCTGGAAATATCACGCTATCGGTAACTTTTGGCTTAATGGCGTGAACCCACCGCGCCATGGTGCCAGCTAATCTAAATGGCTTGAAGAACTCATCGTGCTCTTTCCCTTCTTCCTCGGAAACGACATCTGTCAGTGTTTAACGGACCGTCCGCTTCCAACTCGCCCTGAAAGCAGAGGCGGTGCCACGTCCAACCTTATGACCCCACTCCTCCGCGGCTTGCGTCTTCTGCCACGTTTTGAACTCTGCTGTTTCTTGGAACCTCTTCCACGGCAGTGCCGCCCACGGTGCATGCTGAATCGGCGCGTCCCAGTCAGCCTCATTGAGGTATGCATCGCAGATCTCCGTCTGGAACGGGTAGGCACGAATCCCCCAAGGAACTCCCATGGGTGCGTCGGTGTGGACAAGAAACACACAGCCGCGGTGAGTGGCGAAGGGACCGTGCCACCATTCCTGTGGATGGCTGACCGCGCTGCCTGGTCCCATCACGCCTTCGTCGGCAATGAAAATATCACCTTCCAGAAGGAAGAGCTCCTCCCAACACTCGTGATGATTGTGTTCGAATGGCGTGGCCATGCCTGGCGCCATGTACTCAAGACGGAGATGGCCGCCAGGTCCCCCTTCGTAGCCGTCTCCGTGCGGATCGGGAAGTCGCAACGGCTTATGCATGATGCCATGCGAGTTAGGAACACTCTGCCGCCATTGCAGCTCTGTCACTTTGAGGGTGCGGTTGCGGGTGTACGGCGGCGGGAAAGCCGGCAGATTGGGGTTCCAAAAAAGCAACGCAAGCGCGCCGTGCTCTGACCGTAGTTCCCCACCGCCACAGCCTTGCGCAAGCTGTACGTAGCCGCTCGGGCCGACCTTTTCGTCCGCGCAACGGAGATCCCCTCGGAGTACGAACAATTCGAGAGACGCCTCGAATCCCGCCTCACCGTGACGCCACCCTGGCAGAAGTTCGACCAGATACGTTTGGGAGTCACTGTGTGTGTCGCGGCTGAGGAGGGCACCTGTCAGCCCGTCGATGACTTGCGGTCCAGTCAGTTGTTCCCGTGGAAGCCCGAGAAAACGATAAAATTGCGGCTCATCGCGCCGCCAATGACTACTGCTCATAGTCTTTCCTCTTTCATCGCTTTGGGTGAAACGAGTCAACCCAAAAACTTCCTCCGGTTCTTCATAGCCGAGACGGTGAACTCTGATGAATCAGTTTCGGCGTGAAGTCTGGTTTGGACGCGTGGCCTTCGATTGCAGTCACCCTGATCACTTCGCTGCGAGGGGGTCGACTGCCTCGTTGCTACTGCGAGAGTCTTGGGTAGGGACGTTGATAGTCGCCGCCCATGCCCGCCGGTGTTGCGCAGCGGGATGGGGGTCACGCAGCCGCGCTCGTCCTTTGCCAAAGAGCTTCTCCCGGAATGTTCCTTCCTGATAGTCTTTTTGCATTAGCCCGCGCCGCTGCAACACGGGAACAACACCGTCAATGAAATCTACGAACGTGCCTGGCGTGATCGCATAGGCGAGATTGAAGCCGTCTACTCCCGCCTGAATCCAGTCTTGGAAAGTGTCCGCCAGTTGCTCTGGGGTTCCTACCAGGACAGGGCCGGCACCACCAATGCCGATGTATTTGGCCAAGTCCCGCAACGTCCACTTCCGGCTGGGGTCAGCTTCGGTGAAGCCATGCACGATAGTGCGAATGGCGTTGGTCTCGATGTACTCGAGCGGTTGGTCTGGTTCGAATTGCCCGAAATCGATACCGGTCCAGCCGCTGAGCAGTGCCAGGCCGCCATCATAGCTAATCTGCTCGAAGAACTCGTCATATTTCTTGCGTGCCGCGGCTTCCGTATCTCCGGTGATGACTTTAACGTAGGCCAAGAAGAGCAGGTCTTGCGGATTTCTTCCCTGCTGTTGCGCTTTGTCGCGTGTATCCTGAATGTACTGGCCTACTACTTGCGGATTAGGTCCGAGTACGAAGACACATTCTGCGTGCCGCGCCGCAAACTGCCGCCCCCGCGGCGAAGCTCCGGCCTGGTAGAGGACAGGGGTACGTTGGGGCGACGGCTCGGAGAGATGACAGCCATCGACTTTGAAATATTTTCCTGCGTGATGGACATCCCGTATCTTGGCAGGATCGGCGTAGATCCCCCGCTGGCGATCCTTAATGACAGCGCCATCTTCCCAACTCGTTTCCCACAGTTTGTAGCAGACATCGAGATATTCATCAGCGATCTCATAACGCTCATCATGTTGGGGTAACCCGGGTCGTCCAAAGTTACGTCCGGCACTCTCTAAATAGGAAGTGACAACATTCCAGGCAATGCGGCCCTTGGTGAGATGGTCGAGGGTTGAGATGGTCCGGGCAAAGGTAAAGGGATGCTGTTGCTGTATCGAACTGGTGAAAGCGAAGCCTAAGTGCTCAGTTGCATAAGCCATCGCAGGAATTAACAGCGCAGGGTCGTTCACCGGAATCTGGGAGGCTTGGGTCACCGCCGCCTCTCGGTTCCCGCGATAGACATCATACACCCCTATGACATCGGCCAGAAAGAGCGCGTCCAGCTTGCCTCGCTCCAACAGCTTGGCCAGTTCCACCCAGGTGTTGAGGTCCGTGTACTTATGCATGTTGTCATCCGGGCGGACCCACAGTCCTGGCGACTGATGCACCACGCAGTTCATATGGAAGGCGTTGAAGTAGATACGCTTGCTCATTGTCATGCTGCCTTTCCGCTCTCTTCCCCCAGAGACAATGCGACGCCGCGCTATTTATCTCACGTGGAAGCGATAACTCGTGATAAAGTTGGCAAGAAAAGAAACCATAAGAAAGATCAATACCCTCTTTGCGCAAGTGGTGGTTCAAAAGCGGTGACCTGAGAGGGGTCCCCAATGTGCCTCTCAACTTCCACCAGGGCGGTTTGCGTACTTGGCCCCGGCGCCAGTCGTGACGTCCCTTTATCAAGGGTTAATACGTCAGGATTACCGTGCTTGTCCAGACTACCGAATAAGACGCAGAGAGTCGCCAAGCTGGTGCATAGTCGCCCTTTGCTATGTTGGTACCTCTACCTGGCTGATATCGCACTTCGAAGAACTGCACCATCCCTCACCGTACGGTTTTCTCCGTAATCCGCCCCTACTCACCACCATAGTATCCAGCAGTCCCACTCCCAGCCTTCTCGCTCATCACCAATTTCGGCCTCTAGGTTCCAGCTTGACTCACGATGACGATCCTCATCATCGCTTCCATCATGCCGGTTCCTACTAAACTCCTGAGAATGGGAAGAAGAGAGGCTCTTTGTATAAATTTCTTGCCGTCGATGGTCTTTGGGCGTTTCTTGATTCTCCACATGACTGTCGCTGAGGTACTCGATGAGATTCCATAAGCTTTTCATCATCGACTCTTTCTAAAGACGTGAACGCCGTGGTTTTGTTTCTGCTTCAGGGGCGTGCTTCCTGCGGGAAAACGCGCAGCTTGCGCGGCGTAACAAAGACTTGCTCGCCCTCTTGGAATTGCAGCTCTTGGTAGCGCTCTTTGCTCAGCGTAACCTCAATGAGGTCTCCAGTGTCTCCTCTCGTGAGTTCGAGATGTACGAGCGGGCCGATAGGATGAATATGGTTAACAACGGCCTCGACGGTAGGGGCACCGTTGCGATGCCGGGCCACTTCGATATCGTGGGGACGGACGTAGCCTATCGCCGGTATATCTTGAGCATCGGCGTGATCCGGCGTCTCGATCTCGAGATCGCCGAGACGGGCTCGCCCTTCTCCTGGCTCAAGCGACTGTCTTGAGCACTGACTATAGACATAAGGCTATCGGTAGATACTTTGGTTCAGGCCCCCCGCCCCAGAAGGGCTGAGGATCTCCGGATTGTCGCGTTCGAACCGGCGGGTGTCACCAGCAGCTATGGTCGCCAGTGCAGGACGTGCTTTGCCGGATTGAGCAATACTGAACGTCTGACTCCCGCCCAGGAGGCCAAAGTAGCGAGAGAGGAGGACCGCATCGATTACGAGGGTCACTCCCAGTACACTGTACGCCATCGGACTGGCAAGCATACCCATCTCGATGAGCGTGCGAGACAAGCCGAACCCGACCACCCAGGCATCAAAGCTCATGCACACCCGACGGAAAGTTTCTGATTTGACTTGACGAAGGAGAAAAACTCCCAGGGGGATACCGAGCGCCACACTCGGGAGGATTATCGGCAAGAGCTGGACCGCCGCAACAGAATAGAGACCGAGAAAGTAATAGGCGATCGCTGTCAGTGTGGATTCGGTGATTCTGATCAGGGCTAAACCGGCGCGGAAATCGTGTTTCACGTAACCCTGATTGTTGAACAGCAAGGCCAAGGGAGGGCCCGAAATTGTGGTTACTGAATAAAGCACCCCTACCGTGGCACCGAACGGGACGCTGATTGCGCGCTCGGCCTGGATGTACTTACGAACGCCCCCAGCTTGCAGAAGAATGAAGGGCAGAACGACCGCATACGTCGAAAATTTGATCCAGCCCGGATGTACTACTGACAAGGCATAGCTGCCTAGTACAACGCCGGGAATTAGCCCGCACAGCAAAGGCAGAACGCGTCGCCAGACTTGAGGGATGCTCCTGCGATTCATCACTAAGACGTAACTATTGATGAGGACTTCCAAGAGGACCAAAGCCGGATTGAGCACGCGGTTCGCGTAAAATAACAGAGCGACCGGGACGGTGAGTGAAGAAAACCCGTATCCCAGCGCGCCGTTGACAGTCGCGGCCAGAAAGGTAATCAGAATAAGCGTGATGGTCGCTGGATCTGAGAGGAACGCTTCCACGTAGTCTCTACCTCCTTCGTTTCACAACGTGTCAACTCCGCTTCACGTGTCAAAGTCGACTGCCATATCCATGTTGACCGTTCGTCCGGGGGACTCGACCTGGACGCACATACGGTACCGTCCCCATTTGGGGGCTCCCATACTTTCGCAAGAGGAATGCCGCAGGAAATCTTCGCTTGGCCCGTTTTTCCGTCGTAAAAAATCCATCGCAATTATAAACACTTGCATTGCTCGTAACCGATTTTGAGGGAACAAATGGGGCTAGCTAGCTTTATATTTTTCTTCTTTTACTGTTAAATATCCTAGATATTCTTTTATATTTCCTGACATACCTGGGAAATATTATAGTTCTGAGACTATGGAACAGTCCGCCACATTTCTCTTAGAGGTCTGGCGTGAGGCCAGCCGCCACATCGAGATTACGGAATTCGCCGCCACACTCTCGGCAATGCTGGCGCGACGTATGCCAATCGCCCGGCTGGTTATTCGCAGGATTGACCAAGAGCGATCACGCCTCGAGATCTTAGCGGTGGAGCCTTCTCTCGGTGATAAACGGTTGCTGCAGGAACCGACCGACTGGCCAGCCAGGGAAATTGATCGGCTGCTTCGTTGGTGTCGTCGGAGCGAAGTACAGCACTTTCAGGACGGGGGCTACGCTAAACATACTTTGTCGATGGTGCTTCCTTCCTTTTTACGCGGCGAAGTTCTCGGCGCCCCATTAGTTGGGGAACGCGGCACCCGTGGGGTGTTGCTCCTCGAGGCACAATCGCCTCATCGCTTCCTCGTTGAACATGAAAGAATGTGTCGTGCCTTAATCGATCCTTTTGCCGTCGCATTGGACAACGATCATCAACTGCGTGAACTTCGTGCGTTACGAGAAGCTGCCGAAGCCGATAAATACTCTCTGCTCACTCGTCTTGGTCGAGAAGATCTGTCCGCGCCTATCATCGGGGCGGATAGGGGGTTGCACGTCGTTATGGAACGCGTTGCCTTGGTGGCCCGTTCTGACTTGCCTGTCCTCATCTTCGGCGAAACCGGCTCGGGAAAAGAGGTTATTGCTCGCGCTATTCACAACCGTTCTCTGCGGACGAGCGGGCCGTTCATCCGGGTCAACTGTGGAGCTATTCCACCCGAACTTATCGACTCGGAACTCTTTGGTCACGAAAAAGGAAGCTTTACCGGTGCGACCGCTACGCGCCGGGGCTGGTTTGAGCGAGCGAACGAAGGGACGTTGTTTCTCGATGAAATTGGCGAGTTGCCGTTAGCTGCCCAAGTCCGACTCCTCCGTGTCCTGCAAGATGGCTCGTTTGAGCGGGTTGGTGGAGAACACTCTATTAAAGTGGATGTACGGATTGTCGCCGCTACTCACCGCGATTTGGCCGCAATGGTACAAGAAGGCAATTTTCGTGAAGACCTGTGGTATCGGATCGCAGTGTTTCCCATTGTTCTTCCTCCCTTGCGTGAACGCCGAGAGGACATTCCTCTGTTGGCTGAACATTTCGCCCACCGTGCTGCCCTTCGTTTCGGCTTGAAACCGCAGTTGCCCTCCGCCGAGAACCTCTCTCTCCTCGTCGCCTACCAGTGGCCTGGAAACGTGCGCGAACTCGGGTCCGTGATCGACCGGGCCGCCATCCTCGGAGACGGAAAGCGACTCGAAGTGGCTAGAGCTTTGGGGGTCACTACGGATCTTGCGGCGACACCGAAGACTGTGAACCTCCCTCAACCATCAGAGTTCACTGCCACGCCCACCGTTCTGCCATTAGACGTAGTAACGAAGCAGCACATCGAGATTGCGCTTGCCACCACCAAGGGTCGCGTAGAGGGTCCCCAAGGAACGGCAGCCTTGCTGAAAATCAATCCTCACACCCTGCGGGCACGGATGAGAAAACTGGGGATTAACTGGACGAGTTTTCGCTCGCGGCCAGAAAGCTGATCGAAACGCCTGGTGCTTACTGGATCAAGGAGAGGTGCTTCTCTGTAGTCTATGTATCACTCTATGTTACATTCTTTCGCTTCCTCAAGCGCCGAGGTCCACTTCTAGGTTCTGTGCCCGGACCCCTTGCCGGTCGATCCGGACGATTAACTCGCACCGGTTGGTCTGAAGCGTCAATGCCCAAGCGCCTGGTCCGGCAGAGCGAAAAGCGAGACTGCCAAGGGTTTGGCCTGCGAGTCCGGTAAGCGCGCGATTGATCTCGTAAGCCTGTTGTGTCAGCGCCGCGCCGCGCGGAGTTTTGTGGAAGAGTGCGGTGAGGGTGTTTTCTCCCGCAGGACCGTAGAGGTGACGCGCCCGTCCGCTTTCTAGGACAATCTCTAACAGGTCTCCCAGGGTTCCGAGGCGCTCCTCCGTAAGCGTTCCACTTTCTACTTCACGGAGCAGCGCGGTGTAACGAGTCCGGACCTCAGGATCGTTCCAGCCTTGCGTGAGGATGCGCGCTTCGTGCTGAAGAAGCTCTCGGGGGAATTCGTCAAGTACGATGGGGGCCAGAGGCTTATCCGGCATGCGCGTGCCCT
>Ga0187894_10001963_pt1 | contig 25401 bp, 22 predicted proteins | sample GBC1701081metaG_FD_136650 | JGI IMG/M metagenome (GOLD analysis project Ga0187894, IMG submission 136650) | White microbial mat communities from a lava cave in the Kipuka Kanohina Cave System on the Island of Hawaii, USA - GBC170108-1 metaG ... | reverse complement strand
ATTGCCGATTGTCGATTGCTGAGTATAGTTATGTGTCTAAATCGGCAATCGGCAATCGCAAATCGGCAATAACAACATGCTTCAGCTTAATGGTCAACAACTTACCCTTCAGCAAATCGCAGATGTAGCCACTGGAAAAGAGCAGGTCACACTCGCCACTGAGGCGCGCCAACGCGTCGAAGAAGCGCGGCGCGTGGTGGAACAGATCGTCGAGCAAAAGCGCACGGTCTACGGCGTCAACACCGGTTTCGGAAAACTTTCCGACGTCAGCATCGAACAGGCTGACTTGCGCCAGTTGCAGTTGAATTTGGTGCGGAGTCATTCGTGCGGCCTGGGTGAACCGCTTTCCGAACCAGAAGCACGTGCGATGTTGTTGCTGCGCGCCAACGTGCTGGCGACAGGTTTCAGCGGCGCGCGTTCGCTCGTGATCGAAACGCTGATCGCGATGCTCGAACGCGGCGTCACGCCGGTCATTCCGGAAAAAGGATCCGTAGGCGCGAGCGGCGATCTCGCGCCGTTGGCCCATCTCGCACTCGCCGCGATCGGCGAAGGCGATGCTTTTTACAACGGCGAACGTTTACCCGGCGAGGTCGCTTTGCAACGCGCGCAGCTCGCGCCGTTGCAACTCGAAGTCAAAGAAGGTCTGGCGCTGCTGAACGGAACGCAGGCAATGGGCGCGGTCGGTGCGCTGGCCTTGCATCGTGCCGACAGACTGGTTCGTCTTGCAGATGTTGCCGGCGCGATGACGCTCGAAGCGTTGCGCGGAACTCCGGTCGCGTTTGACGAACGCATTCACACGGCGCGGCCGCATCCGGCGCAAGTAGCAGTGGCTGCGCATCTGCGTGAGTTGTTGCAGGACAGCGAGATTCGCAAGTCTCACGTGGAGAACGATCCGCGTGTGCAGGACGCTTACAGTTTGCGTTGCATGCCGCAAGTGCATGGCGCGGTGCGCACGGCGTTGGCCCACGCGACGGACGTCGTGCAGATCGAAAGCGGCAGCGCTACCGACAATCCGTTGGTGTTTTCCGAAACGGGCGAAGTGTTATCGGGCGGAAACTTTCACGGCGCGCCACTCGCGCTCGTGTTTGACTATGCCGCCATTGCCTTGACAGATTTGATTAGTATCACTGAGCGGCGCATCGATCGCCTGGTGAATCCTGACGCGAACGAAGGCTTGCCGCCGTTTCTGACAGCGCAGCCGGGCATCTCGTCGGGTTTCATGATGCTACAGGTTTCGGCAGTGGCGCTGTTGAACGAAGCAAAAGTGCTGGCGCATCCGGCGTGCGTTGATAACGTGCCGACTGACGGCGGCAAGGAAGATCACGTCTCGATGGGCATGACGTCGGCAACGAAGCTGCGCTCGATAGTAAACCTGGCGGAGATGGTGACGGCGATCGAGCTTTTGACTGCGGCCCAGGCCCTCGACTATCGTGCGCCACTCGCGCCCGGACGCGGTGTGAAAGAGGCGCACCGGATCGTTCGCGGTTTGGTTGAGCCATTAACGGAAGATCGTTCGATGGCCGCGGACATCGAAAACGTCAAAGCCGCGATTGTGGCAGGCGAATTCAATTCACTGTTGGGGCTTTAATTCACTGTAGAGGAGCAACTATGTCGGGAATGGACGAACGAAGAAAGGGATTGGAAGAAGAATACTTTCATCGCAAGAACCAGGAAGCCATCGAAAAGCTGCGCGCGAAGATGAAGGTTGCGGAAGAGGCGAAGGCGGCCGGCCTCTCGTCGATGAAGTGCCCGCGCTGCGACGGCAACTTAAAGGAGCGCAACTTTGAAGGCGTTTTGATTGATACGTGCGACAAGTGCAGTGGCGTATGGCTCGACCCCGGCGAGTTCGGACAATTGGTGCAAAAGGAAAAAGGCGGATGGTTTAGCCGCTTCTGGAACGCACAGGAGTAATGGAAAACAGAGTAATCCACGCTCCGCGTGGTTCCCGGTTGAACTGCAAAGGCTGGCATCAGGAAGCCGCGCTGCGGTGCCTGATGAACAACCTCGATCCGGACGTTGCCGAGAAACCGGACCAACTCATCGTCTACGGCGGCGCCGGCAAAGCTGCGCGCAACTGGGAATCGTTTGACGCGCTCGTGCGCGAGCTGCGCGCACTCGAGAACGACGAAACGTTGCTGGTCCAATCGGGTAAACCGGTCGCCGTTTTCCGCACGCACGAATACGCGCCGCGAGTCTTGATCGCCAACTCAAACCTCGTCGGCGCGTGGGCCAACTGGGAACACTTTCACGAACTCGAACGCCGCGGACTGATGATGTACGGCCAAATGACCGCGGGTAGCTGGATTTACATCGGCACTCAGGGAATCGTTCAGGGCACGTTTGAAACGTTTGCCGCGATGGCCGACAAACACTTCGGCGGCGATCTGTCGGGCAGGCTGGTTGTTTCCGGCGGCATGGGCGGCATGGGTGGCGCGCAGCCGCTGGCCGCGACACTCAACGGCGCGGTTTTTCTCGGTATCGACGTCGATCCCGCACGCATCGAGCGGCGCGTGAACACCGGTTATTGCGATCGGCTCGCGCTGACACTCGACGAAGCACTCGACATTTGCGAGGACGCACGCAAACAGAAACGTGCGATTTCAGTAGGTCTCTTTGGCAACTGCGCGGAAGTGTTGCCGGAACTTGTGCGGCGCGGCGTGAAGGTCGATGCGGTTACCGATCAGACGAGCGCACACGATCCGTTGAACGGTTACGTACCTGCTGGTTTATCACTCGAAGACGCCGCCAAGCTGCGTGAGAAAGACCCCGACGGCTACGTCGCGAGATCAAAGGCATCGATGGCTCGTCACGTTGAAGCGATGCTGGCATTGCAACGCTCCGGCGCAATTGCCTTTGACTACGGCAACAACATTCGCAAGCAGGCGTTCGACGCCGGCTGCAACGACGCGTTTGACATTCCGGGTTTCGTCCCCGAGTACATTCGCCCACTCTTTTGCGAAGGCAAGGGACCGTTTCGTTGGGTCGCGCTTTCCGGCGACGCCGAAGACATTCGCAAGACGGACGATCTCGCGCTCGAAATGTTTCCCGACGATCGAACGTTGAATCGCTGGTTGCGCCTCGCGCGCGATCGTATCCACTTCCAGGGATTGCCGGCTCGCATCTGCTGGCTCGGCTACGGCGAACGCGCCGAGATGGGCGAAGCGATCAACGATCTCGTGAAGCGCGGCGACTTGAAGGCGCCCATTGCGATCGGCCGCGATCATCTCGACACCGGTTCTGTCGCGTCACCGTTTCGCGAAACCGAAGGCATGAAAGACGGATCAGACGCGGTCGCCGATTGGCCCATCCTGAATGCTTTGCTAAACACTGCGAGCGGCGCGAGTTGGGTTTCGTTTCATCATGGCGGTGGCGTCGGCATCGGCTACTCGTTGCACGCGGGCCAGGTCTCGGTTGCGGACGGCACCGATGAAGCAGCGAAACGTCTCAATCGCGTGCTTACTAATGATCCTGGTCTCGGCGTTGCTAGGCACGTCGATGCGGGCTACGAAGCCGCAGAGAAGACCGCGCGAGAAAAGCAGATCAACATCCCCCTCCTATGAGAATAGTCAATCGCTTAGTTGCAACTCATCATCGTCATGCCGGGAAGGGAACGACGGTTGGTACACCGACAGCGCGACCATCACCACAGACAAATACGAAAGCTACATCCTGCAAGAGTTGTTGCCCGACGTGCAGCGACGCTATCGCACGATCGAAGCGCGCTACGGACGCGCGATCGCAGGACTGTCAATGGGTGGCTATGGCGCGATCAAGTTTGGTTTGAAATCGCCGCAGACGTTTGTCTTCGCGGCGGCGATGAGTGGCGCGTTTGGTGTGACGCGTTTGAGGGAAGAGGACACTCCCGGCGACTGGGAAGAATCATTGAAGTTGTTTGGACCAGCCGGCAGCGAAGCGCGCAGAGCAAACGATCTGTTTGAACTAATCAAACAGCTGCCGCCGGCGAGGATTAAATCACTCCCCTACTTCTACTTCGACTGCGGCACTGAAGATTCGACGACGTTGATCTATGCCCACAACCGCGAACTGAGCGCGTTGATGTTTGAGAAGAAGGTCCCGCACGAGTATCGCGAGCTTCCAGGCGATCACTCATGGGGTTATTGGGACACCCAGGTTCAGGAAATCTTGCGCGTCGCGGCGCGCCGGATGCCGCGGATGAAGCTCGCGAAATCACGAGGAGTTTGATTGCTTAACTTTGCGATTGATATAGCGCGTGAGGCCGGTGGGTTGCTGGTCCAACATCTCGGTGCGGCCAAGGTTTCGAACAAAGGCGATATCGATCTGGTTACCGAGGCCGATCTTGCCTCCGAGAACCTGATCATCGAGCGAATTCGTTCCTATTACCCACAACACGGAATTCTTGCGGAAGAATCCGGTGAAGCGGTTTTGACGGGAGGTAAGCGTAGCGAGTGGAAGTGGATCGTCGATCCGCTCGACGGCACCACCAACTACGCGCACGGTTATCCGTGTTTCTGTGTTTCGATCGCTTTGGAAAATGCGGGCGTGATTGAGATCGGTGTGGTTTACGATCCGGTGCGGGATGAGCTGTTTGCGGCCGAACGCGGCAACGGCGCGACGCTGAACGGTCGCAAGATTCGGGTGTCGTCAGTCGAAGAATTAAACAGCGCGATGCTCTGCACCGGCTTTCCTTACAACGTTCGCGAACGGCCAAACTTCACTCGCGATTTCGCCAACTTCACGATGGCCGCGCAGGCTGTCAGGCGCGACGGTTCCGCGGCGCTCGATCTCGCCTACGTGGCGTGTGGCCGGTTTGATGGATTCTGGGAAGATGGTCTAAGTCCCTGGGACATCGCTGCTGGAGCATTGTTGATTGAGGAAGCGCGCGGGCAAGTTTCAAACTTCGACAATCAGGCGCTGAGCATTTACACGCCGAAGGTTTTGGCGAGTAATGGATTGGTTCATGAAGCAATGCTGAGAGTGCTCAAACACGGATTTTAAAGCGCGGATTCGATCACTCTCGCGAGCCGGTCGCTTTCGCGTCTAGCAAATGCGCGTGTTTCCTGGTCGGGTGGTTGTTCGGGGAGATAAAGCGGGTGATACGTGACAACGACTTTGCCGAGATGGGGCAGCCGCCAACCGCGCGGCCAAATGCGATTTCCGCCTTTGATCGTCACCGGCAGTATCGGCACGTTTGCTTCCAACGCCAGCCGCACCGCACCGGCTTTGAACCTTTCCAACGCGCCGGTTGACGTGCTTCGTCCACCTTCGGGAAAGATCACCACCGCACCGCCGTCCCGTAACCACTGAAGCGAACGTCTAATTGCTGCTGGATCGCTGCCTTCGAGTGCGAGTGGCCACGCACCCAGCCACCTCAGACATGGGCCAACGAGAGGCCAGCGAAACGCGGCGCTCCACGCGAGATAACGGATTGGGCGTTTGATTTTTAGCGAGAGCCAGAATGGATCGATGTAGGTCTGATGGTTCGCCGCAATAATGACGCCACCCTGCGCGGGAATGTTCTCCACTCCGAGGAATTCGATCTGCCAGAATACACGGCTGACCACACCGACCATCGGGCGCAGGAGTTCGAGCGCCCACTGAGGAAACATCCCACGCGTCGCCGTACGCGTGGCTGCCTTTTTCGACGGCAAACTCCCCGTGTTATTCAAGTCGTCTGAGCTCAACTGAATCGTCAAAGTGCGATTTCTGTGTCTCCGTGCCTCTGTGGTTGTTTTTGCTAAGCATATTTGACCACAGAGGCACAGAGACCACAGAGAAGAGTTCAAAAGAGACTTTGCGGGCAAAGCTGCTTGAACTCAAAACTCCTCAAAGCAGTCTACAACGGCCATTGCTTGTCTACGAACTCGACGTGAATGCGCGCGATGCCGTCGGCGCCGGTTGAGCGCGAGCGAATGGCGGCGTAGGCCGTGGTGCGATATTGCTCGCTCGTCACTCGAATAAAACGTCCAACCGGAACCTCGAGTGTCGTAAAGAGCGTTGCACCCTTTGCACTGATGTCCTCAGTGACGGTCTGTTCACTCAAAACGACTGCTCCATCCGGATCGATCATCTCCACGAGCATGTCGACGGCGATGTGATGTCGAGTGTGTTCCCGCTGGTCGACAGAAGCCGGGCGCTGGCCTTCATTAACCGTCGCGAGCGTGTCGGCAACACCAATCGAAATCTCATACCGCTTCCACGGCTCAGCTTCATAACTCGCCGGCGCGCGCTTGCCGATGAAGGCAACGCCAACTTCAAATGCGGGTCCCTTGTCGGTGGTCTTGCTCTTGAGGTGCCGCACGATAGCCCAAATCTTATATTGATCCTCAACGTGATCAAACACGCGCAGTTGGCGCGGCATCGGGATCGTCATGTATAGCAGTCGACCTCTTTCCGTAGGCCGCTTCAACGTGAAGGCCGCGCCGAACGGAGTCACGTTGGTGAGTCTGGTCATCTCAATCCACTCGCAATCAGCGGCTTCGCGGCAGTGAATTCGGACCGGCAGTTGTAGTGGGAGCCGGTCGCGAATTCGTTTCGAATTTTGTTCTTCGTTCATGTGCGTGAGCCCGGTTTGTGGGAGCTTTGGGAAACCCTGCTGCAAGCCGCACGAAGCTGTTGATTTTATTAGAGTTATCGGCTAAAATACAGCCACTTTTTGATGATGAATTATCCTCGTTTCTCCGCCTCAAACACCGAAGCGCTAAAGACTCGCGGGATTGTACTGGAAAGGGTATTAGATGGAAACAACTTCTGACCGCAATCACATAAATATTGAAGACGAGATGCGGCGGTCGTATCTCGACTACGCCATGTCGGTAATCATCGGCCGCGCGCTGCCCGACGTTCGCGATGGTCTCAAGCCGGTGCACCGGCGCGTGCTCTGGGCGATGCACGAGCTCGGCAACACTTACAACAAGCCGTACAAGAAAAGTGCGCGTATTGTCGGCGATGTGATCGGTAAGTATCACCCGCACGGCGACATGCCGGTCTACGACACGATCGTGCGTTTGGCCCAGGACTTCTCGATGCGTTATCCGCTCGTCGACGGTCAGGGAAACTTTGGTTCGGTTGATGGCGATGCTGCTGCCGCGATGCGTTACACCGAAATCCGCATGGCGCGTTTGGCCAACGAACTCCTCGCGGACATCGAGAAAGAAACAGTTGCGTTTCAACCAAACTACGACGAGTCACTGAGCGAACCGACAGTTTTACCGACGCGCGTGCCGAACCTGCTCATCAACGGTTCTGACGGCATCGCGGTCGGCATGGCGACGAAGATCCCGCCCCACAATCTGACCGAGGTCGTCGAGGCAACACTCGCGCTACTCAAAGATCCGGAGTTGAAGGTTGAAGACCTGACCAGGATCGTTACTGGTCCGGATTTTCCGACTGGCGGGTTCATTTATGGCCGCGAAGAGATCAGAAAGTCGTACATCGAAGGCCGCGGCGTGTTGCAGTTGCGCGCGCGCGCGGGCATCGATCGCATCGGACGCGGCGCGCAGGAACGCGACGCGATCGTAATCACCGAAATACCGTTCCAGGTAAACAAAGCTCGTTTGCTCGAACGCATCGCCGAACTCGTCAATGAGAAGAAGCTGGAGGGCATCGCGGATCTGCGCGACGAGTCGGATCGCACCGGTATGCGCATTGTCGTGGAGTTGAAACGCGACGCAGTCCCGCAGGTGGTGCTCAACAAGCTCTACAAACTCACGCCGATGCAATCGTCCTTTGGCGTGATCAATCTCGCCATCGTCAACGGCCAGCCACGCGTGCTCAACCTCAAGCAGATGCTCGAGGCCTTTATCGAGTTTCGCCGCGAGGTCGTGCGCAAACGCACCGAATACGAGCTGCGCAAAGCGAAAGCGAGAGCCCACATCCTCGAAGGACTCACGAAAGCGATCGATGCGCTCGATTACATCGTGACGCTGATTCGCAATTCGCGTTCAGTCGACGAAGCGCGACAGTGGTTGCAGGGACAACTGAAAACCACGAGCGAAGTGAAGACGTGGAAAGGTGTTCCGTCCGACGTTCAGCTCAAGACTTACCTCGCGCGGCTGCAGCAAACGATGGAAAGCCTGGCGTTCTCGGAGCTTCAGGCGCAGGCGATTCTCGACTTGCAGTTGCGCCGTTTGTCGGCTCTTGAACGGCAAAAGATCATCGATGAGTACGAAGGCGTTATCAAGCTGATTGCCGAGCTCGAAGAGATTCTCAGCAACGAGCGGTCGCTGCGTCGGGTGATCGCGAAGGAGCTCGAAGAAGTCAAAAAAGAGTTTGGCGATGAGCGTCGCACGGAGATCGTGGATGAAGGCATCGAACTCTCAATTGAGGATCTGATTGCCGATGAGGATGTGGCGATCACCGTCACCAACAGCGGTTACATCAAACGCACGCCGATCACGACCTATCAGCGCCAGGGACGCGGCGGCAAAGGCCGCTTCGGCGCCGCGGCGAAGAATGGCGACTTTGTCGAACATCTCTTCATCGCTTCGACCCATGCCTACCTGATGATCTTCACCGACGACGGCATGGTCTACAAGATAAAAGTTCACGAAGTGCCCGACGCGGCTGCTTCAGCACGCGGCAAGGCAGTCGTGAACCTCATCAGCATTCCGACGGATCGAAAACTCGCAGGCGTCGTTCCGGTGCGCGATTTTGCCGAAGGCCGCTATGTCGTGATGGTCACGCGCAAGGGCGTGATCAAGAAGACGTCGCTGGCTGACTTTCAGAACATTCGCACGAACGGCATCATCGCGATCAACATCGACGAAGGCGACCGGTTGCTCGACGTCATACTCACTGACGGCACCAAACGCATCTTTATCGCCACCCACAATGGACTCGCGATTCGTTTCGACGAGAAGAATGCGCGTCCGATGGGTCGAGCCACGCGCGGCACGCGGGGCATTGAGCTGCGTCAGGATGATTACGTTGTTTCGGTTTGTGCCGTTTCGGCTGAAGACAAGGAACGGATGCTGTCAGTGTCCGAACAGGGCTACGGCAAGCAGACGCCGATCACGACCTATCGTCTCCAGGCGCGCGGCGGCAAGGGCGTCATCAACATGAAGACCACTGAAAAGACCGGCAAGGTCGTCGCTGTGTTTCCGGTTGAGGACGAGTCGGAGATCATGATCATCACGCAACAGGGCAAGTTGATCCGGTTGGAGGCGGCGGAGATTCGCAAGACCGGCCGCAGCGCGCAGGGCGTGCGCTTGATCAAGACTGAAGCGGGCGACAAGGTTACGAGCGCCTCGCTGGTCGAAGCCGATGAAGAAACCGAGGAAGCCCCAGCTTAGTCGAGCCACAGACAACACGGACTTACACAGACTGTGCAGAAAAGTCATCAATCCGTGTTGTCCGTGTTTGTCTGTGGCTCAACCCACTCTTCGCCGTCTTCATAGACTTCTTTCTTCCAAATAGGCACGGTGCGTTTAAGTTCCCTGATGGCCCACTCACAGGCTGCAAACGCAGCCTTGCGATGTGGCGCACTCACGGAGATCACCACACTCGTTTCACCAATCTCCAATCGTCCAACGCGGTGCACGATTCCGATGTGCGCAATATCAAAACGATTGTGTGCCTCAGCGCCCAGGCGCTCCATCTCAGACACCGCCATTCCATCGTACGCTTCGTAAACCAGGTATTTCGTTCTTCGTCCCTTGGTCCACTCGCGCGTAAAACCATCGAGCGACACTATCGCCCCACACTCCGGCAGCACCACGCGACGCGCTACCGAACCGACATCGATCGGCTCAGTGGTTAACTCAAAAAAGTCCTGACTGCCGCCACTCACCGGCGGAAAGATCGCCAACTCGTCGTTATCCTTCAACTCTGTCTCGGGTGTCGCATACTCCTGATTGACCGCGAACAACAGCGAACGTCCAAAACGCCCGAGATCGCGATACTTTTCGACGAGCTGCTGAAAAGCCCGTGACACCGTAACTGTACTGTCAAGCGACAACGAAAGGGGATTTTGATCAACCACATCGCGAGCGGCGCCAAAGAAAAGAACACGGATAGTTATCATTCGATCTCAATCCTCTTGCCGCCGTGTCCGTTTCCTTTGGCGAGCTCGTGAATACGCGCGCGTTCTTCGTAACCCTGGACCGCCACCGACAACATCGCGCGCAATCGTTCGAGGCGCTCGAACGTAGAACGCAATTCCAGCAGCTCCTGCTTAACGTCGGCCTCGATCTCCATCGCGGCTGCCACGAGAAACGAAAGCCGTTGCGGCTCGGTGTTTGAAATGTCCGGCAGGTTCGTTCGTTCGTCGTTGATCGTGCGCACGGCTTGCGCGATCCGCGTAAACGCCTCTGCCACTTCCTTCGTTAGACTGACGAGCGCAGTTTCATCTTCTTCTTCGTCCTCGAAATAACTGAGCTTCGCCACGAGATAGGGATCGCCACGCTCGACGTAAGCTTCAATTCGATAACGGACTACACCTAAGGTAAGTATGTTTGAACGCCCGTCGGGAAAAACTTGTGTCTCAGTGACTTCAGCAACACAGCCGATGTGGCCCGCTGGTGGCACTTCATTCGTTTGAATCGTGGGATCGAAGTAAGAGACGCCAAACAGGTTGTTCCCGACGCGAATGTCCAGCAGCATCTGCCGGTAGCGTGGTTCAAAAATGTGCAGCGGCAAGGGCACGCCGGGAAACAAGACCACAGGTAGGGGAAACACGGGCAGCTCGCTGACGCCGCGTACTTTGTCCATAGCTTCGCTCATCGGTGGAGCGATTATGGCAGATTAGAGGATTTAAAAAAATGTAGCCCCCGCCTGCGCGTGGGAGACGCTGCGGGGGCCTTCGAGCACACCTTCTGATGAAGAGGGGTTTTCATCTCCGGTGTTTGACGGACGTCTGGAGTGGGTAACGTCCGGATCTGTCAAAGAATGTGAGCGAACAACTTCAGCCTGTGAACCGGTATCAATCTGCAAATACTGGCGAGCAGGTCCTCGATATTGAACGGCTTTGCGAAGAACCCATCCGCGCCGGCGGCCATGCAAGCTTCACGTACGTCAGATTCGCTGTTTGAACTCATGATCAAGACCTTTGATTGGGTCAAATGACCTTTAATGAATTCCAACAAGCGTATCCCGCTTGCCGGGGAGTTCCTTTCCGGCGGCATCTGCAAATCAAGTATCGAAACATCCGGTTTGTAAAAAGTCGCACGACGAATGGCCGTCTGCATGTCGTTCGCGGTCACGACGTCGTACTCATCACATAAGGTCCAATAGAGCTGTTGAGTGATCACAGAATCATCATCAACAATCAAAATTCTGGGCTTCATCCAAAACGCTCCTGAGTGTTCGTCCTGCTACTGAGCAAGGCGCGTACCATCAAAGATCTACGCGTAATTTGAATGCAAACTGGTCCAAGTGTTTACGGAAGGAAACAGAAGCGGGGAAAAGGCGTCTACATTAGGAAACACTAATCACAGATTACGCCGGTTCTGTGTAATCTGTGGAGGCTTTCTAGTTCTGCGGTGGTTTAATTGGTTTCGGTGGCTTTGGCGGAGTCTCTTCGACCGGTTCGTCGTCCTCGCCGACTTCGTCGACGATCTTCAACTCCGCGCCAAACTTCTGATAATTGCGGAAGCGCACGTCGTTTTTACTCTGCAACACAAACCTGCCCTGGTTAGTGGTCATCAGGATCTGCGAGTGAGCCGGTAGCAGGTACTTGCGCTCATTGATCGAGACCCAGTCGTAATCGATCGTGCTGCCCGCACCGGTGATCGGAAAATCCGGAGGAACTTCCGTCGCAATCTGTTCGAAGCGCAGCACGCGATCGAGCTCGCGATCGATCCACATGCGGCCGCGCGAACCAACGATAGCGCGGGCGCCAGTGTCGCCGACAGTCAACGTCAACTGCGAGTTCTCACGCTTAACGACGTATTCGTAAACCACCGTGCGCCGGTTCTGAATCTGATCGGTGTCGACCATCCTGAACTCAGTCTTCGACTCGGGTTTAAAAATGTCTGCCAGCGCTGAGATGTATTCGACACCACTCGAAGACGCGCCTTTCGGTGCATACTTGCTGTAGTCGGAACTTGGTTTGACGTCGTCGCCCGCAGGCATACCGTTGACGGTAAGAATGCGGTATTCCTCGCCGGCGTTGGCGCGATAACCAACCGCGATAGTCAGATTGTCCTGCGGAATCCAGTTGGCCGTTGTGCCGTACGCGACCGAACGTTTGATGATCTGCTTGACGAGAAAGTCAGGCATCGCGCCGGCGGCTGCGAGCGTCACGTTTCGCGTGCGTTCGAGAAGTTCGTTGCCTTCAGTTTCGGAAGGCAACGTTGAAGCAGCCGGATTCACCCGGCGCCGTTCGGCTTCTTCCAACGTGCGGCGCAGCAAGGCATCGTTGCCGCTCTTGGTGGCGACCAGCGAGCGCATGCCGTCCGTCAGCGGAAAACCGATGCCGCGTTTACGAATCTCCTCAACGATCTCATCACGAGTTTCGGGATTGCGCTGTAGCTGGTAGAGGAGCGTGACGACTTCTTTGTTCGTAAGAGGCTTGGTGTCCTGGGCAAAAACGGCCACGGACAAAAAGACAAACACGGACAGGAACAAGATAATGCGGGTGAAATACATCTTAAAAACCTTTCGCGTGCAGCTTAGCCCAAAGATCTTACGCGCACAATTGCTCGACCGCGTGCTTCAAAATCTCGGTGCACTGCTCCAATTCCCGCACGGGCACGAACTCACCGGTGCGATGTGCTTCGCGAATGTCGCCCGGTCCAATCACGACCGGATCGCTGCCGAGCGCCTGCATTTGCGCGCCTTCGGTGCCGAAAGCGACAGTGCCGGAATTGAGACCGGTCTCTTTCTCGAGCAGCCTGATCAGAGGAGACTCGCGCGCGGTTTCAAAGCCCGAATCCGCACGGCTGGCGTCGACTTCACACACGAAATCGGGATCGCTGCGTTTTTCTTCACTGATTGCCAGGTTGAAGAGATGCAAAAGATGGTCTGACGGTTGGGTGGGAATCGGCCGCCATTCGAGGGTGAAGCGACATTCGCCGGCGAGAACGTTTTTTGCTGAGCCGCCGTGAATCATACCGACGTTGAGTGTGGTGTAAGGTGGATCGAAAGCCGGATGCTGGTCTTCTTCGAGTTGTTTGGCGATCGTTTCGAGTCGATTGATGAGTCGCGCGGCGCGAAACACAGCAGAAGCGCCGAGTGCCGGGTACGCGCTGTGCGCCTCGCGCCCTTTTACGATAACTTCGGCGAGCGAATAACCTTTGCCGGCGCGAATTGGTTGTAGTGATGTTGGTTCGCCGACGATGCTGTAACGCACGCTTAATGGTTTGAGTTGGGCCAGGTGTTTGGCGCCGCGCAAACCGATCTCTTCGTCGGCGGTGAAGATCAATGCGAATGGTTTATTGAGAAGTGAGAGATCGAGTGTTTCGACGGCGGAAAGAGCGGCGGCGATGAAGCCTTTCGTGTCGCACGAGCCGCGGCCGTAGAGTTTGCCGTCGCGTTGAGTGAGGTTTGTTGCTTCGGACCAGTTTGGATCATAAGGAACGGTGTCGGTGTGTCCGACAAGTGCGAGCTCGACGCTTGTGTTTTGTGAAAAGTCAGTGCCTGCGAGTGCGACAAGGTTGATCTTCTCGATGCCTTGCTCGTCGTGATACGAGAACCGTTTGGTTTTGAGTTTTAGTGCTTCGCAACGCTGCTCCAGGTAATCAACGATCGGAGCGTTGGAACGAGAAGACACGGAGTCGATCCGGACGAGTTCGGCGAGTGTTTCTTTAACGTTCATTGGCGAAAGGCAGTAACTATATCCTCTTGGTCTTTATGACGGCCGTCTGTGACAATCTGTGTTCCACCCACCACTACATCCTTGATTGCCGCGCGTGAAAGCGAAAACACAACGTTTGCTAGTAGGTTCTCCGGTGTCGAGCCGGCGATAGAAGGATCGTCGAGGTCAACGGTGAAGAAATCTGCGGGCGCGCCGGGTTCGAGTGTTCTACCGTCGAAACCGAGGCTCGTCGCGCCGCTTGTAGTGGCGCAAGCGAACAATTTTCTCGCGAGGGCTGATTCATCCGTTTCGCCGGCGGGCGCGAGAATGTTGCGCGCAGTGCGTTGCAGGCGCAAGTGATACTCGAGTTCGCGCGCATCTTCCAGCAGATCGATCTGGATCTGGCTGTCGGTGCCTAGCGAAACCGGCACGCTCGCGTTGAAATACGCATCGACGGGCGCCACGCCGTCGCCGAGATTTCGTTCCGTGGTCGGACACGCGCAAACATTCGCTCGTCCGCGTGCGAGGGCGCTGATGGCTTTCGGCGTCACGTGAATGGCATGGACCGCGGTGAATCGTGCGCTCAACAAACCTTCGGTGTCCAGTAGCGCCACCGGGGAACGCCCGTATTCTTCAATGCACGCTTCCACTTCCGCAGTCTGTTCGGCCACGTGCATGTGGACCACCAAACCGCGTTCGTTTGCGAAACCCACAACCGTTTTGAGGTAGTCGAGCGGAACGGCTCGCACGCTGTGCGGCGCGACACCGACCCATGCCATCCCATCTTTCAACTCCGGCGCAGCAAGCAGTTCTTCCAGCCTCTTCAAGTAAATTTCCGGCGAGCCTTCAATAAAACGAATCTGCTGCGGATTCGGCTCGGTTTGATAACCCGCCCGCGCATACGCCACCCGCAGCAATGCGATGCGCACACCCACGTCGCGGGCTGCGCGGATCACTTCGCGCTCCAGCAGATTCGGATCGGAATAACGCGAGCCGTCGGGTGCGTGATGAATGTAGTGAAACTCGCCGACAGCGGTAATGCCTGAAAGCGCCATCTCGAGAAACGCCATCCGCGAAGCGCTGTAAATCTCTTCCGGCGAGAGTCGATTCGCCGCCCGATACATCTGCTCGCGCCACGTCCAGAAGCTGTCGTTCGTGTGTTGTGAACGGCGCTCCGTGCGCCCGCGAATCACGCGTTGGAAAGCGTGTGAATGCGCATTGACAAGACCCGGAAGCAATGCGCGCCTTTTGAGGCGGATTGGATCCCGAACTTCGCTGGAAGGCGCTAACCGGACGACGTTCTGGTCACAAACAAGCGCCACGTCAGACTGAAAGCGTCCCTCCGCGTAGATCAAATCCGGTAACCACGTTTGACTCATTCTTTAATCGCCAACACCTCGCGCGCCGCAGTGCGATCGCCAGTGCAACTGATGCGTCTCGGTCCCGCAAGATAACTCAACTCAAATCCCAGGTCTTCATACAGCTCAACAATCCGCGGCGTCGCCTGATTAGAAATCACCACCGGTCCCGGGTGTTGCGCCAACAACATCGCAGCTCGCTTCTGATCCTCCCATGAAAAACCGCCCGCACTGTACGTCGTGAACTCTACATCGTAAGGCGGATCCGCATAGATGAAATCCGCGGGTGCTGTTTCTACTGAAGCGACGTCAACATTCGTGAACTTCCACTGCCTGAACGTCTGCGCGTAATGAGAAAAATCGGAAGCGTAATTGATCGAGCTGTAAGTGCCGAACGGCACGTTGAACTCACCACCCTTGTTGAAGCGGCAAAGACCATTGAAGCACGTGCGATTCAGATAGTAGAACAGCTCGGCCGCTTCGCGGCTCCCTGCGCCGCCATTCTGAATTAACTGATTGAAACGCTCGCGATGTTGATAGAAGAGCTGCTCGTCGTTGCGCATCTCGAGGCGCGGTTGCATGCCGTTTTGCAGATGGCGGTAGAAGTTGATGAGGTGCGGGTTGATGTCGTTGAGCAACGCGCGTTCTGGTTGCAGTCCGAGAACGACGGCGAGACCGCCGCAAAACGGTTCGACATAACGGCGATCCGAATAACGGTCCCAGATCGGTTTCAGATGCGGCACGAGCCAGCGCTTGCCGCCGGCCCATTTCAAAGGAGGCTTGAGAGTCAAAAGCATGCAGCGGTCGATTATAAATCATTAGAATTTAAGTTCTATAGGAACCGTAGGACCTAGAGCGCGTTCAAATTAGGACTCCACCAGACCTATAATGCCTGTCCATGCGAACCCTATTCCTGTTCGTCCTTGTTCTCTCGCTCTGTGTCCCGCTTCAGGCACAAACCGATCTCAGTAAAGATCCGACGCTCTACGTTGTCGCTTATGCACATCTCGACACGCAATGGCGTTGGGAGTATCCGCGCGTGATCAATGACTATATTCCGAAGACGATGCACGACAATTTCGCCTTCTTCGAGAAGTATCCGCATTACGTCTTCAACTTCAGCGGCGCGAATCGCTATCGCATGATGAAGGAATACTGGCCCTCGGATTACGCGCGTGTAAAGCAATACGTCGCCGCCGGCCGCTGGTTTCCGGCTGGCTCGTCGATGGAAGAGAGTGACGTCAACGTGCCGTCGGCGGAGTCGATCTTTCGCCAGATTCTCTATGGCAATCAATTCTTCCGGCGGGAGTTTGGCAAAACGAGCGCTGAGTACATGCTGCCCGATTGTTTTGGTTTTCCGGCTTCGTTGCCGAGCATTCTGGCCCACGCGGGAATCAAAGGATTCTCGACGCAGAAGTTGACGTGGAACTCGGCGGCGCTTGTCGGTGGCCCTGGTTCAATCGAACAAACGCCGCGCGGGATTCCGTGGAACGTCGGCTGGTGGCAAGGGCCGGATGGCCGTGGCGTGATCGCGGCGCTGAATCCTGGTAGCTATGGCGGACAGATTAGGGAAGACATCAGTCGCAGCCCTGTGATTACGAATCCAAACGCGCGCAACAATCCGGTTGATTGGCCAGCGAGAGTGCAGCGCAATGGCAAAGTCAGTGGACTGTTCACTGACTATCACTACTACGGCACCGGCGACACGGGTGGTTCGCCGCGTGAAGACTCCGTGCGCATGATGGAAACGATCGTTTCCCGCAATGATGGACCATTGAAAGTTGTGTCGGCGACGGCTGAGCAGATGTTTCTGAATATTCGTCCCGACCAAATCAATAGCTTGCCGCGCTACGAAGGCGATCTGTTGTTGACAGACCATTCCGCGGGTTCGATTACTTCGCAGAGTTATCAGAAGTATTGGAACCGTCAGAACGAACTCCTGGCCGACGCCGCTGAGAAAGCTTCGGTTGCTGCGGCGTGGCTTGGCGCGCGCGTGTATCCGCAGCAGCGGCTTAACAATGCGTGGACGCTCGTGATGGGTGGGCAGTTTCACGACATTCTACCCGGGACGGCGACGCCGAAGGCGTTTGAGTTTTCGTGGAATGATGACGTGATTGGGTTGAATCAGTTTGCCAGTGTGTTGACGAGTGCGACTGAAGGAATCGCGTCCGCGTTGGACACGCAGACTTCAGGCACGGCGATCGTGGTTTACAACCCGCTGAATATTGAACGTGAAGATGTTGTTGAAGCGACAGTTTCGACTTCTGGTGGACCGGTGAGAGTGGTCGGGCCAGATGGACGTGAAGTGCCGGCGCAGCTAGTTGGTGAGAAGTTGTTGTTTCTGGCAAGAGTAGGTTCGGTAGGTTACGCGGTTTACGATGTTGAAATAGGGCGGGAAGGGTCCAAAGCGACGAGCCTCAAAGTAACGGACTTGTCGTTGGAGAACGACCGGTATCGTGTCGAGTTGAATCGCGATGGGGATGTGGCGAGTGTTTTTGATAAGAAGTTGAATCGCGAATTGCTTGACGCTCCCTTGAGACTCGCGATCAAGAACGACACGCCCGCGCAATGGCCGGCGTGGAACATGGATTGGGCCGACCAGCAAAAAGCGCCGCGTGCTTACGTCGGTGGACCAGCGCAGATTCGCATCGTCGAGAATGGTCCGGTGCGCGTCGCCATCGAAGTAGTGCGCGAAACGGAAGGCTCAAAGTTTCAGCAGACGATACGGTTGTCAGCGGGTGACGCAGGAAATCGCGTCGAGTTTGGCAACGTGATCGAGTGGAAGACGAGCAACGCGAACCTCAAGGCCGCGTTCCCGCTCACGGCCGCAAACACGAAAGCCACTTACAACTGGGACATTGGCACGATCGAACGCGGCAACAACGACGAGCGCAAGTTTGAAGTGCCTTCGCATCAGTGGTTCGACCTCACGGATCGCAGCGGTGCGTTTGGTATCACGGTTCTTTCCGATTGCAAATACGGATCGGACAAGCCTGACGATAAGACGCTTCGTTTGACGTTACTGCGCACGCCGGGCATCGGACCACGCGCCGGCTATGTCGATCAGTCGACACAGGATTGGGGCCGGCACGAGTTCATTTACGGTCTCGCGGCGCATGGCGGCGATTGGCGTCGGGAGCAAACAGACTGGCACGCGCAGCGTTTGAATCAACCGCTGATTGCCTTTGAGAGTTCAAAACATCCGGGCCGTCTGGGGAAGAGATTTTCGATCCTGAATTTGAATACTAATCGTGTGAGAGTGCTCGCGCTGAAGAAGGCGGAAGAGAGCGCTGAAATTATTTTGCGGATAGTTGAACTCGACGGGCGCGAAGCTCCTGACGTGCGGATTTCATTCCCGGGGCAGGTGATTGCGGCTCGTGAAGTTAACGCGCAGGAGTTGCCGGTTGGAGACGCGAAGATTGTTAAAGGTCAGTTGGTGACGAGTCTCGGGAGATTTCAGCCACGCACGTTTGCCGTGAAACTCGCGCCGTCCGCTCTCAAACTGGCATTGCCGCAATCGCGCCCCATCCCGTTGGCCTACGACCTGGCGGTGGCGAACGCTGACGGCGAAAGAATGAAAGCCGGCTTCGACGGTGAAGGCTCGGCATTGCCTGCGGAGATGCTGCCGGGCGAAATCTCGTACGGCGGCATAACGTTCCGCATGGCGAGTGGAAAGCCGAATGCAGTGGTGCCGCGCGGGCAAAGTATTCAACTCCCGAATGGAATGCGCCGGCTTTATATTCTTGCAGCTTCGGTCAACGAAGACGAGAGAGCCACGTTTCGCGTGGGAAGTGAGTCGAAAGATCTGACGATCCAGAGTTGGAAGGGTTTCATCGGCCAATGGGACAATCGACAGTGGGAACGAACTGAAGTCCAGGTACCGCCGCGTACACCGCCATCCGACGTGCCGCCCGACATCGCCGCGGTCTTGCAACGTTCGCGCACGCGCGTCGATCCCTACGGCGAGATGATCGGAATCACGCCCGGTTTCATCAGGCGTGCGCCGCTCGCGTGGTTCGCTTCGCATCATCACACTGTGGCAGGCACAAATGAGGCGTATGCTTACTCGTACCTGTTTGCTTACGAGATCGACGTGCCTGCGAATGCGCGCATCTTGACGCTCCCGAATAACGATCGGATTCGCATTCTGGCGATCACCGGCTCGAATGAACGGCAACAAGTGAAGCCGGCACGCCAGCTCTACCGCCTATGAGCTCTCTTTCATTAAAAGGAATCTGTAAATCGTTTGGCCCAACTGTAGCGCTGGACAGCGTGGACCTAGAACTGCACCCGGGCGAAGTGCACGCGCTGATCGGCGAAAACGGCGCGGGCAAGAGCACCTTGATGAACGTCATCGCCGGAGCGTTGAAACCCGATGAAGGGCGCATGCAGATCGACGATCAGGTCTATTCGCCCACCAGCCCACTCGACGCCCGCACGCACGGCATCGCACTGATTCACCAGGAATTATCTTTGTGCCCACATCTATCCGTGGCCGAAAACGTGCTCATGGGAATCGAATCGTCGCACTTCGGCTGGCTCGATCGCGACAAACTATCGGCACGCACAAACGAAGTGCTGCGCACGTTTCATCACGCAGACATTCGTCCGGAAAAACGCGTCGGCGATCTTTCTGTCGCAGCCCGTCAGATCGTCGAGATCTCGCGCGCCCTCGCCGCACGCGCGCGCATCATCCTGATGGACGAGCCGACCAGCAGCCTGCAACGCGACGACGTCGCTAACCTCTTCACACTGATCCGCAAACTCAGCTCCGAGGGCATCTCCGTCATCTACATCAGTCACTTCCTCGAAGAGGTGCGCCAAATTGCAGATCGGTTCACGGTCCTGCGTGACGGACGCAGCGTCGCCAGCGGCGAGATCGCCACCACGAGCGACGATGAACTGATCGCGAAAATGGTCGGACGCGCGCAACAGAACCTGTTTCCCAATCGCCAGAACAACGACACGACGCACGAAATAATTCTTGAAGTGCGAAACCTCGCAGCGCCACCGTTATTGAAAGACGCCAGTTTCGATCTGCGACGCGGCGAAATACTCGGCATCGCCGGTCTGATGGGCTCAGGCCGCACGCCGCTGTTGCGCGCCATCTTCGGTCTCGAACCTCCTGAAGGTGGAACAATCTCGGTTAATAAACGTGCGCTACCGAGCGGACGCGCGACGCCCGCGATGCGTTTAATAGAAGGCCTCGGTTATCTCAGCGAAGATCGCAAAGGCGACGGTTTGACTTTGAACCAGTCGTTGTCAGACAACGTAACCGTTACGAAATTTGACACGTGTTCGCGTTGGGGCTGGCTCGATCTCTCGGCCCAACGCCGGCAAGCAGAGCGGCTCGTCAATGCGCTGAAAATCAAGACGCGTAACGTGCAGCAGCCGGCGGGCTCGCTTTCCGGTGGGAATCAGCAAAAGGTCATCGTAGCGCGCCTGCTTCATCAGGACGCGGACGTACTACTGCTCGACGAACCGACACGCGGCATCGACATCGGCAGCAAAGCGCAGGTTTACGAAACGATCGCCGCCTGCGCGGCGCAGAACAAAGCCGTGCTGATGGTTAGTTCGTATTTGCCGGAATTGTTTGGGATGTGTGATCGTCTGGCGGTGATGAGTCGCGGCAGGCTTTCCGAGGTGCGGCCAATCGCTCAGTGGACACCGGAAAGCGTCTTGCAAGCTGCAATGGCCGTGGAGAAAGAAAAATGAAATTAGCTTTGATACTGTCATTTTCGATGTTCTTCGCCCAGGCGCAGACACCGTTGCAGGAAATGGTTTCGACTGAGCAAGCGTTCTCCCGCATGGCCGCGGAGAAGAATACGCGCGATGCCTTCATGGCTTTCATCGCCGACGACGGGTTGCTGTTTCGACCCGGCGCGGTCAATGGCAAGAAGTGGATGCTTGAACATCCTGTGCCGCCTTCCGACAAACGCCCGCTGCTCGCGTGGCAACCGGTTTTAGGCATGACGGGCGCGGCCGGCGATCTCGGTTTCACCACTGGACCATGGGAAGCCAAGCCTGACATCAACGACGAAATGCCATCGGCTTATGGCCACTTTGTTACCGTCTGGAAGAAACAGCCGGATGCTTCGTGGAAGTTTGTGGTCGATCTCGGTATCAGTCATCCGCAGTCGGGTGGTCCACTAAAGCTGTGGCAGCCGCAAGGCGAGAAGAGCAGGCAAAAAGTGGACGAGGTTGACGTGGCTGCTGCGCGCAACGCTCTGCTCGAACAGGATCGAGCATACTCGAAGGCGAGCTTGAACGAGGGATTGGTTAAGGCTTTCAACTCTTATACTTCAGCGGAGGTCAGGCTTTATCGAAACGGGAGCCTGCCATTCCCTGACCGCAAAGCCTCTGCCGCCGCGTTGGAGTCAACCAAAGGACAGGTGCTTTGGACTCCAATCGCAGGCGATGTTTCTCGCTCTGGCGATCTCGGCTACACACATGGCACATATGAGATCACTGATGCGGCGAAGAAGGTAACCGAGCGCGGCAGTTATGTCAGGATTTGGCGAGGCTTCGGCGACCATTGGCGGATAGTGTTGGATGTCACAAATCCTCATTAATAATTCTCCACGAACTTTTCGCGCGCCGGGGCGGGTCAACCTGATCGGTGAACACACCGACTACAACGACGGCTTCGTCATGCCGGCGGCGATCGACTTTTCTGTCTTCGTACGTGTTTGGCCGCGCGAGGATCGCAAACTCGAGATCCGTTCGGAGAATTTCGACGACGAGATCGAATTTGATCTGGATGCGCCGAATCCCGAGCCGCGCCATCACTGGAGCGATTACGCTGTCGGCGTCGCAGTGATGATCGAACGCGCCGGACATCGCTTGCGCGGCGCACACTTGCAGATTCGCGGTGAAGTTCCGGTTGGTTCGGGTTTGAGTTCTTCGGCGGCGGTAGCAGTGGCTACTGCCTGTGCTTTGGTCGCCAATTCTCATCTCACGATCGGCCGCCGCGAGCTCGCCTTACTTTGTCAGAAAGCGGAGAACGAATTTGTCGGCGCACGCGTGGGCATCATGGACCAGTTTGTCGCGTACTTTGGTCTGGCGCAGCGAGCCTTGCTGCTCGATTGCCGCTTGCTTGAATTTAGGTTGTTGCCGTTGCCTGATACAGTGAACCTGGTTATTTGCAACACGATGGTGAAACATGCGCTGGCGTCGGGCGCTTACAATGAGCGCCGCGCGGAGTGCGAAGCCGGCGTCCGGTATCTCGCGCGGTTTTTGCCAAACGTGAAAGCGCTCCGTGACGTGGACCTGGAGCAACTCGAACGGTTTGGCCGCGATCTTCCCGCAGTGGTTTATCGTCGTTGCCGTCATGTGATCACGGAAAACGCGCGTGTGCTGGCCGCGGCTGAAGCGTTGGAGCAACACGATCTGAATCGCTTTGGTGAGTTGATGGATGAGTCGCATCGCAGCCTGCGCGATGATTACGACGTGAGTAGCCGGGAGTTGAATTTGATGGTTGAACTTGCGCGCAGGGTAGAGGGAGTTTACGGTGCCCGGATGACGGGCGGAGGTTTTGGCGGCTGCACCGTAAACCTGGTCGATGCCGGCCATGTGGAACAGTTCAAGCAGAGTGTGCCGAAGGAGTATCTGCGAATCACCGCGTTGAGGCCGGAGATCTACGTTTGTGGGCCTGCAAACGGGGCGGAAGAAATCTAATGAAACTGATCATTCTGGCGGCCGGGTACGCCACGCGTCTTTATCCCTTGACACTCAACCACCCCAAGCCGCTGTTGCCGGTGGCTGGCAAGCCGATGCTCGAGCACGTGGTGGACCACGTCGCCGCCATTCCGGACATCGATCATGCTTACGTCGTGACGAACGCGAAGTTTGTGAGCCACTTTGAAGACTGGGCCAAGTCGTACCACCGTCCGAATTTGCATTTCGGTTTCACCGTCGTCAACGACGGCAGCACTGACGACGCAACCAGGCTCGGTGCGATCGGCGACCTGCATCTCGTGCTGACGAAATATGAGGTCGACGACGACATCATCGTGATCGGCGGCGACAACCTGTTCAGCGACGATCTCGAAGAGTTTGGTCACTACTGCAAACAGAAGAACTCGCCGGTGACCGGCGTTTACGACGTCGGCGATCTCGAAGCGATCAAGAAATACAACGCGATCGAGATCGATGAAGAGCATCGCATCACCTACTTCGAAGAGAAGCCTAAGAATCCCAAGAGCACGCTCACCGGAATCGCGCTCTACTTCTATCCGAAGAGCACGCTGGCGCTGATTCAGCAGTACATTGCGGAAGGAAACCATCCGGACCAACCGGGCCGCCTGGTCCAATGGATGTATACGCGGGTGCCGTTTTACGTTTGGAAGGCGCCGGGGCTATGGTATGACGTGGGTTCGATCGAAACTCTGGAAGAGGCGAATCGCGTGTTCAGCGAGCTGCGCCACAGATAACGTGAAAATAAACAAGCAACTCTTTGGCGCAGTGGAGGGCCAGGATGTCAATCTCTACACGTTGACGAATGAACACGGATTCGACGTGTCCATTATAAACTACGGTGGCGCGGTCGTTTCGTTGCAGGCGCCGGACCGGCGCGGAGAGTTTGCGGATGTGGTGCTGGGTTACGAGACGCTCGCGGAGTATGTCAGGAACCCGCGTTATTTCGGCGGGTTGATCGGGCGCCACGCGAACCGAATCGGTTTGGGCAGGTTCTCGTTGAACGGCAAGGAGTATCAGCTCACGCAGAACAATGGCGCGAATCATCTGCACGGCGGCGCGAAGGGGTTTGATAAACGAGTGTGGAAGGCGATAGACGAAGCCGCCGACGGCGGCGGGAGCTTGCGGCTCGAATACCTCAGTCGTGACGGCGAAGAGGGTTATCCCGGAAACGTCCGAGCAAACGTAACCTACACTCTGTTGCCGGAGAACGAATTGGAGATCCATTACGAGGCAACTACAGATCGCGACACGATCGTTAATCTCACCAACCACGCGTACTTCAATCTCGCGGGCAACGGCGACATCCTGGGCCATGAGTTAACGTTGTACGCGGATGCTTTTACTCCGGTGTCGAAGGAATTGATTCCGACGGGCGAGATCAAGTCGGGGGCAGGCACTGTGATGGATTTTCGGCGGAGCAGGCCCATTGCGAGCGGTGGGTACGATCACAACTTCGTGCTCAATGATTACGATGGTTCGCTTCGACGCGCGGCGCGTCTGTACGAGCCAAACTCCGGTCGTGTGCTCGAAGTTCTCACCACGCAGCCGGGCATTCAGTTCTACTCAGGAAACTTTTTGGATGGCAGCTTGATCGGAAAAGGTGGAGTTGCTTACGTGCAGTACGCGGGTTTGTGCCTGGAGCCGCAACACTTTCCCGACGCGCCGAACCACGCAAACTTCCCGAGCACCGTGCTAAAGCCCGGCGAGATTTATCGACATCAATCCGTTTACCGTTTCCTATGCGACTAATCCTCCTTTTCTGTGTGATCTGTGTTGTTTTTGAGCACAACCCTAACGGCGTCGCAAATCGCGAATTCCGTTTCCAGAACATTCCCTCTCCTGTGAAGGATGACGCTGCTTCAACAGCAAAACTCACACTGATCGACGGCCAGATCGACGCCGGTAGCGCGGAGCTCAACGCCCTGATCGATGGACGTCTGCCCACCGATGAAGACGAACCCGGCGCAAATGTGTTCTTTAGTGCAGGCAGTTCAGGCGGGCGATTCAGCCTGGACCTCGGCCAGGCGATCGACATCGCGCAGGTAAATTCTTACTCGTGGCATCCGAACAGTCGTGGTCCACAGTTGTACAAGCTTTACGCCGCCGCAGGCTCGGAAACGAATTTAGATCTCAAGCCAAAGCGGGGCGTCGATCCGGCCACTCGCGGATGGAAATTCATCGCGACCGTGAACACGTTGCCACAGCGGGGCGAAGACGGCGGCCAGTACGGTGTGAGCGTAACCGATTCAAGCGGCAGTCTGGGAAAGTATCGTTACTTGCTTTTCGATTGTTACGTGACGGAGTTGTACGACAACTGGGGTAACACGTTCTACAGCGAGATCGACGTCATCTCGAGGCCTCGTACGCCTTAATAGCTTCTTCGTGTCTGAGAGTGAGTCCGATATCGTCCAGACCCTCCAGCAGGCAATACCGCTGAAAACTTCCAACCACGAATGAAACAGATAATCCGTTTTCATCTGTGATCATCTGTGTTTCCAAATTGACGGTCAATTGATAACCTTCGATTTCTTGCGCCCGCTTCATAATTTCCGTGACGGGTAGCGTAATCGGCAGCATTCCGTTCTTGAAGCAGTTGTTGGCGAATATATCGGCAAACGATGGCGCAATGAT
>Ga0187894_10001962_pt1 | contig 25410 bp, 24 predicted proteins | sample GBC1701081metaG_FD_136650 | JGI IMG/M metagenome (GOLD analysis project Ga0187894, IMG submission 136650) | White microbial mat communities from a lava cave in the Kipuka Kanohina Cave System on the Island of Hawaii, USA - GBC170108-1 metaG ... | reverse complement strand
GTAAGAGGCAATACTGGTTTATCCGTCCTCACTGCCTCAGGCATCTTCTCCCACGCGATATAGCGGTCAGTGGTTTGTTTGATCATGTTGCCGACATAGCCAGGCTTTCCTTTAACGAGAAATGCATCAGCTAATGGTGAATTCTGATAGCGCTCTCCTGCTTTGGTGACGAATCCCAGTGCCGCACAGGCATTTAGGACTCGCTCGACTCCACGCACCGGAAGGTCAGTCTGCGCTGCTACTGTAGCTGCGGTCACAGGCCCGTTTGCCAAGGGAGAAAACACATCGAGCTGTGCAGCTCCAAGCACCACGGCAGCCCGCTCAAATCCGCCGAGAATTTCCATCAGCACGGGCATTTCTGCTTTCAGGGGTTCTAGCATTTCGCTCTCCTCTGCGATGGCACCTAGCTTATAGCGTATGGTTCGCCGGCTACGAGCGATTGATAACGTCGCGCTCTAACCATAAGCTATATGCCATAAGCCGTTTGCGCTATTATGAGTCGCAGTCATAGTGACACGAAACCAGCGAAGGAGCTAGACTAATGATCACCATTGAAGAGTTCGGCAAAGTCGAATTGCGTGTAGCAACAATTAAAGCTGCCGAGCCGCATCCCAACGCTGACCGCTTATTTGTGTTAAAGATTGATCTCGGTACTGAAGAACGTCAGTTAGTAGCCGGCATTCGTGCGTACTACAAACCGGAAGAATTAATCGGCAAACAGATCGTAGTGGTCGCCAATCTTCAACCGGCAACACTTCGCGGAGTGGAGAGTCAAGGCATGTTGCTCGCCGCATCCGATGGCGAGAAGGTCATCGTGTTAAGCCCGGAAAAGCCCATCGCCTCAGGCTCGAAAGTGCGATAGACAGTAGGAGCGACCGGCCGGTCGCTCCTACAAAGGCAGCGCATTAGACCTATCCTGCGAATTTATCGATATTTACTACCGCTCGTTCGTGGGTGCCGTCGCCAATTTTAGTCCCATCCTCGTTGAAGGCTTCAACGGTAAAAAGCAGACGGCGCCCTTTGATTTCGTTCAGGGTGACTTTCCCTCTCACTTTTTGTCCTATTTTGGTCGGTGCAAGGTGTTTCACGTTAACATGAAAGCCAACCGTTTGTTCACCGATGTCCATGTAAGGCGTGAGGAAGTGGACACAGGTGCCTTCCATGAGCTGGATCATCGCCGGAGTGGAAAACATACGTGGTGCGTTCGGCCCCAGGTGAATGATCCCCATGTCCGGAGTCGTAGTAATGGTCTGTTCGTATGACATACCGGGCCTGAGTGTGTCTTTCATAACCCCTCTCATCAGAAACCGGTGGGCAATACCCACCCTACAATCCTCGGAGTAGAAATGTAGCAGGCTACGTCTCTACAACTTCACGGCTCGATCGCCGCTCGCGTAATCTCCTTACGGTCCGATTTTTCCATTGCTTCCGCGGATTTCTCTAACGGAAACACTGCATCAACCAGTTCGTGATACGGATACTTGTCGATGTGCCCAGACAAGAAATGCAGCGCTTTCTGGAGGTAATGTGGGTTGTAAGTGGCAATGCCAATGATAGAAATAGACTTAAAGGTAATAACCGAGGGAGGAATCGCAACGGTCAGGCCGGGGGAGATGTTACCGAGTTCTAATACTCTCCCTCCGTTACGAACGAGATTGATGGCTTCAAGAAACGCTTCAGGAATACCGGCCACCTCAAGAACGACGTCAGCTCCGAGACTGTTGGTCAGCTCACGCACTCGCCCCACACGTGCTTCTGGGGTCGCGTAGGTCCGCATATCGACGATGTCATCAGCACCAAATTGTTTTGCCCTTTGGAGGCGGAGGTCCACACCATCAATCGCAATCACCCGTGCTCCACGTGCCTTGGCCACAGCCATGGCATGGAGCCCAAGCCCGCCGGCTCCTTGCACGACTAGGGTCTCATCATAGCGCAGGTTGCCACGGTCGAGCCCGAAGAACACCTGTGAGAGGGCACAGTTAGCTGACGATGCAGCATGATCAGGAACGGTATCAGGCACTTTGTACACGTGCTGCCCGGGTTGAATGTAATAATGCGTCCCAAAGGGGGTATGGAAATGCGGCGGGTCTTGCGGCACCAATCGCCGTGCTCGGATGCCCATGGTGAGGCATGCTGCAGCGTTACCATCGCGACAGTTAGGGCACAGACCGCACGTGCGATAGTACACTGGTGCAATGCGGTCGCCTTCCTTTAATGGTTGACCAGCGGTATCGGTAGTCACGCCTTTGCCGAGTTTGTACACTCGCCCGACCATCTCATGACCGGGCATGACACCGCGTTTGCCGAACTCGCCGCGCCACATGTGGACTTCGGACCCGCAAATATTGGTACGACTCACCTGAGCGAGAATGGCACCAGGTTCAACCTCTGGCAAATCGAATTCATGGAATTCAATCTGACGGGCTTGGGGAATGTAGGCAATCTTGCCCTTCATAGCGTCCCTCCCACGCACGGAATGAGCGGCAAGGTAGCACAGGGACGATAATGAGTTAAGGGCGATGAGTGTAGAAAAAAAGATGCAGAGTCTAGAACCAAGACTACAGAACGAGATATCTCTCTTCTGGAATTTAGTGTCCTCTTAACTCATCGCTCATCACTCGTTACTCATTACTTAGAATTCTACTGGGAGCGCTTTCAGTCCACGCAGTGTCACCGTTTCCCGCCACTCAAACGTATCAGTGGCGAGCTGAAGTTTTGGCATACGAGACAAAAGCGTATTGATGGCAATCTGAGCTTCAACCCGTGCAAGCGGAGCGCCGAGACAATGGTGAATACCATAGCTGAAGACGATATGGCGATTTTCCTTGCGCGCAATGTCAAGCCGATCCGGTTCAGGAAATTGCGCCGGATCGCGGTTTGCTGCGCCGAGAACGGTAATCGCTTGCTGGCCTTTAGGAATGAGTTTTCCCTCAATCTCAACATCGACCAAGGCTGTCCGCGCTGTCATCTGCACTGAGCCGTCATAGCGAAGAAATTCCTCAACTGTACTTTGGATCAGGGAAGGGTCATCTTTCAGTCGCTGTAGTTGGTCCTGATGACGCAGCAAGGCCAACATGCCATTGCCGATTAGGTTCATCGTTGTCTCATGTCCAGCACCAAACAAGAGCACCGCCGTCGCTAATAACTCTTCTTCACTCAGCCGATCCCCTTGCTCTTCAACGGCAATCAGTCCGCTGAGGAGATCGTTTTGAGGATTCTTGCGCCGCTTGGCCACTAATACACGGAAATAATCGAGAAACGCCAGCGTAGCCTTATTGCCGGCTTCGATGATTTCTGGAGTGGTGATAGGATCAAGACTACGAGCGAGATCACGCGTCCATTCTCTAAAGTGATTGCGGTCCTCGACCGGTACCCCTAGCATCTCGGCAATCACGATAGTCGGCAACGGATAGGCCAATGCAGCGATGAGATCCATGTGCCCGGCGTTTTGTATCTCATCGAGAAGCCCATCAACGATTGCCTGAATACGGGGACGCAGCCCTTCGACTACCCGAGGAGTAAACGCCTTTGTTACTAACGTGCGCAAACGGGTATGATCGGGGGGGTCTAGCATCAGCATCCACTTCGTTTGCATCAGCACGAGCGGGCCGGCACCTCCTTGGGCTTGCAGAAAGTCCTCAAATCCAACCCAATTATGAGGGTCAGCACTGAAACGCGCGGTGTCGCGCAGGACCGCCACACAGTCGCTATAACGAGTGAGGACCCAGAAACCAATAAGATCACTCCAATGGACTGGGTCCGCAGAGCGAAGCTGATGATAAAAAGGATATGGGTCGTTATGAAACTCAGGAAGAAAAGGGTTGAATTGGATCGGAGCATCTAGCTCTGGAGTAGTGGGCAGATCGGCATCAGTAGTGTCTTGTAGGGTTGGCATAATGTTTTCTGCAACTCTCTCAACTTGTTTCAGCGGTCTCTTCTCTTCGGTTTCTTTTCCTCAAGTGCACGAGAGCGACTATAAGGATAGGTAAAGAATGAACGGATATATCACTGTTGTTTTCACAGAAATGACGGTGCACGGTACTCACCGAACACCTTGCGCATCGCGTCGGAAATTTCTCCTAAGGTCGCATAAGCGCGGACCGCATCGATGATCACCGGCATCAAGTTGCCAGTCGTGCGCGCGGTGGTCTCGATTTTCTCAAGTGCAGTTTTTGCCACAGCCTGGCTCCGTTCGGCCCTCACCGCAGCCAGTTTTTTCTTTTGCTGGTTCTCCAATGTCAGATTGATTTTCAAGATTTCGCTCTGGTTGTTTTCCTCACCGGTAAATTCATTGACGCCGACGATGATTTGTTCCTTGCTTTCAATTGCTTGCTGATAGCGAAAAGCTGCCTCATGAATCTCACGCTGCTGATATCCCGCCTCGATAGCCTTTACAGCCCCGCCAAGCTTGTCAATGCGCTCAATATACTCGATTGCTTTGGTTTCAAGTTGATCAGTAAGTGATTCAATGAAATAGGAGCCTGCCATCGGATCAATCGTATCTCCTACACCAGACTCATACGCAATAACCTGCTGCGTCCGCAGAGCAATACGTACAGCATCCTCAGTAGGCAGTGCCAACGCCTCATCTTTAGAATTGGTATGCAGAGAATTCGTGCCGCCTAGAACCGCTGCGAGCGCTTGTAGCGTCACCCGCATAATGTTGTTATCTGGCTGTTGCGCCGTGAGCGTGGATCCAGCAGTCTGGGCATGAGTACGGAGCATCCATGAGCGGGGATCTTTCGCCTGGAAGCGCTCTTTCATAATCCTGGCCCACAGGCGTCGAGCAGCACGGAATTTGGCAATTTCCTCAAAGAAGTTGTTATGAACATTGAAAAAGAAGGATAAGCGGGAGGCAAACTTATCCACGTCGAGTCCAGCCGAGATTGCTGCCTCAACATAAGCGATGCCATCTGCAAGGGTAAAAGCAATCTCCTGAGCAGCAGTCGAGCCAGCTTCACGAATGTGGTACCCAGAGATCGAGATGGTGTTCCAGTTTGGGACACGATCAGCACAGAAAGCAAAAATATCAGTGATAATCCGCAATGACGGCCCTGGCGGGTAGATATAGGTTCCCCGCGCAATATATTCTTTGAGAAGATCGTTCTGAATCGTGCCGTTGACTTTATCCCAGCTCACTCTTTGTTTTTCCGCTACCACCAGATACAGCGCAAGAAGGATTGATGCCGTTGAATTGATCGTCATCGACGTACTGACTTTATCGAGCGGAATCCCATTGAGGAGAGTCTCCATATCAGCAAGTGAATCGATTGCCACTCCGGCCCGTCCTACTTCGCCAGACGCAAGCGGGTGATCAGAATCGCGCCCCATTTGCGTTGGTAGGTCAAAAGCGACAGAGAGTCCCGTCTGCCCTTGTTCGAGGAGATAGCGATAACGCTTATTCGACTCTTCCGCAGTCCCAAAACCCGCGTACTGTCGCATCGTCCAGAATCGCCCCCGGTACATAGTCGGTTGCGCCCCGCGAGTGAAGGGATACTGTCCGGGAAAGCCGAGGGTTTGCCCGTAATCGAGTGCAGCCGTATCAGCGGGGGTATACAATCGCTGGATTTCGACCCCAGAGGTCGTCTCGAAGCGTTCCTTCCGTTCCGGAGAACGAGAGAGGGTTTTTTGGATGACTTTCTGGTCCCAGTCCTGGTATGCCTTCGTCACATCGCGGATGTCACTCATGGTCTGCCCTCGGTCTGCTAAGGTAGTGAGCCTTCTGCCTACCGCAAATCCAGGAGAGAGACAACCCAGCCATCAGACCTGGGTGAGCAACCACAAACAGAGACGCTTAGTGCAAGAGCGGCAAGATGACGGAAAAGTTCGCGCCACGGTCGGGAGTGCTATGCACTTCGATATGACCGCCATGGGCTTCGACGAGTGCTTTAACGATAAAGAGCCCTAGCCCAGTGCCTTCAACATCCCTACTTGTCGTCCCGCGCCGGTATTTTTCAAACAGCAAAGGCACTTCCTCAGTAGGGATGCCTGGTCCTGTATCCGCCACTGAAGCAACCAACTCTCCGTTGCGATGGGTCGAACTGACCGTGACACGGCCATATTGAGGGGTGAACTTTAGTGCATTGTATACAAGATTGCCCACCACTCGCCCTAACGCGAGGGGGTCCCCTTCGACTGGGGGCAGTTCTTGTTGCAATTCGAACTTCAGCGCGATATTCCGTTGTCGTGCTTCAGCCTCATATTGTTGCCCCACCTGAATAAGGAGGTCATTCAGCTCGAGTGGCTTCTTCTCTATATTGAGACGACCATCTTCAATGAGAGAGAGACTGAGATAGTTATCGACGAGAGAAAAAACGGTGCGGACATTATCCCGTAGTTGCCGCAAATCTTTCCCACGCTGCTCAGCTGTTTGATTTTCTCCTTCATCCAGCAATAACTCCGCGTATCCGAGGACAACAGCGAGTGGGCTCTTGATATCGTGAGTAAGCATAGTCAAAAATTCACTTCGCTGCTGTTCAAGGGCTCTTCTGGCAGAGATATCACGCAAGGTAGCGAGAATGCCAACCGGCTTGCCTTCCTTGTCACGCAGAAAACGAGCACGAATTTCAATTGGGACAATGCTTCCGTCTCGCCGCACTGCTTCGGCTTCAAAAAGCGAAGGTAATTTTTCCCCAGCGAGAACACGGCGGATACGTTCTTCTCCTTTGGTCACAGAAGCAGAGGAGTAAATCTTTCGGTAATGCTGCCCCACGAGCTCATAGCGGGACCATCCCAGCATTGACTCAAGCCCCCAGTTCACGTCGGTAATCGCTCCACTGAGAGTACAGGAAATGATTCCATCACTAGCGTTCTCGAAAAGACTGCGATAACGTTTCTCGCTATCTCGCAGTGCTTGTTCGACACGGGCGCGCGCTACAATCTCTTTCTCTAGGTCTGCATTGGCGTCTGCTAATTGGGCTGTGCGCTCTATTACCCGCTGTTCGAGCTCATCATTGAGGGTACGCACTTCTTCTTCCGCGCGCATCCGCTCAGTAATTTCTCGTTCCAGTTCTTGATTCGCATTTGCTATCGCCCGAGCGCGAGAGCGCGCGGTCTGTGCCAATGCGACGGCAAGTGCTAACAAGAAAGCCATACCAATTCCAGCAGCCAGAACGACTTTGGGTAAAGGAGAAGAAACGCTGGCGAGCAGTTTTGACTGTGGCCAGACGCGCAGCCGCCAAGGAGTGCCATACAGGTCAATGACTTGGTCTTGCCCCCAGGTGCTTTCGTATCGTGAACCTATCCCTTTCGTTCGGTAGATCTCCTCGTTGCCATCAAAGAGAGCTACCCCATACCCTGCGGCAACATGCGCGGGCAGAATCGAATCAAGCAGTTCTCGCACGCGAAGGACGCCAATAATGACACCGGCACAGTCTTCACCGCGAAAGATTGGGACATAGACTAAGAATCCTTTCCCGGGGGGATTGAGTTCAACCGTGCGCGTCGCCAAGACCTCTTGGTGTTTGCGAACTGCTTCAAACGCTTTTCGTCGCTGCTCGTCAAACACGAGATTAAGTTCCTGAGCGGCATCATCTCCTTCGAGAGGCACTGCCCAACGTAAGAACAACCACGGGTCAGCCCAGGCAATGGCATAATATCCAGGAAAGTGGCTGAGGTTCAGTTCTGCCTCGAATTCCCATTCGGTCTGAGGGGGCTTACCCGCATTCTCCCAACGTCTTGCCATACGAACGAGCGCTAACACACGGGCTTGCATGCGTGCCGAGATTTCGTTCTTCACACCTGCGACCTCTGCGGCAATCATTCGCTCAACGTTTGCGTCTTCGCGGAAGCTGAGCGCCCACCCAAGCCACAGTGCAACCACCACACCTCCACATCCCACGAGCAGTGGAGTCCAGCGTGATACGCCAGAGTTAGTCCTCTTCATGCGTCGCTCCTGTGGGAAAACAGCGAACACCTAAAAAAAAGAAGAGGTGAGGAAAAAAGAAAGAAGGAAAGCTCGAGGGCTTGGTAACAAACGCCCGTTGAGGGAGGCGACTTATCCCTAAGTGAAACCAGTGGACGAAGAAGTCGAAGGAGAGAGGGAGATGCCGGGAGCGAGACTCGAACTCGCACGCCTTTGTGGGGCGGTGGATTTTGAGTCCACTGCGTCTGCCAATTCCGCCATCCCGGCACGAAAAAGCGTGCAGGATCTTACCGGCAAGTCCAGTTCTCTGGCAAGCCCGGTGCGACGCAGATCGCAGATATTGCCTCGACGACTCTTTCCATTGAACGACCAAGACGTCTTCCCCCTACTTATTGCGCTGCAGGCTTCGTGGCCCTACGGAGAGTTTGAGTCGCTCTAGAACATCCATCCCCAAAAGGACGAGTCCAGGCCGAGGTCCAACCATGATAGGAAGATCACGGATCTCTTCCTCTCCCAAACGCAAAGAAGAAAGGTTTCCGATCCAACCTTGGCTTGCCCCAGTGACCCCTTGCAATTCAGCATCTTGTAGGTGATCGAGAGCCAATTCCTCGGCAAGATCTTGATCAATTAAGGAAATCTGCGCGCCTGTGTCCACAAGCATGAGGACCTCACGTAACCCTCGTCCCCCCTCTAACTGCGCACGGACAAATTTCTGCGAAGGGCGATCATCAAAGAGCAATAACGGAATCTCATCGCCTCCGGCCTTCGATTTGGCGGGAAGACGTCGCGAAGAGGTAATGGTTTTGACTTTATCGAAGTCCTGAGGAGAGATTACTGAGTCGGTAAAATGTACGACTCCATTCTTGTCCGTCCAAGTGTAGATTTTCGTCTGCGCCCACAAACCACTCTGATGAGAAGCGAGAAAGAGAGAAATACCTATAATTCTCCACCACGAAGCAGAGAGAACTCGCGCAATTGCTGAAACGACAAGCCAAATTGTCCAGGGCATAGCTTCTCTTCTTGTCCCCTTACAAAGGTGAGTCAAAGAAGGCTATCGGCAGCTTTTTTCGTCGATTAAATGGGATATTGAGTAAAGGCATTGAGCAATGAGAGCGTGCCCTCATTGCTCTTATAGGCTCTATTGGTCGAAAAAATATGAGAAAAGCAGCTCTTAGCGAGGCAGAGCTGAACCCCGGATAGTTTAACCCTACTGCTAATAGGTAACAGACAAGGTTAGGCGACGGCTAGGGAAAGCGTTTTCCAATGCGCGACTCTAACTTTTTACCCTTGCCTTAGAGTAGCGATCATTGGCAGGGAGTCACTTCGATCTTAGCCGCACTGCAAGAACTTTCTTCTAGAAAGCCGGAATCTGAATGTGAGGGAATTTCTCTGGGGAGGGCCGTTGAATCGCTACTCCCGGTACCGGCCACTATTTTGTTATCGGCACTCTCGCCATTGCCATATTGGCTGGCGGATCTGGCTGTACTTGTCATGCTAACCGGATTCTGGCCGTGCGTCATGCTTTCATGGTTGAGGGCGACACCGATCAAACCCGCAAACAGCAAGTTGGCTACCAGGAGCGGCTTTTTCATAGTGTTTCCTCTCGGTCTTTATCGGTGAGGTAACGCTCGACGCTGTCCTGAGGGTTATCGGGCTGAGGAACTCACGCCTTTAATCTCTCATGGCCTATTGTTTTTGAAAGCGAACATCGCTAATGGCGGAGAACTCTCGTCTAGCAGGAGATATCTGGTTATGGCTGGTCCGCTTGCAGGAATTCGCGTTCTCGACTTCTCTATTGTTGTCCAAGGTCCCCAGTGCGCAGCGATGCTCGCAGACCTTGGTGCTGATGTTGTAAAGATCGAGCGCCTGAACTACGGAGACCTCGCCCGAGTCATTCCTATTTCTTCCTCAGACCGTCGGAGTGCTTATTTCTATGCTCACAACCGGGGAAAACGGAGTATTAGCCTTGATATTACTCGTTCGGAGGGAATTGCGGTTGCCCTCAGGCTGATCGAGACTGCTGACGTCATGCTCAGTTCCTTCCGACCTGGGGTCCTTGACCGCCTCGGTCTTGGCTACGAAGTGTGCACGCAAGTCAATCCGCGTCTGATCTATGCCACCGCTTCGGCATTAGGATCGCAAGGACCAGATGCCGAACGACCAGGTGTAGACCTCGTCGCTCAAGCCGTCGGCGGGCTTATTTCCACCACCGGTCAAGATGGCGAATTTCCCACGCCAGTCGGTGCCGTTATCGCCGATAGCGCTGGCGGGCAGAATTTGTGTATTGGCATTCTCGCTGCCCTTTTCGCACGCACCCAGACCGGTCGCGGGCAGCGTGTTGATGCCTCACTGCTTGGTGGACAGATCTGGGCACAGGCGGCTGAAATTACCTATTACCTAATGGGAGGAATTAAGCTCGGACGGGCAAATCGCGGGCACGCTGCTCTCCCTCATCTCTACCGTGTTTTCCACACAGCCGATGGCTACATCGTCATTGCCGGAGTTACCGATGCGGAGTGGCCTGACTTTGTGCGCGCGCTCGAACGCCCGGAACTCGAACAGGACCCCCGTTTTGCGAACGCCCAGCTCCGGACCCGCTATCTTAGAGAGCTGTTTGCCATTCTCGATCCACTCTTCGAGACCCGGACGACAGCAGATTGGTGCGCTCGTATGCGCGCCGCCGATCAGCGTTTTGGACCAGTGAACGACTACGCGGCAGTTGCTGCCTATGAGCAGGCTTATGCTAATGGCTATTTGCGAGAGGCGAATCATCCCCAGTGGGGACCTATAAAAGCAGTGGGCAGCCCTATCAACCTCAGTGAAACTCCAGCCGCACCAGCCGATTGGGCGCCAGAATTAGGTCAACATACCGAAGAGGTTTTGCTCGCTGCTGGATATACATGGGAGGAACTCGTGCGACTCCGAGAGGCAGGCGTGATCTGAGCTGGCTCATAACTCATGACATAACGTGTAGTCCATGGCCGCTCTCCATCCTTGGTCATATGCCGCAGAACGAGCCATAGGAAAAGCAGTATCGTGTAAGAGCAAACGATTGAGCGAGCCCATCTTTGTCGACCTGTGTTCATAGTATGAACGGAGTCGTCCAGAGATGAAGAAAGATGCGCGATTCTGGCAGGTAATAGTGCTTGCAGGAATTCTTCTGACCGGAGTTTCCGTCTTAGACTTCCCCATTTCTCTAAGCATCATTTTCGCTACGCTTGCTAGTAGCATCTTCAGCGAGTATCTGTTTGGCACCTTTTTAACTCTAGGCCGTGCGCCTCGGCCACTGAGCGCGCTCATCAGCGGACTCAGCATATTGTTGCTCTTCCGCTCAACAGTTCTTTGGACGTACTTGCTTGTCCCTTTTATTGCCATTGCAAGCAAATATGTGGTTCGGTCTCATGGGCGACACTGGCTTAATCCAACAAATTTTGCTGTCCTGATTGGAGTCCTTCTCTTGCCTGGTTGGCTCTCTTCGGGCCAGTGGGGACATCTTGCCTCTTTTCCGCTCGCCCTCGGTGGCCTTGGTATCTTGGTTGTTCTGCGAGCGGGCCGGCTTGATAGCGCAATAACCTTTCTGCTTGTGAGTGCCGGATTGGAATGGATACGGCTACTCTACTATGCATATCCTCAACCTTTTGCGGTCTTTCTGCACCGATTCTCCAATGGTGCGTTGTGGTTGTTCACCTTTTATATGCTGACAGACCCGAAAACGACGCCGCAGCAACGGTGGGATCGCCTTCTGCACGCCAGCATAGTTGCGTTAGGCGCTTTTGTCCTCGCTGAACGATGGTACTGGAAAGATACTTTTCTGTGGAGCCTCCTGTTTGCTGCCCCATTGGTTCCGTTCTTGGATCGGCTACATGACCGTGTAAGTACTGCACTCTCTCAAACCGCAAAGGAGGAATTTCCTGTGAAACGACAACTTGCCCGCGTCACCTGTTTACTTTTCATCCTGCTCGCCCTTTGTCCAGTCTCGAGCCACGCTTTCTGCGGCTTTTATGTCGCTCGCGCGGACGCCAGTCTCTACAATTCTTCTTCACAGGTTGTTATCACGCGAGATGAAGATAAAGCGGTTCTCACCATGGTGAATAACTATAAGGGCGACCTCAAAGAGTTCGCCTTGGTCGTGCCGGTGCCGATCGTCCTGGAAAAAGAGATGGTGCGAGTGATCGAACCCAAAGTGATTGAGCACCTTGATGCCTACTCAGCACCTCGATTGGTGGAGTATTTTGACCCAGACCCCTGCAAGGTAATTGTCATGGAAGATCGAGCTTTTCCTACTACTATGACGCCATCCCCAGCGAAGGCTCGGCGCGAGGAAGCGGCAGCACTGGGGGTAAAGATTGAGGCTGAATACACAGTTGGTGAGTACGACATCATCATACTCTCGGCCACAGAATCTCACGGGCTCGAAACCTGGCTCAAGCAAAACAACTACAATATCCCCGGCGGCGCTTCGCAAGCCCTCGCTCCGTATATTCGTAGCGAGATGAAGTTTTTCGTCGCCAAAGTAAACCTGAAAGAACAGGCACGTTCCGGCTACACCTCGCTGCGTCCATTGCAATTTGCCTTTGAGTCGTCCCGCTTTATGCTGCCGATTCGGCTCGGCATGTTAAATGCCGACGGTCCACAAGATCTGTTGATCTATTTTCTTACCAAGCAGTACCGCGTGGAGGTTACCAATTATCGTAATCCCAAACTCCCCAGCGACCAGGAAGTGCCGGAGTACATCAAAGAAGAGTTCCGCAAGTTTTACACTGATCTGTTTCTGACCTCGACCGCCAAGGAGAATCATCAAGCCGTCTTCACCGAATATGCCTGGCACATGGGCTGGTGCGACCCATGTGCCGCCGAGCCCTTATCACAACCGGAGTTAGAAAGCTTAGGAGTGTGGTGGTTAACAGACTCCCAACCTTCGGGCACTCCTGGAATCATGCCCCGGCGACCAATACCCGGCGGCGGTCTACCTGCTTTTGTCACCCGTCTGCATGTCCACTACGATGCTCAGCACTTCCCCGAAGACCTCACCTTCAAACTCACGCAGGACAGTTCCAATTTCCAAGGGCGATACATCATCCGCCACCCGTGGACCGGAGCGGTCAGTTGCCCGGCTGGGCAAGAATATTTGAAGCAACTGGCTAAGCAGCAAGAAACCCGGGCGCAGACGCTAGCCTCTCTTACCGGTTGGGACATTCAGCAGATTCGCACTCGCATGCCCAAGCTTGCTGCTACTACGGAACAGAGTTGGAAAGAGCGCATTAAGACGTTATTCAACCAATGATAGATAGGGCAAAAGTGGCGTCAGAGGTCAAGGCGTTCTGTAAACACCCTTATACTGGCGGCAAGCTTTGGAGAAAAGCTTGCACTACCTGCACTAGTCCATCTGGATTGTCGAGCATCACATGATGATAGGTGTCTTTGACTTCACTCCAGCGGCCGTTGGGGAGGCCATTCACAAGCCGGTCGATCTTCTTGTCTGAGAGTAGCGGACTGTGCTCTGCACGAACCACAAGCGTGGGGCAGGTAATTTGGGTAAGTAAAGGCCGACCGTCGATCGGCTCACGAAAGAGAGTTCTGCGATCGAGTTTAGCGGTCCACTTACCATCCGGACGCTGCTTAAAAGCGAAGGACGCGAGGTAGCGGAGTTTCTCTACGGAAATGTACGTTTCACGCGGTAGGAGCTGAAACCGGCTGATCGCCTCGACAAATGAGGCAAACTCCTTCGCCGGCTTCTCGCCCAACTTGCGCAGAAATTGCACTGCCGCCTCTGGGTACGCGGCATCGGTATCGACGAGAATGAGGGCTTTCAGCTCCCGGGCATGTTGCGTCGCGTAAATGATCGCGTTATGCCCACCCATTGAATGCCCCATCAGGATTGGTTTCTGTATCCCTAAGCGCCGCAGAAACTCATGTAAGTCGGACAGATAGTGACGCGTCGCATAAGCAGGCAGATCAGCATGATCGCTGTCCCCGTGTCCACGCTGATCGAGGGCCAACACCCGAAAATTCTCGGCTAAGGCCGGTGCGATAAAGTCCCACCAATGAGCATAGGCCGACCCGCCATGGAGCAACACAAGCGGCGGCTTCCCCGCCGTTCCCCAATCAAGGTAATGGAGTTGGAGTCCGTTCACGCCCACAAACTTATCTTGGTACTGAGACACTGCTCGCCTTTTTCTCTCACCGCACGAACAAATCTCGATAGCGCCATAAGAGCCAGGCGGCAAGTAATTCTAACGGAAAACTAATCAGGAGGAAAAACCATTCACCCCACCGCACCGGATCAGGGTAGGGTTCACCGCTGAGATAACCGAGGGGGTATAACAACATGTACGTCCACTCCGAGAGCGGAATGTACAACAGATAAGCAAAGAGCAAGTACCAACCCCAGCGCCGTAAACCAATCAAGCCAATCATCCCAGCCGCATATAGTACAAGATGAGGGAGCGTCGCCCACCAGGCAGCCTCACCAGTAAGGCGATAGCCGAACCATACACGACTCAGGCTAGTGTACCGCACCATCAGAAACCCCCAAGCGACCTCTCCGTGCCCTCCAGGGTCGAGGATCGCATTGAGGTCTTTCACCACTCCTAAAAACGCTAGAAACGAGAGTATCCCAGCAATCACACCAGCTCGATAGACACGAAGATCAGGCGCAGGAACGAAGCAGTGTTCTGTTTCCTTCACTCGCGCATCGGTTGTACTTTCCACAATCGATACATCCTCTTTTTACCGTACGAATAAATCTCGGTAGCGCCATAAAAGGCCAAGTGCGAGGACCTCCAACGGAAGGCCCACCGCGATAAAAAACCATTCGGCACGGACGGCCGACTGGTCATACGGATGATTCGCCAGATATCCCATCGGGTATAAAGCAGCAAAGGCCAATTCTGACAGTGGGATATACAGCACGTAGGCAAACAACAGATACCAGCCCCAGCGACGGCGTGTGATCAACCCATATGCCCCTGCAGCATAGAGCAGCAGATGAGGAATGGTCGCCAGCAATGCCGCCTGACCAGTGAAACGGTAGCCAAACCACACACGCTCAAGGCGCGAATAGCGCAGCATCAGGAATCCCAAGATCAACTGCCCCCGCCCGCTCGGTTTCAGCAGCGCATAAAGATCCTTCACTGCCCCAAGTAGGGCGACCAACGCCAACGCACCCGCAACTAGGCCGGCACGATAGGCGCGAGTCTCCACTTCGTCGACAAACTGGGAATCATCTCCCCCTGTTCTTGAATACTTCACCATCTGTGCAACCTCGCAGCGGATCCCCCCGTCACTGCTAACTGCTGGATGAACGCTTACCTGATTGACTTCTGTGGTGCAAGTCGTTAGGGGCGAGTCAGTATGAGAAAGGAGGGCACCGTATGGACTTTGGTGTCTGTGTGTTGGCCAAACCGAATCAGTGCGCACAGGATGCAAAACTGGCCGAAGACTGTGGCTTCACTCATGTCTGGGTGAGCGATACACAGATGATGGCTGGCGATCCGTACTTATGTTTAGGGCTGATTGCGCAGCAGACGAAGTCGGTCAAATTGGGCACGGGGGTTGCCGTGGTCGGCACGCGGATCGCGCCGGTTACGGCTAACTCGATCGCCACGCTTAATCAGCTTGCCCCCGGTCGGGTCGTATTGGGGATTGGTGCCGGCAATAGTGCCTGGCGAGCGATGGGCCTGCCCCCACGTTCGCTGCACGAGTTGCGCGAACATGTCCGTGTCGCTCGCGGACTTCTCCGAGGAGAAGAGGTCACGTATCAACATGAAGGGGAGCAACGTGCGATCCGCTTCTTCCATTCGGGGCAAGGTTTTATGAACATGCGTGACGCCGTGCCCATTCATGTCGCCGCCAATGCGCCGCAGGCAATGGCTTTGGCCGGTGAGATTGGCGACGGGTTTATCACTTCGCGAACGAATTCTTTAGAAGGCTGGCAGAACACTTGGAGTCAGGTTCGCCGCGGGGCAGAAAAGGCCGGAAAAGATCCGTCCACTTTATACACTACCCTCCTTACTACTGCCTGTCTCCTTCGCCCTGGCGAAAGTTATGCTTCACCACGAGTGAAGACCCAGGCTGGTCCATGGGCGATGCTGGCCATGCATGCCCTGTACGAGCGCGTCCAAAGCCCGACGGCAGCGCCGGAGGCGATTCGACCGATCTTCACCGAATACCAATCTTATATCGATCAGCAACGGCGTCGTCTTGGCGACCGTTATTATCTTCACCTCCACGACGGGCATGGCTTGTATCTCCAGCCGGCAGAGGAACGGTTTGTGACCCCAGAAATCGTGCGCGCGACGACAATGACGGCTCCTCCCGAAGGGCTAATTGAGCGTTTACATCAATTTGAAACCGCGGGCGTGAGACAGGTCGCCTTTATTCCCGCATCAGAAGGATTTGCGGAGTTCGTACGAGAGTTTAGCGAGAAAATAATTGCGAGGTTTTAGACAGCATCAGTCTCTGATTTCTTTATGCCACCGAAACAGGAGACCGGAAAAACTCTTTAGAGGCAGGCTTCTATCAGTGTCAACCCTCAAGCTTCGTAGACTGGAAATGAGGATAAAGGATTCTAGCAGTAGGTTTCGCCGAGCCTGTCTTGAGTCCTTCGTCAAGCTCAGAATCAATTCTGCGCAGCGGAGTCGAAGGGCTCAACCCAGTCAACAGAGCCTATCCAATTACTTTCTGTTCTCTTAGTCTCGCCATCTCTTCCCACGAGTATCCAGCGGCGAGCAAGATTTCTTCTGTATGTTGTCCAACTTCTGGCGCGGTGGTACGCGTTTCCGCAGGGGTTGCATGAAAGTCGATCGGCGTTGCCACCATCTGGATGCGCTGTCCGACAGGATGATCGACTTCGACGAAAGCCCCATTGGCATGCGCCTGGGGATCATTGATCACATCTTCTACCGTTTGGATCGGCGCCCAGAATGCCTCGTGCTTATCGAAGAGCGATGCCCACTCTGCGCGCGTTTTCATCACCAGAACCTCATCCAAAATGGAAATTAATGCCGGCCCGTTTTCTCGCCGCGCCGCGGCATCGCAAAAATGAGGATCGTTGACCAGATCTTCACGGCCAATGGCTTTGCAGAACCCCGGCCAATGGCGATCGCTCTGCAGCATTACCAATTGAAACCACTTGTTATCCTTTGCCCGGTACGCGTTAAACAGCGGATTGCCCATCTGCTTCCGGCTCAGGCGCGGGACGTTTTGCCGGTTCAACAATGCCGTCTGCACATCCATCGAATCAACCCATAGGCCGGTTCGATATAGCGAGACCCACACTTCTTGGCCCATCCCCGTACGCTCACGAGCATACAATGCTCCCGTGGTAGCAGCGACGACGGCGATTGACGTGGTGTGATCGCCCATTCCTGGCCGTTGCCCTGGTGGTGGAGCATCCGGCTCACCAATCGTCGCCATGATTCCGGAGCGCGCCCAAAATCCGGCATAGTCAAACGCGGCACGATCTTTTTCTGGCCCGACCGGTCCATAGCCGGTGACCCACACGTAAATGAGTCGCGGATTGCAGGCTTTGAGTTTTGCGTAGCTCATTCCATACCGTTCGATCGCCGCAGGACGGAAGTTAGTGAGAAAAACATCGGCATTCTCAATCAAGCGATAAACGAGTTTCTGTCCTTCTGGCGTACGAATATCCACGGCAATACTTTTTTTGTTGCGATTGTCGCTATCGAAAGAGCCATTAATCGAAGAGGCACTAGCGGCACCTACTCCCAGGGACAAAAAGCCGCGAAAGGGATCCCCACCTTCCGGGTCTTCAACTTTAATGACCTCAGCTCCCCAGTCGGCCATGATACCCCCTCCAGCTGGCCCGGCTGCCCAGATTGCCAATTCGACAATTTTTACTCCTTCGAGTGCTCCAGCCATAAATGATCCCTCCTAAGCGCTTTTAGCTATCAGCTTTCAGCCTTCAACAAAAGGGAAAGCAAGAAAAGGAAAAACATGGTAAGAGAGCTCGCTATCAATATATGCAAGGCAAGGAGGGACCGATGAAAGTCAGTGGAGTCCTCGCATGGCATCCTGAGGTCGCAATGACAAAAGAAGAGATTGACGAGTTCCTTTCTGGGCGTTGGATCGCGCGTCTCGCCACGACGAGTAAGGATGGATACCCGCATATTGCTCCGCTCTGGTACTACTGGGACGGAGAATGTCTGTACTTCTCTATGACCCGGAACCGTCAGTCATGCAAGAATCTGCAGCGCGACCCCCGCTGTTCGGCAGTGATCGATATGGATGAGCGGCCGCTCATGGGTATGCGCAGCAATTTCGCCAAGGCTGTCCATATTACCGGCGATGCCGAGCTGACCGAAGTTGGCTCAGGCAAGAAAGTGATGATTAACGCCGGCCCTTGGAAAGGTGAATATACTACCGAACAAGTAGTAGCGATGCTGAGCAACCGCTATGGACTCTTTTCCCGCGATGGCGCCCTTGGTATGACCCGTGAGGCGTTCCGAGGAATTTTTGCTCACCCCGAAGCGCAGGACAGTCAGATCTTCAAAGACAATGTCGGTCGGGTGTTGACCAAGATTATCCCCATAAAGATGCAGGCGTGGGATTTCTCCAAAGCTCCGATCGAGTATGAACAAGTGCAAAAGTAAACTATTTTTTCCTCGCCTTTATCTCCCTAAGGTTGGAAAAATCGGCTCCTGACTAATAATCCGTTCTTCTGTGAGCTTCGCGATTTCCTCTGTTGGCAGTCCTAGCAGTGAACCAAAGACATAGGCGTTGTGCTCGCCAAAACAGGGCGGAGGAAGACGAAGGGCAAACCGATCGCCTGCGAATCGCGGGACAAAGCCGGGATAGAGGTGCATTCCTGCCTCTGCTTTCTCAACCGCAAGTAAAAACTCACGCGCGGCAAGATGAGCGTCACTGAGGATTTCTGGGCCCGACAGGACCGCGCCTGCGGCAATCCCTGCCTTTTGTAGCAGTTCCATCACCACATAATGATCGTGCTCCTTCGTCCACGCCGTAATCAAGTCATCGAGCTCATCCTCAGCTGCTTTTCTGCCCGCGAGGGTGGCAAATTTTTCCTCCTGCGCCCACGGCGGATTCCCGAGTGCGGAACGAAAATTTTTCCACTGTGCATCTGAGGTAATAGTGATCACCACCCACTCATCCTCTCCTTTACACGGGTAACAACCGTGCGGAGCTATAGCCGGATGCCGATTGCCGAGCCGTCCCTGAACTCGTCCATTGATCGTGTAGTCGAGAAGGGCGGCCGCATTCATGGGAAGCAGTCCCTCCACATGAGAGAGATCTATTGAAAGCCCTGCCCCCCTCCGTTCTTGTTCGAATATGCCGACGAGCGCAGCGAAACACGCATTAAGCGCGGTTCCGGGATCCCCAATGGCGTTGCTTAGCATCTGCGGCTGACCGTCCTCATATCCACTCACACCGGTAATTCCTGCCATTGCTTCGGTCGTGCAGCCGAAGCCGACATATTCGCTATCTGGGCCGCTATTGCCGAAGGCAGGGAGTGTCACTATCACCAGCCGTGGATTCACCGTAGAGAGCATTTGATAGTCGATCTCGAGCTTGCGTAAAATCCGCGGCGGGTAATTGGCAACAAGAATATCGCTAATACGAATCAATTCTTTGAACAGCTCACGTCCGCGCGAGTGGGTGAGTTCGAGAGCGATGCCGTATTTATTACGATTGACCGTATTAAACGTCGGTGACTGCTCATACAGCTTAGCGCCATCCACTGCCCCTTGGAGGCCAGCGCCACGCCACCAATCCATATGCGAAGGCGATTCCACCTTAATGACCTCCGCGCCAAAGTCTCCTAACAAGCAGGTAGCGAGTGGTCCCGCCCAACCATTGGTGAGGTCAACGACCCGCAGAGGTTTAGTCATGATCGCATTCCTTCTTTGGTCACCCTTCGACAAGCTCAGGGTGACCGGACAAGTCCCCAATCACTATTTCCCCACCGTTCGTACTGAGCTTGTCGAAGTACGAACGATCATAGCTTGGTTTCACACGATACCGGCGTCTCGCATCTGCCTCACGTTGGCTGGGGTGTACCCCAGCCTGCCACACAAAACTTCTTCCGTATGCTCTCCTAGTAACGGCGCTCGCCGTAAAGGCCAAGGTGGCTTGCCGTTCTCACGGAACGGCAAGCCGGGAATTTTCACCCTTCCGCCGTCAGGATGTTCAATCTCCAGAAAAGCCTGTCGCTCTTTTAGATGCGGCCATTCCACCACTTCCGCTGGGGAAGGAATAGGCGAGAGGGGAACGCCGCGAGCTTGGGCAAGGTGGTAAATTTCCCACTTGCCTCGCTCTTGCAACCAAGGAAGTAAGGCTCCGTGCAATTCTTGTGCATGTAGAGCTAGACCCGCCAGCGTTTGATAGCGCGGCTGCTCAGCGAGGTCCGCTCGGCCAACCATTTGCAGCAGTGCATAAAGGTGTTGCGGCAGTCCAGCATGAATGCCGACATAGCCGTCTTTACATGGAAGCGTAACCAGGTTCGGGTATCCGAGATGAAATTGCCGACCAGAGCGTTGACGCACGAAGCCCGCGTACGAAAACGCCACGAAGTCATAGAGGGTAGTCGCAATCAGCGCTTCTTGGATAGATACCTCTACAGATTGTGATTCCCCGCCAGCATTACGATTCCGCACCGCTTGTAAGGCGCCGATGGCAGCGTAAAGGCCAGCAATGTATTGCCCGAATGCTCCCCCAGGTTGAACCGGCGGGAGATCGAGCTCGCCCATCGGGTAGGTCCACCCACCGAGGGCATAGGCAACACTGTCAGTAACTTGGTAATCACGATACGGTCCGGAAGCACCAAAGTTGGAAATGGCAACTGTGACGAGCCGCGGGTTGGCCTTATCGAGTGTCTCTCGTGTCAATCCTAGACGATCCATCACGCCAGGGCGGAAGTTCTCGACCAGCACCTCAGATCGCTTGATCAGACCCAGCAAAATCTCTCGCCCCCGTGCGGCCTTGAGATCAAGAGTAATACCTTGCTTGTTCGTATTCAAAAAGAAGAACAAACCGCTCCGTTCCTGACCGGGTCGATCAGCAAAAAACGGTGGCAGCGTCCTCGCGCCATCGCCCGCTCCTGGTTTCTCTATCTTAATGACCTGAGCCCCGTAGTCAGCAAGAAGCTTCGTGCAAAACGGGCCGGCAATGTAATGCGTGAGATCAACCACTCGAATACTGCTCAGTGCCTGCTGCATGAAAATTCTCTCCCGAGTTCTTCAAGACAAAGGGCGAGTATCCGATAGGTTGCCCACAGGTGTCAAGATTACAGGGCAGTCTTCCTGAGAGGGATTGACGGAAACTCCCTACCGGAGTAGGCATCGAAGTAGCAGTATGAAGCTACGTAAGAGACATCACCTCTGGACAGCCGGTATCGCCACTCTGGTGCTCCTTTCGTTCTTAGCTGGGACAAGCCTTGCTTGTTTTCAGAAGGAAGCGATTAGCACCAAGATGGCAGAGGCGTGCTGCCAAGGACACTGCCAGCATGCCATGGTAGGAGACGTAGCCGCCAAGTGCTGCCAGAGCCACCAGACACAAGCGTCTCAAGCATTGCCGACTTTCCCTTCAGCAAAGGCTGCTCTTTCTACAGCCACTATGTCACAGATCTCTTTAGTTCTGCCTGTCACACTTCAGAGTTCGGCACAGTCCTGCGTTCATCTCGCTGCCGAGGAACGTCCACCCCCCTTTCCTCCCCTATACGCTCTCCACTGCGTCCTCCTGATCTGATCCTTTCTTTTTCTTTCTGCGTTTAAGGCGCTTCCACGCCTTCGGGCGGCTGTGTGCCTACGTCAAGAGATTTTTCTATCCAACCGAGGACAGAGCACCAGCTCCTCCCCTCGAACCGAAAGGAGAAAGGTCATGAATCGCAAATTCTTTACGCTGTTAACCACAGGAGCCCTCTGTGTCTCTCTCACCGCAGGGGCTTTCGCCAACTCTGGATCGACTAACCCTGAGAAGAGTAATGCTGTCTCGCAATTAGAGAATCAATCCCAGCGACTTGAACAGCATGCCCAGGCGACAAAGGGGATCCCTCGCCAAGAACTGGAATTGCAGAGATTTAAGGTAAGGCAACTGATCGAGCGGATTAAAGCGGGCGAATCCGTTGATCCGCGAGAGATCGATAAGCTACTCAGACAGGGCCCACAATAGTGGGACTCAGCCCAGAGTGGCAGAGACCCCGAGTGCTTTACCTCTGCTCGAAGGCGTCCCCAAGGGCTAAAGCCTCAGAAGTACTGTCCGGCTCTTCGCCAGGAAGAGGAGCGGCACACTTGCCCAGAACTTTGTCTGCTTCCGAGAGATGCCGCAGTGCCCGCTGTTGATCGTGTTCAGTCAAGGCCTGCTTTGCCGCTTGGAGATGGGCGGCATAGAGCGCACGGCAGCAGTGGGCAAAGGCGATGTGAACTTGCTCTTCTGCTTTGGCCAAAGCAGTCACAGCTGGGGCCGGGCTCTGGGGACCCAACGCCTTCTGGGTCTTCTCAAGTTGAGAGGTGGTGGTCTGGAGAAGCCGGTACGCTTTTTCCGCCGAAGTCACCAGAGGATCAGCGAAGGCAGCGGGGGCTAGCAATAGGAGTCCACAGATTCCGGTAGCAATAGTGTTCCCTTTCACGTTCGCTCCTCCTCGTTCTGGGCTGAGGGCACCTTGAACCTGACAAAAAGCGCAAGACCCGTGCCAAAAGGAGGAAAACAGGGAAGGGCAAAAAGTGCATTCCGGACAGGGTCTATGAGGATGGTCCGCAAAAGGATCGTGCACAAAGAAAAGGCAGCCTGATGAAAAACTGCTCATCACCATCATTGAAGAGAGATCGCACGCAAAGGTCTTTGGAAGAATTTCAAACAAAGAGTATTTGGGACAGGGCAAAAAGAAAGCGCAAGAGCGCTCCTCTCTTCCTTGGCCTGCTGGTGTTTTTTGTAGGGTTGGCGCTCGTTCTCTCTGGTGCTGGCCTAGCGGCAGAAAGCAGAGGCCTCTCACAGGAGGACGCGAATAAGACGAGAGCCTCCGAAGAAGAAACCGCTTTGCAAAGCCAAGTCCTAAAGCTGGAAGCAGTCCTTGCCTACGCCAGCGAACACAATCCCTCCGTTCAGGCGGCGCGAGATCGCCTGCTGGCGGCTCAGGAAAGGCCTGCCCAAGTTTCAGCTTTGGATGACCCTATGTTTACGTACGAAGGGTTTAACATTCCAGAGAACTTCGATCTCGCCCGCACTGATAACAACATCCTCAAGCTCTCGCAGAAGCTCCCGTTCCCTGGCAAGCGCCGATTGCGCGGCGAGATCGCGCAGTCCGAGGCCGCGATGATCAAAGAGGAGCTACGAATGACCGAAGTGGTAATTCGTGCCGAGGTGAAGAAAGCTTACTACGACCTTTGGCAGATCCAGCAAAGCCTAAGCATCTATGCTCGTGAGAAAGAGCTGATGGCGCAGTTTGCGATCATCGCCGAGAAAAAATACGCCGTCGGCCTCAGTGCTCAGCCCGATGTCTTGCGCGCTCAGGTCGAACTGACCCGACTCATCACCCGAGTAACGACGGAGACGCTCAAACTGGGAGAGGCCAGAGCTATACTGAATGGCCTTTTGAGTCGCCCCCCTGAGACTCCGCTGGGGATACCTCAGGATGCGCCACAACCAGTTGTGAGGCAAACCTTGGCGGAGTTGATCGAGCTGACTCTGCGTGTCCGACCGGAGATCGCGGCAAGAGCCGCGGTGATCGATCGTAACACATCAACCTTAGCGCTGGCGCACAAAGCCTACTTGCCGGATTTTGAGGTCTATGCCGAGCGCTTCTTTAATGGCCACGGCAGAGATGGCTTTGGCATCATTTTCTCAGCTACCATTCCTTTGGCCTATCGCCAGAAGTATGACGCCGGCGTGGCCGAGGCCCGAGCACAGCTCAGTGCCGGTAAGGCAGACTTACGTGCAGCGCAGGATAAAGCGCTGACCGAGGTCAAGAGCGCATTGGTTCGCACTCAGATCGCTGCTGAATTGACCAAGCTCTTCACCCAAACACATATTCCGCAAGCTGAGCAATCTCTGGCTTCCTCGCGCATCAGTTACCAGACCGGCAAGATTGATTTTCTCTCACTCATCGACAGCCTGCGCGTGGTTGAGCAGGTGCATCTCGAACATCTGGCTGCGGCCGCAGACTTTGAGAAAGCATACGCCGATCTGGAGCGGGCCGTGGGACAGGAATTACCGAGGCAATAATCATGCGATCGCAAAAAGTTTTGAGCCTAATTTTTACCCTCTCATTACTGTTTGCTTTGGTCCGTCCGATGGTGGCGAACTCGTCTGAGGGCTCCTCACAAGGCATGCTCGCAGGCTCGTCCCAAGGGATGCCCATAAGCGAAGACAGAGCACCTGCTTCCCAGGCCACTATCCGCCTGTCGCCTGAACAGCGCCAGATGATCGGCATCACCTCCGGGGTGGTTGAACGGACACCGATGAAGAAAACCATCCGTGCGTTTGCTCGCATCGACTTCGATGAGCGGCGTCTGACGGATGTGACCTTCAAGATCAACGGCTGGGTGCAAGATCTGTTCGTCGACTACACCGGCAAGACTGTCCGCAAAGGCGAGCCGTTGCTCACCCTCTACAGCCCGGATCTTGTGACCAGTCAGGAAGAATACCTCTTGGCCCTCCACACTAGAGACCAACTTGCGCACAGCTCGCTACCAGAAGCAATCAACGGCAGCCAGGGGCTGGTCGGGGCTGCGCGTCGCCGCTTGCTCTTGTGGGACCTGACGCCGCAGCAAATCAAAGCCCTAGAAGAACGCGGAACTCCACAGACGTATGTAACCCTCCACGCCCCGCTCTCAGGCACGGTGATCGAGAAGCAAGTGGTCAAAGGCATGCGGGTGGAACCAGGCATGCGACTCTACCGCATCGCCGACCTCTCAACTGTCTGGCTCTACGCCGACGTTTACGAGTACGAGGTTCCGCTGGTGCATGAAGGACAGGAAGTCAGTGCTTCACTCTCCTCCTATCCCGGAGAAACCTTTCGCGGTAAAATCACCTACATCTATCCCTACCTCGATACCCAGACTCGCACCAACAGAGTACGTCTGGAGTTCACCAACGCACACGGAAAACTCAAGCCTGGCATGTACGCCAATGGTGATATCCAGATCGACCTCGGCACAGTGCTGACTGTTCCCGACAGTGCGGTGTTGCAAGCCGGGCGCCGACAATTGGTCTTCGTCGATCAAGGCCAGGGCGTCTTTGCGCCGCGTGAGGTGCAACTCGGCACCGGAGTCGACTCCCGCTTTGTCGTCCTTCATGGCCTCAGCGCAGGGGAACGGGTGGTCACGAGCGGGACCTTCCTGCTCGACTCCGAGAGTAAGCTCCAGTCCGCCACCAGCATGATGGGCATGATGGGTGCGGTCGGCATGGGCGACTGGAAAATGGAAAGCGCCCGTCCAATGAATATGGGAACTCAGACCGCACGAGTCAAACCGGTGGAGAAAAGGGTCGGCCTGCTGACGGTCACGGTCTCCACCGCAGCGGAGCCGGCCAAGCTTGGTGAGAATACCCTGCGCATCCAGGTGAAAGACAGT
>Ga0187894_10001961_pt1 | contig 25430 bp, 10 predicted proteins | sample GBC1701081metaG_FD_136650 | JGI IMG/M metagenome (GOLD analysis project Ga0187894, IMG submission 136650) | White microbial mat communities from a lava cave in the Kipuka Kanohina Cave System on the Island of Hawaii, USA - GBC170108-1 metaG ... | reverse complement strand
GGTGCGTTGCGCGGCAGTCGCGACAGCACTGCGGGGCAGCGTATCGAAATCGCAAAACAAGTACAATGTCCTCAAATGTGATCACTCGCGGATTCCCGAGAGAATCCGTGGATCTGACAAAGTGGTACTAGTGTCCCGAGTCAGAAATTGGTTGGCAGATTTTCCGGGTGGGGCGCCCGGATGGCAAGGCGCTTGGAGCGAGCATATTGAGGAATCTGTAAGCGACAAGCAACGCGGCCAGCCGGGATGCCCCGCCCGGAAAATGCCAACGAATTTCTGACTCGGGACACTAAGTCAGCGCATGCTATCTGCTGCTGGATCCGCTTTCAAGGATTCTCGTCCGCGCAGGCTGGACGGTTGATCGGTCGGTCGCGCGGACGACCGCTTGCGTCACGCGTCCGCGCCGGCCGGCGCGCGTTGCTGGACGCATGGCTCGCTTGACGCTTGACGCGCGTGCGGACGAGCGGGTAGCGTGCCCCCGGCACGATCAACTGTGTCGAGCCCTTGAAGTATCCGCGCAAGAGACGCCGCACGCAGCGTCCCGCGCGCAGCCTGAAGGAGACCCGTCATGCGCAGAGCACCATTTTCGATTGCGGCCCTGATCCTGCTGACCGCGATCGCGCTGATGCGGCCCGACCCCGCCGCCGCCCAGACCGCCAGGAAGACCCTCGACGTGTACTTCGTCGACGTCGAAGGCGGACAGGCGACGCTCATCGTCTCGCCGAGCGGCGAGTCCCTGCTGGTCGACGCGGGCTGGCCCGGCTTCGACGGCCGCGATGCCGATCGCATCGCGTCCGCCGCGAAGCAGGCCGGCCTGACGCAGATCGACTACTTCGTCGCGACGCACTATCACACCGATCACGTCGGCGGCGTCCCCGCGCTCGCCACGAAGATCCCCATCCGCACGTTCGTCGATCACGGCCCGAGCGTCGAGAAGGGCGATCGGCCCGACGCGTTGTACCAGCAGTACGTCGACGCGCGCGGCAAGGGCCGCCACCTGCTCGTCAAGCCCGGTGACACCATCCCGCTGGCCGGCGTCGACATCACCGTCGTCGCCGCGAACGGCGAGCACATCGGCAAGGCGCTCAAAGGCGCCGGTCAGCCGAATCCGCTCTGCGCCAGTTTCACGCCCAAGTCGCCGGATCCCAGCGAGAACGCGCGATCGGTTGGCTTCGTCCTCACGTACGGCAAGTTCCGCCTGCTGGACCTCGGTGATCTGACGTGGAACAAGGAGCAGGAACTCGCCTGCCCGAACAATCTGATCGGACCGATCGATCTGTACGTGACGTCGCACCACGGGCTGGATCAATCGGGGCCGGCAGCGCTCGTCCACGCGGTCCGTCCACGCATCGCCGTCATGAACAACGGCGCGAAGAAGGGCGGATCGGCCAGCGCCTGGCGCATCGTGCGCGACGCGCCCGGCCTCGAAGACCTGTGGCAGGTCCACTACGCCGCCAATTCCGACGCGGCGCACAACTCGCCCGCGGCGCTGATCGCCAATCTGGACGAGACCACGTCGCACGGCCTGAACGTGTCCGCCGCGTCCGACGGCAGCGTCGTCGTCACCAACGCGCGCACCGGTCAGAGCAAGTCCTACAAGGCGCGTCCGTAAGCACGCGCCCGTACAGCACGCGGGCACGTCCTCGGGCGTCCGCCCAACGACGTGCGTGCGGACGTTCGTTCGGTCCACCCGCGCGGCGCGTTTATACGCATACGCGTCCGTGTGCGCGCCGATACCACGCCGTCGTCCGCCCGCGAGCGCAGCGGCGTTGGGATGTGGGCGTTGCGCGAAGTGCGTACCCAATCCGCAGTCTGATAACATGGCGGCTCCCCGGCGCCGCTCTCGTCTGTCGATCCGTTCGTTATGCGTGTGTTCGTGCTCGGTCTGCCCCACACCTTGACCACGCCACGGTTCTGCTCGTGCGCGTACACGATGAAGGTGTGGAATCTGTGCCGCATGCTGATCGATCGCGGCCACGAGGTGATCCACTTCGGGAACGAAGGATCGGATCCCGTCTGCTCGGAGAACGTCGCCGTGACGTCGCACGAGCAGTGGTCGGCGGTCTATCAGCATCCCGGGACGAAGTACTTCGACATCGCCGTCGACACGCCGGCGAAGGAAGCGTTCCACCGCCACTTCGCGGAGTCGCTGGAGCGCGAGATGCGCGCGCGGCTGACCGGCACGCTCGACACCGTCGTGTGCGTGCCCTGGGGCGGCCCGCAGCGCGAGGCCGCCGTCAACATCGCGTCCTCCGCCTTTGTCGTCGAGAGCGGCATCGGCTATCTGCACTCCTGGGCCGAATTCCGCGTCTTCGAGTCCTACGCCTGGCTGCACACGACGCTCGGCAAGGAAGGCCTGTTCCAGGGCCAGAAATGGTACTGGCCGGTCATTCCCAACGCCTATGACGTGTCGATGTTCAGCTTCCGGGCCAAGAAGGACGATTACTTCCTGTATCTCGGACGACTGACGCTCGACAAGGGCGTGTCGCTCGCCGTCGATCTCACCCGGCGGACCGGACGCCGGTTGATCATGGCCGGCCAGGGCGATCCGGCGCCCTACCGCGCAGACCACGTCGAGTACGTCGGTCCCGTGGGCGTCGAAGAGCGGCGCGAGCTTCTGAGCCACGCCGCGGCGCTGATCTGTCCGACGTATTACGTCGAGCCGTTCGGCGGCGTGAACGTCGAAGCGCAGTTGTCGGGGACGCCGGTGATTGCGACGGACTACGGCGCGTTCACCGAGACGGTCCTGCACGGCATCACCGGGTATCGGTGCCGGACGATGGAACAGTTTGAATACGCGGCGCGGCACATCGACGCGATCGATCCGCACGCATGCCGGACGTGGGCGATGAACTACTCGCTCGAACGCGTCGGCAAGATGTACGAAGAATACTTCCAGATGCTGTTCGACCTCGCCGGAGAAGGCTTCTACGCCTCGCGGGCCGAGCGGCGCGATCTCGATTGGCTCCGACCTCGGCTCCCGGTCGTTCCGTAGCGCACGGGCGCGTCCGGCCATCGCGCGGGCCGCGTCCTTACCGTTTTCCATCACAGAGCAGGAACTCAAGGCATGGCGCCTTCCAAGCGTGGTCCGACTGCAACTGACGATCCGGGACCGACCGGTCCCACCGGGCCGACTGGTCCCACAGGTCCGGATGGACCGACGGGCCCCAGCGGACCGACAGGACCCGAAGGCCCGACCGGCCCCACCGGCATCGAGGGCCCGACCGGCCCGCAAGGACCGACGGGGCCGACCGGCATCGGCGGCGCCGTCGGCGAGGTCGGCCCGACCGGTCCTTCCGGCGCGTCCGGTCCGAGCGGCCCCACGGGGCCGACCGGATTCCCCGGCGCGACCTGGAGCTATCTCGTCGTCAACGGCATGACCGGTCCCACCGGTCCGAGCGGTCCCACCGGTCCGAGCGGTCCAACCGGACCCAGCGGACCGACCGGACCGACAGGTGACCACGGCCCGACCGGCGCAACAGGCGTGGAAGGTCCAACCGGCGCCACGGGGCCACACGGCGCGACGGGCCCTGACGGCCCGAGCGGTCCGACCGGCGCCACCGGTCCCGATGGTCCGAGCGGCGCCACCGGCATCGAGGGGCCGACCGGCGCGACGGGCGTCGATGGACCTACGGGCGCGACCGGTCCACACGGACCCACGGGGGCGACCGGCGTTGACGGGCCGACGGGCGCCACCGGCGCGGGCGCGACCGGACCAACCGGCGCGACTGGTCCCGACGGTCCCAGTGGTCCGACCGGTGCGACGGGGCCCGATGGACCGAGCGGCGCCACCGGCGTTGACGGACCGACGGGCGCCACGGGGCCGAACGGTCCCACGGGCGCGACCGGGCATACCGGGCCGAGCGGCGCGACGGGCATCAGTGTCGTCGGACCGAGTGGCGCGACCGGCACTCAAGGTCCGACGGGCGCCACGGGGCCGAATGGTCCGACGGGCGCGACCGGGCATACCGGGCCGTCGGGCGCGACCGGCGTGGGATCGACCGGCCCCAGCGGCGCGACCGGCTTCAGCGGCCCGAGCGGGCCGACCGGCCCCACCGGTCCCGGCGTTGCCCCCGGCATCATCGTCCTCTCCGGTTCTCGCGGCGTGCTGCCGGGCTATCAGGACCTGCAGCGGAGTGTCCGGACGAACACGGACAACGGCTATCTCGAAGTGCTCGCGCCGATGCCGGTCGCGCGCGCGTACACGACCGGCGCGACCTGGAACAACGCGGTGTACGTGATCGGCGGATCCGCCAACGGCATCGGCATCGATGGCAACGCGACGCTCGTCCAGCGGTACGACGTCAACAGCAACACGTGGTCGACGAACTCGCCGCGGATGCCGACGGCGCGCTACGGCGCCGCGATCACGGTCGTGAACGGGCGCATCTACGTCATTGGCGGCTGGGACGGCATGCGCGATCTGGCCGTCAACGAGTACTACGACGTACCCACGATGCGCTGGCTGGGCGGACGGCCGCTGCCCGAGCCGAAGAGCGGCGCATCCTGCGTGGCGATCGGCACCGACATCTACGTGCTGGGCGGCGGCGTCAACTCGCGCATCACGGACCCGGTCCACCGTCAGCGCATGGCGTTCTCGCTGGGGACGTCGGCCTACAAGTATTCGGTGATCACGGATCAGTGGACGCCGGTGCCGGCCGTGCCGCTGCCCATCGTCGCCGCATCGGCGGTGACCTTCGCGCGGAAGATCTACGTCCTCGGCGCGTACTGCGAAAAGGTCGACTATCCGCCCAGTCTCATGCTCGACCTCGATACCAATCGCTGGTCGGAGATCGTCGGGCCGGGCGCGCCGTTCCTCTGGCCGGGCGCCGTCGCGATGGGCAACCGCATCGAGGCGATTGGCGGTCTCAACCGCTTCTTCTGCGTCGGCGCCGTGATGGAGACGATGCCGGTCAGCAATGTGTGGCGGCGTCTGCAGCCGGTGATGACGCACCCGCGCATCTTCTCGGCGTCGGCGGTCGTCGGCGACGCAATCTACGTCCTGGGAGGCATCGACTACTTCTCGAACCAGGCCGCCGTGAACGTGTGCGAACGCCTGCGGCCGGCCGGGCTCGAGTTCTATCTGTTCCGCAAGCTCTAGGCGAGGTGCAGATCAGTGGGCGTTGTCCTTCCACGCATCGGCGCCACGCGCGTATACGGCGAATTGCACCCGGCCGGCGACGGGTTCCTCGCGTTCCTCGTGTGGACGCTGCCCGAGTCACCGGTCGGCGATCTGCCGCTCGAACAGGCGTGGGACGACCCCGCCTACGCCGGCTACGTCGTGCTGCTGCCGGCCGCGCCGGCCTCGCGCGAGGCCTTCGCGAACGCGCTGCAGGACAGCGGCACGCTGCCGGCGCCGAAGCACACCGGCATCGCCTGGCTGCGCTACAACGATCAATCGCAGGCGCTGACACTCGTCCAACGGCTGTCCACCGAGGCCGCCGCCGCGCCGTCCACGGACGTCATCCTCGATGCGGACGCGTCGATCCGCTTCCGCAATTACGGCTTCATGCTGCACCGCGGCAGTCGCGTCTCGCTCGACGCCGCGGGCAATAGCGCGACGCTGATCCTGCAGTATCCCGCCGTCGAGGGGCTGCCGCCGCCAAACGCGGACGGCATCCGCGTGTCGCTGACGGACGCGCGCCGGTTCGCGTTCACCGGACAGACGGTGATCGGCGACTACTCGGACGACCCCGTCGCCGGCTGGGACATCGCCTGCCGCTACTACGCGAAGACGCCGGACGGACGCGTGCGCGCGTGGCGCTTCCCCGTGTTCGTGAATCCGCCCGCGGGCGACTGGCGGCTGTTCGATCTGCGCTGGGATCTGTTCAACCCGCTCGATCCGTCGCGCACGACGATCGCGTTCACGCACGTCGCGTATCGGTTCACGCCGGGCGTGCCGCCCGATCCGTCGTTCATCACGCTGCTCGACACGGGGACGTGGGCGCCGTCGGTCTTCCGCTCGCGCTACGGGCGTCCGATCGAGCTGCGTCCGATGCTCGCGGGCGAGACGACCGATCCCGCGCGGCTGGTCTTCCAGTCGCGTCCGAACGATCGCGGTGAGGAAACGCTCTACACGCTGACGCCGGCCGGCGACTTCCTCGCGCGCCTCGCGCCGCTCACGCCGTCCGCGCAGGGCGACGCGCCGACGCAGCAGGAATGGCTGTGCGGCCTCGCGGGCACGGAGTTCGTCCAGTTCGACGTCGACGCAATCGGCGCGCAGACCGTGCTGCGCTTCCATCCGGATCGGCCGGCGTTCGCGCCGATGTATCCGCTCTACGGCGCGCAGGCCGCCGCGACGCCGCCCCGCGCGGCGGGGGCGCCGGTCGAGCGCCTGACCGGCATCTACAAGACGTCGTGGGTGAGCCTGCGCACGCCCGGACCGCACGCGTCGCCGACGTACTACTCGCAGCCGCAGCGCGCGCCGCTGTTCCTCGCGAGCGTCGATCCGAAGGGTGCGCCGGGCGACGTCGATCTGTTCCCGTCGTTCATTCCGCCGTACGCGGACCTGGGCGAGGCCAACGTCTTCCCGATGGTCGGCTATGGCGCCACCGGCACGGCGACGCCGTCCGGCGGCGATAATCCCGACACGTCCGATTTCGAGGCGCAGATCATCGCGCCGGCGCGCTTCCAGATCATCGCGGATCCTGCGCATCGCGTCGCGCCCACGCAGGGCGTCGGACGCGCCGTGGACGCGCTCACGCCGCAGGGCCTGCGCGCTGTCATCGACGGCCCCGCGTGGAAGACCGTGTGGCTCGCGCAGACCGTCGATCCGGACGGCGTCGTGTCGTCGCTCGCGTTCCACGATCTCCCGACGCGGCTGATCTCCGCGTTCCAGTCCAGCGATCTCTTTCTCGTCATCTCCAGCGCGACGAACATCGGCCGCTTCGACAACCGCATCGTCCTCGACGGCTGGCCCTTCACAATCACGCTCGGCACCGGCCCCGAACAGAGCCTGAAGAACATCCTCGTCCTGAAGTACGGCAAGGGGACCGTGAAGGATCGCGCCGCGGACATCAGCTCGTGGACGCAGGCGGACGACTTCAACGTCGACGCCTTCCAGGTTTCGCGCTGGCTGCGCCGCTACATCGACGATGCCGAACTGCAGGCGCCGGAGGAGCCGGGGCTGCAGGACTTCGTGCGGCTCGTGCAGGACGAGCACTGGAACGGCATCCTCGCGCTGCGCGTCGACGTCGACCTGCAGGCGTTCCCGGACGATCTCAAGGGCCTGCTCGGCGGCATGGACCTGACGCAGTTCTTCGGCCACCACCTCGGCGTGCTGCAGAACCGGCCGAAGCCGCAGGACGACCCGGAGGACGAGCAGAACAGCTCGCTGTTCGGCCTGATTGCGTATCGCGACACCAACGGCGATCCGGGCGATCTCCGCGAGGCCAGTCCGCCCGCGATGTTCGCGCGCGAGCACGTCGATCTGATCCGCCAGTCCGCCGCGCTCGCCGCGGAGGACGACAGCTCGTCGTTCAACTATCGCGTCATCACGCTGGTCATCACGTTCCGCAACTCGCTGGTGGACGACTTCGAGAGCCGGATCATCCTGACGATTCTCAAGCTGTTCGGCCGGCCCGCGGAGCTGTCGGAAACGTCCGCGACGACCGTCTTCCGCAACAGCGTCGTCTTCGACGGCAGCTTCCAGCGGATCAACGGACGGCCGTCGTACTCCTTCACGAGCAGCGATTCCTACCGTTTCGACGTCACGAGCGACGTGCTGAACCGCGTCGAGTTCTCGTCGGCGCAGTTCCTCACCGTCCGGCAGGAGAAGCAGGCGCCGGACGGCGTGCGCGCCGCGGGCACGGAGATCCGCGCGCGCTTCCAGCTCGATGGCGACATGAGCTTCGTGCCATTGCCGACGCTCGACGTCTTCTCGTTCGGACCCGAGGCCGCCAGCCTCGCCGGCGTAACGGACGTCGATGTGTTTGGCGCGCCAGTGGTGACTCGAGGAGCGACGGCAGGGCCGCCGGTCGATGCGGCCAGCGCGGGCCTGCGCTTTACCGGTTTCGCGATCACGATGGCGTTCTATCTGGAGCGGCCCACCGTGCTGGCGTTCGACGTCGACTCGACGGCGATGACGTTCGACACGGGCAACAGCGAGCCGCGTCCGCTCAGCGTCTTCACGAAGCTGCCGCTCAAGCTCAGTCAACTGCTCGTCGGCCGCGCGGCGCACAAGCCGCCGGATCTCGGCTACGTCACCGTCAACACGCCGACGCTCTCGCGCTCGAAGACGCTGTCGACCGAGTGGTACGGCCTCGTCTACACGCTCAATCTCGGGAGCCTTGGCGCGCTGGCGTCCAACGTCGGCTTCTCCGCGCAATTGATGGCGGCGTGGAGTCCGGCGGACACGAGTCCGGTGGCGGTCTTCCTCAACCTGCCGGGGCTGGGCGCGGGGAAGAAAGGCATCAGCCTGCAGAGCGTCCTGCGGCTCAACGTCGGCGATCTGCTGTTGACGACGGAAGTGGACGCGGACAAGCAGGTGAAGGGCTACGTGCTGAAGCTGCAGGACGTCGCGCTGTCGCTGCTCGGCAAGAAGCTGCCGCCGAGCGGCGTGACGGACATCGCGCTCTTCGGCATGCAGAGTGAATCGCAGGGCACCAGCTCTCTGAGCTGGTATGCGGCCTACTACACCGCCACGTCCGCGGCGATGCACGAGACGAATCACGGGGCGAATCCAGAGGCGAATCGGGGGGCGGTGGCCGGCGCCGCGGTGGTGGACGAGCGGGATCTGGCGGACGGCGCGAGCCGGGTGGACGACTAGCGCATGGACCTCAAGTTCATCGAGGATCTGCTGAATGCCCGCATCGCGCCCGCGACGCGGACGCTGACGCTGACCGCGGACCAGGCGAAGCCGCTGGGCGACCCGATCCACGCGCTCTTCGCCGCGTACTTCAACGACCAGGACTTCGTCCTCACGGGCGCCAGCGTCAGCCGGCTCACGCAGCCTGACCGCGTCCTGCTCACCGGCACGGGCGGATCGTTTCCCTTCGACACCGTCCCGGTCCGCGCGTACTTCACCGTCTCGCCGGCGGATCCGGCCAACGCGGCGCTGGAGCTGGTGGCGAACCCGGGCAACGACTGGGATCTGTCCGTCAGCTTCCCGGTGCTCGGCGACTCGTTCTTTCCGACGCTCTCGCTGTCCGCGCCGGGATTCGTGCTGCGCTCCGAGGACGCGGACGCCGCCAGGAAGGGCCTCTCGTTTGCCGCGTCGCTCTCGCTGAGCGGCAATCTGTCCTATCTCGTCGCGCTCCTCAGCGGGACGCTCGTGCTCGACGTCGCCGCGGACATCACGCTCGCGGGCGACGTCCCCGCGTTCCGGCTCGCGCCGAAGAAGGATGTCCCGACGGTCGGCATCGGGCAGTTCCTGCCGTTCGAGGTCAAGGTCGTCGCGGTCGCGCGTACGGATTCCGACGGCGATCTCGAAACGCTGCTGCTGCTCGAAGGCGAGGTGACGTATCGGGCGGCCGGCGGCGAGCGGCGCATCCGCTTCGGCGTCGATCTGAATAACGTCGCCTTCGGCATCATGCACTTCGTCGCCGACCTCAGCGAAGCCGACCTGCACCTCGCGCAGATCGTGCAGTTGCTGAGCGGCTCCGACGTCGCGCCGACGCTGCCGCCCGTCTTCTCCGCGCTCGACAACCTGACGCTGAGCCGCTGGGAGCTGTATCTCGACACGAACACGCTGCAGCCGCAGGCGATGTCGGTCAACGTGATGACGCGCCGGCCGTGGGCGCTCGTCCCGGATCTGCTCACGGTCGACATCCGCGATCTCTCGCTGCAGGTGTCGCGCGCGGAGACGTGGGTCTTCCGCACGGATCTCGCCGCGGATTTCGTCCTCGACCAGGACGGGCATCCCGCCACGGTGTCGCTCACGGCGCGCTATCCCGGCTTCGAGATGACCGGCCTCCTCACCGAGGGCAGCATCGACGTGAAATGGCTGCTCACGCGTTACATCAGCGCCGAAGCGGGCAGCCTCGTCGGCACGAAGCTCGAAGTCGATCAGTTGTATCTGTACGTCGCGCCGTCCAGCGGGTCGTTCGCCTTCGCGATCGGTATCAAGACGTCGTGGCCGATCGACATCGGCATCGGCTCCTTCACCGTCGAGCGCCTGCGGCTCGCCGTCAGCCGGCTCGCGCAGAACAACACGGGCCTGTTCAACGGCGAGTTCCGTCTTGGAACGATCGAGCCGCCGGTCCGCGCGGACATCACCGCGAAGTACGAGACCGCGAACGGCTGGAGCTTCGAAGGCGGCCTGATGCCGAAGAGCGAGCTGCCGCTCTCGGACGTGCTGCAAAGCTACTTCCCGTCGTGGGATCTGAGCTGGACGACGATCAATCTGAAGTCGTTCCGCGTCTGGTTCCAGCCGAAGCCGTCGTACTACCGCTTCGCCATCGACGTCCTGTGGACGCTGAACATCGGCAGCTTCTCGCCGGCCACGATCCACGGCGCGGCGGATATCGCGTATCACGGCACGCGGACGGAGGACAAGTACGTCGGCTTCGTCCAGGGCGAGCTGAATATCGCGAACATCACGCTCGGCGTGAAGGTCACGTATCCGGATCAGAAAATCGCGCTGCAGCTCGCCGGCCTGACGGTCGACATCGAGACGAAGCCCGAGACGTTTTTCCTCGTCAAGTTCCCGAAGAAGACGCTCGGTCAGCTCATCGAGATGCTCGTCACCGCCGCGTCGGGCCGCACGTACACGCTGCCCGCGCCGTGGGACGTGCTGAACCTGATCGATCTCAGCCAGTTCACGCTGAAGATCTATCCGAACCGCGACCCGCGCGAGATCGGCCTGATCTACGAGCCGTCGCCGCCGTTCTCGTTCTGGTTCCTGGAGCTCTCGAAGTTCGAGCTGTGGTACAAGCGCGACCCGTCGACCGGCAAGGCCGTCGTCGAGCTGTCGATCACCGGCGGCAAGTTCCTCGGCGAACCGATCGAGAAGCCGATCGGCATGGACGCGCTCGATCCAGCGTCCGCGCCGAAGGTGCCGAGCGCCGGCACGCAGGTCTTCGAGCTGAACTTCCTCGCGATGGGCCAGCGCGTCGGCCTCCGCGAGCCGACGGAGTTCGTCAACGTGACGGACGCGTGCGACACGCTCGAAGGCGCGTTCAAGAAAAAGACGACACCCGGCAGCGAGTCGCCGATCGGCGGCACGGGCCTCGTCGCAAGCGATCGCAACGGCTGGCTGTTCGCGATCCACGCGAAGCTGCTCGGCGCGATCGCCATCCGTGTCGTCTTTGTCGATCCCGATCTCTACGGCCTCGCGGTGTCCGTCGAGGGCGACCGCTTCCCGAAGTTGAAGAACCTCAACTTCGAGATCTTCTACAAGCGGATCGACGAGAACACCGGCGTCTACCAGCTCGAACTGCGTGTGCCCGATTTCATGCGGCAGCTCGAGTTCGGCAGCGTGTCGATCACGCTCCCGATCATCGGGATCGAGATCTTCACGAACGGGAATTTCCGGCTGGACTTCGGCTTCCCGCGCGCGGGCGATTTCTCCCGGTCGTTCGCGGTGCAGGTGCTGCCGTTCACGGGCGCCGGCGGTTTCTATTTCGGGTATCTGAGCGGCAACACCAGCAAGCGCGTGCCGCAGACGAAGTACGGCCAGTTCAATCCGGTGATCGAGGCCGGCATCGGCCTGCGCATCGGATTCGGCAAGGAGATCAACAAGGGCATCCTGCAGGCCGGCCTCAGCCTGACGCTGCAAGGCATCATCGAAGGCACGCTCGCGTTCTATCACCCGAACGATCCGAAGTCGCCGGATGATGACGCGCTGTACTACTACCTGTCGGCGCAGGTGGCGGTCGTCGGCCACATCTACGGCAAGGTGGACTTCGCGATTGCGTCGGCGGAGCTCGACATCCTCGCGCGGGTCGGCGTCGCGCTGATCATGGAAGCGTGCGAGCCGCTGCGCTTCACGTTCTTCGCGGAGGTGACGGTCTCGCTGCGCATCCGGATCAATCTCGGCCTGTTCAAGATCACGATCTCGCTGTCGTTCGGCGCGCGCATCACGGAATCGTTCACGCTCGGCCACGGATCGCGCAAGCCGTGGGATTCCGGCGTGCCGCACCTGCTGTCGGGCGGCCGGACGCGCGACCTCGGCGATCTGGTGCCGCTGGAACTGCCGCTCACGTTCCACCCGGTCACGCGCACGGACCGCCTGCCCGTCCCGCTGATCTTCACGCCGCAGTTCACGCCCGGCTCCGATGTGGTCGATGGTGTCGTCCAGCCCGCGAAGGCGCGCTGCATCGTCGCATTCTCGGCGAAAACGACGGTAGGCGACGAGAGCGTGGCGACGCCATCGCCGTTCGACGAGATCGCGCGCGGCGCGTTCCTGTGGACGCTGGCCGCGGGCCTGTTCCCCAAGGACGAGACGACGCCGTACGAAAAGGTGCTCGACGCGACGATCGACGTCACGACGCTCAACGCGATCCTCGCCACGCTCGACAAGACGTCCACCGCGCCGCCCTTCGACGCGAAGATGGTCGTCGGCTTCCTCGAACGCTATTACACGTTCACCGTGACGCTGGCCTCGGATGACGCGAAGAAGGAAGAGCACGTCGCTGTCTTCCCGATGCTCTCGCCGGTGATCCTCCGGCTGCCGGACGGCACGGACGTGCCGTTCGACAGGCACGAGATGGTCGGGCAGACCTGGTTCGACGCGGTGCGCAAGTACTTCGGGCACCTGTCGATGGAGTTCCGCAATCCCGAAGAACAGCTCGCGCGGGCGCGCAGGCTGGCGGCGCGGACGAAAGACGAGCGCGAACAATCGCTGTCCGACTGGCTGATGGGCGACTACTTCATGCTGCTCGCGAAGGGCAGCGTGCAGGCCGCGATCGACACGCTCTCGGGCGACGCGATCGCGGTGGGCGAGGAGGACTCGCTCGACAGCCTGGCCGCGCGCGCGGCCTCGCCGGACATCACCGCCGAACGCCTCGCGCGCGCGAACTGGACGCGTCCGCTGCGGGCCGGCGTCGAGCTGTTCGTGCCGCCGTTCACGCACAACCTGCTGCGCGGCGAGCGGCCAGCCGACGTCGCGGCGCGCTTCGGCGTGCCGGCGCTCGGCGTCGAACGGCACGGCGTCGTGCGCGATGAATCTGTTGATGGGAACGGGGGCGACGAGAACGGCGTCGCGACCGCGAGCAGCGCCGCGGCCGCCGCGGCGATCCGGCAGGTGCGCGTCCGCGGCGTCGTCCACCTCGTGTCGTCCGCGCAGGAGGAATGCCTGCTCGGCCTCGCGCGGACCTACGGCGTGTCGCCGATCGACCTCGCGCTGCTGAACCGCGATCGCGCGGGCCTCTTCGCGTCGGGACGCCTGCGCGCGCCGGACGCCGACAGCATGACGGTGAAGGACCTGCTGGATCGCATGCAGGAAGGCGCGAAGTTCGAGCACCTGGCCGGCAACGCGTCCCGCTTCCTGCTGCACGGCCTGCGTCCGCCCGTGCCGGGAGCGCCGGAGGAGGATCCGACGCTGCAGGCGCTGTACGCGTTGACCGGACAGCAGTTCGACGCGTCCGCGCTGGTGGTGGACAGCGAGTTCAATCTCCACCTGGCCGACACGCTCGACTGGCTCGTCTTCGATCAGCCGTCCGCGAGCACCGTCGTTCCGCGCGACACGAAGACGCTGACCGTCACGATCTCGGCGAAGGAAGAGACGATCATCAAGGCGCTGACCGGCGCAACCCTCGATCCGCAGATCACGTCGCTCAAGGCGATGGATTTCTACCGCCGCGAGCGGAAGGTCTTCGGCCTCGGCCACGCCATCGAATGGCGTCCAGCCGAGAAACCCGCACTCGCGCATCGGCCGCTGCGCGCCGCCGCGGCGAACGGCAAGTTCTCGCTGTGGGCCTTCCCGCAGAACCTGCAGTCGCTGCTGCAGTCCGATCCGACATTCCGCCCTGTCGTCGAGATCATCGAGCAGACGAACGACGGCCCGCACCTGCCCGTCTACCGCGTCGATCACCTGCTGCCCGGCGCGGAATACAGCTGGGGCGCGCGCATCGATCTCACCGTGCGCCGCGTCTACACGGACAGCCGCCAGCCCGTGCCGCACACGTACGAGCTGTGGGGCGCGGACCCGGGCGCGGTCGGCGCGCTGCAGCATCTGTTGTCGTTCAGCAGCCAGACGAGTCCGATCGCGGCGCTGCACCTGCTCTACGCCTCGACGCCGGTCGACAACACCGAGTTCAACGGCCTGCTGTCGAAGCCGGTCGAGTCCACGTCGGTGTTCCTGATCCAGACGAATCTCTCGACGCAGGCGAACCCCGATCTCAGCACCGCGTCCGCCGCCGCGCTGAAGGCCGGCGCGCCGGGCGGCCTGATCGGCCAGACCGCGCAGGACTTCGTCCGCTTCGTGTGGGAGAGCAGCGTGGTGCGGTCGGGCGGCTATTACCTGTATTACCGCGACACGGTGGACGATGCGGGGCTGCCGGAGTATCTGTTCAACGCGACGGATGAAGTCACGATCTCGCTGCTGATTGCGTACGCCAGCGCGTCGGCGATCCTGCAGCCGTACATGAACACCCTGGTCGTCGCGAAGGACATCGACATCAAGGAAACGATGTTCGGACTGCAGGCGGAAGACCTGTGGGAGAACGTCTCCGCGCTGCCGCCGGGCGCCATCGGCTTCGAGATGACGCGCACGGTACCGGATCCGCCGCCGCTCGTGAACGTCGCGAACGCGACGGCGGGCGACGCGGCGCCGTACATCGCCGAGGCGTACAACCTGCTGAACTATCAGATTGCCGCGTCGGGCGGATTCAAGGAGAGCCCGTTCGGCGCCGCGGTCGGACCGGCGGACGACACCGGCACGTACGATCCGGATCCAAACGCGTCGCCGCGTCCGCGGCAGACGACAGGCACGTGGGACTACAAGGCGGTCGTGCCCGTCTATCGCTACGGTCCGCTCGCGCGCGTCGCGCCGCGCGTCGCGGACGATCCGCCGCTGCCGGACCCGGCGGACAATCCGTATCGCGGCCTCGGCGGCACCGCGACACTCGAGTTCTCGTGGCTGGATCTGTTCGGCAACCGCATCCCGGTTGGATCGACGCCGATGCACGCGGCCGACAGTGGCGTGCCCGAACTGGACGCCGCGGCGCCGAGCCGCCTCGACGTGCCCATCCGTTACGTCGATCCGCTGATTCCGGTCGATCGATGGCCGTCGGTCACGACGGACTTCCTGATCCTGAAACCGGAAGGCCAGCCCGCGCCCGCGCTGCAGGTCTTCCTCTCCTTCAACGCCGGCCTCTACACGACGGGCACCGAAGACGCGAGGCGCGCCGCGATTGCGGACCGCGCGACGTATCAATTGATCTACTTCCAGCTCACGCAGCCGGGCATGTCCGCCGCGGTCACGGCGTCGCTGGACGATGTGGCGAGCGAGTGCCTGGCGGATCTCCGCGACTACGCGACGGCGATCTGGCGGTTCCTCGACGCGATTGTGCGGCACGGTACGGTCGTCACGCCCGCGACGCTGATCGTCGAACGTCCGGTGACCGACACGAGCGCGACGCAGATCTACCAGTTGACGGTGTCGATGGGCATCGCGCGGCCGGCGGCGCACGTTGCGGACGCGCACGGCGACGTGGACGATCCGGTGCGGCAAGTGTTGTCCTGGATTGGCGCGCAATACGACGAGACGGAGCCGGGCGCGCCGCTGACGCTGGGCCGCTTCACGACGCAGCTCGAAGAAGCCTTTCCGCACCTCGCGGTCGCCACCGCGGCGCCGCACGCGCAGCGCAACGACGGCAACACCGCCCGCGACATCTGGCTCGTGCGCTTCGGCGGCGCCGACGGCATCGGCTACGACGTCACGCTCGCGCCGGTGTTCCTCGCGCCGCTGCCGCTGTCGCGGCGTCTGCTGTCGACGCGGCTGCTGCTGCATCCGTACGAGAGCGGCACGCCGATCCAGGATACGAAGACGCATCCGCAGGCCTTCTCCACGGTCGATCTGGAACTGCAGGCGCGCGGCTTCCTCGAAGCGGTGGACCTGTTCCTGTCGCCGCAGTTCGTCGTGCCGGCATGGCTCGCGTGGCAGCAGTCGGCGTCCGCACGCGGCGCCGGCGCTGTCGCCGACGATCCGATCCAGGCCGTGCTCGACGCGAAGAAGGCTCTGGCCGAGGCGATCGGCCATCGCATCGCGAACGTCTTCCAGGAGCTCGCGCCGACGGCGCAGGGGCTCGACGTCGCGCGGCGGCAGTTGACGCAGCAGTTGCTGATCCGGCTCGCGGATCTCTACACCGTCGACGCGATCGTGCAGTTCCCGGTCGAGATCACGGCCGCGTTCGACGATCCGTCGCAGATCCCGAACATCTTCGGCACGACGCTCGCGACCGCGGCGAAGACGGCCGTTGCGCTGAAGGCGTCCGGCGCGGTATCGGGCGAGCCGCCCGACTATTCGTTCTCGACGTCCGAGATCGCGCTCGATGCGCGCGCCGATCGATCGTTCCTCACGTTCCTCTTCGGCACCCGCGATCCGAGCCTCTCATCCATCGTCACGCTGCCGCTCGCGTTCCAGCGGTCGCACGTCCAGCACGACTTCGTGAAGGTGCCCGGCAGCGAGTACGAATCCTCGCAGTGGCTCGCCTTCGTCACGCTGGCGTCGCAGGAGCCGACGCGCTGGCGTGCATTGCCGTCGCGCGGCGGACAGACGGACCTCGGCACGGTCAGCATCCCGGTGCCGTTGCGGGCGTATCCGCCGGCCCCGGCGCTGCTGTCGCAGGACGGCTTCAGCCCGCTGCTGGAACATGGCGCGCCGCCCGCGAGCGTCAATCCGGAGCTGGATCTCGCGAAGCGCTGGACGTTCGAGCTCGCGTATCAGTATCAGTCCGCCGATCAGGACACGATTGGATCCACGATCCACTTCAACCTGCCGGCGTCCTCCGCGACGCCGCGTCTCGGCGATGCCGCGGATCCGGATCTGCTCGACGCGCTCGTCCAGTTCACCAGCGTCTATCCGGCGCTGCTCGCGGATCTGGAGAAGTCGCTGATCGCGCAGCCCGATCCGGAGCTGGCCGTGACGACAATGCAGTCGTTCGCGTGGCTGGTGGGGCGCGTGCGCACGGCGTGGCAGCAGTGGCCGATCGAAGGGCGCGCGCTGCAGGGCGTGCTGCCGCAGATCGAAGTCGACGTCACGATGCGCCAGCATCCGGTGACGATCGAAGGCGTGCCGTATCCGGTGTTCGCGATCTCGCTCGAATCGTCCTCGTCCGGCCGCGAATATCACCCGCTCGTCGCGCTCGACGGCTACAAGACGCAGCCGCACGGCGCGCCCCCGGCGGCCTCCGGCGCGTGGACGCAGACCTGCGTCTTCACCAGCGGCGGGACGTATCTGAGCATGGCCGACGGGCGCAAGATCGGCATGCGGCGCGTGCAGGTGCCGGAGCTGGACCTGCTGCTCGAACAGAACGGGCGCGCCGGGCTCTACATCCGCCGCAACGAACATCTGTCGGACACGTATCACACGAACACCGCGTTCATCTACGAGACGCCGGAGCTGCGGTTCGGGTCCGTGCAGGTGCCGGTGCTGCGGCCCGCGGTGGCGATCGACGTCGCGCGATCGACCGACCCGCCGCCGGTGTCCGACAAGCTGTATCACTACCTGCTCGACTTCCTGCTGGACTTCTTCACGTCCAGCGCGGCATCCGGCCCCGTAGCCGGCCCCAGGTCCGGGTGGGGGGCGTCGATCGTCGAAGACGGCATCCTGCGGATCAACGCGGGCTATCGCTACGCGCTGGACGACTCGGATCGCGCGTTCACGGTGACGCTGCCGATCACGCTCACGGATCCGCTGTGGATCAGCACGACCGTGCCGCCGGAAGAAGGCCGCATCGCCGCGCCGGCGCTCGCGCGGGCCCTGGCGGACTACATCGACACCTGGTGCGGCGAGCGCGACCTCAAGACGCGCAAGGCCGATCTGCGCTTCGAGCTGACGCTGTACTCGACGCAGGGCGTCGAGCAGTTGCCGGTGCTGGTGCTGGATGACATGTCCTTGAACACGGAGCTCTTATGGCCGTCCCGTTCTCCCGTGGCCGCACGTTGATGGTGATGCGTCCGCGCGTCGGTCTCGCGCTGGCCGCGTGTCTGCTTGCGCTCGCGCCGGCGGCGTCCGCGCCGGCGCAGGAACGCCGCGTGCAGGATGAGAATTCGCTGCTGATTGCGTCGCAGAACACGCTGCATCTGAGCGACAGTCAGAAGGGCAAGGTCAAGCGGTCCACGTTCAAGACGCAGTTCGACAAGTACGATCTCACCCTGCTGCAGGAAGTGATGAAGTCCGCGGACCTGAAAACGGTGACGCCGGGCTCATATCTCGTGCAGGACACGGGGCTGAAAGGCGCGTCGAGCTACAAGGAGCGCTACGCGATCATCTACAGCAGCGTGCTGACGGCGAAGAACCCCGGGAAGTACATGGTCGACTACACCGGCAAGGGCGCGAAGAAGTTCGCGCGCACGCCGAGCGGCACGCTCATCGAAGACGATGAGGGCGAGCTGATCTGGTTCGTCGACTTCCACGCCATCTTCGGCAAGAGCGTCGAGCTGCGGCGGACCGAGGCGAAGATGATGGCTGACGTCTACGAGTGGTTCGACGAAAAGACGACGTGGGGATCGACGAACAAGACGATCCTCGCCGGCGACTGGAACCTGCCGGCGGGCGACAAGGGCTTTGCCGCGTTGAAGAAGATCAACTCGGGCAGCATGCAGATCCTCCCGAACGTCAAGAGCAGCCTGACGCGCGCGGGCGCGCCGTCGGAGCCGTACGATCACTTCGTCACGGACGGCGACAACGTCGACCTGCGGAACTGCCGGTTGATCGATCTGCCGAGCGGCATGACCGCCCAGAAATTCCGAACGCAGGTGTCCGATCACCGGGGCATCCGATGCACGGCGGCCTACGACGTCGATTCCAGGCGCTAGCGGGCGGGTGGCGCGTCATCGGCGCGCTCGCGCTGGCGGCGTGGACGAACGCGTCCTGTGTCGGCGTCGAGCCGGTGGCGTACGGCGCTCGACTCGATCGGGCGGGTCCGTCGATGGCGATCGATCGCGCGGACGGACCGGTACCGGTGGCCGGCGCGCCGTTCGCGGATCGCTTTCTCGACGGGTCTGGCCGCGTCGGACCGTCGATGGTGCCGATCGCCGAGGGGCGGTTCGTGATGGGCAGCCGGCCGACGGAGTTCGGCTACTCGCCGCGCGAAGTGCGGCACGACGTCGAGCTGTCGGCGTATGCGATCGGCCGGTTCGAGGTGACGAACGCCGAGTTCTGCGCGTTCCTCAACGCCGAAGGCAATCAACGCGAGCGCGACGTGCCGTGGCTGGACGATGAGGACGTGGAGGAGCCGCGCATCCGCCGCGAAGGGCCGGGCGGCCGCCGCTTCGTGCCCGTCGACGGCTACGAGCGGCATCCTGTCGTCACGGTGACCTGGCTGGGCGCGCGGGCGTACGCGCGCTGGTTGAGCAAGATGACCGGCCGCCGCTATCGCCTGCCGACCGAAGCGCAGTGGGAATGCGCCGCGCGGGCCGGCGCGGAGACGGCGTGGCCGTGGGGCGAGGAGTTCGACGCGTCACGCGTCAATTGGCGCCGCGCCAACGATCCGCCGCGCGCGATGCCGGTGGGGTCGTACGCGGCCAACGCCTGGGGCGTCCACGACATGATCGGGAACGTGTGGGAGTGGGTGCTGGACGATTTCGATCCGCACTTCTATCTCTATTCGCCGCTGCGCGATCCGGTCAGCTTCGAGCGCGAGACCTGGACGCCGGGCATCCGCGGCGGCGGGTTCCGGGACAGCATAGAACTGTGCCGGCCGGGCGTGCGCGCGAATTATTTCTGGCGCGGCGATCGGGACAGCATTGGATTTCGGGTGAGCCGCGAGGGCTTCTAGCGCATGACACACGCAACGCGACGGATCTGGACTCTCGTCTTCGTCATCGCGTCGATGGCGTTCGGCATGCCGGCGGGACGCGTCGGCGCGTCGCAGCCCGCGACTGCGCCCGGTACCGGGCCGGGCACCGCGTTCGTGTATCTCCACTCGCGTCAGCCGGCGGCCGGTCTGCGCGTCGTGCAGGAGTTGCCGACAGGCGAGGATGTGGAAGCGCTCACGGACGCGGGCGGACGGGCCGCGTTGACGGCCGGGTCGATCGTGCGCGTGTTCGATCCGCAGGCGGACGAAGTGCAGTTGTGGCAGGACACGCTGGGCGAGAGTGTGCCGGCGTCCATCGACGTGCCCGAGGCGATCCGCGTCGCCGGCACGATTGACGCGGCGGCGATGCCGAAGCCGCGCGTGCAGATCGGTTACGGTCCGCGCATCACCGCCGGCCGGCGGTTCCGGCGCGAGTTCGATCGCGCGCTCGTCGAGACCGAGGCGGAGAATCGTCCGTTCGGCCTGGAACTGCCGCGCAGCGCCCAGTTCTGGCGCGACGCCGCGCCGGGCGCGGACGGCGCGTTCCTCTCGGGATGGATTCCGGCAACCGACACGCCGCAGGTGCTCGTCTCGACCGCCAGCGGCCTCGTGGCCGTCGAGGACGTCGCGCTGGCCGGCGTCCAGCCGCGCGGCACGGTCCGCTTCGCGGCTCCGCTGCGCGTCGTTCAGACGAAGCGCCTGACGTTCAACTATGCGTCCGCGCGTCGCCGCGTCGCCACCGACGCGCACGTCTATCTGCGCGACGCGCGATGGCGCGAGGAGGATCGCGCGTTCATCGCGCGCTATCTCAGCGTCCTCGATCGCCTCGACGTGTTTGCGTTCGTCTTCGCGGCGGACATGCGTCCGTTCCCCGTCGGCGCCGGCGCGACGCCGCTGTCGTGGCTGCCGCCGTTCACCGAGATCGACGTCCGCATGATCGGCGCGGTGATGGGCGCCGCGGTCGACGGCACCGTCGCGATGCCCGGACCGGTCTCCGCGCTCCGCGTCGACGGCCGCCAGATTCTACCGAAGGCCACGCAGACGCTGCCGCTGCTCGGCTCCGTCGTCTTCGAGCACACGCACGCGCCGGTGCCGGACGCGAAGGTCGTGTATAGCTGCTATCCGGAGAAGGAAGAGACGACGACCGATCGCTTCGGGAACTTCGTCATTCCGCAGGCGTGCGTCGGCCGCGAGCTGACGCTGTTCGTCAGCGCCGAGGATCGCAGCTCGCCGCCGCGTTGGGCGCCGTCACAGACGACGCATCGGATGACGCACGCGGCGGGCGACGTCAAACGCATCGTCATCACGCTGCCCGAGCAGAACGTGCCCTTCGCGGGTCGGCCGGCGCTGCCGCTGCCGACGCCGACGGACATTCGTCCAGCGACGCTGAAGGCGGCGAATCAGTTCTACCTGGCGTATCCGGGGCCGCTGGAGAAGATCCGCTGGCCGGGGAGCGGGTCGGTCCTGCCGACGTGGGCCGCACGCATCATCAACGAGGATGACCAGGTGAATGCGCGGACGCTGGTCTACATGGACACGTCGCAAGGCCCCGAATACAACGACGTCGTCGAAGCGGAGTGGCACAACAAGGACACGGGCGAGGTCTACATCACCGTCGCACAGTCAGGCACGTGGAGCGTCGGCGTCGAGCTGTCGCCGTGTCTGCTCGGCGTCAACACCGCCGTGAATTTCACGGCGAACGTAAAGACCGCGGTGAAATTGACGACCGTCAGCACGCTGAAGCCGAAGGTGTCGATTACGGTCTTCCGCGCGATTGGCTTCGCGGCGCCCGTGGCCGAGGGCACGGCCATCTATTTTCCGAGTCCGATCGTCGATCCCGACGCGTTCGAGTGGGACGCGGACCGCCAGGGCGTCGTCCGCTTCGAAACCTGCGACGTCAACGCGCTCGACGTGTTCGTGGCGGACGAGGACATGGGCTACTTCGACGGCCAGGTCAGGCTCGACGACCGCGGCTACGGCATGGTGACGCTGGTCGCGTCGCCGCCCTGGAACGCCACCACCGCTCCGTCTTCTGCGCCGCCGCCCGCGGCGCCCGCCGCGTCCAGCCCGCCCGCACGTCCCTGACGGCGTCCGCATCCGCAGTCGCGTTCGCGTCTGCGTCCCGCGGTAAGACGCTCTCGTCACTTTGTGCTTGTCTATATGCTTGAGGCGTATATACTGCGGGCACGTATGGACAAGCCACGCCTCGATCGTCACCTTCCGCTGACGCCTGTCGCGTTCGAGATCCTGCTGGCGCTGGCCGATGGCGAGCAGCACGGCTATCGCATCATGCAGGAGGTCGACGCGCGTTCGAAGGGGCGGGTGACGCTGCATCCGGGGACGCTCTATCGCGCGCTGGCGCGGCTGCTCGACAGCGGGTTGATCGAAGAACTGGACGAGCGGCCGTCGCGTGGCGACGATGAGCGGCGGCGGTATTACCGGCTGACGCCGCTGGGCATTGCAGTGGCGCGGGCGGAAGCGGATCGGCTCGCGAGTCAGGTTGCGTCCGCTCGGACGCGGCGTCTGCTGAAAGGCGCGCGCGCGTGACGGGGCGTATCGCCGGCCGCTGGATCGCTATCCTCGTCCGGCTGTATCCGCGTGCGTTCCGGCGGCGGTTCGGCGCGGACATGCAGGCGCTGATGCTGGCGCGCTTCGCGGAGGCCCGCGCGCGGGGTGGGTTCGACGGTGTCCGCTTCCTCGGCGCCAGCACGCTGGACGCGCTGGCGGGTGCGTGCGCGGAGCGCGTCCGCGCCTGGCGGCGTCGCGCAGGCGATCGCGCCGAGGATACCGCGGCCGCGTACCGCGGGAGGCATATGAGCATCGGCACACTCCGCATGGATCTCCGTCACGCGGTGCGTCTGGGTCTGAAGACGCCGCTGCTCAGCGCCGTCGCCGTTCTCGCGCTGGCGCTGGGGATCGGCGCGAACAGCGCGATTTTCACCGTGGTCAACGGCGTCCTGCTGCGCCCGCTGCCGTATCACGATCCGGACACGCTCGTGATGGTGTGGAGCCAGAACGCGAAGGAAGGGCGCGAGCGCAATCCCATCTCGCCCGCCAATTTCACCGACTACCGGACGCTGTCCCACTCGTTCAGCGGCATGGAGTCGATGCTCTCGTTCCTGATCTCGCTGGCCATCCAGGGACAGGAGAGCGAGGGGCTCGTGCAGGCGCTGCGTGTCGGGCCCGATCTGTTCCGCGTCCTCGGCCGCGACGCGCTCATCGGGCGGACGTTTGCCGCGAGCGACGGCGCGGGCGTGGCGGTCATCAGCTACGACCTCTGGCAGCGGCGTTTCGGCGGCGAGCGCTCGGTGGTCGGGCGGACGCTTACGTTCTCCGGCAACGAGTCGTTGACGATCGTCGGTGTGATGCCGCCCGATTTCGTGTTCCCGTATCGCGCGATGCTCGGTCCGACCGGCTTCACGCGCGCGCAGACCGCGGATCTGTGGGTCGTCATGCCGTTCGAAGGGCCGCGCTGGGTGACGCCGACCGGATCGCTCACGCGGCACGTCCACGCGCTGGCCGGTATCGCGCGCGTGCGGCCGGGCGTCACGATCGAACAGGCCCGCGCCGATCTGCAGACGGTCGGCGCGCAGCTCGCGCAGGCGTATCCAGACACGAACACCGGCTGGGGCGCGACCGCGGTGCCGATGCACGAGCAGACGATCGGCAACGCGCGTCCCGCGCTGCTGGTGCTGCTGGCCAGCGTCGGCGTGGTGCTGCTGATGGCGTCGGTGAACGTCGCGAATCTGCTGCTCGCGCGCAGCGTCAGCCGGCAGCAGGAACTGTCCGTGCGCGCGGCGCTTGGCGCGAACCGCGGTCATCTGATTCAACAGGCGTTCACCGAGAGCCTGCTGCTGTCCTGCCTCGGCGGCCTTGCAAGCCTGTTCGTCCTGCGATGGGGCGTACGCGTCCTGCTCGCGCTGGCGCCGCCGGAACTGCCGCGCCTCGCCGACGTCCACGTCGACGCACGTGTCGTCCTGTTCACCGGCCTCGTCGCGCTCATCGTCGGCCTGGTGGTGGGCATCGCGCCCGCGCTGATGGCGTCCCGTTCGGAAGTGCGCGGTGCGCTGCAGGAGGCCGGACGCGGCAGCACCGGCGCCTCGCCCGCGCGCCATCGGCTCCGCGCCGGGCTCGTCGTGGCGGAGATTGCGCTGGCCGTGCTGATGACCGTCGGCGCCGGCCTGCTGCTGCGCAGCTTCTCGCGGCTGCTGTCCGTCGATCCAGGATTCACGCCGGAGCGCCTGCTCACGCTGCAGTTGAACGTGCCCGATCGCCTGACGACACCGGATGCGCGACGTGCGTTCTATGAGGAGCTGTTCACGCGCCTGCAGGCGCTGCCCGGCGTGACGGCGGTTGGCGGCACGACGCGTCTGCCGCTCGGCAGCACGAACGTGTCGACCACGGTCGTCGTCGAAGGACGCAACACGCCGACGGCGGAACTGCCGGAGGTCGAGTTCCGGCGATCGCTGCACGACTATTTCAAGGCGATGGGGATTGCCGTCCTGCGTGGCCGCGGGTTCACCAGGGACGACACCGCGACCGCGCCGGGCGTGGCGGTGATCAATCAGACGATGGCGCGCCGGGTGTTTGGCGAGGCGGATCCGCTTGGTGTGCGCATCCGCATCGGGCCGTCGCCGGCGTCGCCGTGGCTCACGATTGTCGGCGTCATTGGTGACGTGCGGCATGCCGGTCTCGAGCGCGAGCCGTCGCCGGAGATGTATGTCAACTACCTGCAGAATCCGCCTGTCTCGCCGTTTCTCGTGTTCCGGACCACGGGCGATCCGGCGGCGTTGGCGGAGGGTGTCCGCGCGGAGATGCGTGCGCTCAGCGCGTCCATGCCGGTGTATGACGTGCGGACGATGATGGAGATCCGGTCGGAGTCGGTGGCGGAGCGGCGCTTCACGCTGCTGCTGGTGGGGCTGTTCGGCGTGCTGGCGCTGACGCTGGCGGCGTCCGGGGTCTACGGCGTGATGACGCTCATCATCTCGGAGCGGACCGGAGAACTGGGCCTGCGGATGGCGCTGGGCGCGGAGCCCCGCCAGATGCTGGGACTCGTCGTCGGCCAGGCGCTCGGCCTGGCAGCCACCGGCATCATCGCCGGCCTCATCCTCGCGAGTGCCGTCGCACCGCTGCTGGCGCATCAACTGTTCGGCGTCGCCCCGCTCGATCCCATCACGTTCCTGGGCGTCCCCCTGGTGCTGTTCGGCGTCGCCCTGCTCGCCGCCCTGATCCCCGCCGCCCGCGTGATGCGCCTCGATCCTCTGACCGCCCTCCGCCACGGCTGATGTCCGCCGCGCGCCCGCGTTCCGGACGTTGCCGCGCCGGCTCCTCGCACCTCGTGCGCCGCATCGTTGCGGACGCGGCTCGGGGCCGCCACGCTGAACTCGCGGGCGTGGCTTCGCCGGGGCTTCGATGGGCGTGCGTTCAATTGTGAAAATGCATCTTTGCGTCTTTACTTTACCGATAAAGTTCGGCTAAGGTACCGTTTCGACGTTCCACGATAGGTCAGGTCCGCTTCCGGGAAGGGTT
>Ga0187894_10001960_pt1 | contig 25446 bp, 30 predicted proteins | sample GBC1701081metaG_FD_136650 | JGI IMG/M metagenome (GOLD analysis project Ga0187894, IMG submission 136650) | White microbial mat communities from a lava cave in the Kipuka Kanohina Cave System on the Island of Hawaii, USA - GBC170108-1 metaG ... | reverse complement strand
CGAAGTCTTCAAGGGGGATCACAACTGGGCGGGCAAGACCATTCAGGTCCGAGAGCACGCCGGCACCTACGAAGACGCAGAGGTGATCGCGCGCACGCTCGATCCGGCTATGGACATCGGAGGACAGTACGTCCTGTTCCTAAGAGGATCGCGCGGCGAGTGGCATCCGAAGCATGGCCCCTTTAGCGTGTAGGCGTTGCAGGCAGGGAGAGTCACCCAGCACACGATGTACACAGCGACGCTTGGGCGCAGCAGCGCCATTGCCACGGCTAACGACTTTATCCGGGACCTTCGTCGCTTACGCGACAACAAAGAGACGCCTCATGAGAACCCGTGACGCCCCCCGGGCGCTCGGGCCAGTCAGCGTGAGCGTGCGGAGCCGCCGCGACCCAGCCCTGTCGACGTCGCCGGACGCGCTCAGGGCGTGGCTGGCTCACCACTTCGCGAGGGTCGCGAATCGCGTGACGAAGATGCTGAAACGGACGGGAGCGCCGTTCACATCTGCGGCATGTATTCTCGGCACGAGCGCCCGCGCTACTTGGCTACTTCAAGGATCGCGTGCATCTGGTTCGCGAACGCGACGCGCGTCCACGTGCCAAGCGAGGGCGCGATCGCGATCAGGTGGCTCGACGGCAGAAAGACATGCGTGACTCCGTAGCGCCTCGCGTCCGATCGGAACTGCGCCGGGTCGGCACGGGCTAGCGCCGCGAACATGCGATCTCGCGCCGCCGCGCGCGCCTCGTAGCTCACGTACGGGTTCGACATCGGCTGAAAGACGCACACCACTCGGCGGCCAGCCGGTCCCACGACGCGAAGCGCATCGTCATCCGAGGTCAGAAACACCGCGTCGGCTGGCGCGTAGCGGCGAATCCACTCACGCGCGGCGTTGGTCTGAGTCGCCGTCGACGCCTGCTCCGCCAACGCGCGCGCATGAGTGAACGCCTCGCGTCTGAGGTAGCGAGGATAGACCGCGACGCACAAGAGTATCGGCACGACGACGACGGCAGCCGGCGGCCACGCCTGGACGCGCCGGTCGGCCCGCGCGATGAACGCCAGGAGGGCACCGCCGAGGCTGACCAGGCCCACGCCGAACAGCAGCCATTTCGCCGCGACAAGTTGGAAATAGAAGTGATACGCGGACACAAGCGGCGGCAGGGCGGGCGTCCGCTCGGCTGCCAACATGTAGACGAAGAATCCTCCGGCGACGCCGACCCATGCCAGGACGACCCCGGCCGCGCGCCGGTCGCCGTGCCGCCAGAGCTGCCACACGCCGACGGCCGCGACTGTGCTGATCACGAGTGCCGATGGGCGAACGAATGCCTCAAGGAGGGCCCAGGGCTGCACGGCCTCGTAGACCCACACGGCCGGCGCGCGGTTCAGCGTGTGAAACCCGTACCGCCACGCGATCGGCACCCAGGCGGGCGCGGACGTAAGGCCGGCCACGACGCCGAGCACAAGCAGCAAGCGAAGGGTGAGATAGCCGTGTGGGGCTGGGCTCCAGACCCGCGGCACGTGTGTGGCGAGCAGCACGCCGGCCAGCGTCAGTGCCGATGCCGGATGCCACAGCACGCCCACGCCGACGATGGCGCCGGCGAGGGCGGCCTTCCCGGCGTGCAATCGGTCCTGGAGCGCCACGCACACCATGACGCCCAAGTAGAACAGGGTATGCGCCGAGATCGCCGGAAACAGCCACGGCGAAAACGTCGCCGCGGCCCACGCGGGGGCTCGCCCAGGCAGGAAGAGATACGCCGTGACCGCCGCGAGCGCTGGCAGCGCGCCGGTTAACCGCAGGGCACACAGATAGAAGCCAATCGGCGCAAGCGCATTCAGCCACGGGCCAAGGACCACGAACGTGCGTGAGACCGGCGCATCTACGATTGCCGCAGTCGCGGCCACGATCGCCGGCACGGCAGGGCTATACCAGGCCGCTTCGTCCTTATAGAACGGATCCGTCCAGCGCCCATCGCGAATCGCCTGCGCCGCGGCAATGTCACGGTACCCGTCCGCATCGTACGGCCACGTGAGGCGGTGGACGGTCCACACGCCTGGCATCACCGCTGCCACCCACAGCACACCAAAACACAGGTGACACACCGCCGTCAGCCAACGCAGCCTGAAGAATCCGAACGGGGGCCGACATTCATGGCGGGTCATCGATGAAGAAGATTGAGAGAATCGTGGTCACTCGCTGAAGCATGAACAGGCGCGGCGGTGAGGCGCTGGTGACATGCGGTCTACGGTCTAATCGGCACGCTGCGCGGTGCACGACACCGCATCTGGACAAACGCATGTTTGGCGCGCGAGGACCTGCGCGCTCAGTTCATGCCATCGACTGTCTATGCCGCAGAAGGGAGCCGATATGACACGTGGTGTGCTTTGGGCCGCACTGGCGACGATCTGCCTACTATCCTCGGCGCAGGCGCAGGAGCTGTTACCGTTGCACCGCGGCGGCGGAGAACCGCCGGTCGTCGCCACTAATGGCGCGCCGCCGGGCTTGTCGATCAACCGCGTCGAGTTCTGCACCTCCGACAACGACTGGTCCGTCTTTGTGAGCCAAGCCGCCCCGAACAGCGGCGTGTTTCTGGAAGAGTGGCGCTTCACTGGAAGCGGCTGGGTGCCAAATTGGTCCGGCGGCATCGGCACGACGAACGGTGCCGGTCAACTGGGCTTCACCGCTGGCGCGCCCACCACGCTTGGCTCCCACATCGCACAGGTCACCGTTGGCGGCCAGACATCGAATCCCGTCTTCTACAACGTCTTTGCCTGCCGGTAACGGACCGGGCGTGTTCCATAGACATTCTATGTTAAATGCGAGCACAGCCTACCATAGTCTCGGTCGTATACTGCGGTTCTGTTGATGGGGCGCCGACGTCGCGCGGCCCGGCGCCCCATCAACGACGTGCTCGACGAGGAACTGGCGGCTTGGAAAGTTCTCGACCATTGCACCTTCTACGCCACGGATGACGGACGAAGGCAGAACGCATGCGACCAACGCGCGCTCGATGGGAGGTCTCGCACCGATTCCGGCCAGATGTGTTCGCGCTGGCCGCATATGTTCCGTTGATCTGGCTCTTGGCCTTTGCCGGGCTCCTGGTGGCGATACGCGTTTCGCTCGGACACTGGCCACGCCCCTACGCGCCGGATCCGTACCTGTTCGGCGGCTCGTTCGTCGTGCTGCTCCGCGGGACGATGCCGCTCGTCTACTTCCCGGCACTCGCCTATCATGCGGTTGTGGGCATCGCGCTGATAATCCCGGCTTCGAGGCGAACGCTGACAAACGCGGGGCTGAAACGCTGGCACCTTGTTGTTGGCTATGCGGCGATGTCGTTGTGGATCGTACTCGTGTACGGTGATCAGGCACATTGGCTGATGTCCTGGTTTGCTGATTAGCTCACAGGCGGCCTCGGTCCGTTCGTGACGGCCAGTCTTCCGGCGGTTCCGATTCCAAGTTGCGTCGGCCGGGTTCGCCAGAACTCTCGATCAGAGCCGGCCACGCTCCGACAAGAGCTGTTCGTTCCGGAGAAGGCGGAAGGCCGGTCAAGGGCCTTCCACCTTGACGGGGCTGAGCACTCTCCTACCCTCTGGCGATGGAGCGAGGGCCATTGTTGCGCCGAGGCGACAACGAAGCCTCGGCTGTGAGGGTGGGGCGACGCGAGCACGTTAGGCGTTGGTGGCACCGCCAAGATAGTCGTTTCGTTTTTTGAAGGTCCTAGAATCGAAGGCGATTAGCTCCTGGCTCACGGGCTGGACGCGCCCAATTTCGTTCTCAGTTCGCGAAGGTTGCAGGTGAATTACATCTTATCGACGCCAGCAGGGGTGGCCTGCGCGTTTTTGAATGTCCCCCCGAGAGAACGAGCAACACGAACGCTGGCATGTCCGAACGGTGCGTTCAGTGTACGAAACGTGCGTTGCGGCCTGGCCTCGACGCAGTGGGGGTCTGGGGTGTCGTGTTTCAGTTGCCGGACCGATGAATGTTGAGCCAGATCGCGTTGGCGGACGGGCCTCCGCATTTCGTCCCGCCCTTTCCGCGGGAGAGGTCCGATTTGATCCAAGAGCGCCCCGCTCTCGGCAAGAGCAGATTCCCTATGGAGAGCGCGGAAGGCCGGTCAAGGGTTTTTCACCTTGACGGGCCTGAGCACTCTCCTACTCTCTCGGCTTGTGGAGCGGGGCGTCAGCTTTCCGCCGCGGGCTTGCGTAGGAGGTAGTTCCTATCTGGGCAGCTGTTCGCCGTTGGGTACAAGTCTCAATTGTCGTCGTGCGTGCCTATGGCAGGCACGTTGGCATCGAGCGATCGAGCGCGAAAGTCCTTGTACTTCAACGGAACATCGGCCACCGCGTCTTTGATCAGGCCCAAGTGAGCTTGTTCGAGGCGTTGAGCAGGACTGATGCGCCGAAGCATCGGGTACTCTTTGATAAGGATGGCGAGTTTGGCCTCGAGAGCAGCGGCGTATTTGTCTGGATCCTCTTCCTTGACTTTGGCGATGGCGCTTGAGGCTTCGCGTTCGCAGTATGCGGCATAGGCGTCCCGAAGGGCTCTCTGAAGAGAACGTTCTTGACGGGCCGAGGCGTCGGCTTCCTCTCGTGCGCTCAGCTCGGCACTCGATCGAAACGTGTCAGGGGGTGATAGGTTTTTCCGGATGCTGTCGACAAGCAGTCCCGGAGGGTTTGCGATGCGACGAGCTCTGCTTCTTTTGTCGAGTTGAACACGCTGATCGTGATATTCGAGCTGAGCTTCGAGGTCCTGGTCAGGGGCCAGGCAGTCAAGAAGGGTGCGCGCTGCTTCGGGGTGAATGCCGCGGCTTGTCAAGGCTTCGATTCGATCGACTGATAGGGAATCGCCCAGTAGCAGATCGATCGCTGGGGCATCGCGGAAGCTGCGACCGTGTTCGAAGACGATCTTGTATCGCCTACCGTCTTTCATCAGCTGGATATCCCAGCAGTCGAGGAAGTCCAGTGCAATGAGTTCGTCCAACGCCGGGCCGAGCTGGTCTTGAATTCTAGAAATGTACTTGTGCTCAATGATGTTGAGCAGTTGGCAGAACTCGTCGTAGCTTTTTGCGAAGGTTCGCGCCTTGCGTGAAGCGTAAAGCCAGACATGTAGGATGGGGACGAGGGCCTTCGCAATGTGATTGCGAACGCGTCGGTACTTGTCGTAGTCAATCGGAAAGGAGTATTTGGCGTTCAGATTTTCGAGCTGCCACTCCGAAAGCCTAACAAAATTCGACGTTGCGACCAGCCCAGTCGCTTTGTCAACGACTCCTCGAAGCAGCACAGCATCAAAGACCCGAAAGGCTTCTTTGGCATAGGCGCGCTTGGTGGCTTGCCAAATGGAGTCTTCGGACTTGATGGTGACGCTCATCATGCGGAACAGCTGCTGCTCAAGTTCTTGGTAGTTCTTCCCCGAAGGCGCCTTCCCTTGCATTTGGAGCAGTTGCGCGTACGTGAAGTGCACGTCCCGTTGGACGAGCCCATTAATGCGATGGTCGTCGGCGACCTTGAGGATGGCGAGATAGGTGTCTTGATCTGCAGTCGTCGGCAGTCCGTAGGTGTCTGTTCCAATGATCGTCGTACGGGCGAGATGACGCTGGCCGTTTACGAAATGGGTGGACGACACGACTTTCTTGGTGCTCTTCCGCGAACGATTTGATGAAGGGCTAAAGAAGCCGATCGTGGCCAAGCTCCGCTCGAAGGGCGTGTGTGTGGGCCGCGCCAGTTTAGAGGTGCGATGACGCCGAGAGGGGCTGGAGGATTCGACCGGCATTTTGCTTGCGCGCGATTGTCGCATAGCAGTCGGGTGCCTACAAGGTATTGGGGCCTGAGTTGGCAGGCCACCACAGCTTGTTGGTGATAAGTGATCGAAGATCGATCAAGAACTGATCAAGATTTCAGAAAGCATTGTGCGGCAATAGGTTAGGGGCTGTTTCCTTCATTCGAGGTGCGAGTTTCTACATTTCAGGTGCGAAGTCCGTGCGTTCGGGGTGCGAATCGGCTGCATTCGCAGTGCGAGAGCCGTACATTCGAAGTGCGACCAAAACGACGGAAATCATTAGCAAATTTGCGATTCTTCATTCGAAGTGCGGTTGCGAGCGTGAACCGAGGAAGCGCGAGAGCGGCGGCGATTCGCACTCGGAATGCAGAGGATCCCTCGGTACTAGAGAGGGGTTGGTCCGATGAAATCTGACAGGAATGCAATCTTGCAGGGAAGGTCAACATCGGCTCGTATTGCTATAAGTAGTTGATAATAAACTGTTTATATATGTTTTGCTGCGACGTTCTGCGGTCGGATTGAGCTTGACCGTGGAGCGCGAACAGGGTCTCGGCAGGCGCAAAAAATATTTCTTGGCGCAGAAGAGGACGTTTAACGAGACTACATTCGAAGTGCGAACGCTGTGAGGCGTGGTACTCGAATGCATTGCTTGGCTACTTGAGCGCACGCTGGAGGCCTGGCAGACTTTAGTCGAAGTAGGTGATTTCATTTGAAGTGCGATCGTTAGCAGGCTGTTGAGTTGAGGGATGGGTCTGGCGGGGATGAGGATTAGTGTGAACAGAATGCCGCTAAAATGTTAATAGGAAGTGTCTTGCGCTGGCTGACGCGTAGAATGCGAAGGATCAGTATAGAGTTGACTGGATAGGGGTACAGAATCCCGCTGGGAGGACGTACAGATTCCCGTTGGCGGTAGTACGGAATCCCGTCGATCAAGGGGCCGGTGGAGGTATTGGTGTGGTTGTTTGATAAATCGATTAATTGGCTGATCGATTTATCGGTTAACCAGAAGGGAGTACAAGATCCCGTTGAAGGCTACAAGGTGAGGCGCGCTTCCCTGGCCAGGAATCTTTTCCACTGCCGCACGACTCGCTTGTTTCGGAGCTCTTCACTGTTCTCGACGAGAAGGACTCCGTTGTCCGGCGGAGCGATGCAGAGCGTTGTGCCATCGAAACGCGCGTTGAGTTCTGGCCAGACGAGCTTCAAATCGGAGATGACGGCTCGAAGTTCGCGGCGCAGTTGCTTCTCGTGTTTGGTTGCGCTGCCGAGCATCATTCGGAGTTCCGCCCAGTCGACTCGGGCGGAGCCAGGATGGCCATAGTCGGTGGCGGCGGCCTGAGCAACGTACGATTGCCAGTGAAGATACTGGACGAAATGCCAGGCGAGCGGGCGGTTCGAAAAGGCCCGCATGACGGGTAGCAACAGGGGAACGGCGGTGGCCTTGAGATCCGACCAGAAGTCGGTGCCCAGCGTCACGGAATAGTACGGTTGTAGGCCGACGAAGCTTTCAAAGCCTGAACGGGCCGCCATCAAGCTGGAGCGGCTGGGCAGCCGGGCGTTCTTGATTACGACCTTCAGGTCGGTGTCGTGGCTGCCTGTACTGTAGCGTTCAACCGCGATGACGAGGCCGGCCAGCCGCCGCCAGCGTTCCGCAAAAAGCCGGTACGTTCGCCCACCTTTATCCTCGCCAAATTGGTCCATGTAGTCCTTCGCATTGGCGAAGTTGACGATCGGGCTATCAGCGAGTAGCGCGAGGGTTGTGATGTACGAGAGGAGGACCGCGTCCTTGCCAAACGGCATTGGCACGTCGTCAAGCATGGCCTGAAAGGTCACGCGCACGCGCCCACGCGCGGTCCGGGCTTCGCGGGTGATTCGTCGTTCGTCGGTCTGGCTGTACGGAAGTCCGCAGAGAATGAGAGCTTGCGAAACGAAAAGTAGATCCTGGCCTTCGCTTTTTGCTGCGAGGGCACTCGCCAAGCGTGCGGCTCGGGAACTGTCACGCGGTGACAGAGAGAGGGCGATAGTTCGGTCTGGCGGGGTTGCCATCGCCTTCAATCCTTCGGTGCTTTGCGTGTGCGTGCGACCCAGTTTTGTAGCAACTCTTCGACGAGATCGCTGAAGTCGCGTTTGACCGCGGCGCCAAAATTCTGCTCGAGCAGGATCCGTTGAACGGCGTTGCGTGTGTCCTTCCGAATGTAGGCTCCAAAGATGCCGTAGTCCGGGTGGCTACGCTTCCCTGTATGTTCTTCTTGCCGAGGCCGGCCGCGCGGACGCCGGCCGGCAGACACCGAAGCTCCGATTTTCGGACTCGAAGAGGATAGCGCAGGTTGGTCCGGAACTGATGACTCGTTCTGGACGGTGACACTTCCCTGCTGGTGTGGCTCCTCTACCGGCGTGTCGTCGGGCATTTGAGGCGGCGCTGCGGGGGCGGGCGCTGATGAAGGCGTCGCAGAGGTTTCTGAATCTGGAGTCGGCTGCTGACGCAGGTTTGCGATCAGATCGGAGAATTGCCCGGCTGTTTGTTTGGAGAGTTCCCCAGCCGCCGTTGGTTTCTTGCCGGTCATCGCGGAATCCCCTTCAGGCCGGGTATTTCGTGGGCGACGCGTCGGTACTCCTCGGCAGCCTGTTCACCCTTTCGTTTTGGAAGGTTCTCGACGAGGACGCCGTGAAGGGCTGCTCGCGGAAAATGAATGGTTCGGCTGATGCTGGTGCTGAATAGTGGCAGGCCGGCGTGGATGAGCTGGTCGCGGGCGTTGGCGCCGTCAGTATTCGGAGCTGGTGGGACCATCGTAAGGAGCACACGCCAGCGGGCCTTGAGTTCTTGAAGCGTCTTGGCGATTGAGAGCAGTGCGGCGATGGAGAGTGCATCAGGAATCGTTGGTACAACGAGGAAATCGCAACCCTCTGCCAGGACCTGCACGACATCGGGATCGGGTCGGGCGGCGGTATCGATCACGGTGTGAACGGGAGTGTGACTCCTGGTCGTCATTGTGGCTTGGCGCTCATCGACAACTCGAAACGGCAATTTGTTCTTTCGGCTCCACACGACAGCGCTGCGATTGAGGTCCGCGTCGACGAGCAGAGTGGAGCCGAGCGTCTGGAGGTAGCCGGCGAGGTGAATCGCGGTTGTGGTCTTCCCTACGCCGCCTTTAAATGAACAAACAGTCAGAATCATGAAATCCCGGCTAGTTGATTAATCGGTCGACCAGTCAACCGGCAGGCCGATAATTCGCTTAATCGGTCAACTAGAAAACTGATTATCCTGAATAATCCTCTCGTTGGTCAAGTAATTAATCGATTTATCGGGCTGTCGCTAGATTGATTAATCGGTGGATTGATATGCTGGCTATCCGGGCAACTGATTAATCAATAAATCGCTTAATTGGCATATGCGCGGCGTCTTATTGATTCAAGGCAACTGGTTAAGTGATAATTCAGTGGTGTGGTTAATTGGTTATGTGATAAATCGGTTGACTGATAAGGTTGCTTAATAATTGATTTATTGGTCGTTTAGTAAATTGGTTATTTAATACTTCGGTTAGCTGGTAAATCGGTTATCTATAAATTCGGTCGGCTTATTAAAAGGCTGGTAAATTGATTATTTAATAGACTCGGTGTACCGATTATGTGATTAATCGATTAGTCGATTGAGATAAGGCGATTAATCGCTTAGCTGATTTATTAGTTAAACAGTGTGTCTCCGATCGCCCCCAAGCTGACGACGCTGAGCCCCTGCTGAATGCAGAGTAAAGACCGCATAATGAATACGTTATGAAATGCGGCGTATACTGGAGGGGTCCAGAAAGGGCCTCCAATGGTTACGCAGATTGCTGAGATCAAGGAACAGGAATCGCCGACGCCGGCGGATATCGCGCACGTCATTGCGCGCGCGCGCGAAGTGTTTGGGAACGACACCGTCGCGCTTGATTGGTTGCAAGAGTCGCATCCGATTTTAGGTGTGCCGATTGTCACCATACAGACGCGCGACGGATTGAGACGGGTCGAAGAGATGTTGCATCGGGCTGATCACGGGATCTTCTGATCTGTCGTGCCGTCGTCCGTTGTCGCTGATCGAAATCGATTCGTGGACGCCGAGCGACTGCGCCTTTGGCGCGTATGTCGACGTCCGCACGCGGACCTGAGTGGCGTCGGTGGGGCATTGGCGAATGGGCGATGGCATACGGCGCACGCGGACGTGCGGGTGCTGTATGCGTCGACGCATCCCTCGACCGCGCTGCTGGAAATGATGGTGCAAGTCTACGGCGATCCCCGCCGCGCGCCTTACGATTTGGTCCTCTTGGAGCTGGGTGTCACGGTTGCGGCTCGGAGGGGTGCGCGGCACATCGCGGAGACCGAGCTTTCGTCAGCATGGACAGAAGATATCGCGAGCACGCGGCAGCTTGGGGACGCTTGGTTGGCGGACGCACAGGCGCCGCTGTTGGTGGTGCCGTGCGCGTTGAGTCCGGTGGCTGAAAACGTGTTGGTGAACGTTGCGGCTATTGGTGACGACGTCGCGCTTGAGCAGGTGATCGACTTGCGGCCGAAACTGAGCCGGGTGCTGGCCGCGATTCGGCGAGCGCCGGTGTAGGCACGCGTTGAAAGCGCACGCGCGCCATCGCGTACGCTAGCTGAAGAATCTTCCTGCGCACCTGGTTCGCGCGTGACGTGCGCTACGCGTCGGCTTGAAACGCGCGGAACACCAAGCCGAACGCGAGCCCCGCGTAGAAGCGGGCCGTATTGGAAATCTCCTGCACGTGTAGCGCGGCGTCTTCCACGGCATCCTTGTGCTCAAAGGTGAGGTTCGCGTCAGCGAGTGCATCGCGCCAGGCCGTGATCGCACCGGCGAGCGCGAGGTGGGTGTGGGCGATCCGATCGATCGCCATCGAGACGTCTGCGTCGTCGTCCGCGCCTGGGTCGAAGAGGCCGCGCACCGGCACCTGTTCATAGGCCACGGTCACGAACGCTGTCAGGGCGTGGGCCTCGCCTGACGGACGGGTGCGGGTCGCGGCGGTGAGCACCTGGTGGAGCCAGAGCGGATAGACGGGCCGGGCGTCGCCGGCCGTGCGGAGTTCCGTGCGGTGCTGCATCAGGAGCTGACCGAGGTGGTTCTGACCCTGCCCGTCGCAGACGCCCCAGAACCGGTCCTGCCACGTATTGCCTTCCACGAGCACGTCCTCGCCGGTGTCGAGCAGCTGCTGCGCGAGCCCGGTGCCGGCCGCAAACTTCTGTCGGATCAGCGATCGCATCACGGCGAGGCGCAGGGTGTCCCAGTGGGGACGCAGGGGGCAGGCCCGGCCGAGGCGTTTGGCCTCCGCGGGGCGGGCACAGGCGTGGATGGCCGCGCGGGTGGAGAGGTCGAGGGTCTTGGCGGCCTGGAAGGCGTGTTCGGTCGTGGGGTAGGTGACGCCGTCGTAGGTGACGGGCGCCGCGAAGAAGTTCGAGAGAAAGGCGTACGAGCCGGTGAAGCGATCGATCATGACAACCTCCGATGAGAGAAGGGCCGGGCGTCCGCCCGGCCCGAGGGACTACGCGTAGGTCACGAAGCCGAGCGCGACGGCGAGAAACAGCGGCGCCTGGGCGAGCAGGAGGGACCGCTGGAGGCCGACGCGCGTCGGTGCGTGCCGCAGACTGCCGTGGGCGCCGAGCTGTGAGAGGACCACCACGGCCACGACGACGATCCACGTCGTCCCGGTGGGGCCGGCCGGATTCGGGCGGGCGAGATCCGCGCCGAGGAAAAAGCCGAAGAATAGTTCGAGCAGGGTGATCACGCTGAGGGCGGTCGTCGTCGACATCGCACGCTCCGGGGAGTGAGGGCCGCGACGCGGCGGCCGGTCGCAGACCTCCCGGCCGCCAAGCGGAGTCGTGGTGTCGGCGGGCAGGAGCGTGGTGTCGCCGTGCGCGCGGGCGTGGGGGACTCGGGGAGGGTGGCGGGGGCCGCCCCCGGCGTCGGGTGGAGCGGCCTGGCGGTCGAGGAATGGGGCGTGCGGTGCGGGGTCGGTGACGGCCGTTAGCCGATGAGGAGCCCGAGGCAGAGGCCGGCGAGGCCGACGGTGACAATCCTGCGGCGACGATGCGGGTGCTCGCGCGGGATGCCGTCAAGACGGAAGTAGACCAAGCCCAGGAAGAGGGCGAGCAGGAGCAGGCACTCCCACACGAGCGTCTGCTGGGACGGGCAAGGCGCGCGATACGAGCAGATCGCGAGCGTCAGGAGATTCGCGCCGATGCCGGCGCCGAAGAAGAAGGAGAGGCCCAGCGTCAGGTAGCCACGGATGGTCATCGATCGCTCCTTGGTGGACGTGGCCGCGATGGCGGCCGGTCGTGGACCTTCCGGCCGCGGAGCGCGGCGAGGGAGAGCGACGACAGACGTGGCGGGGTGGGGCGTGGGGGCGCCGCAGGCGTCGGCGCGGGATCAGCGTGTCGGCGCGGGCGGGCGGGGCGTCGTGCTCGAGACGAGGTCGATGTGGTCGTTGGCGGCGTCCGCGAGGTGGACCTCGACGTGCAGGTACTGCTCGGTCGTCTGGATGCTGGCGTGTCCGTACAGGAGTTGTAGCTGCCGCAGATCGGCCCCGCCCTGGAGCGCGAGGAGGCCGCAGGTCCGGCGCAGATCGTGGGGGGCGACGGTGAGGCCGATGGCCGCGGCGCGCGTGGTGACGACGTGAAAGATCCCGTCGGCGCTGAGCGGGCCGGCTTGGACGTGGCCGCCGCGGCGGAACCCGCGGATGACGGGCCCGTCCGTGATGGCCGCCGCGTCGAGCCACGCGTCGATCCAGGTCTTCACGAGGGTCTGGATCGGGACGGGCCGCAGGCGGCCGCCTTTGCCGTGGACGTCCGCGAGGATCCAGCGTTCGCGCGCCGCGCCGTCGTGGGTGAGGACTTCGCGGCGCTGGAGTTGGGGCACCGTCAGGCCGGCGAGCTCGCTGCGGCGGAGGCCGCCGTTGATCAGGAGCCCCAGGAGCGCGCGATCGCGGAGGCCCATGAGGCTCGTGGGATCCGGCGCGGCGAGGTAGGACTGCGTCTCGGTGCGCGACAACCAGCGGCCCAGCCGGCGCCCGCGCACGGGCACGCCGCGGACCCGAAAGATCGCCGCGGCCTGGTCGGTGGGGAGCCACTGCGCGTCGGCGAGTTCGTCAGCCAGGGCCCGCAGGACGGCGAGCGCGAGGTTGACGGACCGCGGGGCGAGGCCCTGCTCGGTGAGCGCGGTGCGGTACGTCTGCACCACCGCTTTCGAGACGGGCGGCCGCGGGGCGGGCAGGGCGTGATACCAGCCCCAAAACTCGCGGACGACGCGCGCGTAGGCCCGTTTGCTGTGGGGCGAGTGGACGCGATCGGTCACGAGCTGCTGGAGCCGGCGCAGCGGATCATCGGGCGCGAGCGGCAGCGTCGGCGGATCGACGACGAGGGTGGCCATCAGACGTCGTCCTCGTCGAAGCGCAGGGTCGCGTGTGCGACCGTGTCCACGGGGGGCGGGGTCGGCTCGGCCTCGGCGCCGAGGCGTGGCGCCCAGGCTGGGACGTCGGGGGGCCAGTCGCCGAAGTCAAACTGCCCCGCGTACGGGCCGTCCGGATGTTGTTCGCGCCAGAGCGTGAGCAGGAGCGGCGGGAGCCAGGCGGTGGGCTGCGCCAGGTGCGTGACGATCCCGTGGTGGTGCGTGCAGAGCGTGAGGAGGTCGTCGACGGTCCGGATGTCGGGCCGGCGGTGATGCACGACGTACTGCTCGGCCGAGTGGCAGACGGCGCAGCGCCAGTCGTCGCGCTGGAGCGCGGCGAAGCGTAAGCCCTCGAACGCGCGCGTGGAGTGGTGCACGCGGTCGTAGCACCGGCGACAAAGGCCGGCGACGGCGACCTCGTGGTGCCCACACGGACAGAAGAGCGGCGGTTCCCGGAGCCACGTGCGCGGCTGGGGGGCCGCGGGCGCGCGATCGCGGCGCGCGAAGACGGGGGCGATCAGGGTCGGTGGGGGCATCAGTCCGGGGCTCCGTCCCCGCGGATCTCCTCCGGCGACTGAAGGGGCCCCGGGTCGCCGGCGGGCGCGATCCACAACTGTTCGCCGCGCGTCACGAAGGCGGCGGGCGCGAGGACGACGGCGTGGCGGCCCGGCGTGGGTGCGGTCGGCTGAGTCGCGCGTGTGCCGGCGGGCGTCTCGAGGACAGGGGAGCGCCAGCCGCAGGCGCACGCCATCTGCACGACGGGCAGGGGGGACGGCGGGGTCCAGTTGTGGGGCGCGGCGTCGTATTTCCGGCCGACGCGCGCGTCGGCCCACAGGTCGGCGGGCTCCGAGGGCGGCGCGTGGGGCGCGGGGGGAATGAGCACCACGGCGCGGTGGATCGGCGAGACGGCCGTGCGGGTGACGTTCGCAGCCGTCATGGCCGTCGAGTCTCCGGATGTTTGCGGGCCGTCGTGTGCGTCCCGTCGTCCGCCGGGGCGGTCACCCATCGGTCCGCTCCCGCGACGCAGGGTCGTCGGCGCGCCACTGCTGCCACAGGGCCTCAAAGGCCGCGCCGTACCCGTAGGCATCGGGGTAGCGCTGGACGGTCGCGACGTGCTGAAAGACATGGAGGACCGCGGCGCGGTTCGTGTGATCGAGTTCCCACAGGTCGGTGAGATCAAAGCCGCCGTTGTCGGTGGCGTTCCACCACGCGAGCAGGAAGTTCGCGGCCCGGCGGCCGCCCCCGGTGGGGCGGCGGGCGACGGCGAGCAGGTGGTCGAGGGCAATCTGCACCTCCGGCGGCAGCAGCGCCGCGCCGGGGGCCGCTGGCGTCGGCGCGGCCGTCAGGACGCGATAAGTGGCCTCGGCGCCACTGAGGCCGAGCTCGTGGGCCCGGGCGTCGAGGGTCGGCCAGGGCGGGCGGAGGACGTGGGCGCGACTGATCTGGGCCGCGACGGTCATCGCCGTGATGGCGGCGTCGCGGTCGAGGACGACGTCGGGGAGCCACGAGACGGTCCACGCGCCCACGCCGCCGGCGGCGGTGGGGTCGTAGGTGGCCGTGTGGCGGGTGTCGTCGCTCGTGATGCGGGTGTCGGTAATGGTTAGGGCCATCGGGGGTCTCGGGACGGGGGAGGCGCGATGCGGCGACACGCGCCGGGCACCGCAGCCCCCTCCCGTGGGTCCGGCGCCAGTGTGGAGGCAGTGTAGCCGAAAATAGCTCCTGATAAGACTGATTATCAGGAGTTAGTGGGCCTGTCCTCCAAGAGAGACATTGTGCCGGACCCGGCAACAACATAGAGTAAGAGGCACGTACAGCGCAAGACCGCAACCGCCGCCTCACACGTCGGTTGCGGGCCGCGCGAGCGCCCGCGCCGTACCGCGCGGGCGCACCAATCACCCCCCCTGCGCGCGCCGCCCCGGCGGCGGCGCCGGTGACGACGAGGCGCGACAGCGATGGACCTCTGGGCGTGGATGGTCGACAACGGGCAGGGGGGGCGAGAGTCTCGCCGTGCTGCCGACCGAGCGGGGGAAACCGCCGATGATGCTCGTCTCGGTGTTGCGGGAGCACCTGGAGGTCTTCACCGACGCCTTGCACGAGCACGCGGCCATTCTGGATCGCGAGTTTCGACTGCGGCGGTATGTGCCGGCCGGGGACCCGGCGGTCACGGTGAGCCCACTGAAAGGGGAGTCATGACGATCGCGGCGCGGGCGGGCGGGTAGCCGGCATGCCGCCGCCGACGACCTGGTTGCGACGGGTGCCGGACGCGGTTCGGCAACTGGAGGCGTATCCGCACGAACGGATCGCGCGCGGCGAACTCCAGACGCTGCTCGGCGTCTCGGAACGGCGCGCGCGGCAGTTGATGCGCGCGTGGGGCGCCACCCGCCGCGGCGGCCGCGGCGATCTGTGGGTGGAGAAGGAATCCCTGGTGCGGCGGTTGAAAGCGCTGCACCGCGGCCGCGCGTACCGAGCCGAAGCGACGCGCGTCGCGCAGCTGCAGGCGGTGCTGCAGGAAGCCGTGATCCGGCGCGCAGCGGTCGTCACGGTGCCACGGGCGGCGATCACGGCGCGGCTGGCGGGCTTGCCGGACGGCGTGACCGTGACCCGCGGCGACATCCGGATCACGTTCGCCACGTCCGAGGAGGCGGGCGCGCGCGTCGTCGCGCTGCTCCAAGCGCTCACGGCGGACTGGCGGCAGTTCCAGGCGTTCGTGGACGTGTCCGTGCCGGCCGCCGTCCGACCGCGCGGCGGTGGCGGAGGATCCTGAAGACGGGGTCCGCGGCGCGCGGTGCCGATGGCGTACGGCGTCCACGTGCGCGGGCCGCTGCGGCGGCCGCGGCGGGGTGGGCCGCCGCCGCGCGGCAGGGCGTTGTTGATGCGTACGACGATGTGTGCGTAGGGCGTGGCGGCGCGGCGCCGCCGCGGGTAGGCGCGGTCGTAGTACCCCTTCACGGCGGCGGCGCGCGCGCGCCGTTCGGCGCACGACGGCGTGTCGTTGAGCCGCGCGCGAAGCTGGAGCGCGCGCGCGGAAGGCTGGCCGGTGCGCGGGCGGCCATTGAAGATGGCATTGAACAGGCGGGACCGCGAAAGGATTTGCTGGAGGCGGCGACGGCCTTGGTCGCGTATGTCGATGAGCGCGAGTCCGATCTCGACCGCGCTCGTGCGTGGCCGCCGCGCCTCCGCACAATGAGGTCGCGTTGGTCCTTGGGCCAATCTGGGGCAAGATGGAGCCGGACACATCTGGCACTTCCGAAAGATGACGACCTCCTAGATGAACGGTGCAAACGACAACGACTGGCGTCGAGAATTCGGCCTTGAGCATGCCGCTACAGGCACGTTTTTCTCGAGCAACGCGGAGCTGAACGCGTCGACCGCACATGTTTCACAACGGCATGTACTCCGCCGGGCGTTTGATCTTCTGAGGCTTGACGGGGTTCTCTGCACCGAAAGCACCCCGCTGGTGTACTTCAAGCAGGTCAAGCGCATTGACCCTGCGGAGGTGGCGCGTCTGCATCGGACGTTCTGGAACCACGGCGGCGCCCCGATCCTCGCTCTCGTGTCATCGACCGAGGTGCACGTGTACTCCGGTCTCGTTCCACCGGTTCCCGAGGCCGGCACGGACACGAGGATCCCGAGCTTCGTCGAGACGATCACGCGCGCGTCGGCGGCGTTGCAGGAGTTCCTGCCAGCCGTCGAATCCGGTGAATTCTTTCGACGGCATCAACCCTCGTTCGACCCGTCGCAGCGCGTCGATCGCCGTCTGCTCGACAATCTCGAGGCCACACGGCAGCAGCTCTTGGCAACGGGAGACGTCGACCCGGCCGTCCTCGATGCGCTGCTCTGCCGGCTTGTGTTCGCCTGCTATCTATTCGACCGCGGGGTCATCACGGCGAGTTATCTGGAAGCGCTCGGCGTGCGGGGAGCGGATCATCTCCGTGACGTGCTCGCGCTGCAGCCACGGTCAAAGGCCAAGAAACATCTGTACGATCTGTTCAAGCAGCTCGGGAGAGATTTCAACGGCGATCTCTTCAGCGACGACCTCGACGCTGAATCGCGCGCGGTGCCGGTGGCCCACCTTGACCCGCTCAATGAGTTCTTTCGCGCGACGGATGTTGAGACGGGACAGACTGCGTTCTGGCCGTACGACTTCGGCGTCATCCCTATTGAGACGATCAGCGCCATCTACGAACGCTTCCTCAGAGTGACGGCAAGAGAAGAAGGGGCGTTCTACACGCCGCGGTTCCTCGCGGAGCTCGTCCTCGATCTCGCGCTTGCGCGCGTGCCGTCGTTGCTCGGTCGGCGCTATTTGGATCCGGCATGTGGATCAGGGATCTTCCTGGTCGGCTTGTTCAACCGGATCGCGGAAGAATGGAAGCAAGCGAATCCGAAGGTCAAGAACGATCGGCGTGCGCGCGAGCTGCGCGACATCCTGTGCAGCAGCCTGTGCGGCGTGGACATCAACCCGACGGCCTGCAGGATCACGGCCTTCAGCTTATACCTCGCCTACCTCGATCAACTCTCACCACGGGATATCGAGGAACTTCAGGAGAAAGGGCACAAACTACCGAGGCTGATTCATTACCAGGACAACCAGGCTCCGGTCGAGGGAAACATCTGGTGCCATGATTTTTTTGCCGAAGGCGTCACGTATCCGGCGGATGCGGACGTCGTGGTCGGCAATCCCCCTTGGAGCAGCACCGCGACTAGCGACACGCCGGCTGGCCAGTGGTGCGCTGCACCGGAGCGTGGGTACCCGGTGCCCGACAAACAGATGGCCGTGGCCTTCGCGTGGAAGGCGGGACAGCACGCCCGCGACGGCGGGCGGGTCTGTCTCGTGCTGCCGCACGGCGTGTTGTTCAATCACAGCAGAGCGGCAAAGGAGTTTCAGCGCACATTCTTCACGAGGCACGCGGTCGACGAGGTACTGAACCTCGCCGACTACCAGCGATTTTTGTTCGATGAAGCGGGCCATCCTGCGATTGTGATGACCTATCAACGCCGTGCGCCGGAGGGGCCGCAGCATCTAATCCGGTACTGGGCGCCAAAGGCGGACTGGCTTGTGACGCGAGCGGACGTCATTACCCTCACGCCCGAGGACCGTTCTGCGATCCGCCTGCATGAAGTGCTCAGCGATCTCGAAGGCGCAGATGCGCCTCAGATTTGGAAACAGCGCTACTGGGCGACGGCACGCGACGGGCGCTTGATGGACCGCCTGTCGATGTACCCGCGTTTGCGAGATCGCGTCCGCGGTGCGAAGGAAGGAGAGAGGACAAAGCCGTGGACGATGGGGGAGGGCTTTCAGCCGCTGGGCGACAACGACGATCCGTCAACGGCCAAGACCGTGCGGCTCCCATCGAAGCTGTTTATCGAGGCGACATCGTCGTGCATAAACTTGTTTCTGCGTGCGCGTGAGTGTACAACGCTGCCAACCTCGCAGGTAACAGTCCGAGGCCGGTCGAACACGAGCACGGCCGCATTTCAAGCGCCACACGTGCTGGTTTCGCAGGGGTTCAGCCGGGTGGCATTTGCAGATTTCGACGTGTCCTTTAGACATGCGCTCCGCGGCATCGGCGGTCCAGCAGGGGATCGGGATCTACTCATCTTCCTCGCGGCCTACTTGTGCACGCCGCTGGCGCAGTACTTCGCCTTTCATACGTCGTCGAACTGGGGCGTCAGCCGCAAAAAGGTACACGTAGAAGAATTGTTGCGGTTGCCGTTTCCCACGCCCGACGTGCTGCCATCGCCGCGGCGGGCGAAGCGGATTGTCAGCCAGGTCGCGAGCATTGTGACCGAAGCGATGGGTGACACACGGGAGCTGCTCGTTGATCGGTTCGAAGTCGTGCGCTCCGCGATGCGCTTGATCGATCCGCTCGTCGATGAGTACTTCGACGTGATGCCAGCGGAGAAGAGCCTGATCGAGGATACGGTTCGAATCATCATTCCGAGCGTTCGTCCGACCAGGCAGAAGCCGGTGGTGCCCACGATCGAGCCGAGCAAGCCTGAACAGCAAAGGCGGTACACGGATTCTCTGTGCGCCACGCTGAACGGATGGGCGAAGCGTGGCGCTGTGGTTCACGGTCGCGCCCTCGCGTCGTCGCGGCTCGGCATCGGCGTGGCGATATTGCAGAAGACCCGCCAAGGCGACGGTCTCGCTGAGAATCCGGATGGTGACGGCGACGTGCTGCAGGCGCTCGACCATTTGCGAAGGTCGGCCGCGATTCAGGTCAACACGCTGCACCTGATTCGAGGCGCGAAGGTGTTCGTGGGGGACCGGCTCTATATTGTCAAGCCGATCGGACAGCGATTTTGGACGGCGACGGCGGCACTCAACGACGCTGACGAGATCGCTAGCACACTCCTGATGCACACCCCAACCGAGGTGGCGTGGTAACTGGATCACCCCACGAGTGGGCGGACCTGATTGACTCACAGGTGCCAACCATCCTGACGCTCACGCTCGAAAGCTGGGAGGCAATGCCCGTTCTCGACGCTGACGCGAAGGAAAACGACATTACGAAGGCGCTCTGTCGGCTGCTGCGGCAGAATCGAACGGCGCGCGAGCTGCCGTTTTCTATTCAAGTTCAACAGGTCGAGATCGATCCGGCACCTGGGGAGGAGGAAGGCCGCCTCGACATTGCGTTCAATGCGATGGTTCCCAGGGAAGATCTGTACTTCTGCCTCGAGGGCAAGCGCCTCAACGTTAGAACGGGTGGGAACCGTCGGCCGTACGCATCCGAGTACGTCACCAAGGGGATGATGCGATTCGTCACCGGGCAGTACTCGAGGGCCGTGAAGCACGGCGGGATGATTGGGTATGTGCGCGACGGGAACGTGCCGGCGGCGATTGGAAACGTCGAAGCGAATATCCGTACACACCATGTCGCGCTTGGCATGACGCCACCGGCCGCGTTCTCTCCATCGACGGCATTGGCGGGCGAGACCCGCGCGCGCGAAACCCGTCATCAACGGGTTCAGCAAGCGGGCCCGTTCACGATCCATCATCTGTTCGTTTCCTCGCGACTATGATGCGCCCGCGAGGGGAAGCCGTGCTGCGACGCGGCGGCGCGGCGAGCAGGAAGAGAACTGCGACGTGGCCGTGGTGGGTCGGCGTCTCGATCTTCCAGCGATCGCGCTGGCGTTGTGGCATGAGCGGCGCCTGGCTGTCGACGCGCCGGACGCTGGTTAGGAGTCGGGGTCGCAGGGAAGGCGCTCGTTGAGTGCCACGAAGAAAGCACGAGCGACAACAGCCACATGCGGACCTGCGGCTGATATGCCGGCCAGCCAGGCAGATACGGCCTCACACCAGCGGGAGGAGCCCTCGCCTCTTTGCGGCCGACGCGTTGACGACGTGGGAGGTCGGCGTGCGCCGCGGCGCCGCGCCGCGCGGCGCCAGCTCACAGGACGAGGCGCCTGAAGGACGAGACGCCGAGGGTCGCGCTCGACTCCGCGCGCACATCCGCCCTGAGGACGCGCGCGTGGTGCGCGCCGAGGGCGCGGAGAATGGCGATGGGTCGCCAGTGCGTGCGAACCAGATGGCTGACGTGTCCCCCCAACGCCAGGAGGCCCATGAGCCACGCCGCCGCGGCGAGCAGACCCATGAACAGCGCGCGTGGGGCGCCACGCGGCGGGGCGGGCGCGGCGATCTCTGGCTGGCGAAGGGATTGGTGCTGAAGCGGCTGCACGCGCTGCGCCGCGGGCGCGCGTATCACGCCGAAGAGACGCGCGTCGCGCATGTGCAGGCGGTGCTGCAGGAAGCGGCGCTCCGGCGCGCGGCCGTGGTGACGGTGCCGCGCGAGACGCTGCAGGCGCGGCTCACCGGGCTGCCGGCGGGCGTCACGATCGAGCCGCGGGAGATCCGGATCACGTTCGAGACGTCGGAGGAGGCGGGCGCGCGCGTCGTCGCGTTGCTGCAGGCGTTGACGGCGGATTGGCGGCAGTTCCAGGCGTTCGTCGATCAGCGTGAATGAGCGACGGCTCGGGGCGTCAGGGGTTCCGGCTGGCGTCGGTATCACCGTGATCACGCGGCGATCGGTGGGTGGGAGCTCGATCTACGAAAGCGTCCCTGCTCACGTGCCGAAGCCGTGGCCCCCGCCACCGCTCCCTCGAGCGCCCTCCATCAGGACATGAAGCAGTCCGAACAGCGCGAGTGCGAGGGTCAACACCACCCCAAATGGCCACCAGGACGCTCTATAGACCCGGGCGAGGCCCAGGGAGACGATTCCGACCCACCAGAGCGAGAACGGATCAAGGAGCTGCAAACCAGCCGCGGCGAGGCTGCCTTCAGATGGCCATGCCAAGAATGGCAGAAGGTGCGGCACGCTCGTACTCGTAGAGAGCGAGCCACTGGTGCGAGAGAGCGCATGGAGGAAGAGCTGCTGCAGGAGGCCGATGCACGAGGCATGACTGATCACCGATAGCACTTGCACGTACCGAATGGTCGGCGCCAGCAGCAGCCAGCCGAAAACGACATGACAGACCAGGGCCATGACCAGCGGGCCCATGAACATGCTCGCGGCCATGCGCATGGCCATCCGCGCTGGTGTCACCGGGTTCTGCGCCATCTGCTCAACGACCTGCTGGAGCTGTGCTTCCGTCAAGCGAGCCTTGGCAATCGCCATCACCTTGGTCTGTTCGTTGGCGACAACCGAACGGCCCACGTCGCTGTTCCAGAGCAGCCACGCCGAGGCACCGGTGATCAGCGAGACGACCACGAGGACGTCCAACCAGCGCGGGGTCTGCGCTAACCAGTCGAACAACGCTGCTGGCGCCCAGATGACGTCGCGGAATCGCGCCCCGAGGCTATAGGTGGCCGAAGCGCTGGCCTCGGGTGAAGGGCTCGGATCGGTCACGGTCGCTCCGTCGGCTGGCTGCACAACACGACCCAGATTGGGCGTCCTCCAGTCCCGATGTGTGGATCTGGCGCACTACCCGACCTTGATGTACATACACCACGTGAAAAAGTGATTGTAGCAATCGAACACCACAAATGGCGGCGGGGTGTACTGGCACCCGAAAGGTGCGACGAAGAAGTGGCTAAAGAGGCTGCATCCACAAATGAAGCAGAAGTCAGTCCCAGCCTGGGTGATCGCACTCGCCTCAAGCGCCGTGGGCGCGAACATCATGAGCACGAAGCCGATCAACACGAAGGTGCTCGGTCGTAACAGCAGCCGGAACCGAAGGACCAGGGATTCCATATGCCCTCCATTCTGCGAAAACGCGGCTTGATACGAGGCAGTGCTCGGCGAGGTGTGACCCATCGGCGGTCGAGGGTCGTTGCGGCTCATGCCGCTGACGACGTCGATCACCGATGACTCGTGTGTAGGATGGCCTAACTGCGAGCAAAGAATACCCGCGCCTCGTCCGATGTTCATCGTTTCGAGGTGGAGTGCAGTTACTAGTAGAGGAGCCTCGGGAGAGATAGGTAGAATGCGGGAGTGAGTAGCGTGAACGTCAAAGGAAGTGTCCGTCTGGGGTTGTGGGCTGCTTCTGACTCTCTTGTAAGTTCGTTAACTGGAGAACGAGAACCATGAGCGAGGACGCACGCAGATCGTCAGGATCGCTGGGGCATCTCCTGGGAACCTGGTATTTGGTGCCGGCGGACTTGGAGGAGATTCCAGCGCATCGCGTGGAGTTCGTATTCTACGACGATGGTCCTCAGATACGTGGGGCATTGGTGTCGCGCGCAAACGGCCAGCACATACCCCTTCCGTATCTTGATCTCGATGAAACGATGCTACGCCTACAGTTGCCCATACCTGGGCAGGATGGCGGTGGTCACAGGGTGACGCCGACGCTGGTGCTGACGCTGACAAATGGGACGTTCCAGGGCTACTGGCAAGATGCAGGGGCACAACGATTGGGATTCGCGCTCAAGCTGGTGAAAGCGAGCGATGGCCGTCGAGAGAGCGCGTAATGCCCGTGCGGCCGTCGCCTGCGCTTGCGGCTTCATCCCGTCGCTTGCGCGGTCTTAGCTGTGACGCGGCGTCGGCCAAGGGCCCCACGCGTCAGCGGTGAGATCCGCCTCTGCGAGGATCGCGGAGAGTCAGGTCGGGCCGTCGAACGCAGGCGTGGCCCGGATAGACCCGCGCCAGGGTGCGCGTGCGGCTCGCGTTCGTTCAGTGGGCCGTCGGCGTCTCAGGGGCATCAGCGGCTCCTGGGGTGTGCGCGGTTCGCCCGCCCGGCGGCCGATGACCGATCAGGGCGACAGGAGGCCTGTCATGCGACGGAACGGGGGGGAGGCCGGAGCGGCGGCCGCGGTGGCTCCGGCGGTTGCCGGATGCGATCGCGCAGATCGAGGCGCTGCCGGCCGAGTGGACGACGATCACGCGCGGCGAGCGGCCGCGGCTCTTGGCGATCTCGAGCTCGACCGCGGACGGCTGCTCCGGCGGCTGAAGGCGCGCCGCAGCGGACGGCCGTTGATCGTTTTGTGGCCGTCGTGTCGTGGGCGACCCTCAGTACTCTGACGCGAGCATGATCGTCAGCACCCGAACCGTCTGTTTCGGGTCGCTCGGCTGTTCGCTCCCGACGCTGAGGGTGGGATCGTAGTAGTCGATCTTCCAGAAGATCGTCTCGCCGCCGTGATCGAACGAGCCGCAGTCGCGTTCTCCATGCGGGCTATTGTCCGGCCCGAAGTCGTTGTACGTTTCGACCTTCTCACGGATCGCCGACTGCTCCTCTGGTGGGAGCGCACAGATCCCCACTGTCTGAACGAGCTTCCCGGCAACACCCATCGCTGTACGGCACAGGTCGTTCAGCGAGGCGATCCGCTTCGTCTCTTCTGATGCCATGATGGTCCTCCGCGAGGTGGGGTTTGGGTTCCTTCGCAGGAGGTGAGGAACCCAAACCCACCGGAGGAGGAACGACGTCGCGCGTCCAGCGCGGCCGCCTCGTCTTCACGGTGGGGAATATTGCAGGGCCGTGACAGGCTCGGCTGGCGGGTCAGGAGAGGAGACAAGGGGCGGCACATCGCCAGGGCAGCCAGCGTGTGCAGGGGACGGTCATGCCGGCGCCGGCTCGTGGTCGACGGCTGTGGCGAGAAGGAGAGCCTGAAGATCGCGGGGGAGGGGTCGGGGGCCAGCGCGGCGCGGCTGACGGGGCTGCCGGCGGGGGTGACGGTCGCGCGGCGCGAGATCCGGATCACGTTCGAGACGTCCGAGGAGGCGGGCGCGCGTCGTCGCGTTGCTGCAGGCGTTGACGGCGGATTGGCGGCAGTTTCAAACGTTTGTCGATGCGTCGCCTGAGGGCGCGCGGTCGTTCGCCCGCCGGCGGGGGGAACGCTGCTCACCCATGCGCCGCTCCACGTGGTCGCCATCGACACGCACCCGCCGTTTCTCGACGAGTTGACACGTCGTGCACGACGACTCGGCGTGACGCGCCGGCTGCAGACGCGCGTCGCCGACATGCGCGCCCTGAACTTCCCGCCGGCATCCTTCGATCTCGTGTGGTGCGAAGGCGCGATCCACACCATCGGGTTCGAGGCCGGTCTCGAGGCGTGGCGGCCCCTGCTGGCGCCAGGCGGCCACCTGGTGGTGAGCGAGGTCGTGTGGACGACGACCGCGCCACCGCAAGCATGCCTGGCCTTCTGGATGCGTGAATATCCGTCCATTCGACCGGTGCCCGCGCTGCTGACCGCCATCGACGATGGCGGGTACGACTGCCTGGCCCATTTTCCAAATCCCACCATCGGCCTGGTGGGACAGCTACTACGGGCCGCTCCACGAGAACGTGGTCACGCTGCGGCGCCGCTACGCCGGCGACGGCGATGCCGCGCGCGTGGCGGACGCGATCGAACAAGAAATCGACATCTGGCAGCGCTACGGTGCGTCCTATGCGTACGAATTCTTCGTGATGCGGGCACGATGACCTGTCGGTTCGTGGCACACGCTGTCATCTTCACGTCAGGCGGAACGTCACGCGCGCCGCCTCACTCGTCTCGCGACGTCCGCGTCGTCGTACTCGACGACGGACGGCGGCGGCGACTCGCTCCTGGGAGAGCGGCGCGCCGTCGCCGGTCGGGTCATCGGGCCGCCAGCAATGGCGAGCCGGCGCGACTAGTCGAATCGTAGCAACGTTGACGGGGAGTTCCTGGTGGCTCTGCGTGCGGGGCCGTAGGCGGCGAGCGCCGCGGTGACGATGACAACTATTAGCGTCAGGACCACCAGTAGCGGCTCTGTCGCGCTCGTGAGGAACAACGCATCGGATACGAGGTTGCCCACGATGAAGGCCAGCACGAGTCCGATGAGGGCCCCCGTCGCGACGG
>Ga0187894_10001959_pt1 | contig 25452 bp, 22 predicted proteins | sample GBC1701081metaG_FD_136650 | JGI IMG/M metagenome (GOLD analysis project Ga0187894, IMG submission 136650) | White microbial mat communities from a lava cave in the Kipuka Kanohina Cave System on the Island of Hawaii, USA - GBC170108-1 metaG ... | reverse complement strand
GATTACGCCGCTCTACGTGGCAACCGAAAGCGCGATGCCGCTCGTGGTGTTAGGCGGCTCGGCGTTCGGCGGCACGCTCGGCCTCGGCGCATTCCAGGAGCTGAACCAAGTCGCGGCCGCAAAGCCCGTCTGCAAATGGACGGGGCAGGTCGACGCCACCGAGCGCATCGGCGAATGGATCCATCTCGCGCTCGCCAAGGCGCTCGAAGGCCGGCCCGGTGGCGTCTATCTGGATTTCCCCGGCCACCTCGTCTCGCGCAAGGTCGCCGAAGAGAGCGTGCGTTATTACGCCCCGGCCGAGATCACGCGCATGCACCCAGATCCGGATGCGATCGTGCGCGCGGCCGACCTGCTCGAATCCGCGGAGCGGCCCCTCGTGCTGATCGGCAAGGGCGCGGCCTGGGCCGATGCGCGCGCGGCGCTGACGAAGCTCGTCGACCTCGGCATCCCGTACATCACCTCGCCGATGGCGCGCGGCACGCTGCCGGACGATCACCCGAACTTCGCGAACGCGGCGCGCTCGCACGCGATGAAGAACGCCGACGTCGTGCTGATGGTCGGCGGCCGCTTCAACTGGATCTTCGGGCTCGGCCGACGCTTCGCGAAGGGCGCGAAGATCGTGCAGATCGATCTCGCGCCGGAGGAGATGACCTCGGGCGCCGACGTCACGCTCGGCATCGTCGCCGACGCCGCCGTCGCGACCGAGCAGCTCGCGAGCGCGGTCTCGAAGCGCAAGCTGCGCAGCGCCGGCGGCGCGTGGCTCTCGTCGCTGCGCGCCGAACGCGAGCGCAACGAGGCCGGCGCCGCGAAGGCGATCCACGACGCGTCGATCCCGATCAATCCGTACCGCCTGGTGCAAGAGGTCGCGGCGGCGCTGCCGCGCGACGCGATCGTCACCGAGGAGGGCGAGATGATCATGGGTGTCTGCCGCGCAATGCTGCCGAGCTACGAGAATCGCGGCCGGCTGAATGCGGGCACGACCGGCTGCATGGGCGTCGGAGCGCCCTACGCGATCGGCGCAAAGCTCGCGCGCCCGGACAAGCCGAGCGTCGCGGTGCTCGGCGATTACGCGTTCGGCGCTGCGGCGATGTCGGTGGAGACGGCGATGCGCGTCGGCGCCGCGCCGGTGCTCGTGGTCGCGAACAACGAGGGCATCGCCGGCCACATGCTGCAGGATGCGTTCATGCCGCCCGGGGCGCCGCGCATCGCTTCGCTGCTGCCTGCCCGCTACGAGATGATGGCCGAGATGGTCGGCGCGCATGCGGAGTACGTGGAGCGCCCGGAGCAGATCCGCCCCGCGCTCGAGCGCGCGCTCGCCGCCGGCAAGCTCGCCGTCGTCCACGTGCGCATCGATCCGAAAGCCGCGCGCCTGGGCGGCACGAACTACCTGCAATGAAAAAGGAGAAGAGCGGGGACGTTCCTCCTTGTTTCGCGAAAAAGGAGGAACGTCCCCGCTTCACCTTGTTTGGCTGATGGGAGAAAACGCGATGGCGATGCCGCTCGAAGGGATTCGCGTGCTCGATTGGACGATCTGGCAGCAGGGCCCGATCTGCACGTCGATGCTCGCCGACATGGGCGCCGATGTGATCAAGATCGAGCAGACCGGCGTCGGCGATCCGGGCCGGTATCTGTTCGCGGCCGGCGGCGCGGGGCCGAGCGGGCGCCCGAACTGGTACTTCGAATCGCACAACCGTAACAAGCGCGGCATCACGCTCGACTTCTCGAAGCCCGCCGGCCGCGAGGTGCTCTACGAGCTGGTGAAGCACGCCGACGTATTCGTGCAGAACTTCCGGCACGGCGTCGCGACGCGGCTCGGCATCGACTACGCCGCGCTCTCGCAGCGCAACCCGAAGCTGATCTACGCGAGCGCGACCGGCTACGGCCCGCACGGCGCCGAGACCGCGGAGCCCTCGTTCGATCACCTCGGGCTCGCGCGCTCGGGAATCATGAATGCGGCCGGCGAGCCCGACATGCCGCCGCTCGGCATCGCCGGCGGCATCGCCGACCAGATGGGCGGCGCGATGCTCGCGTGGGGAGTGCTGAACGCGCTGATCGCGCGCGAGCGTTTCGGCATCGGTCAGGAGGTGAACGGTTCCCATCTCGGCTCGATGCTGTTCCTGCAGGGCCTCAGCGTCTCGATGAAGCTGATGGCGGGCTTCGCGTTCCCGCGCACCTTCCGCGCCCGTGCCGGCAACCCGCTCTGGAACCACTACCGCTGCGCCGACGGCAAGTGGATCGCGTTCGCGATGCTGCAGAGCGACCGCTACTGGCCCGATTTCGCGCGCGTGATCGGGCGCCCCGAGCTGGCGACCGACGAGCGCTTCCAGGATCTCACGGTGCGCGCGAAGAACTGCGCCGAGTGCGTCGCGCTGATCGACGCGGCGATGGCTTCGAAGCCGCGCGAGGAGTGGCTGCGCGTCCTGCGCGAGGACTCCGGCGACTTCATCTACACGATCGTGAACTCGGTCGACGATCTGCCGAACGATCCTCAGGTGCTCGCGAACGGCTACGTCACGGACCTCGAGCACCCGCAGTACGGGTCGACGAAGGTGGTCGGGATTCCCGTCGAGCTCTCGAAGACGCCAGGTAGCGTGCGCAGCGCGGCGCCCGAGTTAGGGCAGAACACCGAGGAGGTCCTGATGGATCTGCTCGGTTACGACTGGGAGAAGATCAGCGCGCTGCGCGAAGAGAAGGTGATCTGACGTCGAGCGGCGCTACGCGCACGGAGATCGGCCAGTGATTACGGACACCGCATGCGCCGAACCTTCACGGCTGCCGGGCTGATCGTGGCGGCGACGCTCGCCGCTCCGCTCGGCGCCGGCACGAACAAGCCGCCGCTGCACGGGCAGCGTTGGGTCGCGGTCACCGGCAAGCCGCTCGCAGCGATGGCGGGCGCGCGCGTCTTCGAGCGCGGCGGCAACGCGGTCGACGCGGCTTGCGCGATGCTCGCCGCGACCTCGACGCTTTGGGACGTGCTCTCGTGGGGCGGCGAGACGCAGGCGCTGATCTTCGACCCGCGCGACCGCAAGGTGAAGGGCATCAACGCGCACGGCGTCGCGCCGACGGGCGCCACGCCCGAGCACTTCCTGCGCCAAGGGCTCGCCTACCCGCCCGATCTCGGACCGCAGGCGGCCGTAACACCTGGCACGCCCGGCGGGCTGCTCGTGATGCTCGCCGAGTTCGGGCGCCTCTCGCTCGCCGAAGTGCTGGCGCCGGCGATCGAGCTCGCACGCGGCTACCCGATCGACGCGGAGACGGCGAACAGCATCGAGCGCAGCCGTAAGCTGCTCGCCCAGTGGGCCGACTCGCGGCGCGTGTTGTTGCCGCATCTGGACGAGAAGCATCCCGAGCGCCGCGCGGCGCCCGAGGCCGGCGAGATCTTTCGTCAGCCCGAGCTGGCCGCGACGCTCGAGAAGCTCGTTGCTACGGAGCGCGAGGCGCTCGCCGCCGGCAAGCCGCGGCGCGAGGCAATCCTCGCTGCCTACGAGCGCTTCTATCGCGGCGACATCGCGCAGGAGATCGCCGAGGCCGTGCAGGCGCAGGGGGGCCTGATCACGCGCGAAGACCTCGCGCGCTGGCAGGTGCGCATCGAGGAGCCGGTCCGCACGAGCTACCGCGGCATCGAGGTCTACAAGCTGACGACTTGGACGCAGGGCCCCGCAATGCTGCAGGCGCTGAACCTTCTCGAGCACACCGACCTGCGCGCGCTCGGCCACAACACGCCGGAGTACCTGCACGCGATCTATCAGGCGATGAACCTCGCCTTCGCCGACCGCGATTTCTATTACGGCGATCCATACTTCCCGCCTGCGGAGCCGGTGCGCGGGCTGCTCTCGAAGGAGTACGCGAAGCAGCGCTTCGCTTCGATCGACTGGAAACGCAACGACCCGAACGCGAGGCCGGGCGACCCCTATCCGTTCCAGGGCGAGCAGAATCCGTTCGCGGCGCTTCTCAGGGAATGGCCGCCCGCGTCGGCGCGGAGCGCGACCGGCGCGCACGGAAACCCGGCAGACTCCCCTGCGCGCGGCGAAGGGCCGCCGGCTGGCAGCTCGCTGACGCGCGACGAGGCGTTCCGCGCCGGCACCACCTCGATCCAGGCGGCGGACGCGGAGGGCTGGGTCGTCTCGGTGACGCCGAGCGGCGGCTGGATTCCAGCGGTGATCGCGGGCAAGACTGGCATCGGCCTCTCGCAGCGCATGCAGGCATTCGTGCTCGACGAGCGGATGAATCCGTTCAATGTGCTCGCGCCCGGCAAGCTGCCGCGCGTCACGTTGACGCCGACGCTCGCGCTGAAGGACGGCGCGCCGTTGCTCGCGTTCTCGGTGCAGGGCGGCGACACCCAGGATCAGAACCTGCTGCAGTTCTTCCTGAACGTCGTCGAGTTCGGCATGACGATCCAGCAGGCCGCGGAAGCGCCGAATCTCGTCTCGTATCAGATGTTCAGCTCGTTCGGCGCGCACGTCTCGGAGCCCGGGCGCCTGACGCTGCGCGCGGACACGCCGGACGCGACGCTCGCAGCAATGCGCGCGCGCGGTTATCAGGTGGAGACCGCAGCGAAGACCTCCGGCCCGATCACCGCGATCTACATCGACGGCGCGCACGGCACGCTCTGGGGCGCGGCCAGTGATTACGGCGAGGACACCGGCATCGCTTGGTAACGGAGTGAAGCGCTGCGTCAGTGCAGCGAGCCCGGGCGCGCTGCCCGTGCGGCCTCGACGAGCGCATCCAGGGTCGTGACGAGCGCCTCGGGCGCGAACGGCTTTTCGAGGAAGCGCACGCCGTCGGGAATCTCGCGGCGCTCCTTGGCGAGATGGTCGAGATGGCCTGAGAACAGCACGGCCGGAAGCTGAGGCGCTGCGCGCCGCAGCCGCGCGAGCAGCTCGATGCCGTCCATGCCGCGCAGCACGACGTCCGAGGCGATCACATCCACCTCGTTCGCGCGCGCGAGCGCCTCCTCACCGCTCTCGCACGAGACCACGCGGTAGCCGTGATCGCCGAGCCAGCGCGTCAGTCCGTCGCGCAGCGCCGGCTGGTCCTCGACGAGCAGAACGCGCGCGCGCGCGGGCTTGGTCGCAGGCGCCGTGAATGCGACGTCGGAGTGCGTCGCTGCGGTCCGCTGCGTCTCGGGCCAGTAAATGTCGAAGCGCGAGCCGGCGCCCGGCTGGCTCGTGACGCGGATGTGGCCGCCGGTCTCCTTGACGATCCCGTAGACGACGGAGAGGCCGAGACCCGAGTTGCCGCGCTCGCTCTTGGTGGTGAAGAACGGCTCGAACAGGCGGTCTCGCACCTCCGCGTTCATCCCGACGCCGTCGTCGGCGATCGTCAGTACGACCAGCGTCTTGCCCGGGATGTCGATCGGAAGCAGAGCCGAGCTGCGGGGAATGCGCGCGACCTCGACGCGCAGCGCGCCGCCCTCGGGCATCGCATCGCGAGCGTTCAACGCGATGTTGAGCAGCACCTGGCTGAGCTGGCGGGCGCCGACCGGCGCCACGCAGGCTTGATCCGGCGTCGTGATCGCGACCGGCACTTTCTCACTCATCAGGTGACGCAGCGTGACGACGCTCTTGCGCACGGCCGCCGCGACGTCCGCCGGATCCTCGCGCACGCGCGATGCGCGCGAGAACGTCAGCAGGCGCGCGGTCAGATCAGCCGCCGAGGTGGTCGTCTCCTGGATGCGATCGATGTCGGCTTGCTGCGGCGCGTTGGCTGGCAGGGAGCGCTCCAGCAGCTCGGTGTGGATGCGGATCGCCATCAGCTGGTTGTTGAACTCGTGCGAGAACGCGCCGGCCAGCCGCCCGAGTGAATCCATGCGCTGCGCGGTCTCGAGCTCGTGCTGGAGACGCTGGCGCTCGGCGCGCTCGTGGGCGAGATCGGTGTTCGCCTGCTCGAGGCGCGCCTTGGTCGTGAGCTGCGCGCGCACGTACTGGCCGACCAGCACGAGCATCCACGCGAGGCCGATGCCGAGGAACGCCGTGCTCGAGACGCCGAACCACATCTGCGTCGCGGAGGCCGCGATCACGACGAACGTGTAGGCAGCCACCACGGTGCCGTTGCGCAGCACGGGCAGCGTGGCGACGACGCTCATCACCGCCGCGACCGCGAAGAACGGCTCGCGCGGATTGAGGCCGAACAGCACCTGGAGGTGCAGCGTCACCGCGAAGGCCGGAATGAATAACAAGCTGTCGAGATTGACTGCCTTCGAACGCCAGGCTGCGACGCCTGCCCAGACGAACGCGATCGCGATCGCGAGCCACGGCCAGAACGGGTTCGCATGCTTCGGCGCGAACAGCCACCAAAGCGGGTAGGTCCCCCCGCCGATGACGAAGGCGAACGCGAGCCTGCGGGCCGCCTGCGGGTCGGTCGAGCTCAGCGTCAGGGCGCGCGCCTCCGTCGCGCCGTCAGGCTACCAGCGAAGGCTCCACCTCTACCGGAGTTTCTTCGTCGCGATCGCTGGATTCCGTCGCGGGGCTGCCTTCCAGCCACGCCACCTCGTCCGGGATCGGGACGCCGTTCCGAATCCACTCGACGAGCCCCTCCGCGGTAATGCCCAGATTCCTCAGCGGCGGCATGTCGGCCAGCAGCACCCGAGCGACCAGCGGAAAGAGCGCGCGCACCACCGCGAGCCCGATGCGCCCGTTTTGCGCGCGCAGGTAGGAGATGTGGATCGACTCGTCGAGCCAGATGTCGTGCAGCAGCGAGCGCAGCCGTGCCTCGATTTCGGGGCGCTCCCGGAACAGCGACGTCTTCGAGTGCAGCACGCCGAACACGGCGGCTCCGACGATCTCTCCGGCCATCCCCGGGATCCACTTCACCGAAGCCGGCACGAGGCCCATGATCGAGATCAGGATGCGATTCGCGAGCGCGGGCGCGCGGGGTCTGAAGTCGATGCCGCAGGTGCGGCACAGCTCGACCAGAAGCCGGCAGTGGTAGGCCTCCTGCATGTACTGGTGCACGAGCACGTCCGGCGCTCGAAGCCCGCGGTAGAGACCCTTGCGCTCATAGCGGCGCAGCTCCATGTCGACGCCGAAGGCTTCGCCCTCGTTCGACTTCGCGGCGGCCAGCGCGAACTCCGTGCGCGCATCGACCGGGGTCGTTCGGTCGCCGCCCGCAAAGGCGCGCCCGAATGCCGCCACATCGCACGCCCCCTCCCAAATCAGGGGGTTCTCTTCGTATTCGCGCATGCGCGCTTCGCGCAGGCTCAGCGTCCGCGTCGCCACATCGGGAGTGCCCTCGCGCTCGCGCAGGAAGGCGCGGCACGCCGCGAAATGAGACTCGCGCTCCGCTTCCGTGAGCACGCGATACGGATTGAATGAAGCGGTCATGTCACCTCTCCGGTTCAGGCAGCTGTGAGAATCGACGTGGGAGCGCTGGATGAATCCCCGTCGGCGCGCATGCGCCGCGCCAGGCGCTCGCCGTAGAAGGCGAGCGCGTTGCCGCCGACCAGGCGCGCGGCGTAGTCGTCGTCAGCGCCGGCGTGGGCGGTCGCGAGGGCGACGCAGCCCTTGAGCGTCGCGTCCCAATGCCCGTAATCGATCGCGAGCCCGCAGACGCGCTCGCCGGCGCTGCCCAGCGCCGCGCGCAGGTAGCGCGGCGCAGGATCGTCGGGCTCGACCGTGAAGAACAGCTGCTCGCGCGCGAGCGCAGCCAGCGGATCGCTCGCGAGCCGCGGGTGCTCGTCGCGAAAAGCGGCGAGCTCCGCGGGCGAAGCCTCGGCTGCGCGCCGCGGCGTGAAGATCGCCAGCAGCTGGCGCGCCTTCCGCACGAGGCCCCGCTTGCCGCGTGAATCGCACTCGCGCGCAAACTCGAGCAGGAACTCGGGCACACTCGGCTCGAGGCTCGCGTCGAGGTGCGCGACGCGCTTCTCCCAATGCTCGTGCAGGTTGTGCAGCAGGTCCGGCAGCCAGCCGACGCCTGCCTCCAGGAAGCCGACGCGCAGCCGCGGATGCGCGTCGAGCGCTCCGTCGAAGATCAGCCGGGCGAGCGCCATCTGCTGCATCGAGCGATTCGCGAAGACGTGCACCAGCGTGAACGAATCGAGCTGATCCGAGCTGCCGCCGGGCAGGTAGACGCCGGGTGCGCCGTGGATGCCGAGCGCGACCCCTAATTCTTCGGCGGCGCAGAGCAGCGGCTCGAAATCCGCGTGCGAGAGGTGCTTGGGCACGCGAATCGTGGGAAACGCAGCGGGCGCGTCGGGATGCGGCGCCGGCAGGCTCGGCGGGATCGCGGCAGCGACGAAGCCTTTCTCGAGCACGCAGCGCCGCAGCTCGCACAGCGCCTCGGCCGGATCCTGCAGCGCGAGATGCGCGACCGGGTGGAGGCGCGCCGCGTACGCAGCGCAGTCATCGCTGATGTAGTCGTTGTAGGCGCGGCACAGCGCGCTCGCGAAGTCGGCGTCGGCCAACGAGTTGAAGGCGAGCGCGACCGAGCCGTAGATCACCTGATGATCGACGCCTTCGCGATCCATGTGCGCGAGGCGCACTCGGTTGAACAGGCCGCCGAGCGTCGTCTCTTCGTGGTACGGGCGGAACGTGCCCTTCGCGTAGCCCTCGGGCTGGAGAAACGTGCGCCAGACGAGCTCGCCGCTGCGCGCAGCGCGGTCGCGCAGCTCGAAGCGCTGCTCGCCGAAGCGATCGCGGACGAAGCGCAGCCGCTCTTGGCATGCCGGGGGCAGGTAGTCGAAGAAGACGGCCGGGTTCTCGCACTTGTGGCTGTCGGCGTCGACGACGAGCGGCCGCGCGGGCATGCATTCTCCTTCCGCGGCCCGCATCGCCAAGCGAAGCTGCGCGCTTGAGAAGCAGAGCTGCCGTCAGCGCAAGCGAGCTTGCGGGCTGCGGGCTGCGCAACCCGTCACGCGGCCAGCGAAAAGGGCGACCGAGGCCGGCGCCGGATCGCGCGGCTGTTAGGCGCGCGGCGTCTTTCGCGCGACCGCTTGCCGCAGCATCTGCTGCACGGCTTGGCGCGTCACGCTGAGGACTCGCGCGGCGCCGGTGCGGTTTCCGCGCGCGATCGCGAGGGCTTGGCGAATCGCCTCCTCGCGCACCTTCTTCATGATGTCGCGCAATGGAAGTCGCCCGACAGCCTCCTGCACGAGCGGCTTCAGGTCGGGCGGCTCCTCGCTCGCGCTGCAGATGGCTTCCCAGATCTCGTCGAGCGAGATCGGCTTCTGCAGGAAGCGGCGTACGCCGAACTGCGCCAGGCGGAACGACTCCTCGGGCGTCGCGGCGCCCGACATCGCGATGCGGATCGGCGCCGGCGCGAGCTTGCGCGCGTGCTCGAGCACCTTGAACGCATCGCCGTCGGGCAGCAGCACGTCGAGCACGATCACGTCGGGCCGCCCGCGCAGCTGCGCGATTGCGTCGGAGGCGCTGCCCGCGGCGGCGACGCGCACCAGCTTCGAGCGCAGGAATACCGTGATCGCCGTGCGCAGGTCGGCGTCGTCCTCGACGACGAGAGCGGTCCGTAGTCGGCGGCCCACCGGCACTCCTTCCGCACCGCCACCTTGGCACGTACGCGCAGGCGGCGCCACGCCGCATTTCTCACTAGTGACCGACTCGACCTGCGCAAAAGCGCGCCGAGTGTCGCTAGCGCGTCACCACGGATGCTCGCGCCCGTCCCAGGTCCAGAAGCGCCCCGATTCCTCGCGGCTCAGCGATTCGATCAGCGCGAACAAGCCCGCGGCGCCTTCTTCGACGGAGATGTCGGCGTTCGGCCCACCCATCTCCGTCCTGACCCAGCCCGGATGAACCGGACACACGATGATGCCGTCGCTCGCGAGCTCGAGGGCGAGGACTTGCATCACCTCGTTGAGAGCCGCCTTCGAGCTGCGGTAGGCGATCGCGCCCGGCCCTTCGCTCGGCCGCGCGAGCGCGAGCCCGATGCCGCGATTCGCGCCGGTGATGACGATCGTCTCGATCGGCGCCTGGGATGTCAGCCCAACAACTCCGCCGCGTGCGCGAGCAGCGGCTCGATCGAGAGCGCCGTCGTCTCCCAAAGCGGGTCGTCGCGCTTTCCGCGGCGGTGCAGCGCGAGATTGAAGCCGCTGATGATCGCGAACTTGTAGGCGGCGAGCGCGCGGAACCACGAAATGTCGGGCAGCTTCGCACCCCACGCTTCCTGATAGATCGCGACCAGCTCGTCGCCGTTCGGGAATGCCGAGCTGGGCACGAGCCCACCGCCGCGGCTCTGATCCCACGCGGCCGAAGTGTTGAAGGTGGCGAGCCAGCCGACGTCGTTCAGCGTCGCGCCGAGCCCCGTCAGCTCCCAGTCGATCACCGCGAGCAGCTTGGCGTCGAACGAGAAGAACAGGTTCGCGACCTGGAAGTCGCCGTGGAGGACGCCGACCGGCGCGCCCTCTGGCAGCTGCGCGAGCAGCCGGGTGCGTACCTGCTCTTGCAACGCGAAGCGGCCCGGCTCCGCGACCTTCGGCATGAAGCGATCCCAGCGTTCGACGTCGGCCGCGAACGGAATCGGTTCGCCGAGATAGGCACACCTTTCGCGCCACGGGATGCGATGAACGCCGGCCAGCGCGCGCATCGCCTGCTCGGCTGCCGAACGCAGCGCCGCTGGCGGCAGCTTCGCGCCCCAATCGTTCGGACCGAGGCGCAGCACGTCGCCGCTCAGCTTCGGCACCACGAAGTACGGGCGCTCGAACCACGCGAGCTCCGCGCCCTCGCCTCCCGACCACTTCACTGAACAGTGCGGCACGCCACTGCCGTCGAGCGCGTTCAGCACGCACACCTGCCGTAACACGTCGGCGGTGCCCTTCCACTGCACGCCCGGCGGTGGGATGCGCAGGAACCACGACTCGCGCGCGCCGCGGCTCTCTACCGTGAAGCCGTACGCGAAGCCCGCATGCCCCGGCATCTTGTGCACTTCGCCGACGCGCACGGCGGCGTCGCCGTACTTCGCGCGCGCGAAAGGAATCAGCCGTCGTTCGAGTTCATCGAGCTCCATGTCGGCATGAAACGCCGGCCGCGAGCGGTCCGCAAGCGCAGCCGAGGCCGGAGACAGAACCGCCGACGCAGCGCGCAGCGAGCCGTAGGCGAGCGGAGATCGAAAAGGACTAAGGCGCGAGCAGGCGTGCGGCTTCGCGCGGATCGACGCCGGTCTCGATCAGCCCGATGATCGGCGTGTCGACGCCCGCGTCGTGATACGCGGCGATGCGCTCGCGGCAGTACTCGGCGGGGCCGTGGATGTAGAAGCGGTCGACGACCTCGTCGCTGAGCGCGGCGCGCGCGCCGCGGAAGTCGCCCGCCGCGAGCCGGTCCCAGCTCTCCTTCAGCAGGTGTGCGTTGCCGAGCCACTCTTGTTGGGCGCGGTAGGCCGGCGCAGCGAGATAGATCGCCAGCGAGAAACGCGCGACGCGGCGCACGGCGTCCGCGTCGGTGGTCGGACACACGAAGATGCGCGCGGCGATCTCCTTGCGGGCGCCGTGCTCGCGCACGAGCGGCGCGCAGCGCGCGGCCTCCTCGGGCGTCACGAAGTTCAGAATCGCGCCGTCCCCCTCGCGGCCCGCGAGCGAGAGCATTTGCGGGCGCAGCGCAGCGACGAGGATGGGCGGCGGCTGTGCGAGCTTGCGGCGCAACGTGAAGCCGCGCACTGCGAACGTGTCGTACTCGCCGTCGCTCGGCTGGCCCGCGAGCGCGCGCTTCAGAAAGCGCAGCATGTCGCGCGTCTGCGCGTACGGCTTCTCGAACGCGCGCGCGTTCTGCATCTGCACGATCCACGGCGACGAGCTGCCGATGCCGAGCACGAAGTTGCCCGGCGCGGCCTCGGCGAGCGCAGCCGCACTCATCGCGAACACGCCCGGGCCGCGCGTCTGCACCGGGAAACACGCGCAGCCGAGCCGCACGCCCGGCGCCCATTGCGAGGCCAGCGCGAGCGGCGTGAAGCCGTCGACGTCCTGCGCCTCGCTCGACCACAGATCGCTGTAGCCGAGGTCGGCGAGCTCGCGCACGAAGTCGGCTTGCTGGGCGAGCGGGACGGATTCGAGCGGGATCGTCATCGCGAGTCGGCGCATGGGCGCGAATCCTCGCGTGCGAGCGCGCGCGCGTCTCGCGCTTTCATCAGACTCGCGCGCGCTCAGAGACAGCTCGCTGGTTCGTCCGACTCCGCTCGTCGCTTCGCTCCTCGCTGCGCGCTTCGCCGGTTCGTCCGACTGGCTCCTCGCTGCGCGCTTCGCTTGCGGGCAGCGACGCGCGCCCGGCTGTCATACCGTGCGACGCGATGTCGAAGCCGCACCGTCAAGAGCAAGAAAGCGCCAAGCGCGAGGTCAGCGAAGTCGCCCCGAACGTGCTGCGCATGCAGCTGCCGATCCGGATGCCGGGGCTCGGGCACGTCAACATGTACGCGCTCATCGACGAGCGCGGCGCCGCGGTGGTCGATCCCGGCCTTCCGGGCCCTGATACCTGGCACGCCGTGAAGGATCGCCTGAAGCAGGCCGGCCTGACGCCGAAGCACGTGCACACGGTGATCGTCACGCACTCGCACCCGGACCACTTCGGCGGCGCGACGCGCTTCGCGCGCGAGGCGAACGCCGAGATCGTCGCACATCGCTCGTTCCGCTTCGGCGTCATGGAGAGCGACGACGCCGAGGAGACCGACGTCTCGGTCGACGATCTCGCGGCGAGCGGCGAGGACGACGACGCGCATCGCCAAGTCGTGCAGGCTTGGCGGCGCGATTCGACGCCATGGGGCGGCCGCCGCCCGCGTCCGCCATTCCTGACGCGCCTCAAGTGGCGCGTGTTCCACGCCATCGGCAAGTCGTTCGTGCCGCAGATCTCCAAGCCGGTGAAGGCGGGCGAGGTGTTACGGCTCGCGCAGCGCGAGTGGTTCGTGACGCACACGCCGGGCCACACCGAGGACCACATCTGCCTGCACGATCCGGCGGAGGGCGTCTTCCTGAGCGGCGACCACGTGCTGCCGTCGATCACGCCGCACATCTCCGGGCTCACGCTCAACAAGGATCCGCTGGACGCGTTCTTCGATTCGCTCGACCGCGTCGCTGCGCTCCAGAACGTGAAGCTCGCGCTGCCCGCGCATGGCCACCCATTCGACGATCTCGCGGGCCGCTGCCAAGCGATCAAGCAGCATCACTACGACCGGCTCGACACCGTGAAGCGCATCGGCCGCGAGCTCGGGCCCGCGAACGTGCGCGCCTACATGCGGCGCCTGTTCAAGGAACGCAGCTGGGGCGAGATGGCCGAGAGCGAGACCTACGCGCACCTCGAGCACCTGCTGCATCGGGGGGAGGCCGCGCGGCGCCGCGATCCGGAGGGCTTCCTGATCTACGAGACCAGCTGACGCCGAGCGATCCGGAATCTCGAACAAAATCAATATCCTATGCTGACTCGCCTCGACGATTACCCGATCCACCAAACCCCCGAGCCGATCGCGCATCGCGCGACCAGCGACCCGAACGCGTACGACCGGTACTGGTTCAACGGTCTCGATCCCGAGGGCTCGTTCTATTTCGGCGCTGCGCTCGGCGTGTATCCGCATCACCACGTGATGGACGCGCACTTCTCGTTCCTCGGCGCCGATGGTGTGCAGCACTCGCTGCACGCTTCGCGGCTCGCACCGAAGGAGCCGACGCAGACGCAGGTCGGGCCGATCTCGCTGACGGTGCTCGAGCCGATGCGACGCCTGCGCTTCGCGGTCGCAGACAACGAGCACGGCATCGCATGCGACCTGACCTTCGTCTCGCGCGCGCCGGCGCTCGAAGAGCCGCGCACCCCATGCGCGCGTTCGATTCGCCGCGGGCGATCGTCGACATGACACGCTTCACGCAGTTCGGAACCTGGGAAGGCTGGGTGCGCGCGGGCGGCGCGACGACGCAGATCGATCCGCGCACGACGTTCGCGACGCGCGACCGCAGCTGGGGCGTGCGCACGGTGGGCGCCGCCGCGCCCAGCCGCCCGGCGGCACCGCCCGCGTTCGGCTGGCTCTGGGCGCCGACTCACTTCGCCGACGAGTGCGTGCTGCTCGGCTTCTTCCAGAACGCCGACGGCTCGCGCTGGGCCGCGTCGGGCTTGCGCGTCGCAACGAGCTCGTCGCCGGCGCTGCACGTCGACGCGGGCGATACGGCGCTGACGCATTTCGCGCCCGGCGACGACGCGCTCGAGTTCGTGCCGGGCACGCGCTGGGTGAAGCGCGCGGTGTTCCGCTGGAAGGAGCACGGCGGCACTGAACGCGCGCTCGAAGTCGAGAGCCTGCGGCGCTTCAACATGAACGGCCTCGGTTACGCGCATCCGAAGTGGGGGCACGGCGTCTGGCAGGGCGAGCTGAAGGTGGAGGCCGAAATCTGGAAAGAGTCCGACCTCGCACCGGGCAACCCGTTCCATAATCACATTCACAACGTCGCGACGATGAAGCTCGGCGGAAAGCGCGGCGCCGGCACGCTCGAGCAGATCCTGTTCGGCCCGCTCTCGCGCTACGGCTTCGAGGGCTTGCTCGACGGGGCGAAGTAGCCGCGCGAGATGGCCGACATCCAGACGGTTCGCGTGCTGCCGCAGCTGACGCCCGAGAACGAGCACTTCTGGCGCAGCGGCGCGCGCGGCGAGCTGTGCTTCCTGCGCTGCGCGGCATGCGCGCACCTCGTGCATCCGCCAGCGCCGCGCTGTCCCGCTTGCCTCGGGTCCGCGTTGGCGCCCGCCGCCGTCTCGGGGCGCGCGACGCTCGTGACCTACACGGTGAACCACCATCCGTGGGTGCCCGGCTTCGCGCCGCCCTACGTGATCGCGATCGTCGAGATCGAGGAGCAGCCCGGGCTGCGGCTGACGACGAATCTGGTCGGCTGCGCCGATCGCGAGATCGAGATCGGGATGCCGCTGAGCGTGGTTTTCGAGGAAGCGAAGGACGGCGTGTTTCTGCCGCTCTTCGAGCCGGACATCGCGCGGAAGCACTGCGCGGAGCCGCAGCCGAGCGCGCCGGCGCCCGAGGCCGCGCGCGCTGCGCCCTCGGCGCGCGGCGAGCGCAGCGCAGTCATTACGGGAATCGGACAGAGCGACGTCGGCCGCCGCCTGAACCGCGATCCGCTGGCGCTCACGCTCGACGCGTGCCTCGCGGCGATCGCCGACGCCGGTCTCGAGCGAGCCGACATCGACGGTGTCTCCACGTATCCCGGAATGCTCAGCGCGGGCGGCGCGGGCTTCAGCGGCGCCGGCGTTCCCGACGTGCAGGAAGCGCTGCGGCTTCGGCTGCGTTGGTGGAGCGGCGGCGGCGAGAGCTCGGGCCAGCTCGGCAGTGTGATTACGGCGTGCGCCGCGATCGCCGCGGGCTACGCGAACCACGTGCTCTGCTTTCGCAGCGTGTGGGAGAGCACCGCGCAGGGCGGCGGCGGCCGCCCGGGCATAGGCGGAAGTGGCGCCGGCTTCCGTGCGAGCGGCTTCATGCAGTGGACTCTGCCGTTCGGCGCCGCGAGCGCCGCGTGCTGGATCGCGCTGTTCGCGCGCCGCCACATGCACACGTTCGGCACCACGCGCGAGCAGCTCGCACAGATCGCGCTCACCGCGCGCAAGAACGCCGCGAAGAACCCGAAGGCGGTCTACCGCGAGCCGCTGAGCCTCGATGAGTATCTGAGCGCGCGAATGATCTCGACGCCATTCTGCCTGTACGACTGCGACGTGCCGGTGGATGGCGCGACGGCTTTCGTGCTCTCGCGCGCCGATCTCGCGCGCGATCTGCGCAAGCCGGCGCTGCACGTCGAAGCCGTCGGCTCCGCGCTGTACGGCCGACCCTCCTGGGATCAGTTCGACGATCTGACCACGATGGCGCTCCGCGACGCGGGCAAGCAGCTGTGGACGCGCACGGATCTCCGGCCGCGCGACGTCGACGTCGTGGAGGCCTACGACGGCTTCAGCTTCATCGCGCTCGCCTGGCTCGAAGCGCTCGGATTCTGCGGCCGCGGCGAAGGCGGCGCGTTCGTCGAAGGCGGCGCGCGCATCGCGCTGGACGGCGCGCTCCCGCTGAACACGAACGGCGGCCAGCTCTCGGGCGGACGCCTCCACGGCTACGGATTCCTGCACGAAGCGTGCGTTCAGCTTTGGGGCGAAGGCGGCGAGCGCCAGGTACGCGACGCTCGGGTGGCGGTCGCCGCCGCTGGCGGCGGTCCCCTCGGCGGCTGCCTGTTGATTCGGCGATAGCAAGCGGCCCGCGGCCGCGCGGAGATCGAACAGTGGCCTCGTTGCTGGGGGCCGCCGAGCAGAAATGAGTTGGGCATCCTTCGCCACGAAGACACGCTGTGGGTCGACCGAGCCCCGAGGAGGCAGAGATGGAGATCAAAGGACGTAACGCAATCATCGTCGGCGGTGCGTCGGGAATGGCGCGCGCGACGGCCGAGCTCTTCGCGGCCGGCGGCGGGCGCGTAGCGATCCTCGATCGCCCGCAGTCCGCGGGCGCCGACGTCGCCAAGCTGTTGGGCGGACCGTTCTTCGCCTGCGACGTCACCGACTTCGCCGCCAGCGAGAAGGCGCTGCGCGACGCGGTCGCTGCGCTCGGCAGCGTGCACTTCTGCGTGAACACCGCCGGCGGCGGCGTCGCGATGCGCACGCTCGCGAAGGACGGCCCGCACTCGCTCGACGCGTTCCGCAAAGTGATCGACCTGAATCTCGTCGCGAGCTTCAACGTCGCGCGCGTCGCGGCGCATTGCATGAGCACGAACGAGCCCGACGAGAACGGCGAGCGCGGCGTGATCCTGATGACCGCGTCGATCGCGGCGTTCGAAGGCCAAATCGGGCAGGTCGCCTACACCGCCGCGAAGGCCGGCATCGCCGGCATGACGTTCACGATGGCGCGCGATCTCGGCAGCCTCGGCATTCGCGTGATGACGATCGCGCCGAGCCTGTTCTCGACGGGCCTCACCAAGGGCATCCCGGACGCGATGGCGGAGAACCTCGTCCGCGACGCCGCGTTCCCGAAGCGCATGGGCCGGCCGGAGGAGTACGGCAAGATGGCGATCGCGATCTTCGAGAACCCGATGCTGAACGGCGGGACGATCCGGCTGGATGCGGGCCAGCGCTTCGCGCCAAAGTGATCGACGTCGAGCGGAGGAGCGAGAGATGAGCGAGCAAGCCTCCGGCGAGATTCCGAAAGGCATCGACGCCGCGCGCGTCACCGACTGGTACGCCGCGAACGTGAAGGGCGCGAAGCCGCCGCTCACGTTCTCGATCATCGCGAGCGGACACTCGAACCTCACGTATCGCGTGACCGACGCCGCTGGAAACCGCACCGTGCTGCGTAGGCCGCCGCTCGGCGCCGTGCTGGCGACCGCGCACGACATGGCGCGCGAGCACAAGATCCTGTTCGCGCTCGCGCAAACCGACGTGCCGGTCGCGCCGGTGTTAGGGCTGTGCAAGGACGAGAGCGTCAATGGCGCGCCGTTCTACGTGATGCAGTTCGTCGATGGCTTCGTGCTCGATACGGCGGACGTCGTGCGCGCGCATGTGCCAGAACGCGAGCGCATGCCGCTCGGCTGGCACGTGATCGACGTGCTCGCGCGTCTGCACCGAGTCGACATCGACGCGGTCGGGCTCGGCGACCTCGGGAAACGCGAGCAGTACCTCGATCGCCAGATCCACCGCTGGCGCACGCAGTGGGAGAAATCGAAGACGCGCGAGCTCCCGGCGATGGAGCAGGTCGGCGACGCGCTCGAGAAGGCGAAGCCCGCGCAGCTGCGCACCGGCATCGTGCACGGCGACTACCGCATCGGGAACATGCTCTCGCAGGACGGCCGCATTCAGGCCGTGCTCGACTGGGAGCTATGCGCGCTCGGCGACCCGCTCGCGGACGTCGGCTTCCTGATGAACAACTGGGCGGAGCCCGGCGAAGAGAATCTCCCGACCGCGCGCGGCGCCGCGCAGGCGCCCACCGTCACCGGCGGCTTCCCGACGCGCGCGCAGATGCTCGCGCGCTACGAGGAGCTGACCGGCGCGAGCACCGCGAACGTCGACTACTTCCGCGCGTTCCAGTATTGGCGCCTCGCCGCGATCGTCGAAGGCGTGATGGCGCGGTACATCCAGAACGTGATGGGCAAGCAGGCCGACGTCGGTGCCTTCAAAGCACAGATCGACGGCCTCGCCGCCTCCGCCCAAGCCGCCGTCCACCGCCTCGGCGCGTGACAAGTCACCAGACGGGGACGTTCATACTTACTGGTGACTTAGGGGACACTGATGACCGCGAAACGAGCGAAGGCGCGCAGCAAACGCGCGCCGTCTCGAAAGAGCGCTGAGCGCGCCAAGACGAAGGCGCGCCCGAAATCGAGGCGCGCACCCGCGAAGCGCGCCTCCGCCGAGGCGACCAACACCGCCCTCGCCCGCCGCTTCCTCGACGCGGTCTCGCGCGCCGACATCGACGCGATCGTCGGCGCCTACGCGCCGGGCGGGACCTGCTGGACCGCCGGCTCGATGCCGATCTCGGGCACCTACGGCGTCGACCAAGTCGCCGCCGCTGCGCGCGGCGTGCTGACGGTCTTCCCCGCAGGCCTGCGCTTCACGATCCACGCGCTCACGGCGCAGGGCGAGCGCGTCGCGATCGAGGCGGAGTCCTACGGCAAGCACGTGTCCGGAAAAATCTATAACAACAAGTACCACTTCCTGATGCGCGCGCGTGGCGGCAAGATCGTCGAGTGGCGCGAGTACATGGACACGATGCACGCGAACGACGTGCTGTGCGGAGGCGGAGCGGGCGTTTGATCGCGCTTTGATTCGAGGGCGACGCCGCGTAGGCTGGCGCCGGCTCGGAGCCGTGATGCCAGCCTTCGATTACTCCCGCTCTTCCGATCCGATCCGCGACGATCTCGCCGTCGCTCACCGCGCCGCGTGGACGCACATCGCAATGCCCGGCGCATGGCTCAGCGGAGCCGAGCGCGTCGCGGTAGCCGAGGAGACGCGCCGCGCGCGCGAGTGCGCGCTGTGTGCGAAGCGCAAGGCCGCACTCTCGCCGTACGCCGATCCGGAGCCACACCCTGCGCGCGCCCCGCTCTCGGCCGCGTTCGTCGACGCGATCCATCGCGCGTCGAGCGACGCCTCGCGGCTCACGCGCCGCTGGTACGAGGGGCTCGCCGCTCAGGGCGTCACCGACGAACGCTACGTCGAAGCGCTCGGCGTCGCGGTGATCGCGATCAGCGTCGACGCGTTTCATCGCGCGCTCGGCCTCTCGCTCGAGGCGTTGCCCGAGCCCGCGCGCGGTGACCCGACGCGCGTGCGCCCCGAAGGCCTCGTGCGCGGCGAAGCGTGGGTTCCGCTGATCGATCCGGAGCGCGTCGGCGCCGCGGAGAGCGACCTCTTCTTCAAGCGCGGACCGCTGCGCGCCGCGAACGTGCTGCGCGCCCTCACGCTCGTGCCCGGCGAGGTGCGCGCGTGGCGCGAGCTCGCGGGTGCGCAATACCTGTCGCTCGCAGGTATGGTGCGGCTCGAGACCGGCCGCGCGCTCGACCGCCCGCAAATGGAGCTCGTCGCCGGCCGCGTGTCGGCGCTCAACGAGTGCTTCTATTGAACCGCTTCGCACGCATTGATGCTCCGGGCGAGCGTCGAGGCGAAGCAAGGCGAAGTGGACCTGCGTGCGATCAGCGAGGGCGCGAAGGGCGACGGCGTGGGCGTCGCGCACGCGGCAGAGCTGTGCGCGTTCGCGGAGGCTGCCGTGGACGGCGACGTCGCCGCGCTGAGCCGGGCGCGGGACGCGCTGCGCGCGAAGGCCGGCAGCGCGGCGCTCGTCGACGCCGCGGCCGTGATCGGGAACTTCGAGCGCATGACGCGCATCGCGGACGCGACCGGCATCGCGCTCGACGCCGCCTCGGAGCTCGCCTCTAGCGACTTCCGCGGCGCGCTCGGCCTCGGCGCTTATGCGAGCGCGAACAACACCTCACCGGCTCCACTCTGGCGGCGCGCGCTCACTCCGCTGCTCGCGCCCGCGGCGAAGAAGGCGATGGCGCGCTTCATGCGCCGCTGACTCTCACGCCCGGTGATCCACCACGCTGCCCGGCTTGAATTGGGCGAGGAACTCGTGCGGGAAGCCCAGCTCGATCTTGCTCACCTCGTCGAGCTGCTGCTTCGCTTCGGCGGGAAGCTCGAACTCGAGGCAGCCGAGATTGTCGTCGAGCTGCGCTCGGGTGCGGGCGCCGACCAGCGGCACGATCACGCCCTGCCCTGCGCGCACCCAGTTCACCGCAACCTGCGCCGGTGTTCGGCCTAATGCCTGCGCGACCTTGATCACTTCGCCCGCGATGCCGAGCGCGCGCTCGCTGACGAAGCCGCGCTGCTTCGCGCGACCCGCCTCAGCGGGGTTCGCGTTGTACTTGCCCGCGAGCACGCCTGAGCCGAGCACGTCCCACGGCGTCACGGTCAGGTCGAGCGTCTTTGCCATCGGCAACAGCTCGCGCTCGACGGCGCGGTCGAGCAGCGAGTAGCGGATCTGCAGCCCGACGAACGCGCTCCAGCCGCGCAGCTCGGCGAGCGTGTTCGCGCGCGAGACCTCCCATGCCGGCGTGTCGCTGACGCCGACGTAGAGCACCTTGCCCTGCCGCACGAGATCATCGAGCCCGCGCATCACCTCTTCGATCGGCGTCATGAAATCGCGCGCGTGCACCCAGTAGAGGTCGATGTAATCGGTGCGCAGCCGCTTCAGGCTCGCATGCAGCGAATCCATCAGGTTCTTGCGGTTGTTCCCAGCCGCATTCACGTCGCGCGCGCGCGTCGCTCCGGTGTACTTGGTCGCCAGCACGATGCGCTCGCGGTCGTTCGCGAGGAATTCGCCGAGGAACGTCTCGCTCGTCCCGCCGCTGTAGATGTTCGCGGTATCGATGAAATTCCCGCCGGCCTCGCGGAAACCGTCATAGACGCGCCGGCTCTCGTCCTTGTCCGCGCCCCAGCCCTGAGTGCCGAACGTCATCGCGCCGAGCGCCAGCTCCGAGACGCGCAGGCCGCTGTTGCCCATCAGTCGGTACTTCACGGGACCTCCTCTTCTCCCGACGGGTCGAAAAACTCGTACCCGCGCGGGCCCAAGCGAAGGGTTGCAAAGAAGTCGCACTCGAAGCACGGCCACCACGAGAGATGGCCATCCGAGGTGCGCAGATAAGAGAAGTTCGCTTCCTCGGCGTGGGAGCTGAGAAACGCCTGCTTCCAACCTCGCTCATCGGAGCCCTCCGCGACGAGAAGAAAAGAGCCGCTCGTGCCGTCCTCGGCGTCGTACACGCCCACGACCACGCGCTCTGGCCGTCCGTCCCCCGAGACGTCGAAGCGCACGTCGAACGCTGGCTCCTCCAGCTGTTGTCCGAACGGGATGCCGCGCTTTTCCACGGGCACCTCACGATCGATCCGCTCAGGCGTGAGCACGGATACGCGCAGCCAGCTCTCATTCAGCTCGTGCGCAGGAATTCCCAGCAGGCGGGGTTCCGTCGCGGCAAAGTGCACGACGATCCACCACTCCAGCATCAACCTTCCACGCGCGGATTCCGGATCCGCTCCTTCGCCAGTTCCAGCGCCTGCAGCAGCTTGTTACGGAGCTCGCGCGGATCGATCACGTCGTCGGTGCCGAGGTTCGAGGCCATGCGCCAGGCGCCGGCGCGCTGCTCGGCCTCGACGCGCGATTGCTCCTCGGCGCTGAGCTTCGCGCTCTGGCCGCCCGGGCCGGCCGGCATCGAGCTCATCGTCAGATTCGGGAACGAGAGCTGCAGCGTCTGATGATCGAACGGGTTGTGGCCCATCGTCGTCGAGCCGAAGCCGAACGCCTTGCGGAAGGTCACGTGGATCTTCGGCACGCGCAGCCGGCGCTCGGCGCGGAACATCTTGCCCGCCCACTTCAGGATGCCCTCGCGCTCGGCCTTCGTTCCCGCCATCACGCCCGGGTTGTCGGCGAGGAAGATCACCGGGAGGTTGAAGCGGCCGGCGGTCTCGAGGAAGTCCATCGCCTTGATCGCGGCGGCGCTGTCCACCGAGCCGGAACGCACCCACGGATTGTTCGCGACGATCGCGCACGATTGGCCACCGACGAATGCGAACGCTGTGATCAGCGCCGCGCCGTAGGCCGGCTGGATCTCGAACAGGCTGCCCTGATCGACGATGCGCTCCAGCACTTTGTGCATCTTGTACGGCTTGCGGTCGCTGGGCGGGATCAGGTCGAGCAGATCGTCGAGCAGCCGAGGCCCGCAGTCGGGCCCCGCGCGATGCGGCGGCGCGCCGTAACAATTCGACGGCAGGTAAGAGAGGTATCTGCGCGCGAGCGCGATCGCCTCGGCGTCGCTCCTCGCGACGTTGTGCACCGTGCCCGCGATCTCGGCGCACACCTGCGGGCCGCCGAGCTCCTCCTTCGTCACGTCCTCGCCGAGCGCGGCCTTCACGAGCGGCGGGCCGCCGGTGAACATCGCACCGGCCTCGCTCATGATCGTGAAATCGCTGAGCGGCGAGGTGAGCGCACCGTGGCCTGCCGAGGCGCCGAGCACGAGGCAAACCATCGGCACGCGCCCTGATAAGTCGGCGAGCGCGAGCAGATCGTTCGGCGAGCGGCCATAGCCGGCGGCTTCCGTCAGGCGATGCCCGGCGCCGTCGAGCATGAACACCAGCGGCACGCGTTCCTGATGAGCGAGCTCGACCGCGCGATAGCGCTTGGCGGCGGAGCCTTGGCCGATCGATCCGCCCAGCACCGTGAAATCTTCGGCCGCGGCGACGACGCTGCGCCCCTCGACCTTGCCGAAGCCGGCGACGAGCGCGTCGCCCGGGGCCTTCGTGCCGCCGACCAGCCCGCCGAACTCGACGAACGTGCCGGGATCGAACAGTGCGGCCAGCCGACTGCGCGCGTCGAGCTTTCCGCGGGCGGTCATCAGGCGCTCGACGCGCTCCGCTCCGCCCATCGCTCGCGAGATCGCGCGGCGGCGTTCCAGCTCCTCGAGGATCGGCTTCCAGTCGTCGCGATTGGGCATCGCGGACGAGGCTGCCGCATTTGCGCTTCGCTCGCCGCAGGCACAGCGCGTGCCGCCGCGGCGCTTACTGCGCCCCCGCGCTGGCGTCGATCAGCGTGCTGAGCACGACGCGTTCTTCGTGCGCCGCGCGTGTGCGGCGCGTGCGTTCGACTTCGGATGCGGCGTCGACCATGCGCTCGATCGCGAGTCGCGTGAGCGCCGAGATCGCGCGGAAGCGCAGCACCAGGCCGCGATCGCCATCGTCGCGCGCGACCTCGGCGTCGAGCGTCACGGGCGGCGCACCGCCGGGCGGCTGCAGCGCGAGTCGCAGCACGGCGCCGCGCTGCAGCCGCGGATGCGGCTCGATGCGCATGCCCCCGAGCGAGAGATCGCTGCCGAACAGCACGTCGCGCGCGACGCCGGTGCGCTCATCGAGCGCGAGCGCTTGCTGCGAGATCGGGACGCGCGTGCCGCGGCGGCGCTCACTGCGAGGGCGGCCGCCTAGCGCCAGCGCTCCCGAGCGCCGCGCCTCTGGATGCGCGATCGGACCCGTCAGGTCGAGCTGCTTCACGAGCGCTTCCAGTCGCGCGAGCTTGCGCGGCGAGAGTACGCTGAAGCGCAGCCCGAGCAGCGTGCCGTCGTCCGCCGCCGCGCTGCGCGCGACTAGCGCCGGCAGCGCGAGGCTCCGGCCCCCGGCGTGCGCCGCGGGAATCCGGATCGTGAGCTTCGTACCGGGCGCCAGCGGCTCGGCGAGCAGCAGGCTCGCGTTCTTCTGCGAGAGCTCGAGCAGCACCGCCTGCGTGCGGCGGAAGCCGCGCCAGAAGCGGATCGGCGCGCCGAACGCGCGCCGGCGCGCTGCGCGGCGCTCGCGTTTCTGAAACAGCAGCGAAGCAAGCAGCAGCCGCAGCGTCGCCGGATGTGCGGCGCGCTGCACGACGAGGTCGTAGCCCTGCCGGCGCAGCTGCGCGCGCAGCATGCTCGCGTCGGAGTCACACACCGCGATGCCGAGCGCGCCGGCGCCGAGCACCGCGTCGCAGAGCGGAACCGCCAGCGCGACGCGCGCCGAGGCGATCACGATGCGCGGCGGAGCTTCCCACGCGAACGGCTCCGCCTGCGCGCCCCAGCGCATGCGCCAGCTCGCCGCCCCGAGCGCGCGCACGAGCTCCTCGAAGCCGGCGAGCTCGCCTTCATCGATGATCGCGACGTCGGCGCGCACGAGCGTCGGAACGAGCAGCGTCGTCTGCTCGACGAGCGCGGGCATGTCCACGCGAACGATCTCGCCCGCCGGCTCGGACACGCTCTCTGCCTGTTTGCTCCGAGCGGGCTCGTCCGCCGGCTCCGTCCCGTCTTCCGTTCGCGCGGGCGCTTGCTCTGGCGCCGCCTCCTCCGCATCCGCGGGGCTCGCATCGATCTCGACCTCGATGCTGAACGGCGGCTCCGCTGCGAGCTCGCGCACGAACTGCGGTGCGTCGATCCACGCAATGCCCATGCCCGAACGGCCCAGCGCGGCCGCGGCGGCCGGCAGAGAGCGCCGCCGCACGACGAGCGCGCGTGCGACCTGCGGCGCGAGGCTCTCGTCCGCGAACCAGATCTCCGCTTCCTCGCCGACGAGGAGCGGAGATTCCATCTGGACGAATGCACCGGCGGCGGACAGGTCGATCAGGAAGCCGCGCGTCCGCTCGCCGCGATGGACGATCTCGGCGGGCCGACGCTGGCGCGTGCGCGGGAGCCGCCGGCGTTCAGTTTTCATCGCAGCACCGCTCGGGATTGGTGCGCTGCGAGGACGCGGCCGAGGGTCGAGCGCGCGCGTGGGGCGTGTCGCTTCCTCGCTTCGGACATCGCTGCTTCGATCTCCGCCGGTGCGCTGCGAAGCCTTCGTTGCTGGCTCCGCCCCAGACTTCCTTTGCTGGCTCCGTTCAGAGGGCATCGGATGCGCGCTCCAGCGTCTTGACGCGGCGTGTGCGAGCGCGCGCCGCCTTGCTCTGCTGCAGTCGCGCTGCGATAAACGGCCAGCGCGGGCGCATCTGGGGGGATGGATTGAGGTTTGCGAGGTCCAGGCGGCTTGCGCGCGCGTGGTTCGCCTGCGTGATCGCGTGCGCGGCCGCGTCGGGCTCCCTCGCGCAGGAGGCTCCCAGTGAGACGCCGTCGGACGCGGAGCGGCTCGCCGCGATCGATCGCGAGCTGCGCCGCGAGACCGAGCGCGAGCATCAGCTGTTCGGCCTCGCTCGGGTCCGCACGTCCTACCCGCAGCTCGCCTCGGTCGGCCTCGGCATGTTGATCGGCGAGCGCTCGAAGGCATACGACTGCACGATTCAGTGCGAGGTCGACGGCTGGCTCGCGAGCATGGAGGCGGGAGTAGGCGGAGCCGTGTGGAGCCTCGGCCCGGCCTACCTGATCGGCGAGCTCGGCGACAACAAATATTTCCTCTCGCGCCGCTACATGGGGTATTCGGTGCGGGGATCCGTGATGCGGACTTGGGGCGACACGCCGTATCGGCCAGATCGCGAGTGGCACGGCGGAGTCGAAGGCCAGTTCACGGTCGTCAGCTTGAATCTCACGCTGGG
>Ga0187894_10001958_pt1 | contig 25455 bp, 20 predicted proteins | sample GBC1701081metaG_FD_136650 | JGI IMG/M metagenome (GOLD analysis project Ga0187894, IMG submission 136650) | White microbial mat communities from a lava cave in the Kipuka Kanohina Cave System on the Island of Hawaii, USA - GBC170108-1 metaG ... | reverse complement strand
TCGCGCCAAGCACCTGCCACGCTACCTCGCCGAATTCAGCTATCGCTTCAACCGACGCTTCGATCTCGCCGGCATGGTCGGACGCCTCGGCCGCGCCGCCACACTCACTCCGCCCATGCCGTATCGGCTCATAAGAATGGCTGAGGTTCATTGGTAATCAGGTGTAACTATGACAAGCCGCGCGCAAGGCTGAGGCGTGGTCTCTGGCTACATCATCGCAGGAGTGGCGCATGTCACCAGTCAAGGTGTCGGTCTTGTACAAGTCTCCTCTAGCGATTGCCATTTCGAGCCTGCTGGCTCAAGCCGCGCATCTGGCGCCGGCGTTCGCCCAGGACCGCAGCACGCTCGAGGAGATCGTGGTGACCGCAACGCGGCGCGCCGAAAGCCTTCGGGATGTGCCACTGAACATCGCGGCCTTGACCGGCGCGGTGATCGAAGAGCGCGGAATCTCGAATCTCGCCGAGATCGGCCGCAGCGTGCCGGGGCTCTACGTGGAGGATCGGGGTGGGCGACTGAATGGCGAAATCATCGTCCGGGGGTTGAGCGTCAATCCGGTGGGAGCGGGCGGGGTCGGCAACTCCGGCGGCGGCACGGTTGCGACCTACGTCGGCGAGATTCCGCTGTACGTCGACCTGAGACTCGATGACATCGAGCGCGTCGAGGTGCTGCTGGGTCCGCAGGGCACGCTCTACGGCGCGGGCACGCTCGGTGGTGCGATCCGCTATATTCCCAACCGGCCACAGTTTGAAGAGACCACCGTCTCGGTGCGCGGCGACGCCTTTTCGCTGGCGCATAGCGACGGTGTCGGCGGCGAGGCCGGTGCTACCTTGAATGTGCCGCTCGGCGATATGTTCGCGCTGCGCGCGTCCGTCGACTACCTTGATGAACCCGGCTTTCTCGACTACGGCTTCGTGGTGCGTGAGCCCGGCGTTTCCGATCCACAGCCCGACTTCACGGACCCCGATGCGGTGGCCGCGAATCTGCGCCGCGAAAAGGATGCGAATTCCCAGCAGGCCCTCTCCGGGCGCATCGCTCTGCGCGGGCACTTGACCGATCGAATTGATGCGAATCTCACCTACTACTATCAGGATCAGCAGGTCGATGGGGCAGCGAGCAACGATCGCGAGGCCATTGACACTGGCGTCAACGAATCGGCCGCGCGCTTTCTCGAGCCGGTCGAGCGACGCAACGAACTGCTGGCGCTCGAAGTCACCGCCGACCTCGGCTTCGCTGAGCTTACCACTGCGACCAGCGCGTCGGATTTCAGCCAGGACTCCCTCGGCGACCTGACCGACCTGCTGATCTCGCTCGAGTACGGATACGAGCTGTTTCCCAGTTTCGTGGGCTTCCAAGTTGACGAGCGAGACGAGGAGTCGTTGAACCTCGAATTGCGTTTGGTCTCGAAGTCGGATGGCCCCTGGAAATGGATCGCCGGCGCGTTCTACAACGAGAACGACAACCACCTGTTTTATCGGGAGTTCACACCGGGATACAGCGAGTTCCTGGTGAATGTCCTCCTTGGCGGCCAAGGAAACGTTCGGCCCGATGCGCTGGAGTTCATCGCCGATTTGGACCAGAGCCTGCGCGAATCGGCCCTCTATGGCGAGATCGGCTATGACTTCACCGACAAGTGGCAAGTCACGCTCGGTGGCCGCTACTACGACTACAAGATCACTACCGTCACAGGTTTCGACCTGCCGCTGCTCAACACCGCCTTCGGCGCGCCGCCGGATGCGATCAATCTCAGTTTCACCAGCAGCGGGCAGAGCGAGAGCGGTTCGCTGTTCAAGTTCAACACTTCTTATGACTTCAACGAAGTCCTGATGGGCTATCTCACGGTAAGCGAGGGCTATCGCATCGGCGACGCCAACCCACTGACGCCGTGCTCGCCTGGCGGCCCACCCGTTTGTGCTCTGCCGGACGAGGAGCAGTATTTCCCCGACAGCACGACCAACTACGAGATCGGCGTGCGCAGCCAGTGGTTCGACCAGAGTCTGACGCTGGACGTTTCGATGTATTTCGTCGATTGGCAAGACCCGCAGTTGTCTGGCGTCTCTCAGAACGGTCAGGTCAACATCGTCGTAAATGGCGAGGGGGCCGAGAGCCGCGGATTCGAACTGTCGTTCGATGCGAGGCTTACCGAACGGTTCGCCGTGCGAGGCAGCTATGGCTATACGCAAGCCGAGCTCACGGACGATGCCCCCGGCCTGGTCGGGACGATTCCAACGCCGCCAGCAGTCCCGCCGCAGACTCCGTTCACTCCCCTGCGGGTCGACGGTCGCGCCGGCGATCGCCTGCCCGGCTCACCCGAGTGGCAGGGCACACTCTTCGCCAGTTACGAACTGCCACTGGCCAGCAGTCTGAGCCTTGGTCTGAACTATGGAGTCACTGCGATCGGAGATGTGCTGACCCGCGTCGGCGGGCGCGGCGATGGCGAGACGCTCGGCGGGTTCGCGCTACACTCGGCTTCGGCTGTACTGAGGGCGGATCGCTGGAGCGTCGCGTTGTACGCCGAGAATCTGTTCGACAAACGCGCCGTGACCTCCGTGACTGCCAACCGCAATTACGTGCAGAGCGTCGCAAACATCGACGGCGACCCGGTAGCGCTGCGCGCATACAGCAAGAATGTCGTGCGGCCGCGCCAGCTCGGACTGCGCTTCACGTATGATTTTGCGCTGTGATTTCAGTCGTCGATGAGAAGTCTCTCGGCGATAGCAATGGCAGGCGCCAGGGTATCGGCCAGACGATTCTGAACGACCACTGCCCTCGCCGTTTTCGGCGCGGACAGTTTTTGCTGGGGGGACCTGACCACGCATAGCAAGAACTCCATACCGTGGTTGGCAGTGCCCGTGTGTTGGGCGACGCTCGTTCTCGCCCTGGCGCCAAGCGGTCCGACGCTTGCGGCAGATCACGAACTGGACGGCTTCGTTGCGGCGACGATGCGAGACTGGGACATCCCCGGTCTGGCGATTGCCGTCGTTCTGGGTGACAAGATCATCTTCTCGAAGGGCTACGGAGTCCGGGAGATCGGCCGGCCCGATCGCGTCGATGCGAACACCACCTTTGGCATTGGTTCGGTGACGAAGTCTTTTACCGCGACGGGCGCCGCGATGCTGGTCGATGACGAAATGCTCGCCTTCGACGCGCCGCTCATCGACTACTTGCCGCAGCTGCACTTTCAGGACCCTTGGATTACCGGGCATGCCGTGGTGCGCGATCTCACGTCGCATCGTCTGGGCATCGACGAGCTGTCGTTTTATCTGATGCTGAGCGGAAACCTCGACACGACTCTGCAGGCGGTGAGACACATGCGTCCGGCGGCGCCATTTCGGACGTTTCTCTACTCCAACGTCGGCTACGCCTTGCTGGGCAAAACCATCGAGGCAGTGTCCGGGCGCAGCTGGGAGGAATTTACCAAGGAACGCATCTTCAAGCCTCTGGGCATGAATCATTCCTATGCGAGCGAAGCCGCCTTCATTGATCCTAATCTGCTCGCGACCTGCTGGTTGTGCACGGCCCCGCAGGGCGCTCCGTACGGTCGCGCGGCGCTCAACGATCCGAGTGCCAACATGGCGTCGCCGCATGCGCTTGTCGGGCAGCCGGACTCGGACCAGTCCGCGGCAGGGCGGGTGCAGGTACTGCCGTGGCGTTCCGAACGCTCGGTCGTGTCGGCGGGAATGATTCACTCCTCGGTGCGAGACATGGCGCAATACATGAGGCTACATCTGGCTCAGGGTGAATTCCTCGGCCGCCGCTTGGTAAGCGCCGAGCAGATGAAGCAGATCCATTCCGCCCAGGTACTGCTGGGGCCGGACAATCCCGGGGGACAAGACGGATTCCGCCCTGATGGCTACGGCATGGGATGGATCGTGGGCACCTACCGCGGACTCGATGCGAGTCACCACGGAGGGGGGCGCGCGGGCTTCGGTTCGTACGTCTGGCTGTTTCCCGGCAAGGGGCTGGGTGTGGTGGTTCTGGAAAATCTCGATTTCCAGGAAGGACCGCCACTTAGCCTGATCGCGCTGCGTTTCGCGGAGCACTATCTGGGACTGCAGCACCTGCCGAGCACGGACGACGTGATTGCTGAACGCCTCGCCAAGCGCACGGCCGTCGGCGCCCGTTCAGCCGCGTGTTCCGTGCGAGCGGGTGCTGACACGGATTCAATGCAGTATGCCGGCGCGTATCGCAACGAAATGTTCGGCGAAGTCCGGATTGTGCTGGAGGGCGATCATCCGGTGCTCCAGTTCCACCCGGGTTCGTCCGCCGATCTGCGGCCGCACGCGGGGGGCTTTCTCGCGTGCTTTCGCGGACCGGAGGAGTTTCCAACGCCGGTCGCCTTCACGCACGACTCGACGGGCGAAGTGTCCGGGTTCGTTCTCGGTGCAATCGACCCGCAGGCGCTTTCCAGTTATGGTTTCTCGCGTATCCGCTAGTGTTGCGTTCCGCCGATAACTTTACACAAGCGCTCGATCTTGGCGAGGATCGAGGCAGCGGTGGCGGTCCACACGAACGGACGCGCGGTGAGATTGTAGTGTTCGGTGTAGCGTTTGATGCGCCCGACCAGATCCGGCACGCTCTTGAAGGAGCCGCGGCGGATCGCTTGGCGGGTGATCAGTCCGAACCAGCGTTCGACCTGGTTAAGCCAGGAGGCGTAGGTGGGCGTGTAGTGCAGGTGGTAGCGCGGGCGGCGCGCCAGCCAGGCGCGCACCTTGGGATGCTTGTGCGTGCTGTAGTTGTCGCAGATCAGGTGCACATCGAGCTCGGCGGGCACGTTCTGGTCGATGTACCGCAGGAAGGCGAGGAACTCCTGGTGCCGATGGCGGCGTTTGCACTGCGCCAGGACTGCGCCATTGGCGACATCGAGCGCGGCGAACAGCGTCGTGGTGCCGTGCCGCTTGTAGTCGTGGGTGATGCCTTCCACGTAGCCCAGCCCCATCGGCAGCACCGGCTGGGTGCGCTCCAGCGCCTGGCACTGGCTCTTCTCGTCGACGCACAGAACCAGCGCGTTATCCGGCGGCGACAGATACAGGCCCACGATGTCGCGCACCTTCTCGACGAAGAACGGGTCGTTCGACAGCTTGAAGCTCTTCGAGCGATGCGGCTGCAGACCGAACAGGCTGATGTAACGATGCACCGAGGTTGGCGACAGACCGGTTTCCGTCGCCAGCGAACGCACGCTCCAGTGCGTCTGCCCCTCGGGTTTGTCGTTGAGGGCCGTGGCCACCAGCTCGGCCACCCGCTCATCGTCGATCGTGCGCGGCCGACCGGGGCGCAGTTCCGTGTGCAGGCCGGCGAGCCCGGCGTCGCGCCAGCGCCGGCGCCACAGACTCACCGTCGGCCGGCTGACCCGATGCCGGCGCGCCAGTTCGCTGGTCCCCACCCCGTCAGCCGAGCCGAGCACGATCTGGACACGCCGCACCAGGCCGTGTGGCATCGATCGCGAGCGCGCGATCGACTCGAGTTGCAAACGCTCCTCACCGGTCAACGTCACTGCACTGTTCGGTCGCGGCATCGCCGGGTACTCCGTAGCCCAAGAATACCCCTTGGACCACGCTCGGCATATAAAGTTACTTACAGAACGTTACACTAGCTTGCTTACTCATACAAGGCGGGAGGCATGAGCGGATCGGAAAACCCGGAGGCGCGGACGCTCAGCCGCCGCGATTTTCTGCGCAGCTCCGCTGCGGCGGGCGGCACACTCGCTACAGCGTCATTGTTGGGAGAAACGGTCGCGGCCGCGCAGGGCAGGGATCACATCGTCATCAACGGTCTGGATACCTCGGACGTCGATGAAGGCTTTCTGGAACAGCTGCGCGCTGCGGCAGTGACCTGCTCACATGTGTCGATCGGCGGGCCCTACAATTACGGTCCGTTGTTGCGCTTCATCGACTCGCATCCGAAGGAGACGATGTTGGTCAGGGCCGGCGCGGACATCCTCAATGCCAGACGCGAGGGCAAGGTTGGCTTCGTCTCCGGCGCGCAGTCGGCGGATTACATGCAGACGCTGTTGACCGATGTTGTCGCGACCAAGAACACGAGAGTTGGCGAGGCGCTGCGCACCCTGTACGAGCTTGGTCTTCGCACGCAGGGCATCTGCTACAACGTGGCTTCGATATTCGGCGGCGGCTGTCTCCAGCCCGGGATCGCGTTGACCAACGTGGGCGAGCGTTTGGTCGAAGAAGTCCACAAGCTTCGCATCGTTCTCGATGTGGGCGGTCATACGGGCGAGCAGACCAGCCTCGACGCCATCGCCATGTCGTCCGGCGTGCCGGTCGTGTGCACGCACACAAACGTCGCCGCCCTCAATCCCAATCCCCGCGCCACGTCGAACCGCGTGCTCGAGGCGATCGCTGCCACGGGCGGCGTCATCGGAGTGACTGCCGTCAGCGATTTCCACCTGCGCAACGCGGCGACCGCCAGGGAAGGCCCGCACAGTCCACGGGCGACGCTCGAGCGGCACCTGGACGAATACGACTACCTGAAGAAATTGGTCGGCGTGAACCACGTCGGACTTGGCCCCGACTTCGTCGGCGCGTGGGTTCACAACCACGACAGCACGGATAACACCTACTTTCCGGCCGAAGTACTGGGCGACGGAATACCGCAGTACGTGCAGGGCTTCGAGAGCATCTCGCAACTCCGCAATGTCGAGCAAGGCCTCGCGCTGCGTGGCTGGACGCAGGCCGAGCTCGACAAGCTCATGGGCGGAAACTGGCTGCGGGTCTACGAGAAAGTGTGGGGGCGCTGAGCAATGAAGATATTCCGCGGGGCCCCTTTCGCGATAGCAAGCCCAAGACAGCCGCGATACCTCGGCGAACGAATTCGATTCCCGACCGGCCCGGAATGCTGGCGCTGATTTGCACAGTCCCGCTGCTCGGCTTCGCGGCAGCGACCGCGGCTTGGACTGGCGTGGATTCGTCGCTTCAGGACGCGGCGCTGCAGCGTGCCCAGCAACTGCTGAAAGTACATCCCGTAATCGACGGTCATAACGACCTACCCGATGTGATCCGAGGCAAGGGAGTTCCTCCGCGCGATGTCGAGGCTTACGATCTCAGAAGGCACACGCCGCACGACACGGACATTCCAAGGCTGCGGCAGGGTCGTGTCGGCGCCCAGTTCTGGTCGGTGTGGGTACCGAGCACGCAGGATGTGACGAAACTCGGCGCGGCGCGCATCCAACTCGAGCAGATCGACATCGCGCGTCGCATGATCGAGCGCTACCCGCAGGACCTGCGATTTGCCTCGACGGCGGCCGACATCGCGCAAGCCAATCGAGAAGGGCTTATCGCCTCGCTACTCGGAGTCGAAGGCGGTCACGCTATCGAGAACTCGCTGGGAGTCTTGCGCACCTACTATCGGCTAGGTGTGCGCTACATGACTTTGACGCATTTCAAGGGAAACGATTGGGCGGATTCGGCCACCGACCCGCCGAGGCACGGCGGCTTGAGCCGGTTCGGCCAGGAAGTGGTGCGGGAAATGAATCGACTGGGCATGCTGGTCGATCTGGCGCATGTCTCCGCGGACACGATGAACGATGTCCTCGACATCGCGCAGGCGCCGGTCATCTTCTCGCATTCCAACGCGCAAGCGCTGAGCGACCATCCGCGCAACGTGCCGGATCAGGTGCTGCGGCGCTTGCCCGAGAACGGCGGCGTGGTGATGGCCTCGTTCATTTCCGAGTTCAACGCGAAGGGGCCCGCGTACCAAGCGTGGTTAGTCGGTTTCGCCAGCGCAAGTGGCGGCGCCAAGCTGGGAGACGCCAACTATGAGGTCGAATTGGCCAAGTACGAGGCCACCCACCCCCAACCCCGAGCGACAATCGAGGACGTAGCCGACCACATCGAGCATATCCGAAAGGTGGCTGGGATCGATCACGTGGGCCTCGGCAGCGATTTTTTTGGCGATGAGACCTTCATGGCGGTGGGACTGGAGGATGTCTCGCGCTATCCGCAGGTATTCGCGGAGCTCATTCGCCGCGGGTGGAGCGATGAGGACCTGATTAAGCTTTCGCGCGGCAATCTCTTGCGCGTCCTGAAGGGCGCAGAGCAGGCCGCCGATCGCATGCGGCGCTCGCGGCCGCCATCCTATCTGACGATCGAACAGCTGGACCGGGGTCAGGACAAGCCCAATCCCTACTAGTCCAATCGTAACGACTGATTGCTGATTTCCCAACCAACCTGGAGTACTCAAAGTGAAAATTGTGAGCTGGCTTTCGGTAACCTTGCTGATAGCGCCCGTCGCAGCGGGGGCGCCGGTGAGTTACATCGTCGACCCGAACCATACCTACCCCAGTTTCGAGGCCGATCATCTCGGAGGCCTATCGACATGGCGGGGCAAGATAAACGAGACGTCCGGCAAGATCGTTCTGGACCGCGATGCAGGTACCGGAATCGTAGACGTGACCATGAAGATGACATCGATCGATTTCGGCCTTGACGACCTGAACGAACATGCGAAATCACCGGATATCTTCGATGCAACCAAGTTTCCGATTGCGAGCTACAAAGGATCGTTCGCGAATTTCAAAGGAAAGGCGCCGACTGAGGTAAACGGCAACCTGACTCTGCGCGGCGTCACCCGGCCGGTTACATTGAAGATCAATAGCGTACTGTGCAAGCCGGTCCGCGCCGTCGAAGTTTGCGGTGCCGATGCCAGCGCAACCATCAACCGTGTCGACTTCGGCGTGGATTTCGGGGTCCAGATGGGATTCAAGCCAGAAGTTGTGCTGCGGATCCAGGTGGAAGCGAAGCGAAGCTAGACGCGGAGTTGGGCGCGACGACGCAGAACCGTGCAATGCCGCGCCCGCGAACAGCGGGCCAACGAAGAGCTTTGGCTGAAGACAGCAGATGAGTGAGGGGTCGGGCCGCGCGCCTCTGGGGAATCGTGAGGGTGCAGGGCTATGGTAGCGCGTACTCAGGCGGACGATCGTTTAATCGGGTTGCGGCCGGTGCTGGGTCGCTGGCAGCTCTTGTGCGTCGGCATCGGTGCAATCATCGGCTCGGGCATTTTTGTCATCCCGGGGCCGGCGACGCAGTTTGCCGGTCCGGCGATCCTCCTGTCCTTCGTGCTTGCCGCCATCGGCTGCGGGCTCGCGGGGCTTTGTTACGCAGAGCTTGCTGCCATGTACCCTGAGGCCGGTAGCGCGTACGCCTACAGCCGCCGCGCCTTCGGCAGGCTTCCAGGCTGGCTCATCGGTTGGCTCCTGATTCTCGAGTACCTGTTCGCGACCGCGATCGTGGCGCAAGCCTTCGCGACATATGCGCTGGGTCTGTTTCCCGAGTTGACGCCGTCCACGTCCGCAGCGCTGATCGCCGCACTCACTGTGCTGGTTCTGGCGGTTGTGACCGGTCTCGCCGTGCGAGGCGTGGAGCTGTCGGCTGGAGTCGTCGTGATCACGGTCTTGATCAAGGTCGGTGTAATCGCGCTCGTCATCGTGGCCGGAGCGCGATTCGTCGATCCGGAGAACTGGTCGCCTTTCATTCCGGCCAATACCGGCGAATGGGGCGAGTTCGGCTGGAGCGGTGTTCTGCGCGCCGCCGGTATCGTGTTTTACACTTACCTCGGCTTCGACACGGTCTCGGTGGCGGCCGCAGAGGCGCGCAGGCCCCAGCGCGATGTACCATTCGCGCTGATCGGCTCGCTGGTGCTGTGCACGGCATTGTTCATTGCAATGATGGCCGTCGTGACCGGCCTGGTGGACTTCCGTGCGCTGAACGTGGCCAACCCGATCGCAGTCGCCATCGACGCCGCCGGTTCGCGGCTGATCTGGCTTGCGCCCGTAGTCGAGATCGGGGCGATGATCGGCATGTTCTCCGTGTTGATCGTGATTCTAATGGCGCAGGCGCGCATCCTGTACTCGATGGCACAGGACGGCCTGCTGCCGGCGTCGCTCGCGCGGTTGCATGAGCGCTGGCGTACCCCGGTCACCGGAACTTTGTTGACGGCTCTCGCGGGCGCCGTGCTTGCCGTGCTGGTACCGATCGGCGTTCTCGGCCAGCTCGTTTCGATCGGAGTACTGTCGGCCTTCGTCGCAGTTGCCGTCGTCGTGCTGGTGTGGCGGCGCAAGCACCCGGATACACCGCGTCCGTTTCGCACGCCGTGGGTGCCCGTCGTGCCCATTAGCGCCATCCTGGTATGCGGCTACATGATGGCGGGTCTGCCGAGTGCGACCTGGTGGCGGTTCGGCGGCTGGATCCTGCTTGGGCTCGCAATCTACTGGCTCTACGGCGCCCGCTCCGGCAAGCGCTCTCCCACTTCGAAGGTGTCGTGATGCTGGTCGCTTACGCGGTGTTCACGACCCTCCGGCTCGATATGCGCGCCTTCGAGCACATGCGCCTTGACAGGAACAGCGGTCGCACCAATGAGCGAGATCGAAACGGGTTCGACAATGACACCTGAAATACTTGACGCCGCTGCTGTTCGCACCCGGTTGCCGATGCGCAACTGCATCGAAGCGATGGCAAAGGCGATGACGTCGATCACGAGTGGTACGATTGCAGCGCCGCTGCGGGCCATCATGCCTCTGATCGATCGAAGCGGATACCTCGCCGTCATGCCGGGGTCCGCGGGCGATCCGCAGGTGTACGGTGCAAAGATCCTGAGCATCCATCCAGCGAATCAGGGCTCGGGCCGACCTCTCATTCAGGGTTTCGTCGCGCTATTCGATCACCGCACGGGAACACCAATGGCGCTCGTCGACGGAGCTGCACTCACGGCTTTGCGTACGGCGGCAGCCAGCGGTCTCGCTACCGGGCTTCTTGCGAGGCCGGACGCGCAATCACTCGGACTGTTTGGCTGCGGCGTGCAGGCGCGCGCGCATCTCGAGGCGATATGCGCAGTGCGCGAGATCACCGCCGTGCGGGTATGGGGCCGTTCACCCGAAAAGGTGCGTGAATTCGTCACGCGGCACGCGCCGACCTCGAAGGCGACGATTACGGCAGCAGCGGAAGCGCGGGAGGCCGCGGAGTGTGACGTAGTCTGCGGAGTCACCAGCGCGCAGGAGCCAGTGATTCTCGGAAAATGGCTGCGCGCGGGAGCTCACGTCAATCTGGTCGGAGCACATGCACCAGACGCGCGCGAGGCAGACACCGAACTGATCGTCCGTAGCCGCGTCTACGTGGATTCCGTGACATCTGCGTTCAGTGAGGCGGGGGATCTGCTGATCCCGATCGGCGAGGGCGCCATAGACCGGACCCATGTGGTCGGAGAGATCGGTGCGCTGCTGCTCGGGCGCGTCCCGGGCCGGATCAGGCCAAGTGACGTTACCGTCTACAAGTCGCTCGGACACATCGCTCAGGATCTGGTCGCGGCGCATGCTGTCTACACAAGAAGGTAGACGCCTTGCCACGGCGCGCCTATCGTGTTGCGCGATAAGAATGCGGGTCGATTGCGGTGGGCGAGTCCTGAAGCATGTCGGCGAGGAGCCGCGCCGAACCGACGGCCAGTGTCCAGCCCAGATGACCATGGCCGGCGTTGACATACAGCCCGGGAATCCGCGTCGGGCCCACGAACGGGACACCATCGCTGCTGATCGGACGCAGGCCGGTCCACGGGCGCGCGCTGCGTCGGTCGACGCCCTCTGTGATCCGCGGATAAAGTCTCGTCATCAGGTTGAACAGCCCATCGATTCTTCTGCCATCGATCGTGCGATCGGTGCCGGCGAATTCCGCGATGCCGGCGCATCGCAGACGCGATCCGACGGGGACGACGGCGGCGTGGGCGGCGTCATCGATGACGGGAATTCGCGGCGATCGCTCTGCCAGACCCGGCAGATCGATCGTCACCGAATAGCCCTTCACCGGCTGAATCGGCAGATACAGACCAAGCGCTCGAAGCAGGTCCGGGGTCTGGTGCCCGGCTGCCACGACAACGCGGCGAGTCTCGATCCTGCCTTGCGTCGTTTCCGCACCGGCGACCTGCCCGCGGCCAGTAACGATCCGTTCGACCCTGGCGCCGGTACGCAGTTGTCCGCCCGCGGCGACAAACCGGTCCGCGAGCTGGCGGCAGAACAGGTGAGCGTCGCCACCTTCGTCGTCCGGAAAATAGAGCGCCCCCGCGATCGCGTCTCGGACGGGTGCGAGCTGCGGTTCCACCTCGGTAGCCGCATCGCGGTCAAGGACTCTGTAGCGCAGGCCGTCGTGCGCCAGCATCCTTGCAAACGCGGTTGGGCGCTCCATCGCTGGGCCGTGGCGGAAAACTTTCATGGTTCCGACTGTGAAGGCAGCATAGGGCAACTGCAGACGCTCGCGCAGATCGCGCGTCGATCGAATCGAGTAACTGGCCAGAGCGTAGTTCGCGCGCGCAGCAGCCCAATGGAGTTCTTCGGAAGAGTTGTACAGGAACCTGATCCCCCATGACAGGAGTGACGGCAGAGCAGATACGTGAAGTTTCATCGGCGATCGAGCGTCGAATAGAGAGGCGATCAAATGCTTGTGCACGCCAGGGCCATTCCATGGCTCGGGCATCGAGGCTGTCAGCATTGCTCCATTGGCGAAGCTCGCTTCGAGTGCGACGCCCTCACGCGTGTCGATCAACTCGACGTCTTCGCCGCGCGCAACAAGCTCGTACGCCGTCGTCACACCGATCAGACCGGCGCCAATGACAAGGATCTTTCGATCACTCATGGCGATGATTATGCACGCCGGAAACGCAACGTCTCACCCGTTGCCGCGGCCTTGAAAGAGCGGCTGTCGAGGAGTATGTAGTCATTGCCGTATTGCCGTGCTTGCGTTTGCGGTTGGTATCCCCGAGCGGAGGAAGTCGGCGATGACTCGAGTATCGAGCGAGGCTGCTCCCAGGCGCTTGCAGTACCATATCCGCGACCTGATCGGGCCGAACTGCGGCGCCGGGATCGTGGGGTTCGACGTCGTAAAGCAACAACCCTATCGAGCCGGAATGGGATTGCGACTGAGTGCGCCAAGATCGGGCCCGAGCCCGCGCGCCGGGTACACGGAGGTCGTTCAAGTGGCGGAAGGGCTCCAGGCCGCCATGATCGACTGGAAGACGCACCCGCAAGACCCCGAACCCGGATTCTGGGCTGTCACCGACAGCGGCGACGTCGGCTGGCTTTATGTCGGGAACGAAGGCGATGGCTGCGTCGAGGTGGAAGGTTGGGGCATGGTGCGCCGACCCGGGCGGGCCTGCTCGGTGACCTTGATGCCGCCCGGCAGCACGATGGTCTGGTGCAATCAGCCTGTCCTGGGTCGCCGCGGAGTCGCCGTCGCGTTTCATCGTCGATTCATGCAGGAGCATTACGGATCGCTATTGTGCCACTGTGGCCGCTCCCTGCAGAGCTGGGTCGCGTGTCGCGACGTGAGCCTGCGCGACTTCGATATTCCACTTTGCCCGGTAATGGCCGCCGTGACCTCGAGTCTTCTCAGCCTTCGGTTGGAGGGCGAGTTGCGGCATCGCTTCGTGTGTGCGAGCGCGGAGCAACTGCTGTGCCTGGCGCTGGCCGGAGTTGCCAGAGTCGAAGAACAGATGCAGTGGCCAATCCATCTGTCGGCGCGCGACAAGAACGCGTTGCGGGAGGTACGCGCGCTGCTCGACCGGCGGCTGGCTAATCCGCCGAGCGTGAGCGCCCTCTCAAAGCAGTTCGGCATGAATCGCAACAAGCTGCGCATCGGCTTCAAGGATCTGTTTGGACTCGGCATCGGAGCGTACATCCACGAGCGGCGAATGAGCGAGGCGTATGCACGCCTGTCGAGCGGAAATACCTCAGTGAGCACGGTCGCCGCCAGCGCCGGTTACGCTCATCTTTGCAGCTTTTCGACGGCGTTCCGGCGTCGTTTCGGCAAGGCTCCCAGTCAAATACTGAGACGCGCCGAGCCGCTGCCAGACGAATTTAGCAGCTCAGGCAACATCTGACTTTTGGCGCGTGCGCGCCGAGTTTCGCCAGGTGCATTTTCTGCGCCGCAGTCGCCATATCCGCCGCGCCGGTCCGCCTAGTCTCGAGCTTGTTTCAGTCATGGCATCTTAGCCTCCGTCTCACCATACGAGGGTTGGTCTGTGACGATCAGGTATCGACAGTTGAGTCGGTTTCTGTGGTAATGGCCGCGAGTCTTTCAGGTCGTCGCCGGCGCGCTCCTGGTCGAATCCGCAGTATTCAACGCTGACTGGGAAAACATGCAACTGGACAACATACGTCCTCCTCCTGGTCCACCTTTCGTTTCCATGGACAATGCGGGCAGTTCCCGGAGCCGCGGCGCGGAGGGCGAGATGTCGTACGCGGCGAGCGGTAACCCGCACCTTCGCTGCACGGTCGACTACACCGATGCGCAGCTGACCGAGGATGTGCCCACAACCGGCAATGCGCCGACGGTGGCTGGCAAGAGCGGCGACCGCATGCTGCTCAGTCCGGCACGGAGCGGATTAATAGACGCTGATTGCCGGACTGCGCTATCGGAAGCAGTAACACTGCCAATGGGAGCGGGTTACCGTTGCTCGGACGCGATTCTATCCGCGGTCGAAAGTAGCGCAAATTTCACGCGCAACAAGTCGGATAGCCCGGCCGACATCTGTGCTAGCCTGGAATCCGGCAATGTCGCCGCGCGTCCGCATATGCACAGTCTTCCCGATGAGGAGGCGTGCTACACGTTCGTCCGCAACCAGACCGCATCTTCCCCGTCGATCTCGTCAGCCTGCAGCCGCGGACCAAAGGGCTGAGTGTTGACGTGACTTTTTGAGATTCTAGACAAGCGATCGCGTGCGCGTGTTCATCTCATCCCTCGCGACTGAAACGAATACATTCGCACCGTTCCCGACGGGACGGAGTGACTTCGAGGAGTACGGAATCGTGCGCGACGGCGCGCGCGCGACTGGTTTGTGGTCCGGGCCGATTCGCGTGTTTCGCAAACTGAGTGAGGCCGCCGGCTTCGACGTCGTCGAGAGCATCACCGCCTCGGCGCAGCCCGGAGGGAGGACCGTGCGGTCGGTTTACGAGCACCTGCGCGATGAGATCCTTTCTGACCTGCGCTCTGCAGGACCGGTCGACATCGTGCTCCTGATGATGCACGGAGCAATGGCTGCGGAGGACTATGACGACTGCGAAGGCGATGTCCTGACGCGCATACGCGAAATCGCCCCCTGCGCGACCATCGGAGTGGAGCTCGATCCACACTCTCATTTGACGGCCACGATGGCGCGGCAGGCGAGTCTCATCGTGACTGGCAAGGAGTATCCTCATACGGATTTCGATGAGCGCGCGGCAGAGCTGTTCCGTGCTTGCGTGCGCGCGGCGCGCGGCGAGTATCGGCCGGTCGCGGCGGTAGTGGACACGCGCATGATCGGCTTCTATCCGACGACCGCTTCGCCGATGCGCAACATCGTGGCAGAGCTCAGGGCGGCGGAGCGGAGGCCGGCGGTCCTCTCTGCCAGTATCGTGCATGGGTTTCCGTGGGGAGATGTAGCGGATGTCGGCACGCGCGTGCTCGTCTACGCTCATGGTGATGGTGAACTCGCCGCGCGGACGGCCTCGGCGCTGGCGCGTCGTCTCTACGGAGCCCGTGCCGCGTTGAAGCCGATCTGCCCGGACATCAATGCCTCGCTCGATCGCGTCCGAGAGCTGGACGGACGCGCGGTGTTGGGAGATTTTGCTGACAATCCCGGCGGCGGGGCCTCGTCCGACAGCACGTTTTTTCTGCAGGCGATGCTGGAACGCAGTTTCGACAAGGCAGTGATCGGCGCCTTCTGGGATCCGCTGGTTGCACAAGTCTGCGCGGAAGCGGGCGTAGGGGCGAGGCTGAATGTGAGTTTGGGTGGCAGGTGCGGACCGTCGTCCGGCGACCCCTTGAACCTGAACGTCGAAGTGCTGGGCGTGCGCGAAGACCATGGGCAGAGCGTTTTCGGAGCGCGTCAGCCGATGGGGCGATCAGTATGGGTGCGCTGCCGCGGAGTCGATATCGCGATCTGTTCGATACGCACTCAGGTTTTCACGCCCGATGCGTTCACGGGATTGGGCATCGAGTTGTCGGACAAGCGCCTGATTGTGGTGAAATCGAGCAATCACTATCAGGCCGGTTTTCGCGCTCACGCCGATCACTTATGGCATGTGTCGTCGCCAGGCGCATTATCGCTCGATTTCGCCGCTCTGCCTTACACGAAGCGCGACGCGAACTACTTTCCGCGAGTCGATGATCCCTGGGCGAAGCATGGCGAACCCGAGCCTGTCATCTACGAGTAGTGCAGTCCAATCACGCTGAACGTGCGAAACGGCGTGGAGCGAAAACCCAGCGTACGACTGATTTGTCGAGAGTCCGGTGAAGTAGGTAACGCTTTCCGCGCGCATTGCCTAGCCGACGCGCAGCGCGTCGCTGGGGCGGAGCGACTATCCGCTCAGGAGTGGCGTGCGGCGACTTTCGCGCAGCGCAGCCCTGGCCTTGACTTGTTAGACTATGGACATGTTTGGCCCGAGAGCCCATCTATCGTCTCTGTCGTTGCTTGAATCGCAGGCGAGTTGCGACTGCACCTGTTGCGGTACTGACTGGGCGCGCCGCCGAGCGCACTTCGGTTTCGCAACCCGGAGTTGCCCTTGGGTTGTATCGGCGGCAGACGGCATTTCTGTCGGGTGACTCTGTGGCGATTTCAAGGCACGAAAGGATGGCGTCAGTGTTCCAGTCCGAGCTGCAAACCCTCGTGAACGAAGCGGCCGCCTCGAGTGGTGCGATCGGGGCGCAGGTATCCGTAATTGTGGGCGCCAACCGCTTCGACTGCGTCCATGGCAGTGCCAACATCGAGCTTGGGGTCCCGATGACCGTGGACACGGTCGTGCAGATCGGCTCGGTGACCAAGCTCTTCAACGCCGCTATCGTCATGACGTTGGTGGATGAGAAGAAGCTGACTTTGGAAACGCCGGTTGCCAGCTACATCCCGAACTTGAGGCTTTCCGATTCGCACGCGACGGAGACCATTACGCTCCAACACCTGCTGTCGATGAGCTCAGGCCTGGACAACGGCGCGTACGCGGAGTCCGACGGCGGTGGAGACGCGCTGGAGCGCCATATAGGCTCGCTGCGCGACATTCCGCAGGCTTTTGCTCCTGGAGAGGGATTCGGATACTCGAATGCCGGAACGTCCATTGCGGGTTACGCCGCACAACTGGTCGCAGGGCGCTCGTGGGACACACTGCTCCGAGAACGCATCCTCGAGCCGGCGGGACTCAATCATGCTGTCTCACTCGCTCAGGACTTGCCCTTTCAGCGCGTCTCCGCGGGGCACACTCCGGCTCGGCTCGGGGTGGCCGCGACGGTCATCCGCCCTTGGTATCTCACGCAGGCGCAAGGACCCGCCGGATCGACGCTCGCAATGAGTGCCCGCGATCTGGCGAGCTTCGGACAACTTTTTATCAATGCCGGCAAGACCGCCGCCAACGTCAGTGTGTTGCCGCGGACGGCGGTAGAGGCGATGACGACGGCCATCGTCGATGTGCCGACCAAGAGTTTCGCAGATGCATGGGGATTGGGACCGGACATCACACGGTGCGACGGCGGATTGGTCCTTGGCCACCAGGGCTCGAATCAGAGCGGCTGTTCGCTTTTGAAGTGGTTTCCGGACAAACAGGGCGTGCTTGCGATCACGGTGAACACGCCCGCCGCCGCAAACGATTTCAGAGTACAGATCGCGAAGCGCTTCAGCGCGGCGGTCTTCAATGTCGAGTACCGGACGCTGGTCGTGCCAGAGGCGCCGCTTGCGATCGACAAGCCCGATCGCTTTGTGGGGACATTTGTAGCCCACGGTATGGTGTACGAGGTGAGCGCACATGAGCGGCGGCTTTTTTTTAGAGCGATCAATTTGGGGCGCGGAAAACCGGGCGATGTGCCTGGCATCACCGCGGACAGCGAGTTGGTGGCGCTCGGCGATGAACGCTTCGCGTTCAAACTCTCGGATGGAGATGCGCTGGAGGAAGTCGCCTTCTTTGGGCGGGACGAGCAGGGCCGTGCGACTGCTTTGGTCGCACCGCTTTTCCCCGCACACCGTGCGATACGAGCGTGACACGACCGACGCTGCTGCTGTGAGATTAGATGCGTAAGACATTTGCAGGCGATGCAGAAGACGACCCATCAACAAGTTGGTCGGCCACAACTACGGGCGCACGGCAGCGTAGCGGAGTGTCGGGGAGCGGCCCGTGGGAGTTTTACACGCGCCGTCAGCGATGGACTTATCTGTCGATTCTTTTCCTCGTCGCCACGTCAAACTACGTCGACCGCAACATTGTGGCGGTGCTGCTCGAGCCGATCAAGCAGGAGTTCGGCGCTTCCGACGCCATGCTGGGACTGATGACCGGCTTTGCTTTCGCGCTGCTGTACGCGACGCTCGGACTCCCGGTGGCGCACATCGCAGATCGAAGAAATCGCAAGCACGTAATCACAGTTGCACTGATCGTGTGGAGCGTAATGACAGCACTGTGCGGCATGGCGCAGAGTTTCTGGCTACTGGTCGCGGCGCGTGTCGGCGTCGGTGCTGGAGAAGCGGGTGGCATTCCGCCATCGCAAAGTCTGATCGCCGATTACTTCCAACCCGAGCAACGCGCGCGCGCCTTGGCTATCTTTACGTTGGCAGCGATGCTGGGCTATATCCTTGGCCTAGTGGTCGGCGGCAGGATCGCCGAGGATCATGGATGGCGCGCGGCGTTCCTCGCGGTCGGAATTCCCGGCCTGCTACTGGCCGTCGCCACTCACTTGATGCTGCAGGAACCACGTACCTTGGCGCAGTTTCGGTTGCCCGCCGATCGGCAGGAAAGTGCCTCGACCGCACTAAGATCGCTTGCTGCGAAACCAGCCTACATCAGCTTAGTCGCCGCCTTGGTGTTCTACTTTCTCATGTCGTACGGCGCGTTTTCTTTCACCGTCTCCTTCATGATCCGAGCGTACGGCAAGACCGTGGCGGAGGCCGGAGCGGCGTTCGGCACATTGTCAGGTTTTTCCGCCGTGCTCGGAATGCTGGGCGGCGCTGTCATCGCCGACCGTCTGACCAAGCGCTGCGCGAGTGGAAGCGCACTGGTAGGGGCGGTTGGTCTGTTCGCAGCGTTTCCGCTCTATGCAGCAGCCTTCTTCACGAAGTCATGGACGCTGATGATCGTCCTGCTGTTCGTGGCAGGCATCTTCATGACGGCGGCATTGCCGGCGATGTGGGCAGCGGTGCATCTGGTCTGCGGATCGAGCCGCAGGGCGATGGCCGTGGCGGTGGCGTTTTTTTTCGCCAATCTGTTCGGTACGGGAGTGGGGCCGCTCGTCACCGGACTATTGAGCGATGCACTCGGGCAAGCTCTTGGCGCCGCGGATGGGCTTCGCTTCGCGCTCATTATCGCGCTCACGGCCTTTCTGCCGGCGGGCTTCTTCATGCTGCGCGCCGCCAGGCGACTTGAAGCTGATCTCGAAGCGTAGCCGTCCAAGCCGTGAAAACGGCTTGTTCGACGGAGTCCGTAAGCCGTCTGAGTGCCAGATCCATGACCGTCGCGCGAGATCATTGGGGATCAGGTTGAGGGCTGCGTCTTGCAAATCCGACCGTGCACTACGTCAACGATGGTCTCCATGATGACCCGATCAGCGAGCAGGCAGTCGAACGCGTGGAGCACTACCGCTTACTCACCATAAAGCCGGCACCGTTCCTGGCGCGGCCCGATATCAACCGCTGGCGGCCGGCGCACATTCACTTCTCGATCCGCGGCGGCGCCGCGCGGCTGATCACCCAGATGTACTCCGGCGCCAACCGGTATCTGAATCAGGATCCAGGCGTTCTCCTGCTCGGCGAGGCACAGCCGCGTCACATCGGTTGTGACGTGCCATCGCATATCGATGGTGTGCAGCGCCTGCAGTTCGACATCGTCATCGGCGGTCGCAATGCCACCATGTTCGAGCCGGACAGCCGTAGATAGGTAGGCGGTGCGACGGGTAACGGCCACTTCGACCACGCCGGATAACCTGCTGGCAACTCAGGCGTATGGATCCTTGTGCAGCCAGTCGGCGTGTCGCGGGGCTCTTTTGGTCCGGCTCCACTCCTCAAGCATCAGGGGGGCGATGCGCTTGAGCTCGGCTTGTTGCCCGGGCGTGCCGATATTGCAGGCGAGCTCAAGCCGATGGCCGTTCAGGTCAAAGAAATAGATCGAGCGGAAGATACCGTGGAAGGTAGGGCCGACAACACCAATCCCATGCGCTTCGATGTGCGCCTTGGCCGCATTGAGTGCGTCCATGTCCGGCACCTCGAAGCAAATGTGCTGCACCCACGTCGGCGTATTGGCGTCGCGCCCCATCTCGGGCTGGTTCGGCAGCTCGAAAAAGGCGATGACATTATCGCCACCGGCATCGAGAAAGATGTGCATATGCGGGTCGTACTCGCCCGTCGAAGGCACAAAGTCCTCGGCAAAAGCCGTTGTGAATTCCATGCCGAGCACACGATGGTACCAGTCGGTCGTCTCCTTGGCGTCTCGGCAACGGTACGCAACGTGATGGATGCCGTCCAACTTGACAGGTGTTTTCATTGGGCTTCCTCCAGCGCGCCGCGTTGCATCTGGTCGCGCTCGATCGACCTGAATAGCGCGGTGAAATTCCCTTCGCCAAACCCCTCGTCCTTCTTGCGCTGGATGAACTCAAAGAACACCGGGCCGATCTGCGGCTGCGCGAAGACCTGGAGCAAGAGTCGGGGGTCGCTGCCTGCGGTCGAGCCGTCCAGCAGAATGCCGCGCGACTGAAGCTCGGCGACCGGTTCGCCATGGCCTGGCAGGCGCTCGTCGAGCATTGCGTAGTAGGTGGCCGGCGGCGGTGCCATTAGTGGCAGCCCGTTCTCGCGCAGGCGATCGAGGCAGCCGATCAGGTCGTCGCAGACCAGCGCGATGTGCTGGATGCCCTCGCCATTATAGGCGCGCAAATACTCATCGATCTGTCCGCCGCCGACTTTGCCTTCTTCGTTCAGGGGAATGCGGATCTTGCCGTCGGGCGCGGCCATGGCACGGCTGGTAAGCCCGGTATATTCACCCTTAATGTCGAAGTAGCGAGTCTCGCGGAAGTTGAAGACGCGCTCGTAGAATCCTGCCCAGTGCGCCATGCGACCGGCGTAGACATTGTGGGTCAGGTGGTCGATCCTTTTGAAGCCGGCGCCTGCGGGATGGTGGTCGAGACCTGGCAGATAAACGAAGTCAATATCGTAGATGGACAGCGCATTCGCGTTGTCCAGCGTTGCATAGCGGTCGACAAGGTAGATGAAGGCGCCTCCAATTCCCCTGATCGCGGGAAGACGGAGCTCCATCACACCGGTGCTACTCTCCACTGGCTCAGCGCCCCGCTTGATCACTTCGGCATAGGCTGCGGCGGCGTCCCTGACGCGAAACGCCATGCCGCAAGCCGACGGCCCGTGTTCAGCGGCGAAATAGGCGGCCGGACTGCGCGACTCATAATTGGCGATCAGGTTGATCTCGCCTTGGCGCCATAAATCGACATCCTTGGAGCGATGTTGGGCTATGCGGGTGAAACCCATGGCTTCGAACACCGGCTCTAGCAAGCCCTTTTTCGGCGCACTGAACTCCACAAATTCGAACCCGTCGAGGCCAATCGGATTCTCGCGCTGGTCGGCCATAGTTGCATCCTTCGTATATAGTTTCAGTTGAAACTAAATCAGCGGCGCGCTAGAGTCAAGCGATGGTTGCCCGCGCCCTCTCGCTGGACCGCTTCATTCCTTATCGACTATCGGTGGCATCGAACGCTGTCAGTGGATGTATAGCCGACAGCTATCGCAAGCGTTTCGGCCTCAGGGTGCCCGAATGGCGAATCGTCGCGATTCTCGCCGAGTTCGGACCACTCACTCAACTGCGCTTATGCGAAACTGGCCGGCTCGACAAGATCGCCGTGCATCGTGCAGCGGCAGTGTTGATTGGCAGGGGCCTTGTGGCGGCCAAGCGCAACCCCAAAGACGGGCGGTCGCACTTCTTGGTTTTGACCGGGGAGGGCCGGCTGCTCCATGCCGACATCGCCCCTGAGGCGCTGGCGATGGAGCGGCGGCTGCTGGCCGGGTTCAGTCGACAAGAAGTATCGACGCTAGAAATGCTACTGCGCCGGATCGAGGCGGCCGCGAGCGAACCTAATGCAGACTCCGAAGGCCCATTCCGTTCGCAGGGCTGATACGGCACATAGAAAACGGCCGTTCAGGACAATTTTGATCGACGAAAGCAGTCGCAGGGCTCTCGACATCGAGCGCTGAGCCTTCTGGAATCAACCGTAACAAGCTTCAATCGCGCGTTTAAGGAGCCGTACGGCGTCGGTATCTCGGCGTATCTTCACGAACGCCGGAAGGACATTGCGTTCGAGCGCCTCGGATTGGGAGAGACTCCGGTAAGCGCCGTGGCCAGAAGCGTGGGCTTTCGGTAGTCGTCGAGCTTTTCTGCCGCGTTACAGCGGCACTTCGGCATGTCGCCCTCACAGGTCCGCAGCTCCGCCCCGTAGGCCGCCTGGCGCGGCCTGGCGGTGACTTTAGCGACCCACCTGTCACTTTTGCTAAGCGCACTATCTGTTGTCCTCAGACCACTTCGTCGCAAAGCCTCGACTTAGAGTCAACGCCGTGCGGGGGATCAGGCATTCCTGCATTGTAGCGTCGATCCGACAAGAATTTTTACGGCCGCTGGGGTTCATCCGTCTTTTGGCGCGAGAGGTATCACCATGTTGAAGCATGCAAGTATCGCGGCCGATTTCGTCTGCACTTGCCTTGCAACAGGCGCAGGACTTCTCATTGCGAACGCGGCCTCGGCTCAGGCGCCGTCAGGCGACCAGACAGTGCGTCTCAGCGAGATCGTCGTAACGGCGAACAAACGCGAACAGTCGATCCAAGACGTGCCGGCATCGATTACCGTTCTGAGCGGCGAGCAGATCGAAAAAACGCTGCCGTTGTCGCTCGTCGATTGGAGTGGATTCGTACCAGGCATGTCGGTCACGGATAATGGCAGTCCGGGCCGCACGCAGGTCACCTTTCGCGGACTGACGGTCGATGCGATCACCGGAGCGCTGATCGGTACGTACGTCGACGAATCACCCGCGGGATCCAGTTCCGCCTCTATTCGCGGGAACCTTTACGCACTCGATCTTTTGCCCTACGACGTCGAGCGTCTCGAAGTACTGCGTGGACCGCAGGGCACGCTTTATGGCGCTGGCGCCATGGGCGGTCTGCTCAAGTACGTCCTGCGGGATCCTAACCTCGAAGAGTTCGAAACACGTGTTGGTGCGAACGTCAGCGCCGTATCCGGCGCAAGCGATTTGGGCTGGGGCGCTCGCGCGTCCCTCAACGCGCCGCTCGTTCAAGGCAAGCTGGGCCTGCGCGTCAGCGGTTTTCATCAGGATACGCCCGGCTACATCGACGACATCGGCCTAGGCGAGGAAGACTACAACTCAGTCACGCAGGAAGGCGGCCGTTTGTCGCTGCTTTGGGATGCTACGGATACCATCAGTATCGAAGCGTCCGCGATGCTCCAGCAGATTGACGCCGAGGGAACCAGCACGGAGTTAATCGATCGCGCAACCTTGCGGCCCGCGTTCGGCTCGCACACCGATCAGTCTTTCGTCGCCCAGACCTTTGACCAGGATGCCGAGTTATTGTCGCTGGTGCTCGACTGGGATCTCGGATTCGCGACGCTGACGAGTGCGTCGAGCTGGCAGAGCGTCGATACCGAAGAGTTGGCCGATCTTACCGTCGGTTTCCGTCCGACGATCGATGCGCTGATGCTGGGCACCGTACCGGAGAACATAAGTCCGTTTCCGTCGCTGCGTACGCTTGACAAATTTTCGCAGGAACTCCGCCTGAGCTCACCTACGGGCGGGCAATTCGAGTGGATGCTGGGCGCTTTCTACACGGACGAGGACACCGACAACGTCCAGGACATTTTCACTTTCGACATGCCCGGCGGTACGCTGATCGCCGGTGACTTCCTCGCGATCCCCGGGTTACCGGTCAATCCACTGCTCGACTCGCTGGTAGCCTGGAAATACGAAGAGATTGCCGTTTTCGCGAATGCTACCGTCAACTTCAACGAGAAGTTTTCCTTGACCGGCGGCGTGCGCTACGCGGAAAACGAGCAGGATATTGTATCCAACGTTGCCGGATCTTTCATCATATTGACGGGCACGCCTTCGGGCGCCCTGCCGGTGCAATTCGACGAGAGTGTCACGACCTGGATGTTGAGCCCGCAGTGGAACATCACCCCGGACGCGATGGTGTACTTGCGTGCTGCGACGGGATACCGTCCAGGTGGTTACTCCTACTCGCTCACGCCAACGGTGCCGCTAACCTCTGAATCCGACGAGGTAACAAGCTACGAGTTGGGATTCAAGGGCACGATGGTCGACGGCAGGCTTTCAGTCGATGCAGCGGTATTCAGCGTGGATTGGGAAAACATGCAGTTGGAGTACATATTTCCGCCGCCGAATCCGCCGTTCGTTTCCATCGCCAATTCCGGCGATTCCCGCAGCCAAGGCTTCGAGCTTGGCATTGCGTATGCCACGACCGGCGGACTGCGGCTGCGCGGAACGGTCGCCTACGTCAATGCCGAGCTGACCGACCCCATTCCGGACGTCGGTGCCGGCGCAACGGAGGGGGGCGAGTCCGGCGATCGCCTGCCACTCAGCCCGGAATGGAGCGGTTCAATCGCCGCGGATTATCAAACTGCACTGACCAATGCGGTGACGCTCAATGTCGGCGCGGGCTATCGGTACTCAGGCAAGATCCAGAGCGCTGTGGATGGCAATCCCAATCTGACGATTCGTGAGACCGGCAACCCCGTGGACGCGTATGTCGGACTTGATTTCGGCCGGGTTACGGCTCGTCTCTACGCGAGGAACCTATTCGACGAGGAGGCGAAGTACATTTTCATTCGCAACCAGGCCGTCGCCACGCCGGCTGGGCTGATCACCGTGCAACCGCGCACGATTGGCCTCAGTGTCGATGTAACTTTCTGACATAAGCGAGTAGAACAGCGCGCGCCGCCAGACAGGCGGCAATCGTCGTTGCGCTGCATGCGCTCGAGACATCGTCACGCGGCCGCTGCAGCTCTGCCGCCCGCAGCAGGGTGTAGACCGCCACGGTTAGCGTCATGACAATGGCGAATTTGCTCTGGCCGTAACGCGGATTTTTCAGGAATCGTGTCGACGCTAACCAGAATCAGTGGTCGCGGTGACAGGATTTGAATCGGCGACTCCTACGTTCCAAACGTAGTGCTGCCTGCTAGAACACCCGACACCCTCCGGCTGATCGCCAAACCTCCATAAACGGCCCGGGACCTTCTCCATCTCCAGTTCGGCCCCAGTGGAGGCTGGTACTGGCGGTTCAACTACCGCTTCAACGGCAAGCAGAAGACGCTCGCCTTGGGAGTCTACCCGGCGGTGTCACTCGCCAAGGCCCGGCTGCGCCTCTGTGAGGCGCGTGAACTCCTGGCCGACGGTATTGATCCATCGGCCCGCAAGAAGGAGATCAGCAAGACGTTTGAAG